>ENA-ORXD01000951-ORXD01000951.1-sediment-metagenome-genome-assembly--contig:-NODE-951-length-28929-cov-3.280812_pt1 | contig 28929 bp, 30 predicted proteins | sample MGYA00237862_ERZ511471 | MGnify/ENA metagenome assembly ERZ511471 | reverse complement strand
TTATCCAAAAATATCAATTCTCTAGAGCGGCTTGGCTATTGTCTTATTAAAAACATAGAGGAGGTAGAAAATGACTATTTTAACCCGCTTGCCCATGCAAGATGCATATGATGCGCTGACACGAAAGTTGGAATACCCCACTTCTCAGACACTGCGCAAGATTCTGGAACTGGCCATGAGCCTGGAAGAAGCACAGCTTCTGGTGGAGATGCCGGCAACAATCGCTGAGCTCTCTACGAAACTCAAGCGTGATCCGCTCCTCGTCAAGGAGCAGATAGAAAGGATGTTCTGGGCCGGGCTTATTATCGAGAAGGTGAATAAGGAGGGTTCACTCGTCTATGCTCCACCTACACCTTATTGCATCGAGCTGGCTTCCGATCATATGATGTATGCCATCGGCGGCAATTTTGCACCCAAAACATCAAAGGCTACTGCCCAAGACTTGTGGCAATTACAGGATAGTAAAAGTCTGGAGCTATGCGATCTATGGAATAAGTTCTTTTACGAGGAGTGGTATCGCTGGCAGCGTCCGGATGAACTGGTGCATCGTAGAACTAAAATATTCGGGGGGTCCACGGGCTTGGCTCGCTCTTTCAGCATTATGCCCGCGGTCAAAGCACTGGAGAAAAGCGAAGCTCTCGGAACAGAAATTATCATGGATATTGATATCCGGGAAATAGCGAAAAAAGGCGAAAAGGGAATATACAGCCGCGTCTGCACTTGTCGCACCAGAGCCAAAGGGTGTGACTTGCCGCTCTGGACTTGTGGTTCGTTGTTTGACGGTATGCCGGGCAGAGACGCCACGGCGGAAATTCAGGCCGACAGAAGAGGGCAACTCTACAAATACTCCGGTGAAGAGTGGCTGGAAGTAATGCGCCGCGGCGAGGAAGACCATATGATGATTCATTTTGGCGACTCCTGGACGGTTAACTGCACCTGCTGTTTTGACTGCTGCAATTATCTGGTTCCTCTCAAAATGTACACTGAGCCCTGGGAGGGTGTCCATCCTTCGCCCTACCGTTCTGTGGTCAATAGTGATGTTTGTGAAGGCTGCACGGAAAAATGTATTTCTCGCTGCATCTTTCGGGTGATAGAAAAGAGAAAGGATCCGGCCACGGGAAAGACGAAGGTCTACATCGATCCTGAAAAATGTGTTGGTTGTGGCCAGTGTGTAATCGGCTGCGATGTCCCGGGCGCCATTAAGCTGGAGTTGGCGGAAAAGATTGGTGTTCATGTTCCGGCTATGGGTGGCAGATTAAAGATGCCTGATAACACTCCCGGCTTCAAGCCAAAAATTCCCCGCTCACGTTAGCGGTCAATACTCTAAAAAATTGTATTATCAGGACAAAATTAGATGAGACTGGCGCATAAAGTAGCTATTGTCACGGGAGCAGGGCGGGGGATCGGCCGGGCTATTTCCATGCGGCTGGCTGAGGAAGGCGCCAGACTGATTGTAACCGATATCGAAGCGAGTTTCGCCGAGAGTGTTGCACGAAGGATAAAAGAGGCAGGCGGCCAGGCTGTGCCGATGGCGGTCAATGTGACCAACTGGCACGAAGTCGAGCTGCTGGTCGAACAAGTCGCTGAGCAATGCGGTGAAATTCACATCCTGGTGAATAACGCCGGTTCCAGAAAAGACGTTTCGATTCATAGTCTCACGGAAGATCAATGGGATGAGGCCATAATCATTCAGACCAAGGGCAGTTTCAATTGTACACGTGCCGTCCAGAAGTATATGGTACGGCAAAACTACGGCAAGATCGTCAACCTTTCCGCGCCGGTGCCGGCCAGTCTGGGTGAAAAAGGTCAGACGGGCTATGCTACGGCCAGTTCGGCGATGTGGGGCTTTACGAGGGCATTGGCTCTCGAATTGGGTTGCCACAATATCAATGTCAACTGTGTGGCTCCCGACTTTGTCGATACGATGATGACCAGAGAAATTGCCAAGCGAAAGGGTTTGTACCTCAGCGATGTGGAAAAATTTACCATTGCCCAAGTGCCGCTGAGGAGAATGGGTACACCCGATGACGTAGCAAATGTAGTATTGTTTTTGGTTTCTGATGAGGCAAGCTTCGTCTCGGGACAGGTAATCTTCGTTAAAGGCGGACCATAGTGCAGCCATTACTTTCGACCCGAGAGGTTTATGTATATGCATTTTATGCCTGAAGACGAGGGCTACGAAGAGAAGCTGTGGCCTGATGGTTATAAGACTATACTCAAGAACCAGCTTCACACGTTGATTGCCTCCAAATTGGGCTCGGAGGACATACTGCGAAGTGTCTACGAAAAACAGTACAGAGAAAAATTTCCCGATCTTGACCGGTTTGTGGAACGGATTGCAGACATGCTGATCGTGGGCGCGGAGAAGGGCGGTGACGCGGCCTTTGATGAAATCGTAAATGTTTTTCTTTACGAAGATGAGCTGCCGGAGCCGCGGGTCTATACCTGCTATCTATTGCTTGCGGATCTTCCGGCGGAGATAAGACAACCGCTGACACAGCAGGTAATAGACGAGTACAGCCAGGACGAAGTATTCCTTCATGCCTTTCAGGTGGGATACTGTGATCTCTACGAGAATTTTGATCGTTTCCTGAACGAGACCGCGAAATTGGCAATCATGGGCGTGATCAACGGGATAGATGACATGCTGGTTGCTATCTACAGGTCTTTTGCCACCAATGGACTTCTACCGCCGGCACGACGAAACCCGAAACGGATAAAAAACTGGTTCGTGCCGCCGGGCAGCAAGAAGCGCGACATCCCCTTATCACGGCGGGGAAAGATGAAACAACAAAAGGAGAAAAACAATGCAGAAAATAGCAGTTTGCGGTAAAGGGGGCTGCGGCAAGAGCGTGGCGACTCGATTGATTGCTGACGGGCTGCGTGCTCGGGGACGGCGTGTGCTTGTTGTTGATGCCGATGAATCCAATACGGGCCTGTCCCGGATGCTAGGTTTTAATCAAGCGCCCCGGCCTCTTCTTGATTTCTTTGGTGGGAAAAATAAAATAGAATCGGATCTGACCGTATTAATCGCCGCCGGAGAAACAGAAGAGACGGTTCAATTACTGAAAAGTAAGATTACGACAAAGAGCATTCCTCCTGATTATTTATTGGAAAACGACGGGATTCGGCTTGTTGAGGTCGGCAAAATACTGATGTCTCTGGAAGGCTGCAGCTGTCCGATGGGTATCGTCAGCCGCTCTTTTCTGAAAATGCTGGAATTGGAGCCTGATGAGGTGGCGATAGTCGATTTGGAAGCAGGTGTTGAACATTTCGGCCGCGGCGTGGAAACCGGCGTCGACTGCGTGCTCGTGATTGTAGATCCATCCATTGACTCGGTGCAGCTGGCCGAGCGCATCAACGACATGGCCGATCAGATCCAAATTGCCGATGTCTGGGTTGTCTTGAACAAAATTGCGGCGAAGAGTGTCGCCGATCGCCTAACCAGCCGCTTGACCGACCGTGGACTGAAAGTGGTGGGAGTGATTCCCCAGGATGATGAGATTTTCGAGTCTTGTCTGGAAGGGAGGCCGATACAAGGGCGAATAGCAGCCAAGGAGATAGATAAGATCCTTAATATCCTCTACCCCTGATCAGAGACCATTGTATTTTGTTGACGAACTCGGCTGACTTTTTTACAATTTGTGCAAAATTAGTTGTTTCCTATCAAAAAATAAAATAGTTGAAAAAGGCAATTAAATTTCGCTAGTCAGAATGAATTTGCCCGATGAGCTAAATTTGCTGGACATCAAGTTCGGAGACGACCGCACGAAGGAACTAAAAAAATTCAGAAAGAAGCTGGAAAACCGAGTTGTCATGCTGAGCATACTGAGCATAGCTCTTTTCTGCCGGGGGAAACCTGCCGACAGCTATCAGTGATCGGAATGCATCGGGAAAAATTCAGAGGGAAAATATCATCGGATAATAAAAAAATAAAAGGAGTTAATTATGCAACAATTTTGGTTAGACGAAGAAAATGAAAAAATAAAGCAGGCGGGCAGGGAGTTTGCCGAAAAGGAATTTGCACCGTTAGCGGAAGAAGTTGACCGGACGGGAATATTTCCGCTGGAATTATATAAGAAAATCGGGGCGCAGAGACTGGTCGGTCTGGAATTTCCCAAAAAATACGGCGGGTTAGGGACGTCGTTTCTGTCCTATGTGCTGGTCCATGAAGAACTCAATAAAGCATGTCCGGGCTTAGCCGGATCGATTGCCGGCGGAAAATTGGCTCTCGACATCATTCTGCGCTACGGTAATGAAGAGCAGAGAGAGAAATATCTTCCTTTGGCCATGACCTCGCAAACAATCGCCGCTTTTGCCACAACGGAGCCTGATGCCAGCTCTGATCTGCAGGGTATCAAAACTACCGCCCGCAAAGACGGCAAGCATTGGATCCTCAACGGCACGAAGCGTTATATTACGAATGGCCCCTTTGCAGACATCGCTGTAGTTTTCGCTAAGACAGGAGACCGCCGGATGACTGCTTTTATCCTGGAAATGAATCTGCCCGGTGTCTCGCGTGGACCGATGGAAGACATCATGGGCGTCAGGGGGCAATCAATTTCTGATATTATCATGGAAGATGTCCATGTTCCGGATGAAAATATCATTGCCGGGGAAGGCAAAGGCATGTTTCTGGCAACCAACGGACTAAACGGCGGCCGTACCGTTGTGGCTTCGGCAGCCGTGGGTATTGCCCAGGCAGCTTTTGAAGAGAGTGTAAAATATGCCAAAATGCGCACACAGTTTGGGCAACCATTAGCAAATTTCCAGGTAATTCAGTTCTATCTTTCGAATATGGCCATTGCCATCAATGCGGCGCGCGGTATGGTGCACAAGGCTGCGGCCATGCGTGATGCAAATCTGCCGCATGGCATGGAGGCGTCAATGGCAAAATGTTTCGCCTCCGAAACAGCCATGGATGTGACGCGAAAAGCGGTGCAAATTCACGGTGGGTTGGGTTTTACGAAAAAAGCCAAGGTTGAGAGGCTTTATCGGGACGCTAAGATCTTTGAAATCTTCGAAGGGACAAACGAAATCCAAAGAATCATTATTAGCAGGGCAATATTGAAAGGTCAGCAATAAGAGTGTTGAGGCCGATAAAAGGGCAAAATTCCTGTTTGATGTAAACCAGTTTTCGCTGCAAAAAATAGGGGGTGGAAAGTGCTGCCGGAGGCCCCCTTACTTATTTTAGGCCCGGAAATCTGCTTTAATATTCAGGTTTCAATTCTGCTTTTGACGGCTGTCTCCCATTTCATTGGTCACTCTCTGATTTGATGAAATATTCGCCCGGGCGCTGTCTTCTGCGGAGGTGATTTTGCGCCTGCCGGAAATTTGCGGCGGCTGCGATAAGGCGGCGACGAAACAGCAGGCGTTTTTTCATCGCTCAATAACCTATTCGACAGTGGCTTCCGTCCATTCCGATGGTTAGATTTGATTGAGCTTTTTAATAAGCTCGCTGATCAGACCGGTCGAATTGGCATCGTAGGCCTGAAACATTCCTTCCTGGAAGCCCAGCGGCAGGAGATTTCCCTTTTTCTTTGTCGCGATCAGTTTTATTTTTTCTACTGCTTTTTGCCGGAAAAGGCCGGCAAAAACATTGCTTGTAGGCGAATTTTACTTTCCGGAGGCGGGAACTCATAAATTTTACCTCTGTCAACTTTGTTTTCCTGATGCTGGGAATTGGGAAAGAGCACAGTGACGGATCCGTCTGCCGCAAGAAAAAAGATAAACATAACAGTTTCCACTTATTTCGTAATGGATTTTAACTTCCTCTCCTGCGTGCGGTTTTATTGCCTGTAAATTGAAGTCAAACGAAATCCCTAATAAAATCTTCTTGCAATTAAGAAAATGAGTCCAGTAGTATTTTGGGTAACAAATTATTTGCCGAACCTGTTGCATGATGAAAGTTTTTATCTTGATTATCTGTTGGCGATTGTTTAAATTTGCCCTAATTTAAATTGAAGGTTATTTTTTATCAGGAGTTTTTCTTATGGGTCAACCACAAATGCTGGAATCACTGCTGCATGTCAATTTTTACCCGCATAGGCCTGCCACAGTTGAATTTTTACAAACGCATATCTCCTACATTTTTATTGCCGGTGATTTCGTTTATAAAATTAAGAAACCGGTCAATTTCGGGTTTCTTGATTTCACCAGCCTGGAAAAAAGGAAGTATTATTGTGAAGAAGAGCTCCGATTAAATAAGCGGTTAGCTCCCAGCATTTATCTTGATGTCGTACCTATTGCAAAAGATGCTCAGGATAATATCACACTCAATGGCAGAGGAAAGGTCGTTGATTATGCTGTGCTGATGAAGAAGCTGCCGCTGGATAAAATGTTAAAAACATTATTGGCGCAAGGACGGGTAGACGAAAAGATCATGGATGCGGTCGCTGATAAAATAGCCGCTTTTCATCGGAGCGCCGCTACCGGGAAGCAGATTGATGAAATGGGCAGCATCGCCACAATCCGCAACAATCATGAGGAAAATTTTGCTCAAACTTTAAATTATATTAACGTTACTATTCCTCAATACCAGTACAACTTTATCAAAAGCTATGCGGAACAATTCCTCGCGAAAAATGAAGCGCTTTTGCGCAAAAGAGTTGAAGATCATAAGATAAAAGATTGTCACGGTGATCTGCATCTGGAGCATATCTGTATTGCTGAGGAAATAATAATTTTTGATTGTATAGAATTTAACGAGCGCTTCCGTTTCGGCGACATTGCCGCGGAAGTGGCTTTTTTAACAATGGATTTGGATTTCAACGGCTATCCGCAACAGGCCGAATTTTTCATTCAATCATATCTGAAGTATTCCGGAGATGACGATATACTCAAGCTGCTGAATTTTTACCGCTGCTATTATGCTTATGTGCGGGGCAAAGTCATCAGTTTTCGGCTTAATCAAAAAGAAATTCCCCCCCAGGAACATGAACAAATTACGATAACAGCAAAACGTTATTTTGATTTGGCTTATAAATATGCCGTCCGTTTAGAAGAGCCGGTTTTAATTTTAACAGCCGGCCTGATGGGCTGCGGGAAAAGCTATCAGGCACGCCATCTGTCTGCTCACTTTGATGCGCAAATAATTCGTACTGATGTCCTGCGCAAGGAGCTGCTTAACATTGAACCAACGGAAAAACATCATGTAGAATTCGGCCACGGCATCTATGCTGATGATATTTCTCGCCTGACCTATGATAAAGCATATGAGATGGCCACTGCGCTCATTAAATCGGGCAAGCCGGTGATTATTGATGCCTCTTTTAAAAGGCGCCTTGAACGCCGGAAGGCTGTTGAATTGGCAGAAAAGCTTGGCATTCCTTTTTATATAGTGGAATGCACTTGTTGCGATGAAATAGTTAAAAAGAGGCTGGATAAAAGGGCCGGGGAAAAAAACAATGCCTCCGACGGCCGCTGGGAAATATTTCAGGAGCAAAAAAACGATTTCGACGAAATCAGCGAAATCCCCGCTGATCATTATTTTAAAATTGATACGTCAGAAAATCCTGAAATCACCAGGCAGGAAATCATCAGAAAAATCAAATTGGGGCAATAAAATTTTTACCTTTCTTGTCCAGCCGCTGAAAATTGATCATTCGATGCGATGCTTGCTTGGTCCAGGATCAGGTGGTGTCTTAAATTATCCTTCTGTTTTTTTAGATTTTCGCCGCTGTTTTTCTTCCGACCGCTTTTTTGCTTGTTCCTCTTCCCATATTTTTTTCTTTGTTTCTTGAATATACATGTCTGTTTTATAATCAAGCCCAACATGGGCATAGCTTTGCGCTATCGTTTCAAACCGCTTCAGGGCAGCATGATACTTTTTCTGCCGGAAATAGAATTGGCCAACATAAAATTCGTGTTCGGCAAGCTGCTGTTTGCATTCACGCAGTAATTTCCCCGCCATAATGGAAAATTTACTTTCCGGAAAACGAGAAATCAGCCGTTCAAATTCCTTGCGTGCTTTAATTGTTTCCGTCTGATCGCGGTCAACTGTCCCCATCTGATTATAATGGCACATCCCCAGTTGATAAAGCACATATGGTATATTTTCATTCGTGGGATGCAGGTTAAGAAAATCATTATAGGAACTTTCTGCTTCCAGATACTGCTTGTCGGTATAAAAGGAATCAGCTATGCCCAGTTCGGCCAAAATGGCCAATTCATGCAAGGGATATTCATCCTTCAAGCGCGTAAAATATTCACGCGCTTTTTTATAGCTGCCGTCTTGAAATTCAGCGCTGCCGCGGGCATAGTATCCTTCAGGCGAGCCCTTAACCACCGGACTTTTTTTAAAAAAATTCAAAATAGAACAACCGCTCAAGCAACACAGGGCGATTAAGACAAAAATAATTATTCTAAGCTTCAATTTATTTGACGGCATCATTCGGCTACAGACTCTTTTTAATAAAGGCTTCCAGCTTTTCTTTGGGGACAAGGCCAATAAGTGTATCCAATACTTTTCCCTCTTTAAATAAAATCAGAGTGGGAATACTGCGAACATTATAATTGAGGGCTGTTTTTTGACTGTTATCAACATTAAGCTTCATGATCTTGACGCTGTCCTTAAATTGTTCAGCCAACTCTTCGACAAGCGGCCCAATTGCTTTGCAGGGGCCACACCACTCTGCCCAAAAATCCACAAGAACAGGTTTATCGCTTTTTAGAACTTCTCCGGCAAAATTATCATCTGTCGCAGCGGTAACATATTGACTGCTCATTTTTGCATCCTCCTTAATTTTTTCTCACGGCTTTTATGTCATAGCCTCAATAGAAAAGTCAATTGCTATTTGGCGGCAGTTTTTCATTGCTAAACATTGATTTATTATATAAATTCATGCAAATAAATTGCCGATAATTGAATATATGCCGGCAATGCGAAGGGAAAAATTCACTTAATTAGAGGGGGGATTTATGGGCCTTATCGGAGTCATTTCCGGCACAGTGATTGTAGAAAGAAGCGATTTATTCAAGGATAGCCTGCCTGTAACTATGCAAAATGATTTTGGAGAAGCGCTTGTCCTTGTCGGTGATCAAATCGTTTTGGTTCCGCGGCACGGTCATGATCCAGATAATTATATTTTACCGCATATGATCAATCATCAAGCTAATCTGCAGGCAATGAAACAACTCGGCGTAACCGAAGTCATCGGCATCAATTCCACCGGATCTTTGAAAAAAGATTTGCCTCCGGGAATGATTGTTATACCCCATGATTTTATTGCCTTAACGGCTACACCGACCATTTATTCCAAAAGCGCCAATCACATCACGCCTCACTTAAACGAAGATGTTCGCCGGAAGCTCATTCAGGCGGCGAAGAATTCCCGGCTTCCCGTCGTAGAAAGCGGAACTTACTGGCAAACACTGGGGCCGCGACTGGAAACAAAAGCAGAAATTCGTCTGATGGCTAATTATGCCGATATTGTTGGGATGACTATGGCCAATGAAGCGGTCATTGCTTTGGAGTTGGATATGCCATATGCTTCGGCTTGTTCTATTGACAATTTCGGCAACGGATTGCTGGATGAGCCTCTAAGTTTATCTGAAATCATTGCCGGAGCTGGTAAAAATGCTGATTTAATGATCCGTCTGCTGCAAAACTACCTGGAGATCAATTCCTAAAATGCTCCCAGTTGACATGGTTTGATCTTAATTTTTAATGATTCGCAGGCTGAAGAAACTTTCAGCCGCGGCAGTTTAAGCTTGCGGGCGATTTCCCAGGCTGCGGCACAGGGCAAAGCTTCACTTATTAGAGCCTTGCCGATTTCATCTTTTAGATCAGTTGAAACTTCCGCGGCTGGCTGTATAGCTTTCTTTTGGGGGGTACATCCAAAAAGACCTAATTGGCATTCGATAATGTTGATGTTCAAAATGTCAATGGCGGTGCCGGTTTCCCGGAGCGTTCGGCCGCTGCTGCGGCTGATTGCTTCTGCCCGGGCACAGCTTATGTTGTTATTTGCTGTTGCCTGTAAAATATTTTGCCGCAATTCAGGTGCAATTTCTGTTTGATCAGGATGCTTTTTATAATATTTCCCTTTATCGGCATGAGTCATGACTTCACCTCTCCCGTCTTTCTATTTATTGCCGAGCGACGGTTCCAGTGTGCTCAGGGCTTGCGTATCCAGCGTCTGAAATCCATGCTTTTCCAACAGCTTTTCTGTTTTTTCCATCTGGTCCACATCGACGACGAATACTGCTTTTTTGGTGCTTTCCAGAACGAAGCCATACGCATTGTTGACGTTAACGCCTTCCTGATAAAGCAACTGGGTCAAATTATCCAGTCCTCCCGGTCTGTCCGGAATCAGGATAGCCAGCACGCCGCGCAAATGAACCGTCATCCCTGCTTGAGTCAGAGCGGCTTCCGCCCGCTGGGGTTCATCAACAATCAGGCTGATAACACCAAAAGTATCGGATGTTGAGATCGTTGTCGCCCGGATGTTGATATTTTCTTTGGCCAGGATACCGGTAACGGCAGCCAGCTTCCCCGGCTTATTTTCGGCAAAAATCGAAAGCTGATAAGCAATCATAAAATTTCTCCTTCAATGCATAAAATGCTAATCCTTACGGTTGTCGATCACTCTTACTGCTTTCCCTTCTCCTTTTGGAATACTATCCGGCTCGACCAGATCAATTTTCGGAGTAATCAGAATTTCGCTTTTCAATTCATCAATAATTTTTTTGCGCAATATTTCCAATTGCCTTAATTCGCCGGAAAACAGTTCCCTTTTTACTTCTACTTTAACCGTCATGGAGTCATTAAATTCTTCGCGCTCGAGGATGATCAGAAAATTGGTTCCAACCCCGGAAATCTCCATCAGCTTCTTTTCAATCTGCAGCGGAAATATATTGACTCCCTTCAGGATCAACATATCATCAGTCCGGCCTTTAATCCGCTCAATCCGGCGGTGGGTCCGACCGCAGGCGCAAGGCTCGAGAATCAGACGGGTCAAATCCTTTGTCCGATAGCGCAAAAGAGGCATCCCTTCCCGCTGCAAAGTTGTCAACACCAATTCGCCTTCCTCGCCTTCGGCAGCAGGCAGCAGTGTTTTGGGATCGATGATCTCTGTAAGAAAATTGTCTTCCCAGATGTGCAGGCCATCCTGATAAGGGCACTCAAAGGCCACCCCTGGCCCGTTCATTTCAGACAAACCGTAGGAATTGAATGCTTTGTAGCCGTAAATGGCTTCAATCTTTTGCCTCATTTTTTCCGTATGCGGTTCCGCACCGATAAAAGACATCCTTACTTTAGTGTGCTTGCGCGGATCAAGGCCAAGCTCGGAAAAAACTGTAGCAAGATGCAAAGCATAACTAGGGATCACATGAACGACTGTAGTTTCAAAATCTCTCATCAACTGAATTTGGCGCTTGCTGTTTCCTGCCCCCGCCGGAATAGTCAAAGCGCCGATTTTTTCTGCGGCATAATGAAAACCCAGTCCGCCGGTAAAAAGCCCGTAAGTCATCATATTTTGAAAGACGTCGTTTTTGCGCATACCGGCCATATACACGCTCCGGGCTAAGAGATTTGTCCAGACAGCAATATCTTTGTTGGTGTGGAATACCACCGTCGCGCGACCTGTTGTTCCGGAAGAAGAATGCATGCGGACAAGATCATCTTTCGGTACGGCAATAAAACCGTAGGGCCAGTTTTCACGCAAATCATCTTTTGTTGTAAAAGGAATTTTTGAAATATCTCGGATTGATTTTATTTCCTTGATGTTGAATCCTCTTTCTTTGAATATTTTGCCGTAATAATAGGATTTTTCCGCTTTAGCTAATGTCTTTTTAAGCCTGGCGAACTGAAGTTCTGTCAGTTTATTCCGATCCATCGTTTCAATATCTTTTTCCCAGTACATAAATATCCCGCCTCTTGTTCCTATGAATTATTCCTACAACCATGAATATTTTTTATCAAGGCAAATCTCAAAAACAGGCAGCACTGGCTCTGTTTGCAGTCCTGTCGTTTTTCAACGAAACGCTTTTGCTGAATTTCAAAATGTTACTTTCTTTTAAACCAAGAAAATAATCATCTATTGATGCAGCCATTTAGTGAAAAGCTTTTTTTCCTTGTCTTCCCATTTTGGTGAAAAACGGAGATCTACAAAATAATCATAAAGCCGATCGATGGTATTTGCCGCATTCTCGATGAGATAAATTCTTTCCAGCATTTGTCCGGAAACATCTTCTTTTGATTCCGGCCGTTCCGCCGGCGGTAATTTCAATGAGCGGTAATGAAAGTTATCGGCTTTCAGGGTAAATTCCCATTCATTTTGATCGGCAGTAAGCTTAATTACGGCCTCTTTAACTTTTTTGCCCCAGCGAATAGCTTCCTTTCCTTCTTTGAGCTCTGTATGGATTCCGTGGCACACGACGCCCTGCGCATATTCTCCTTCCCCGGTCTCCAGAACGATTTTTTTTAAAAAATTCAGTTCTATTTCCTCGTCCTGAGGTAGGCTAATTTTACCGTTGCGTTCTTCCGATTTATACCAAAGCCAAGTCATAAATTCGCGGCCGATTAAAGAGGCATCTTTTTGCGTGATAACGGCCTCTGACATTTTTTGGATTACTTGAGGATTGTTCTGAGGTAAAAAAAGGTTAAGGGAGAAAGAAAAACTTTTTTTGAACAGTTCAACAAAATCATCGGCAACTTTATCCGAAAGCGATGATAAATAGACAACATTTTGATTAAGATTCCAGCATACATCATAAAAAGAAGGAAGCGGATCAAGCCTGCTTAAAATTTCTAATTTCACTTTATTTTTAATTTCTGAGGCTATCTGCTTATTAAGCCGGTTTTTATTGTTTTGGTTTAAAAATTGTCTTTCCTCTTTTATCGTCTTAATTTTCATTAATGCCGGCGGAATAATCTTGCGATCAACACGTAATGCAAAAATCAGATAACTGCCCAGAACATAATCATTATTTTCAAAACCAGTATCAAGGATGTCCGTTATCGAAACCCAACCTAAATTCTTTTCTTCGCTTGCCTTGGCTGATTCCCGGAAGGAATTGGCTTTAATCCGGCCGTGGACGAAGTTAAAGAATGCCTTTGGCAGCTGACCTTCAACGTGAAAGCGCGCAAAAGAAAAATTGCCTTTAAATAAACCCATAATCAGCACCTCACTTTATTCAACCTATAATATTCATTGAATGGCTGTCAAGAATTTATGCTTGCGAAAATATCCCGGAAAATCAATCATTTTCAATTTAAAAAGGTCTCATGATTAGCCGTAGACAGTAGCATTTTTTTATGTTAGTCAATTTCAAATTTTTGAGGGATAAAACTATGAAAATCAATAAAGTCGGCATTGTTGCCAATACCGAAAAAGAAGAAACAGCCGCATACGTAAAACCGCTCAAAAATTGGCTCGAAAAAAGGAACATTGCTGTCTTTATTGAAGCGGAAATAGCCGCTAAAATAGGTCTCCGTGGCGGACTATCTTTGGATACTCTTGCCCGAAATACCGAACTGGTGACTGTCTTGGGTGGTGACGGAACAATGTTGAGGACAGCCCGCCGTATGGCAAAGTATAATGTTCCCATTGTCGGTATTAATATGGGCAGCTTCGGATATCTGACGGAAGTTAATCTCAAAGAAATGGATTCGGCGCTGGAATTAATTTTACGCGGCAATTACTTGACGGAAAAAAGGATGATGCTCGATGTCACCATCCGGCACGGTAAAACAACCATCAATGCCGGCGCTGTTTTAAACGATGTTGTGATCAATCGGGGCAATATTTCGCGCATTGTCGAACTGGACGCGACGATAAATAAAAAATATCTGACAACTTACAAGGCGGATGGTCTGATTATTTCCACTCCTACCGGTTCTACGGCCTATTCCCTTTCCGCCGGCGGGCCCATAGTGTATCCGGAGAAGGATTTGATTATTATCAATCCCATTTGCCCTCATATGTTGACGAATCGCCCGCTGATCATCCCCGAAAATTCTGATTTGCAGGTGACACTTTGGTCAAAAGAAAGGGGAGCGACATTAACGCTGGACGGACAGGAATCTTACCGCCTCAGATCAGGCGATATTGTTACAGTTAAAAAATCAAAATATGTGACTAAACTTGTTCTTTCTCCGCACCGGAGCTATTGGGAAATTTTGCGTTCCAAACTAGGCTGGGGAGTTTTACATTCAGGAGCGAAAAGACAAAAAAATGCTTAATGATTTGAGCATTAAAAATTTTGCCATCATTGATGAACTCCATGTTTCATTCCACAATGGGCTGAATATCCTTTCCGGTGAAACCGGTACCGGCAAGTCAATTATTATTGGTGCCGTAAGCCTGCTCTTGGGCGATCGGGCAGCTGCAGAGATGATCAGAACGAATGCCGAGACGGCCATGGTGGAAGCCCTTTTTGATATTACGCATAATGAGAAGCTTAAAGAGAGAATAAAAGAAATGGGTTTCGCCGCAGAAGATGAAGTTGTTATCCGCCGCGTGATTTCCCGCAGCGGCAAGAACAAGGCACTTATTAACGGCCAAATGGCTACATTGGCTAATCTTACAGCCATCAGTGAATTACTGATCAATATCTGCGGTCAGCATGAGCATCAATTGATTCTCGATAAAGACAATCATATTGAAATTCTCGACGAATTCGGCGGCTGTCTGCCCTCCAGGGCGCTTTATGAAGAAGCATATAATCGTTATCAGCAACTTAACATACAAAAAGAGAGGCTGGAAAATTTGCGGCGAAGTCGGGAAGAAAAAAAAGCATTAATTGAATATCAGCTGAAGGAAATTCAAGATGTTGCGCCGCAGCCAGAAGAAGACAGGGCTTTAGCCGAAGAAAAAAAAGTGCTGGTTCATATCCAGAAACTGACGGATTATGCCGGACGCGCTTATGATCTTTTGTATGGGGAGACTAACTCCGTTTTAGAAAAAATGCAGGATGCACAGCACCTGATAAAAGAAATTAAAAAAATTGATTCAAATTTGAAATTATCTGAAACCGATCTGGAAAACAGCTTTCATGCAATGCAGGAAGCGGCGCTTACACTGAGGGATTACAGTAAAAATCTTTTCTTTGATCCGGAAAGACTGGTGGCAATTGATGAGCGCCTGGAAATGATAAACCGCCTTAAACGCAAACACGGCGGCTCCCTGGAGAATGTATTTAAAAGAGAACAGGAAATGGAAAAGGAACTGCTATTTGTTTCTAATGTGGAAGAAGAGTTAAATCAGTTAACGCAAAAATTGTTAAGCGTTAAAAATGAAATGCTTTGCAAGGCAAAAAGTCTTTCCCATCTCAGGACACAGGCGGCAATAAAACTAAAAGATGCGGTGAATATAGAGCTGCAGGCATTAAATATGAACCATGCTTCTTTTCTCGTAAATTTTATCAAAAAACCGGATGATGGTAAGCAGGAAGCATTCGGATTCAAAGGCGGAGATGAATTGGAGTTTTACCTGGCGGCGAACATTGGAGAAGAGCCGAAGGCATTAAATAAAACAGCGTCCGGAGGCGAACTGTCCCGCATTGTCCTGGCCCTGAAAAATGTCGTGTCGCAAACCGGCTCCGTGGACACATTGATTTTTGATGAGGTGGACAGCGGCATCGGCGGTGCAACGGCAGAAATCGTCGGGCGTAAACTAAAGGACATTTCCGCTAATCATCAGATAATCTGCATCACCCACCTGCCCCAGATCGCCTGTTATGGAGACAGCCATGCCCGTGTGACCAAAAAAGTTACCGGCGGCCGGACGACGACCGTAGTGGATAAACTCTATAATGAACAACGAGTAGAAGAAATCAGCCGCATGCTTGGCGGCATAGATTTAACAAAAAAAGCGCGTGATCATGCACGGGAAATGCTGGAGAAGGTTAAAGGATCATTCCTAGAAAACGGAGGGGAAAAGAGAAATGCTAAGAAAAGCGCGCATCGGTGATGTGAAAACCATTCATCGTTTGATAAATCTATCGGCGGGCAGAGGTGAGATGTTGCCGCGTTCTTTAATGGATATATATAAATCACTGCGTGATTTTTTTGTGTATTATAAGAAAGATGATACTTCAATAATCGGTGTTTGTGGGATGAACATTATCTGGGAAAATTTAGCAGAAATTCGGTCCCTTTATGTTGACGAAAACCATCGGAAAATGGGCGTTGGCAAAGAGCTTGTGGAAGCATGTATCTCGGAAGCGATTACCTTGGAACTCTTTCGGGTTTTTACGTTAACTTATAAAAATGAATTCTTCGCCAAGATGGGATTCCAAGAAGTCGAACGGACAACCCTCCCGGAAAAAATCTGGTCGGATTGCTTTCGCTGCCCTAAATATCCTGATTATTGCGATGAAGTAGCCATGATTTTAGAGCTATGAAATGCCGGTGTCGATCTTTCATCCTGATAATAATGCTTGTTGTTCTTGTGGGATGTACACGCGTTATTTCGCGTATTACACCGCCGCCAGCCGGAGAAGCATTATCTCCGGTTAGGGCTAAAATTGATTTTGCCGATGATCTTGACCTTGATTCCTTAGATTTGGCCATTTCACGAAGCCTTAGTTACTATAACGGTTCCGGCCGAAAACTGTTTTACCCGCTCGCCGAGAGGTCGATTGACGCGCAACTGATGAAAGAAACCCTGTTGAATTTTCGACAGCTGATCAAAAACAGCCATAACCTGGAAGAAAAGAGTAAAGAAATAAATAAAAATTTTGATATTTACCGGGCAATGGGCCGGGATGGCAGCGGCAGTGTATTGTTCACCGGTTATTACGAACCGCTGCTGGATGGATCACGAACGCCATCGGAAAGATATCGATATCCAATCTACAGATCACCTCCGGATCTGATTGCCAGAAATATTTCTCAAAAAGAAGCTGCAATAAAGTGGAGCGATGCTGCTTCTTTTCAGTATTACAGTCGCCGGGATATCGATATAGATAAAGTTTTACAGGGGAAAGGACTGGAATTGGCATGGGTTGAAGATCAGGTGGATTTGTTTTTTCTCCATATTCAAGGTTCAGGTAAGATTCGATTGGAAAATGGGGAAATAGTAACCGTAAGCACGACCCATTCCAATGGCCGACCGTTCCGTAGTATAACAAAACACCTGCTGGACGAAGGCATAATCGGCCCGCATGATGCCTCATATTTCAATGTAAAACGTTTTTTGAAGGGGAAGGGTGAACAGGAGTTAAAAGAGATCCTCAGCTACAATGAAAGATATATTTTCTTTCGCTTTGTCGATAAGGATCCGATAGGCTCGCTGGGCGAACCGGTAACGGCAGGGCGCTCTATTGCCACTGATCCGGATTTTTTCCCCCCTGGTGCGCTGGCCTTTGTCCGCTTAAGCAAGCCCGTGTTGGACCAGGACGGAAATTGGACTGGACAGAAAGTTTCATTCTCCCGTTTTGTCCTAAATCAGGATAAAGGCTCTGCCATCAAAGGGCCTGGTCGGGTCGACCTTTTCTGCGGCCATGGTGCAACCGCCGAATCCATTGCAGGCAGCATCAAAGAAAAAGGTGAATTATATTTTCTCATCAAAAAATAACGTCAATTCAGCCCACGAAAAGAGTGGTATGGGCCGCTGCTGTTGGCGGCAATAACTCGCTGATGATCAACAATATAGCCGGCACTTGATAAACGATCAATTTTTCAGTCTGCCGCTTATTCTGATGCCGTTTCTCTTACTCTCAATATCAATAGACGAACAAGGAAAATGAAACTTAAGAAAATAAATGCGCACAGCAAAAAAGCTGTTGTCAATCCCAGATCAATCGTCAGATAAGCAATGCCGACAACGGGCATTAGAGCCCATCGTGTCAAAAACCTTAATCCTTCATGATGTGCAATAAAATCGGCAAACGGCGGACTTGCCTGATAATAGAATTTGACGAAAGCTTTACCTGCCGAGTTTTGGAGCAGATAGTAATCACGGAAATTCCTCAGGATTTGCACGTGCTTTTCTTGACGCGAACCAAAGGCGGCTGTGGCAATAAAACAGCCGCCGCCGCTTTCGCCGCTGGCTGGTGCATTAATTGTAAAGTTAAGGGAGCTGGCAGTTCCTCCGCCCGGAGTTGGATTGACCACTGTAACAGTTGCCGCACCGGATGATGAAACATCGGATGCCGTTATTGCCGCTGTTAATTGGGTGGAATTAACAAAGTTAGTTACACGCGCCGTATTATTCCATAGAACTTGAGAGTTGCTCACGAAATTACCGCCATTAATAGTGAGAGTAAAAGCGGAGCTGCTTGCATTGACGGAGGATGGACTTAAACTGCTCACCGCAGGTATCGGATTGTATACATTGGTGCTGACCGTAAAGCTGTTGTTGCCGGATGCAGAATCGGTAGAAGCAGTAGTAACGCTGGCAGTATTGTTCAATACGCCGGCGATGACTGGAGTGACAACCAGAGTTGCCGTGGCGCTGTTTCCTTTACCTATTATGCCGAAAGCACAGGAGATCACTGTTGTTCCTTCGCAGGTTCCCTGGCTGGCTGATGCTGAGACATATTTGGTTCCTGTCGGGAGATTATCAGTCACAGTGACAGCCTCGGCGGAATCCGGACCGTTATTATTTATGGTTATCGTATAGGCCAGGTTATTATTGACAAGCACCGGTTCAGGTGATGCGGATACGTTAATAATTACATCAGCTACAGAGGGAGGTGCAATACCAATGACGGCTGCCTGGTAAGAAATATCACTCCAGTTATAAGGACCGGTGGCTATATTATTAGCAACATACCATCCGTCATAGCTTCCTTCCCATCCCATATTGAGATGAATCTGCTCGGAAGGCGAATCTCTGTAGCCATCGACAACAATCGAATGTCCACCTGCGCTTGGATCCCGCAATCTTAATTGGCAGGGCCGGCCCGCCATCATTTCGGTTTTGAAAACCTTCATCCAGGTGCTGTCCGTGGCATAATTGGTGCGATAGACGACAGACGCTGTATTTTTGTAATTGAAGTAATTTGGGTAAACGCTTACTCCAGCAGTCGTGTCAGCATAGGAAGCAGATGTACCATAAAACATTTCAAAAGCGATACCCACGTCGGACATCAGCTTGGCCACGGCATCCTTTTGTGCTTCCGTGCTGGATGTGCTATAGGTATTGGCCATGGAGCTCCAGGCATAAATGCTCTTTGTAAAGTCGGCGCTCAAAATCTGATTTGTTGCGCCGTCATACCAAGTGTATGATTTTGATCCTTTACCCGTTGTCGGATAGTTCCAGTATTTCATAATCTGGGCTGCCGCGGTGGCCACACAGCCGGTCATTGTTTTATCACCGGTGGACCAGAGGGGGACATTTCTATTGTACGGATCATCCTGTCCCCAGGAGGTGGATAGTAAGGGGCCGATCGATACAGATTCTTGGATTGCATCTTCCCCTGCGGATTTGTGCACAAATGTTGATGAATCCCTCTCAAAGCGTGACCAAAGGCGGCCATTATGTGTGTGAGCGTGAGCGATACTGTCCATTTCTCTGGCATGTTTGTCCAGTAAATCGTTTAACTTGCCTAATTTTTCTTTGATCCACTGGGTGACCGCGGAATTGTCGGCCATGGAGAGAGTGGAAGTGAATGAATAGAGTTTGACCGCCGGGAGCTCATCCCGTGACGGTACAATAATGTGTCCTTGCGGAAAGAGAATAAAATTGTATCCTACTATCCGGTTATTAAATTCAATTATTTCTTCTTTTGCAATTTTATAAGGGGAACTTTTGACCAGCCGCTTATCTGTGAGGGAATTTTGCAGCCAGTTTTCGGCCACCGTTCTGGCCCGCTGCAAGGATACTTCCGCAGCCATGCAAAATGCTGAAAAACTAAACAGCAGAGTAATTGAAGCAATGATCATTCTCCACAACACTGTTGCTGGATCCTCCTCAGAAGCTTAATCAAGCAAATTGTTCGATCGATCATAATTTTTTCTAATTGAAGAAAAGGTTTGCGGCGTTTTTTAGCTCGATTTTAATGCCTTTGCGACATTTTCCCATCATGGGCATGTCAAAGCTGGAAATAACTCCTGAGATAAAGACTTCTTTTTCCGGAGTAGCGGCATTCTGTCTTATCTTTTCAAAGATTATGCTGTTTTCGGGAGATGAAGCCCATACTTCAATGGATCTGCCGCTGCGTTTATCATAAATTTTGAATTTCTCATACGATAGTTGAGGATAAGATTTTTTATCAAAAATATTATTCCGGTCAAGATATCCCCGGACATGGACTTCTTTTCCTTCAAAATCGGTATTTTGACCGCAATCACCGGTTACATGGGAGCTATAAAGTTCTTCAACAGTGATATAAAACATGGTTGTTTTCTCGCTTTGAATATTGTTGCAGGCGCACAAAACCAACGGCATTATGGCCATAATTTGAATAAAAGTCATCAGGGAATGTCTCCTTCCCGGACAAAATGTAATATTCGGCTATGTGGCTTAATTGGTTTCCACAACTGTGATCTGCGGATCTTTTTTAGCTTATTATTGCATCTCCGGTCTGTTAAAGTAAAGAAGATAAAATGCAGCTCTAATTTACAGGGTCAAACAAACGAAATCAACATGCTTTTTTGCAGGAATGTATAAAGTCAACATTTACAGCTAATTAATTGCTGCAAGAAGTTGCAATTGAATTTCTTGAGAAAAAACAATTTTTTCTTGCTTGTTATTTTTTTTTGTGTTAGGCGTAGCGCCAGTTTGAAGTGGAAGACACCCTCTCAAGCCTTGATAGAAAAGGGATTGATGAAATTTGAGTGATTTTATCCTTGCTTGATGCCGCCAAATGTGTCTTCAGCTACCATAATGGGCGAAATGATTTACGGATTAAAAAACGGTTTTTACTAAAAGCATCGGATGGCGGTGCAATGAAAATAACTGTAGTTTCATGAAAGGGGTAAAAAATGACAAAAGCAGAATTGATAGCGTTTATGGCAGATGAAGCAGGTATTAGCAAGGCAGCAGGCGCTTTGGCATTGGATGCATATGTTGCTGCAGTCACAAAAGAACTGAAAAAGACAGGAAAGATAGGCATGGTTGGATTCGGGACATTCTCTGTAGTAAAAAGGAAAGCGAGAGGAGGCAGAAATCCCCAAACCGGGAAGGCAATTAAAATTCCGGCAAAAAAAGTCGTTAAATTCAAAGCCGGCAAGGCTCTGGCTGACAAGGTAAAATAGTAATCTAATAAATTCTTATTCAACTAAGGCCTCCGTGTTATTGGAATAAACAAGCGGAGGCCTTGCTGTATTTGCCTTCAGATTAAAAATATTATAAGATAAAAATTATGAAGGTGCTTTAATTTCGCGCACGATATTTTTCCCGTTTATCATAAAGGTTGCTGTCTATCTTTTTGGAGGTCAAAGGTTGTTATTTTCAATAATAAGGAGCTTCTATTTTGGCAATTAAAAGAATTCTCAGCGGAATGAGGCCTACTGGGAAACTGCATTTGGGCAATTTACACGGCGCCTTAGGAAACTGGGTAGAATTACAAAACAGCGGTCATTATGATTGTTTTTACTTCGTTGCCGATTGGCACGCTTTAACGAGTGAATATAATTCTACGGAAGAGATCAGGAACAACACAATTGATATGGTTATCGACTGGACGAGCGCTGGCCTTGACCCCCATAAAAGCACTCTTTTTGTGCAGTCGGCCATTAAAGAACATGCAGAACTCTTCCTTTTACTTTCGATGATTACACCGCTGGCCTGGCTGGAACGTAACCCTACCTACAAAGAGATGAAAGATGAACTGACCACTAAGGATTTATCTACTTTTGGCTTTTTAGGCTATCCTGTATTACAAGCAGCTGATATTATTATGTATAAAGCTTATGGCGTTCCGGTAGGGGTCGATCAATTGCCTCATGTTGAACTGACCAGGGAGATAGCTCGTCGTTTTAATTTCCTCTATCAAGAAATATTTCCTATTCCGGAACCACTTTTAACCAGTGTGCCAAAGCTCTTGGGAACTGACGGTAGAAAAATGAGCAAATCTTATGGTAACTCCATCTATATCAGTGACCGGGGCCGGGTATTGCAGGAGAAAATATCTTCGATGTTCACAGATCCTCAACGCATGAGAAAAAGTGATCCCGGAAATCCGGAAATATGCAATGTATTCACTTTTCATGGTCTGTATACATCGCTGGAGATGGTAAAAGAAATTGATGATGGTTGCCGTAAAGCAACGATTGGTTGCACGGATTGTAAAAAAATATTAGCTCAGCGTATTGCCGAAAAGTTGGAACCTGTCCATGAACGTATGGATTATTATGTAAGTCACCCGGATGAAATTCATGATATCATAAATGAGGGTAATCAGAAAGCCGCGGTGATAGCACGTCAAACAATGGAAGAAGTCCGGGCGGCAATAAAAATAAAGGCTTGATGCGGCAAAACATTTATGATCGATTTTGTCGGTGAACGTAATGACAATGGACTATGCTATAAAACTTGATATCTTTGAAGGACCTCTCGATCTGCTTTTGTATTTGATTAAGAAAAATGAAATAGACATTTATAATATTCCCATAGCCCTGATTACCGAGCAATATCTTCAATACCTCAAAATGATAAAATCTTTGAATCTTGATTTGGCCGGGGAATACCTGGTTATGGCTTCCACCCTCATTCATATCAAATCAAAAATGCTTTTGCCGGTTCCGGAAGAATCACCGGACGAAGAGACTGACGAAGATCCGCGGGCGGAACTGGTAAAACAGCTTTTAGAATACAAATCTTTCAAAGAAGCCGCCGCGGCTTTGGAAATGCGGCCGCTCTTAGAACGGGACGTTTTTACCCGTTCATTGCCTGTAATGGATGATATAGTGACTGATGGAGTGGATGAGGATGATCTTATGGAAGTAAGCATCTTTGAACTGATCGAAGCGTTCCATCATCTCATTTCCCGCATTGATAAAAAAGAACTTCTGGAAATTGATCTGGAAAAGATATCTTTAACTGATATAATAAACGAAATCATGGAACGGGTAAACCAGGAAAAAAATATTACTTTTGAACAATTATTAGGAGAAAGAATAAACCGGCGGCGCATTATTTATACTTTTCTGGCTGTGCTGGAATTAATAAAAATGAAGATGATTAAGGCTTATCAGACGTCAGTTTTTGGTGTGATCAGGATATTTCCGGCTGTGGAGTCATAAATGGAAAATTACAAAGCTGTCATTGAGGCCATGATTTTGGCTTCAGAAAATCCACTATCTTTAGAAAAAATATCCACAATACTCAAAGAGATCGAAAAAGCAGAAATTAAAAAAACTATTGAGCTACTCATTCTGGAGTATGATGAGCGTCAGAGTGGCATCTGTTTGCAGGAAGTTGCCGGCGGTTATCAATTCCGAACCAAGCCGGAGCTGAGTTCATGGGTAAAAAAAATAAAAGGGACAAAACCAGCTTCCTTGTCGCCGGCAGCATTGGAGACTTTGGCTATTATTGCTTATCGTCAGCCGATTGTTAAAACGGAAATTGAAAGCATTCGCGGTGTTGATGTGGGTGCGCCGTTAAAAGGTCTTTTAGAAAAAAAACTTGTACGCATTGTGGGGCGCAAAGACGTTCCGGGCAAACCGATTATTTATGGTACGACAAAAAAGTTTCTGGAGGTCTTCAACTTAAAAGCACTTTCTGAATTGCCGACTTTAAGGGAATTGAAAGAATTAAATGACCAACAGGAAACAATCTAGGATTTTCCCTCCATGAAAGAACGTTTACAAAAAATTATTGCTGCAGCAGGTATTGCCTCGCGACGTCGTGCAGAAAAGTTAATTGCCGAGGGCCGCGTTAGCGTCAACGGGATGGTTGTTACGGAGTTGGGGACGAAGGCTGATAGCCGGCAGGATGTCATTCGGATTGATGGCAACACAATAAACTCAGATAAAATATTGACTTACATTGCCTTACATAAACCGGTCGGATTTGTTACTACTATGCACGATCCTCAATCCCGGCCGACGATAGTCGATTTGATCAGTGATATTACAGAAAGGGTTTATCCGGTTGGACGTCTGGATTATGATACAGAAGGACTTATCCTGTTAACAAACGATGGTGATTTCGCTCAAAAAGTACAGCACCCCCGTTTTCAATTATCTAAAGTTTACCGTGTCAAGGTTCAAGGCCGTTTGAGCAAGGAAGAAATAAAAAAGTTAGCCAATGGCGTTAAATTAGGAGATGATGTCTTTAGACCGGAAAATGTGCAAATAGAAAAATTCAATGACAAAAGCTGCTGGCTGAGGTTGATTTTAAAAACAGGGCAAAATAGAATAATCCGCCGGGGTTTCGAGGTTGCTGGTCATCGTGTTGTCCGTTTGGTGCGGGAGGCCATCGGTGCCGTCAGTTTGGGTAATCTTCAGGAAGGATCATGGCGCAATCTGACTCATAAAGAAATCAGTCAATTGTTGAATAATACTGTAAGCAGAGAGAAATAAAATTTTCTTGACATTCAGTGGAAAATAAATAATAGTCGCAACCATATGAAATGAACATGGTTTTCATCGTTCAAGATAGATAGACTGGAATCATTTTGAAGGAGGATCTATGAACAAATCAGGTCTCATCGAAGATTTGAGTACAAAGTTAAACTTGACGGAAAAAAAAGCAATTGATGTAGTTAATCTTATTTTTAAAGGTTTTACTGATGAATTAAAAAAAGGTGGCCGTATTGAGATAAGGGGATTTGGCAGTTTTGTGGTAAAAAATTATGGGGCTTATACAGGAAGGAATCCCAAAACGGGCACCAAAATCAATGTAGATCCGAAAAAGCTACCTTTCTTTAAAGTAGGAAAAGAATTAAAAGACAGAGTGGATGAAAACAAGTAATAAAAAATTGCCATCATAATTTATTTTGACCATAGGGGGCTTAAGAGAAAAAGCCCCCTTTTAATTTGCTTTAAAACCAAATGACCATCGTCCGAGATATGGACAGTTGATTCTTTTCGCATGATTGATTTACGACACTGACGCGAACTGGGCAATCGACCGGTGGATACCGCGCGATTGTCTGCAATGTTAAGATCTGTATTTGTAATTAAATCGGTATAATCAATTTACTTGCTTAAATTGGCGTTAACAAAATCCCAATTTATTAAATTTTGGATTACGGCCGATATGTAATCTGGTCGCCGGTTTTGATAATCAAGATAATAGGCGTGTTCCCAGACATCAATTGTTAAAAGAGCTTTCTGTCCATGCGCCAAAGGCGTATCGGCATTGGCTGTCTTGATGATTTTTAATTCTTTTCCATCTTCCACCAGCCAGGACCAACCGCTTCCAAATTGAGTGACGCCTGCGTTTTTGAGCTCTTCAGCGAATTTGTCAAAACTGCCCCATGTTTCATTAATTTTTTCTGCAATAGAACCAGCAGGTTTGCTGCCCCCTCCTTTCTTGAGACATTGCCAGTAAAAGGAGTGATTCCAGACTTGAGCAGCATTATTAAAGATGCCGATTTTTGCAGAATCCGTAGCTACCGTCCTGATGATTTCTTCCAGAGACAATTTGGCTAATTCCGTCCCCTCAATAAGTTTGTTTAAGTTATCAACATAGGTTTTATGATGTTTACCATAATGAAATTCCAGAGTATTGGAACTGATATAAGGGGACAGTGCATCTTTACTGTATGGTAATTCGGGTAAATTTATCGCAGCCATATTCACCTAATCTCCTTTCCTTATTATTTGATTTGCAGAGTTGACATTCTATATTTACTTCTTTAGCCGATTATAGCTTTAAGTAACCAAGTAAATAATAATTGTCAAGCCGAACAATTCCGCCCTTTGTGAAGGGCAAATAAATATTGGAGATTAAACGCACCTTCAGAGGTTGTTTGGACATTATACACGCAATTCTTTATTTGGTAGCTCATTATCTTTTATTTTGCTTTTTCAACCACAGCTCATAAATGAACACAACTAAAATAAATATAAGTATCGGCAGAACAGCATTATTATTAAATACAACCAGCGCTATGCCGCCTGCCAAGCTGTAGTTTTTTAATGTGCCCAGCAGTATTAATGATGTTATTTTGTTTCTGGGGATTCCATAATAAGATCCGATTTTATCAATGACATACCCCAGCAAAAAAGTACTGGCCACGGCCGTGATTGCAATAAAGACCAAATCGAGAGGACGCTCAATAATAAGGTAACGGCTGCTTGCCGCTAGGGCGTAAAAGATTATAAAAAGACACCAGTCATTGATACTTCCCTCGTATGGTTCAAGTAATTTATCCCAACTTTTATCTACGGCAAGCCACGAAATGGCAAAAGGCAAGACTACTAATTCCAATATAAGAATAATACCGGAATAATTAAGAGGGATATACTTAAGAAATCCTATTCCTATTAATGGGGCTATAACAATGGCTCCCAGATAAGCTCCGGCTATGCCGGCAAAAGATGCTTTTTCTTCAGCTTGGAACAATTTGCTTAAGGGAATGATGGATAAGGAAGGAGGGACGGCGGCAATCAGAACCATACCTATCCAAAAGCCTTCATCACGAATCAGGAAGATACTCGATAAAATAATCAGGTTTCCTAAAATAAAAAAATTCATAATATTACCCCAAATCGCCGGATAAATAAGCGAACCGGGGTGACGAAAAAAACCACGTGGCATACGCAGAAAAGCGATAGTAAGAATTATTATTAAAGCTGGCAAAGTCAAGATCACGCCCAATTGAACACCCTGGGGCAAAATTATGCCGGTAAGTATAGCCAACAAGAAAAGAGTAATAGGCCGGCTAAAATAATACTTGATTTGAGCCACTTTATTTTACCTCATTTATGAACGGTAATATTTTCTTAGTTGCTAAAATTATCAAAAGAAAGAATACATTAAACATTACTATAGTGCCACCTGCCGGTAAGTTCAAAAGAAAAGAAAATATAATGCCGCTGATTACAGACAAAAAAGAAAATATTGCAGAAGCGATTATCGTCATCTTAAAGCTGAAAGACAGTTGCAAGGCAGTCAGCGGGGATAGGATCAACATAGCTGAAACCATCATAATGCCTGATACTTTCATGGCTAAAACAATAGATATTGCCGTTAAAATAAAAAGAAGAATGTTTATTCGTTTTGTTTTGATTCCCATGCTTTGGGCCAGCTCTTCATCAAACGTGACGGCAAAGAGGTCATGATAGAAAAAAATAACGCAGCCGACGACCACAACAAAAACCATAAATGACAGAAAAAGTTCGGAACGGTTAACGGTCAGAATATTGCCGAACAGATAGCTGAACAAATCAATGTTGTATCCGCCGGACAAGCTTGCCAAAATTATTCCCGTCGCAATGCCGACAGAGGAAACTACTCCTATGGCTGCATCGCCGTGGATTTTTTTGGAGCGGGTTAATTTGAGAATAGCAAGGGATGAAAGTATCACCAGAGGTAACGCTGCCAATGTAACATAAAAAGGGCTGATGCCGATTAGAAGAACCACCGCGACGCTGCCGAAGGTGACATGTGCTAGGCCATCTCCGATCAACGACATGCGGCGTAAAACAAGAAAAACTCCTAAAATGGAAGCTATGGCGGCAATTAGTGCACCAGACACTATAGCGCGGTGGACGAAAACGAAACTTAATATTTCAACAAGGCCCATTTATCAATTGTTCCTGTCGTGTTGATGGCAAATAATGTGCTGGCTGACAGATCCAAAGAAACCGGTCATGTCAGATGATTTACAAAAATCTTCAAAATTACCGGAAAAAATAATTTTTTTATCCAGATAGAGAAGGTGTCGTGCATATTTACCGATAACGCCGGTATCATGGGTGATTAGAATAATTGTGGTATTCTGATTACGATTTAATTCCTGGGTTATTGTGTAGAATATTTCTCTGGTTTCCGGGTCAAGAGCAGCCGTTGGCTCATCAAAAATCAGTAATTCAGGGTTTCCGACTAAAGCACGCGCCAACATAATTCTTTGTTGTTGACCAGAAGAGAGTTCACCAATGAGGCGGGTGGACAGATGTTCAACTCCCATCATTCTTAGAATTCTTTTCAAGTTTTGAGAATCCTTTTTTCTACGCACACCCAACTGGACTATTTCCTGGACTGTACATGGAAAATAGGTATTTAGGGAATTCAGGCGTTGGGGTAAGTAGCCAATTTTATCCCATTGGCAAAATGAGGCACAAGTCTGACCAAAGAGAATGACCCGGCCGCGTTGGGGCTGAAGAATACCTAAGATATTTTTGATTAAAGTGCTTTTGCCGGATCCTTTTAGTCCCATAATACCCACGTAATCACCTTTCTTCACGGTAAAAGAAATATCGTGAAGAACTTCCATGCCATTATAATGAAACGTCAAGTTTTCCGATTTGATTATGTTCATCGGCAATGCATTCCTGATTTTAAATTCGCCAGATTGTCTTCCATCATCGTTAAAAATGATGATCCTTTTTTAATATCTTCTTTGCTCACGTTGTGCCCCGTATGCAATTTTAGCATGCGCGCGCCAGTTTCTTCAGCTATTGTTTGAGCTAAGCGTGGAGCGACAAGATCTTCATAGTAAATACAGGGAATTTTCAACCTTTTTACCTGATTTATAAGTCTTAATATTTTTTGCGGTGAAGGTTCCGAGTCGGCCGATACGGCATAAGCGGCTAAATAATTTATTTTATATTTATTTGCTAAATAAGCGAATGCCCAGTGACCGGCATGCAGAATAATTTTTTTTTGACATTTTTTTACGATTTTGCAGGGGCGGTTGCAAAACCGAAGGAATAACGCAGAATCCAATATTAATGTTTATTTTTTTTTACAATCCGTTATTTATAAAAATAAATAACAAATACAATTGCTTAAAATAATCGTCTGCCGTTCATTCTGAATTTTTGTCGAATATTTTAACATAATCTGGCCTCACTATTTTTAAAATGCTAACAAAATCAATAAAATAGACTTGGGCATGGTTATTGCTAAGGCAATTGGTAGTTAT
>ENA-ORXD01000947-ORXD01000947.1-sediment-metagenome-genome-assembly--contig:-NODE-947-length-29239-cov-4.346890_pt1 | contig 29239 bp, 24 predicted proteins | sample MGYA00237862_ERZ511471 | MGnify/ENA metagenome assembly ERZ511471 | reverse complement strand
TGTAGGCGTCGGTCTGATTGTCGGCCGCCCGCATCTCAGTGTGGTGCTGAATGAGACTGGGATCAAGGAAATTGCAGGTTGTAAATTGATCCCCGAAAAACTGGTGGCTGCAAAATCCGAGTAGTAGCTGATATCCGGAATGGAAAGGTCTTTTTTAGAGGTATGCTGGGGTGAGGAACGAACTCCAACAATGTGTCATGAAACCGGAAGGATGCAATGCGATACCGGCGCGCACGGGTTGATGGCGGCACATATTTTTTCACAGAATTAAATCTGTCCCCATTTCCTAAGACACATCGTAGGACTTTTCCTACAGACTCGTTGGGCGATTATACTGAGATATGCGATTACTTGAAGAAAAATACTCCGTTAAGCTTCAAATCATTTCTTTGGCTGTAATAACTGTATCAACTATTTTTGCTCAGATCGCGAATTATAAAGTTGATGATTTTTCGAGCGAGTTATTACAAAAGAGAATGAAACTCAATGAGCTTTCGATGCAAGCTTTGGAATATAGGCGATACTCTGAAAAGTATGCTTTAGTATCAATTTTGCCCGTAAAGCTCGACATCGTACAAGAGCTGCTGGATGACCCAAATGTCAATTCTGAAGCCAAAATAATAGCCAAAAAATTTCTCAGTGGCTCAATTACCCATGATGAAATGGTAAAAAGCTTTAAAAACCACTACCTGAAACTGAACATTGAGTATCGAAATGCAATCGATACGCTAACAAAAGAATTTAATGAGAAGAAAAATGAAGGGTCTAAATGGCAATTATGGCGGGATTACATATTCACGCCACTTCAACTTATCGGAGTCGCTGTATTAATCGTAGGCTATGGGCAGTTGCTATTGTCGATATCGCATAGAACCAATAAGCCGCACGAAAGATGAATTAAAAAGAAGCAGGAATGAAAATCATTTTCGTCCAACCAAGGCTTTCACGGGATAGCGGCAAAGAGCGCCGCTCCCCGTGAAGCCTGTCGTTGGGCTTAAAACGAAAAGGAATCGGATATGACTGAACCACCTGAGAACGAGCAACCGGAGCCATCCCAGGAGCCGACGAAACCTTCGCCATCTGAGGCCCTGGATCAATATGAGCGCATTGTGGACCGTGCACATCAGGAAATCGATGGCGTCCGCACAGTGTACAAGTGGCTTCTGGCCACGGTTGGCATAGGGATGACCTGTATCTTTGTGGTTGGCATTTACTTTTCCCATCAATCGATGAGTGATTTCAAAACTGAGATCGCGGCTGAAGGGGAAAAGCTCAAGAAGGACCTCACCAGAGAATCAGAGGACCTCGGGAATGACCTCAAGGACAATCTTCGCGCATCAATGTTGGAGGAAATAGAGAAAATCCGAGAAGATCTACACCGGAGAACAGACGAACTGTCAGACAAAGTTCAGAAACGAGTGGAGACAGAGTTCGAGCAAAGCAACATATCTACCATGATCAAAAGCAACGCCATCGCTCGAGTCGCGGAAGTCGCCGATCCCTTGATCAATAAGGAAATTGATACACGACTGACCCCCCGCTTGATCGCCTCTGAGAACCGTCTGGCTACACTTGACGATGAAATTGGCAAGGCACGTGGCACTCGTGATGACCTGAAAGCCCGATCAGAATTTACTATGGCTGTCATCTTTGCTCAGAACGATGACAGGAAGTCATTTGACCAACTTAAGGAGTGGTCAGAAGATCCATCTTTTGCTTTCAAGAATGAAGCCCAGCAGGCGTGGATAAAGATTATGGACGAGCATGCGACACCTATTACATTTGGCGGCTTCACGGTGCCTTGGGCCGAAGGAGTTGACCCAAGCAAACTCACATTCGGGGAACTTCGCAGGGACTTCTCAAGCGCACCGCCGTTTGTGCGGGTCGCCCTGCTTGAGTATATCTGGAACCAAAGAGATGATGTTTCCAAGGAAGACAAAATGCAATTCCTTGCAGACATTTTGAAGTCAGACGAAAGCCTGCGTGTCGTAGAGCAAGCGGGACGTTTCTTTACTTCAGAATCGAAGCAGAAAATTAAGCCGCTGGCGGTCGAAGTACTGTTAGATTGGTGGCATAAGAACAAGACAGACTACGAGAAGGCCCAACCAGAAGATCCAGACGACAAGGAATAGCGCGCTGCGCACGCCATTCCCTGTGCCTGATCTTGGTCGTTAAAGACTGGGACCGGCAGGAAGCAAGGAAGGCTGCCGACGAGGGCTTAAATAATGCTAAGAGGCTTCCGATGGGAGAAGGAGAGACGGGGAGCAAGGGAATAAGGAGAAAAAGAAAATACGAAAAGGGGACAGATTTATTTTACACCCTCAGATTATCATAAGAGCAACAAGTCCCAGCTTAGTCTTACTACTGATACGTAACAAACTATCTGCCCAATCCACAAATTTCAATCCAGATAGACGATCTCCCCGCCGTACTCGGTGACCACCACATTATCCTCCAGGTGCCTGAGTCTGAGCCCCCCGTCCTCCTCCAGGCCGAGCACCTCCGCCTCATACTGGGGACTTTGCTGCACGTCATAGCCGAACATCACCCGACGGCCGAATGAATCACTGAGCGTGCGCCACCTGTTTAACAGAAATTGCTCTTTTTCCGGCAGCACATTGTCCGGCTCAGCCAGCTGCAGCTCTTCCTGCAGATAGAGCAGACCGATGTTCCAGCAGAACTTGGCCAGCAGATCCGTGGCCACCAGGCCCAGATCAAGGCTATGGCCGCAGAGGCCGGCCATGGACCCGGCCAGCCGGTCAAGCTCCGGCGGAAAATCGGCGTTGTTGACATTGAGGCCCGCGCCGATGAGGATATACTCCTCGCCGGAGCGGCTGCCGTACAGGGTTTCCATGAGAATGCCGGCCACCTTGCGGCCCTGGACATGCACATCGTTGACCCATTTGACCCGGGCCGGGATGCCGAACTGTTGCACCGTTTCACAGCAGGCCACCCCCGCGGCCAGCGGCAGCAGGCGGCTTATTTCCGGCAGCAGGTTATTGACAAAGACCATGGTCAGCCAGATCCCCCCCAAGGGCGCATGCCAGTACCGCCGGAAGCGGCCCTTGCCGCCGGTCAGTTCCGCGGCCAGGATCACCAGGCCGCTGTGGAAGGAGCGGCCCTGATGCTCATGGTCATCAATGAGCCGGCGGGCCTGATCCATGCCCCGCTCCAGGCTGGCATAGGTGTGGATGCGGGAGCCGGCAATGGCCCCATAACGAAAAACCGTCTTCACCCGGTTCTCGGGCAAAAGACGGCTGCGGCGTGCAATCTCCTGGGCGGTTATATAGTTTTGGACGGCGGCGGGATGCGGAAATGAAATTATTCCCATTCAGCTTTGACGCGGGTAATGATTTTTTCAATGAGCGGCAGCTTGTCAGGCGGACAGATGCCGATCAGCGGCTCGCCCTGGGCAACGGAGATGCCCGGCTGAAAATAGACGGAATGGATGATGCCGGGCGCTCCCTGGTAATAAACAGGGGTATCCCGTTTCATCAGCGACATGGTGAACAGTTCATCCCCCGGCTTGACGGATACCGACCGCTGCCCGAATTTTTCGATGCGGGACTGAATTTCCATGGTGAAGAAATATTTGGCCCGCTCCGGCGCCTGAAACGGCAGCAGAACCTGGCGCAGGATCTGCTCGATGATTTCCCGTTTCTTCAAGGGATGCTTGATGGTGATGATTTTCTCGCCGGCCTCGACAAACTGTCCTTCCAGGTCGTCCCGGATAAAGGAGACGTCGCCGCTTGAGGTGGCATAGATCTGCTTGTTGTTCCTTTCCCGGCGCAGGGTGAAGAGCTGCGTGCCGGGTATATGATGCCACTTGCCCGTAATCCCCTCCACCTTGTCGTCAAGCCGCACATGAAAGCGGATCTGCCCGGTATGGGATGTGTAGATATCCACATAGCCGTAAGGGTCTGAGCGGTATGAGCGGAGGATATGTTCGTAATCTATATCGTTGTCGTGCATTTTGTTAGTCTTGTTAGTCTTACTGGTCCGACTGGTCCGACTGGTCTTATTGGTCCAAGTAGTCATGTCTTTGACCAGTAAGACCAGCTAGACGAGTAGGACCAGTCAGACTAGCGATAATATAAATTCCTGCCGCCCATGGTCAGCAGGGCCTTGTGCAGATTGCGGCGGAATTCCCGCCTGTCCCAGATGCCCTGGACATGGCCCCGTTTCAAGGCATTCTTGGCGCTGTGATAACCAGGGGGAATATCCTCGCCTGTCGTGTCCCTGATGACTTTGGGTCCGGCAAAACCAACCCGGCTGGAACGGATGGCGAACTGATAGTGGGAACAGCCCAGGAAACTTGCCACCGGTCCGGCGTAGGAGTTGTTGTCGTAAACCACGATATACAGCCCGCCTGAATCCACATATTCCCGCACCGCCATGGTGCATTTCGGCATCTGCACCACGCCCAGGGTGCCTTCCTGGATACGGATGCCGCCGGTGGTATGCACATAGGCGAGCAGCGGCCGGCGTTTGAGTTTCGCCATCTCGCAGGCCCGCACGAACTTCTCACCCTCGGCGGAACCAACCGTGCCGTTCCTGAAGTCGCTGTACAGCATGGCCACCACCAGATCAACGCCGACAACCCTGGCCTCGAAGGTAATAATGGCGCTTTTCCTGCCGGTTTTTGCCTTGGCCGCTTCCAGCCGTTTTTCAAAACCAGTCACTGACAGAGGATTACCCGAGGATATCTCGCTGTTGAACTCCTTGATCGTATCCCGGTCAAAGAGATGCTTGAGATACCACTCATATTCCAGGGGGAAATGGTGGCCGCATGTTTCGCAAACGCCACAGAATTCACCGTACAGATCAGGGACCCACAGATCCTTGCAGCCATACTTTTCGGCATTGGGACAGCTGACGGTACGGTCTTCATTGGCCAGGGGGCTGGTGTAGGTGTCACCGAACTCGGTGGCCATGCTCGGCTGATTGCTTACCGAAGGCCTGGCCTGCCTGCCGTCCTGTTTGGAGGCGATAAAGTCATAGGCCGCGGCAATGGGGGCGGAAACCTGTTTGAGCAGCACGGAACCCTCGCCGGAAACGTCCTTGATGACCTGTTTCACCTGTTTCTGCTGGCTGCGCAGGACATCATAGCGGAAGGTGTAATAAACCTTGCTTGATTTCTCTTTCACGCGCTGGCAGAAGGAGGAAAAGGGGGTCGGCTTGCCGGCGAACCCGCCCAGGGCCATCTCCCGGTATTTCCGGTAGCGCAGCTGCAGGAGACGCTTGATCTCATCGTTATTGAGATCCCAGGAGATTTCGATGAGGTGGTCCTCCGGATTGACGACCTCACTCTTCTTGAGTTTCAGCTCATAGGCCCTGAAGGCCCTGAGGCTTTTGGTCTTCAGCACCACCTCATCCGTGGCCCGGATCATCTCGAACTTCACCCTCTTGAAAAAGGCGTAATCATCCCTTTTCGCGCCAAGAAGCGGTTCATCAACCACCCGGTCGATGGTGCCGAGTTTAAGATTATCGCTTGCCGTGATGCGCAGCCATTTGGCGCAGTCCTCCAGCAGTTCCTTGGGGATCTTCTCCCCTTCCTGGATTTTTCCCTCGATGGCCCCCGCGCCTTCCGGGGAGATGACCGAATAATAGCCGTGGGAAAACATCATGCGGAAATCGGCGAGACCAATGGCCTCCGCTCCGCCGGATCCCCCTTCGGAAATAATGGAAATAAACGGCACCCGCAACTTGGCCATGGCATAAATGTTTCTGGCGATCTGCTGGCCCGCGCCGGGATAATCTTCCACAGGGAAAGAACCGGGGGTAAAGATATAGGAGTGGATGGGAATGCCCTCGGTCTGGGCCACCTGCATGAAACGCAGTGCCTTTTCATTGCCCCAGGGCTTGCAGGACCCGCCGTTGCGGTATTCCTCCCCATGGCCCTTTTCCTGGCCGATGACCATCACCTGCTGGGTGATGTTTTTCTTTTTCACCCGGCGGACAATGGTGGCCTTGGCGGCAACCATGGAAGGGTCGATGCTGGCCTCGTCCTGGCCGCCCAGTTCACTGAAGTCCTCATAGACGTTTTCCAGAATATCCTGCAGGGAAAAACGCAACGGACTGCGGACGATCCGCACCCGCTCCATGGGGGTGAGATTTTCCTCGCAGCGCTGCTCAAGAAAGGAGATACTCTCCTCCAGGGTGCAGACCTGCCTGTCGAGTTCTTCTTCCGGAACATCGTAAAACGAATTCCTGATGGTATCCAGTTTCTCCTGCAGCCCGGCCAGGTTGCCCCAATCCATCCCGTCCCTGATCTGGCTCAGGTAGGACATGCGTTCCGTGCTTTTCAGAAGTCTTTTGCGTAAATCTTCCATTTAAAATGTCAACAGATTATCAATATTATCTTTAAGATAGGCGATATTGGTCATGATAGGATCACCTGCCCCGTTGGTTCCTTCGATGGTCACTTCATTTAAAAACCGACGGCCCCGTTCTTTAGCCTCTTGAATGGAATCTCCCCATACAATGGCCAAGGCCAGGTTCGGGTCATAATCACTGGGAATCACATAGGGACGATCAAAAGGAACATGGGTATAAACAGCGGCCCATTCATATGTGGGAAAGTCAAACCGGGAAATTGTGCCGATCCAGGGGGCAAAGCCGCGGCGCGGGTCCTCCGCCACAATCCTGAATTCGATGCTGGCCCCTTTGAAATTAATTTTTTTCTGACTATAGCCGATCTTATCTCCCAGGGCCAGCCTGATCTGCTCCCGGAGCAGGTTCGGCTGGTTATTCCTGATGAAACTGATGCGGGCGGAAACGTCATTTTCCACCTGGATGCGGGTATTGACCTCAAGCAGATAGGGCTTGCCGGCCCGGCTGACGATCCATTCCCAGGTGCCGATGTTGTCATATCGCACATGGGCCGCAAGCTTTAACGAATATTGCACTATTTTGTCAAGTACTTCCTGGGCATTAAATTCGTAAGGAAAACAGCTTTCGTCAAATCCAGGCGCCGCCTCCAGCCGCTTCTGCCGGCCCGTGCTCTGAATGGTGCAGTTTCTGGTGCTGAAATGGATTCTTTCGCCATGCCTGCTGCAGAGCAGCTGCACCTCCAGGTGATTGTAATCCCGCAGGCACTGTTCGATCAGCACCCCGGCATCGCCGAACTGCCGCTTGGCATAATTCTGCACCTGACGGTATGTCCGGCGGAATTCATCTATGCGCTTGACCTCCTCAATGCCCATACCGCCGCCGCCGGCGGCTGCCTTGACCAGGATGGAGGGATCTTTGATTTTCTGGAGCCGCTGCTCTTCCAGGAGGTGTTCGGCAATGTCCTCGGCCTCCATCTCGTTGTAAATCGGGCCGTCAGTGCCGGGGATGGTGGGGATGCCGAGTTTGTTGGCAACACGCTTGGTATTGATCTTGTCGCCCAGGTCACGGATCACCTCCCATTTCGGGCCGATGAAGGTAAGCGGCCGTTCACGGATGGTCACCCGCCTGGCAAAACGGAAATCCTCCGAAAAAAAACCGTAACCCGGATGAATGGCGGTGCAATTTGTATGGTCGGCAACGGAAATGATATCATTGGGATCAGTGTAACTTGCCACCTTCCAGGCCCGCTTTGCAGCTCCCTGGTTATTCAGGTACGGATAAACATGCTCAGAGTCCTTGTCAGCCTCGGTATAGATCAAGACAAAATCAAGCCCCAGATCTTCACATGCCCTGGCAATCCTGATGGCAATTTCTCCCCTGTTGGCAATTAAAACTTTTTCTTTCAAACCCTATCCTGAAACGGCAATGCCGTGCGTTTAAAATTAAATATGAAGATCTTCCGTAATATACGAAAAAATTTGACTTTAGCAACAGACTTAAATTAAAGGAAATGAATTCAATGTTTGATCAATGCATTTTTTTGGGTTAATATTATTTTTTATATCTTATCCCTTTGTAAAGCAAGATGCTTATACCGATTTCCCGGCGGCCAGTCAATTTTTTTTCTTGGCCGCCAAGGGTTTTTGTCGTAGTCAGGCATAGATAACAATGGAGTTTTTCCCCTGATTACCAGCTTTGCAGCCACACGAAAAAGCTAACAATTAACAAAATGGACAAAGAACAGCCTCCTTCGGAACCTAATCATTCTCTTCTCCGCCGCATCCTGCAATTCTCAAGGCTCTCCCCGCAACCAGACACACCTGAAGACCTGGAACAGGAAATTCAGGAACTCATTGAAGAAGGGGAGGAGCAGGGTCTCATCTCGAGCCATGAAGGGCAGATGATCAGCAGCATCTTCGAATTCCGCGATACCCTGATCAGGGAGATCATGACGCCGGCCACCGACATTGTCAGCGCCTCACTTTCCTCCACCCCCTGTGATATCATCCAGCTCATCAAAAACAAGGGGTTCAGCCGTATTCCAATCTACGACGGCAGTCCGGACAACATCGTCGGGTTTCTCCATGCCAAACAGCTTCTCACCTGCGCCGCCGACACGGCGCTGCCGCCGTTGCAGGAGTTGATAAATCCCCCGTTTTTTGTCAGGGAAAACGACAAGATCGTTTCCCTGCTGCTGGAGTTCCAGTCCCAAAAAAAACATATGGCCATTGTCACCGATGAATTCGGCAGCATCCGCGGCCTGGTGACCCTGGAAGACATCCTGGAGGAAATCGTCGGAGAAATCGTCGACGAAACGGACCTGCAGATTGATGAATGGCAGGTTATTGACGACGACACCGTCATCACCTCGGCAAAAGTCGATATTGAAAAAATCGAATCCTTTTTCAATATCGACTTCCCCGAAGGCACTTACGAGTCGGCGGGCGGATTCATCATCAACCAGCTGGGCAAAATTCCCGAAACCGGAGAAAAGGCGGAATTCGGACCCCTCACCTTTACCGTGCTGTCCGCCAGCAAACGACGGGTCAAGAGCGTCAGGATCAACCGGAAAAGCGCATGACGGATACCGGGAAATGCAGACGCGGAGGCAAGCCGCCCTTGCCTGCTTCTGCGTCACGGGCCGCACAGTAAATCCCATGCATATTCCCCTTCTCTTTCTACTCAGCGCCCTGCTGCTCTGGCTGTCATCCCCTGGACCGGGGCTGTCTTTCTGCGCCTGGTTCGCCCTGGTGCCGCTGCTCACCGGCTGTGCCATGGTCACCCCGAAAAAGGCCGCCCTGCTCGGCTTTGGCAGCGGCCTTGTCTATTATCTCCTGCTGATCTACTGGGTGGTCATCTCCCTCGGTACTTACGGCCATCTGCCCTGGTGGCTGTGCGGCATTGCCCTGCTGCTGCTCTGCGCCTACATGAGCCTCTATCTTGCCTTGTTCTGCGCTGTCTGCAGCTGGAGCATGCAGGCCGTGGCCCCGGTGTGGAGCGCCCCTTTACTGTGGGTTGGGCTTGATTATGTCCGCGGTCTGCTTTTCTCCGGCTTCCCCTGGCAGGACTTGGGCTACTCCCAGTTCAGCACCCCCCTGCTCATCCAGGCAGCCGACCTTGCCGGCCATCACGGCATCACCTTCCTGGTCATCATGACCAACTGCCTGTTGTTCTCTCTCTTTGCCCCATGGCTGAAAGGGATATCCTGGCGGCCGGCGCAGACCCGTATCCAGACGGCGGCCGCTATCCTGCTCATTGCCGCGGCCCTTGCCTATTCCTTTCTCCAGTTTAAAGGGATTGCCCGCCACCTGGAATCGGCAGCCGGATACCAGGTGGCGGTGATCCAGGGCAATATCGAACAGGACCAGAAATGGGTGGCGGAGAAACAACGCGAGGCCATGGAAATTTATATCCGGCTGAGCACGGAGGCGGCCGGGGAGCAGCCCCCGGAGCTGGTCATCTGGCCGGAAACAGCCATGCCCTTCAATCCGCCCACCAGTCGGCTCTTTCCGGAAGTGCTTTCCCGCACTGTATTGCGCAACGGATACTCTCTGCTGTCCGGCGCCCCTTACTTTGTGGAAAAGGGAAATGACTACGAGCTTTACAACAGCGCCCTGCTTGCCCGGCCGGACGGCAGCCAGTCGCTCTACCTCAAGCAGCATCTGGTGCCGTTCGGCGAATATATTCCCTTCAGTGATATCCTGCCCCTGCCGGGGCCGGTGGTGGAATCGATCGGCAACTTCTCCGCCGGGAAAAGTGCCCGGCCGCTTACGGCCGGCAAGGCCAGCCTGGGGGTGCTCATCTGCTTTGAATCAATTTTCCCGGACCTGGCCCGCAAAGAGGTGGCAAACGGGGCGAATCTGCTGGTCAACATCACCAATGACGCCTGGTTCGGCAGATCAAGCGCCTCCATCCAGCACCTGGCCATGGCGGTGCTGCGCGCGGTGGAAAACCGCCGCAGCCTGGCCCGCGCCGCCAACACGGGCATCAGCTGTTTCATTGATCCCGCCGGCCGTATCAGCCAGGCAACTCCCCTTTTCACCACATGTTCGATTAACGGCAGTCCCGTTCTCTTCAAGCAAAACACCATTTTTACGCAAATCGGTTATCTTTTCCCCATTGCCTGCCTTATTTTCTTGATTCCCGTGACGTTCTGGATCAGGATAAAAAAGATATCAGGCCCGTGACCGTTGCAAAACAAATCCGAAAATCCGTTGAATTATCTTTTTATATTCAGTATGTTATATTGCTGAATCCAACAAAGAGAAACCAATGCGCCTAGGAATTCGCGGCAAGCTCATCACGATCTTCATTTTCATCAAGGTCATTCCCCTGATCCTGCTGGCCTGGCTCGCCATGAATGAAGTCAACAAACTCGGGGTCTCGGTCAGCAGCCAGTCGGCGCAGATGGCAAAAGACACCAGGGAAATAGTCGGCCAGATCGGTTCTCTCGCCACCGAAAACTCCATTGTCGCCCTCGATGAAAAGTCCCGGGAAAGCATCGAAAGACTGACCACTGATACGGCCAGAGCCGTGGCCGCTTTTCTCTATGAACGGGATGAAGACATCCTTACCGCGGCAAACCTTTTTCCCTCGGCCGAGAACTATCAGAATTTTCTTGCCCCGCGCAAACATCCGACGATTTACCATGCTCAATGGCAGATCAGCGCCGACGGCGCAAGCTGGCTGCCCCCGCAGGAACTAAGCGATTTCATCCCGGTCACCGCCCAGAACCCGGATAATGAAAAAGATTTCCACTACCGTCCGCCCGAGGCATATGGCATAACAGTGGAAAAACCTCTCTACCTGGAAATGACCTTCATCGATCTTACCGGCAGGGAAAAGGTGAAGGCAACGTCTACGGATCTCCTCCCAAAAACATTGGGGGACGTTTCCAGCAGAGCAAACACCTGGTGCAGAGCGGAGAACTATTTCTCCGAGCTGCAGAAGCTGAAACCCGGAGAAATATATGTCTCCGAGGTAATCGGCCCCTATCTTCCCTCTCCCCTGATCGGCCCCTACACCAAAAAACGCTGTGAGGAGATGGGCATCGCCTTTGAACCGGAAAAAGCAGCATACGCCGGCAAGGAAAATCCGGTGGGCCGGCGGTTCCAGGGCCTCATCCGCTGGGCCACGCCGGTGGTCAAAGCAGGGCAGATCACCGGTTATGTCACCCTGGCCCTTGACCACACCCATGTCATGGAATTCACCGACCATATTGTCCCCACCGAGGAACGCTACTCGCCCATTTCCGACGCAGCCAGCGGCAATTACGCCTTCATGTGGGACTACATGGGCCGCAATATCTCCCATCCCCGGGACTACTTTATCGTGGGTTATGACCCGGCCACCGGGGAAGAAGCCGTACCCTGGCTGAGCAGTGAAATTTACGATATGTGGCAAAAAAGCGGACTTACCTTCGGCGAGTTTCAGAAAACCGCTCCGGTCTTTCTGGAACAGAGACTGGCAAAAAGACCGGCCGACTCCCTGACCAGGGCAGGCATGCTGGGGCTTGACGGCCGTTTTCTCAACTTCGCCCCCCAGTGCAGCGGCTGGCATACCCTGACGCAGCATGGCGGCTCAGGCTCCTTTGTCATTTTCTGGAGCAATCTGTGGAAGCTTACCACGGCCTCCACCATTCCCTATTACACCGGCATATATAAAAACAGCCCCAGGGGCTTCGGTTACGTGACCATCGGCGCCAATGTGGATGAATTTCATCATGCCGCCACCCAGACGGCCTCACAGATCGCCGCCATAGAAAAGGATTTTGAGGGAAAACTGCTGGCGAAAAATGCCGCCAATCAGAAATTCATGGCCGACGCTCTCGAGATCACTGCCAAAAAACTGTCCGTCACCACCCTGCTCATGATCGTGGTGGTGATCCTCATCGCCATCTGGATGGCCTCCAGTCTCACCGGAAAAATAACCGACATGATCCGGGGCATCAAACGCTTCCAGGACGGCAATTACGAGCATCGCCTTGCGACCCGCAGCAGTGATGAGATGGGACAGCTGGCCCGGGCATTCAACAACATGTCCGATGTCATCCAGGAATCCATCAGGCAGACCGGCATCGCCCGCCACAAGGCGGAAGAGTCTGATCGGGCCAAAAGCCTGTTTCTGGCCAACATGTCCCATGAAATCCGCACCCCTTTAAACGCCATCATGGGCCTGACCGACCTGCTGCTCACCTCTGACGTTGATCCGACCCAGAAAAAATATCTCAGTGCGGTGAAGACATCGTCTGACCGGCTGCTGTCGGTTATCTCCGATATTCTTGATTTTTCCAAGATCGAGGCCGGCAAGCTCGAACTCGTCGCCACCCCTTTCAACCTCCACGAAACCCTGGACAACGTGCTGCAGATCCTCAGCTTGAAGGCCCAGGAGAAAAATCTCGTGCTGCAGCGCACGATCAGCTCCACGGTCCCCAGGATGCTGATCGGTGATGCGAACCGGCTGGTGCAGATCGTTATCAATCTGGTGAACAACGGCATAAAATTCACCAACGAGGGGTCCGTGACCATTCACGTCAACCGGGAAAAGGTGACTGAAGACGGCAAAATCATCCTCAAATTCAGCGTCATCGATACGGGCATCGGCATTTCCCCGGAAAATCAGAAGCTGATCTTCAAGGCCTTTTCCCAGGTTGATCCGTCCCATATCCGCCGCTTCGGCGGCACCGGCCTCGGGCTTTCCATCTCCTCCGAGCTTGCCACTCTCATGGGAGGGACCATCGGGGTTTCCAGTACCCTGGGGAAAGGTTCAACCTTCTGGTTCACCGCCTGTTTTGCCCTGGCCGACAACGGCTCTGGCCACAATGACCCTGCCGGACAATCCGGCCAGTTGCCGTCCCCCACGGCCAACAACAGGAATACCCTGCTTGATGTCCGGGTGCTGCTTGCTGAGGATGAAACGATCAACAGCATGATGGCCAAGGAGATGCTTGAACGAAAAGGGATGATGGTTTCTACGGTTGAAAACGGCGAGCAGGCTGTCGCTGCCTGTCGTGCGGGCACTTTCGATATCATTCTCATGGATGTGCAGATGCCGGAAATTGACGGCTTTGAGGCGACCAGGAGGATCCGGGCCATGGAGGCCACCACCGGCACCCATATCCCGATTATCGCCTTGACCGCCCATGCCATGAAGGATTACCGCAACAAATGCCTGGACAGCGGCATGGACGATTATATCACCAAGCCCATTCAGCTGGATGAACTCTATGTTGCCATCGAAAGACAGGTCAACGGCACCCGGGAAAACAGCGGAAAAGACCGCACCGCCCCCTGAGATTTTATTGGCGCATTTTTTTCTTTCGGGTATTATATCTGATTGCTTAACAGAATTTTATTCCTCTATCACCCTTACTCGTAGAAAAATATATGTCTGCAGAACTGAAACAACAACTCCAGGAAATTCAATTAAGGCTGCGGGCCTTGAAGGAGCATCTTTGAATTAGCCGACAAGACGGAAAAACTGCGGGAACTCGAGCAGAAAACCACCCATCCCGCCTTCTGGAACGATGCGGAAACGGCAAAGAAAGTGCAGCAGGAAATCAGCCGGCTGCAGGAACCGATCGAGGGCTATGAAGCCTTGAACAGCCTGATGGAAGACGCCGAGGTGCTGCTGGATCTTGCTGTCAGCGAACAGGACGCGGCAACGGAACAGGAGGCAAGGCTGACCCTCAAGGTGCTGGATGAAAAAATTGCCGCCTTTGAACTGGAATGCATGTTTTCCGGGGAGCATGATGCAAATAATGCCATGCTCACCATCCACGCCGGGGCAGGGGGCACGGAGGCGCAGGACTGGGTCAGTATTCTGCTGCGCATGTATATGCGCTGGGCGGAAGATAAAGGCTTTACGGTCGAAATACTTGATTGGCAGCCCGGCGATGAGGCTGGGGTGAAAAGCGCCACCCTCATGGTCAAGGGACGCTATGCCTACGGTTATCTCCGCTCGGAAATGGGCATTCACCGCCTGGTACGCATTTCCCCCTTTGATGCCGGGGGCAGGCGCCACACCTCTTTCGCCTCGGTGTTTATCTTCCCGGAACTTGATGATACCATCGTGGTTGATATCAACGAAAAGGACCTGCGCATCGACACCTACCGGGCCAGCGGCGCCGGCGGCCAGCATGTCAACAAGACCAGCTCAGCCATCCGCATCACCCATCTGCCGACCAACACGGTTGTCCAGTGCCAGAATGAACGCTCCCAGCACCGCAACAAGGACACGGCCATGAAGATGCTCAAGTCGCGGCTCTACGAACGGGAAAGACTGTTGCAACGGGAGCAGCGCGACGAACTGGGAGGCGAGAAAAAGGAAATCTCCTGGGGCAGCCAGATCAGATCCTATGTCATGCAGCCCTACCAGCTGATCAAGGATCATCGCACCAGTCATGAAACCGGTAATGTGGATGCAGTCCTTGATGGCGTCCTTGATCCGTTCATCAAGGCCTATCTGCTCTGGCAGAAGTGAAAAGGCCCGATAAACAGCAGGCAGCAGGTGACCAATGCGCCAAATGCGGAGCATGCACCGCTGTCTGCCCGGTTTATCAGGTTACCGGACGGGAAGCCCTCACCGCCCGCGGCAGGCTGCATCTGTTAAGCCGCCTCACCAACCCCGCTTCCCGTGCCTACGGCAAAATCATCTCCGCCTGCCTGCTGTGCGGCGCCTGCCTGGATGCCTGCCCCCGGAAAATCGACACCATCTCCCCGTTGATCAACGCCCGGGAACAATTACCTTTTTCAGCCCGCTACCAGTTTCTGGGAAAATTTACCGCCAGAAAAACCCTTGCATCGCCACGGCTGCTCGGCGGTCTTGCCGGCCTCAGACAGAAACTGCTGCAGCACCTGCCGCACACAAGCGGACTGTGGCTGAAACTGGCGTTGCTGCCCGAAGATTTTGCCAATGAGGATTTCCCGCCCCCTTTGCCTGTTGATCAAAAGAGCAATGCCCCCCCTGTGGTCAGCTACTTCAGCGGCTGCCTGGCCCGTTTTCTGAGCCGCGACATCAGCGCCGCCACCGATTTTCTCACCGGAAAACTGACCGGCAGTCCATTGCTGATGCCGGAGGAGCAGACCTGCTGCGGCCTGGCCTCTTTTGCCGGGGGCAGCAGAAAGGAGGCGCAGGACCTTGCCAGAAAAAACATCGCCGCCTTTGCCGGTAATGACCTGCCGGTCCTCACCTCCTGCGCCTCCTGTTACAGCCACCTGCGCTCCTACCCCACCCTGCTGGCCGATGACCCGCACTGGCGCAAACCGGCAGAGGACTTTGCCGGCCGGCTGCGGGAATTTTCCCGGTTTTTCCTTGACATGGGCCTTGCCCTGCCAACCGGCCCAGCAGTTAAAGAGCAGTCTGTTCCTGTCCGCGTTTTCTACCACGATCCCTGTCATCTCCGTTTCGGCCCGGAAAAAATCACGGCCCAGCCGCGCAGGCTGCTCACAACGATCACTGGGGCGCCGCCGCTGGAACTTGCCGGCGGACCGCACTGCTGCGGCCAGGGCGGTCTCTTCCATCTGGCCCATCCGCAACTGTCACAACAGATTTTAGCCGGCGCCCTGACGCAATTTCTGGAACTATCGGCTTCCCATGTTGTCACCACCTGCAGTGGCTGCCTGCTGCAATGGCAGCACGGATTGCGGCAGGCCGGGCTCCCCGGCCGGGCGTGCCATATGGCGGTGCTGCTGGCCGGGATCATCCGGCAGAAAACCGGATAAAATGCCCCGGGCAACCTGCCTTTGCCCCCTTTTTTCAAATTCCTGCCAAAATAACAGTTGAAAATTATCAGCGGATCAACAACAATTGTCGGCAACCAAATACCTGTTACCGTTATCTCTCCCACTTATCTATCTGGAGGTTGTATGAGAATAAAAACTTTTTTTCTTTTAGCAGTTATCTGCGTCCTGGGCCTCTTTCAGACCGCGCATGCCAAGATTGATTCGGCAGTAAGCAACTCCTTCAAGGCGACCGGGGCCCCTCTTGATCTTGCCAGTTCCGTCAACGGCAAATATGTCTATGTTTTAACCAAAGGCAGCGTGAATATTTACACCAACGACGGCAAGCTGGAGGATGCCATCGCCGTTGACCCCTCCTTCAACCGGATTTCCGTATCCGGGCTCGATCTGGCAAATCTCGAAGACAAAATTTTCTTGAGCAGTGAATCTACCGGCAATGTGCAGGAAATCAGTTACTCCTTTATCGTTTCCATCGATACCGCGGCCGCCCCTTTCCTCGGCATGCCCAATGCTCCGGTATCAATTGTGATTTTCAGCGACTTCCAGTGCCCTTACTGCTCAAAACTCGGTCCGATTTTTGATGAGATTCTGCAAAAGAACCCGGAAACGGTTAAAATCTCCTACAAACACTTTCCCATCCGCGGCCATGAACAGGCCGGTCCCGCGGCCGTTGCCGCCATTGCCGCCCAAAAACAGGGAAAATTCTGGCAATATCATGATCTTCTCTTTCAGAACATGCGCGAGCTCAAACAGGAGAAATTTCTTGAAATCGCTGCATCTCTCGGCCTGGACATGGATCAGTTCAAGAAGGAGTTGAGCAATCCGGAAAACATGGCGCAAATCAGCAAGGATCAGCAGGATGGAGCAAATGCCGGGGTAAAGGGAACCCCATCCCTTTTTATCAACGGCAGAAAAGTAAAAGACAGAACCGCTGCCGGCATGCAGAAACTCATTGACGAGGAACTGGCAAAAGCCAAGAGCCGTAAATAGTTCTCCCATGCTCAATACTGCGACACAGAAACAGCTCTCTTTCACCGATAACGAAGCGGCCCGCCTGCTGTACGGTGATCTGAACCGCAATCTGCTGGCCATTGAAAAGGCGGTGGGGGTTACGGTCAAGGCCAGGGGAACGACACTGACCATTTCCGGCCCTGATCACGATGTAGCAACCACCGCAGCCACCCTCAATCAGCTTTACGATCTCATCGTCACCGGCTATCCGATCTATGCCGCTGATGTGGCCTACGCCCTCAGAATCATGGAGCGTTCGCCCCAGACCAACCTGAAGGAAATCTTTCTTGACCAGGTCTATATCACGGCCAAGCACAGGATTGTCTCGCCCAAGAGCATCAACCAGAAACTCTATATCGACGCCATCCGCAACAACGACATCGCCTTCGGCATCGGGCCTGCCGGCACCGGCAAAACATATCTGGCCGTGGCCATGGCCATCGCCGCCTACAGCGCCAATCAGGTCAAATCCATCATTCTCACCCGGCCGGCGGTGGAGGCCGGGGAGAACCTTGGTTTTCTACCCGGTGATCTGGTGGAAAAGATCAACCCCTACCTGCGGCCGCTGCATGACGCCCTCAATGACATGCTCGGCCGGGAACGGGCCAAGGAGCTGGTGGAACGGGAGATCATCGAGATCGCGCCCCTTGCCTTCATGCGGGGCCGCACCTTAAACAGCGCCTTTGTCATTCTCGATGAGGCCCAGAACACCACCCCGGCCCAGATGAAGATGTTTCTCACCCGCCTGGGCTTCAATTCCAAGGCGGTCATAACCGGCGACATCACCCAGATAGACCTTCCCCATGACCGGGGGTCAGGACTCATCCACGCCGCCAAAATTCTGAAAAAAGTCAAAGGAATCTCCTTCAGCTATTTCAGTGATGTTGACGTGGTCCGCCACCCCCTGGTGCAACAAATCATACGGGCCTACGAAAAAACTGAAAAAGGTCGCCCGGCAAAGGAGAAAGGTGGTGCCCGTCCTGCTAAGAAGTGAGGTCTCGCCCCCGCCTGTCCCCCTCGCCTGGTTGAAGAAAACAGCCACCGCACTGCTGGGGCATGCGGGCCGGAAGCATTGCGAATTAAGCATCCTGCTGGTTGATGACAGCCGTATGACCGAGCTCAATACCACCTTCCGGGGCATCGGCAGACCGACCAATGTGCTGTCCTTTCCCATGACAGCCTCCCCTCCCTCGGCTGCGCCGCAGCTGCTGGGCGATATCGTCATTTCCGTCACTACCGCGGCCCGCGAGGCCCTGGATTGCGGCAGAACCCTGGAAGATTACCTCTGCGTCCTGCTGGTCCATGGCCTTGTTCATCTGCTCGGCTACGACCATGAGCGGGGAGAGGATGACGCCGTAATGATGTCGGCAATGGAAAAAGAACTGCTGCTGAAACTAACCGGGACAAAGGGGCTTGCCCCTTTGACTGAATAGGGGTATTTTAGGATCCGGTAAGAGTGCCTAACCTACTTAAAGTTGAGGTACTTTCTGTGCAGATGACCCATTAACTTTATATCTGCAAGGAAGACAAGGGTCGTACGATATAAAGGTACTTCAAGTATCTCAGGCATTTCACGCGGTTAAACTTCAGGCACTTTAAATACTTCAAGTATTTCAGACACTACAAGAGATTATCTTGAGGGGAAAAAATGGTAAAGCTTGCCATAAACGTTGATCACGTTGCCACCCTGAGACAGGCCAGAGGCATTGACGAACCTGACCCGGTGCTGGCCGCCGGCATATGCGAACTGGCAGGGGCTGCCGGTATTGTCGTTCATCTGCGGGAAGACCGCCGGCATATTCAGGACAGGGATGTGATTCTCCTGCGCCAGACGGTCAAGACCAAGCTCAACCTGGAAATGGGGGCAACCGAGGAAATTATCAATATCGCCCTCAATCTGAAACCGGACATGGTGACCCTGGTGCCGGAAAAGAGAGCGGAACTGACCACTGAAGGCGGTCTTGACGTGATCGGCCAGCAGCAGCATCTTACCAGGACCATCGCCCGGATGAAGGATGCCGCTATTCCGGTCAGTCTCTTTATCAATCCCGATGCCGAACAGATCAAGGCAGCCGGAAAGGTGGGCGCGACATTTGTGGAAATACACACGGGTCGTTACAGCGATGCGGCAAGTGATGCGGAAGAAGAACGGGAATTTGCCATGATTGTGGCGGCTGTCAACGCAGCCCATGCCGCAGGCCTGCGGATCAATGCCGGACACGGCTTAAATTACATGAATACGGCCAGGATCGCCGCGCTTGACAGGATTGAAGAACTCAGTATCGGCCATGCGGTGATGGCCAGGGCTATCTATGTGGGACTGGACCAGGCGGTGCGGGAGATGCTTGCCCTCTGCGGCTGAGGCAGGGGGCTGCGGTCGACTCACCTGAAGGCCGACCAGCTGCCGCCGCCGGCCACCAGAGGCGAAACATAACATTCGCCCCGGCGTATCCTGTCAACCGCGATAAACAGCTCCATATCGGCATTTTCTTTGAGCAGATATCCCTGGACCCCTGCTGCCAGGGCATAATCCACGTATTCCTTTTCCCTGTGCATGGTCAGAATCAATATCTTGACCTCCGGGCAGACCAATCTTATCTCACGGGTTGCGGCCAGCCCATGATGATTGGGCATGGAGATGCCCCAGATCACCATATCAGGCGGCTCTTTTTGAAAAAAATCAAGGAGCCGCAGGTCGTCCCCTGCCTCCCCGATTACTTGCAGTTCCCGGTCCCCTTCGAGAAGATTCTTGACGCACTGACGAAACATGGCATGATCATCCGCCAATACAATACGATACGCGCCCATTATCGGTTCCCGTAGCCCATAACTCTCTCACTGTCGCTTGCCTGCCCCCGGTCAAAAAAAAACAGGCCCCCCGGCAAATCCGGGAGACCTGTGTCAAGCAGTCACTCGGGAGTCCTGAATGAACGCAGCGAAATTACTGCTCGCTTGTTGCGCTGCGTATTTCTTTAACACGAACGGGCGCTCTCTTCTTTTTTAAGAAAAAAAACCCTATTTGCTGTTCAATCAGGATCCCCGATAAGCAACGAGAAGGCAATGACTTCTATCAGACGGTGCCTTTGCAGTCTTTCAGCTTGTCTTTGATGTTATCTTTGTCACGTTGCCGGCCGGCCAGAATCATATTGACGCTGTTCGTGCTGTACGGCAGCGTGCAGGATTCGTCCTTCTTCCGATCTCTGATCTGGTCGCCAGCAAGAGTGAATCTGTCGCTTACATCCGTGCTGTAATCCAGGCACGAGCCGTCTTTCAGCTGGTCTTTATCCTGGTCCTGGTCTTTATCACGGTCACGGAGCTGGTCTGCTGCAAGAATGAAGCTGCCGCTCATATCCGTGCTGTAATCCAGGCACGAGCCGTCTTTCAGCTGGTCTTTATCCTGGTCCTTGTCACGGGTGCAGTCACCGGCAATATTGAATCTGTCACTGATATCCGTGCTGTAATCCAGGCACGAGCCGTCCTGAAGTTTATCCTGATCTTTGATACGGTCCCGGTCCTGGTCACCAGCAACCGCAGCACCTGGGAGAGTTACGAACATGAATGCTGTTGTCATGAGAATAGCTGTACGTTTAATCATCTGTTTATCCGCCTTAAAATATCTTAGGTTAATTACTTCTCTGGTTATCTTGCCAGAACCATTCGGGTGCCCATGCCGGGCTCGCCACGCTGCCTTCAGCACCCAGCTACCTCATTTTCAGTATCTCCCCCATGCGATACTTCGAGTGCCGCCAGGCAGGACTCAAAACCGCGTTCATCTCTTTTTTTCAGCTCACCTCCTTGCCGGTATTTTGTCCGCTTCATCCCCGGGCTCCAATCGGGGAAGCGTAACCCGTGCCTGTTTTATTGCAGCCTGCTCAGCAACTCCCTGTTTCTTGATTCCAGCCGGAATAAAAAACATAAAGCCGCAGAATTTTTTATTGCCGCCAAATGGGCAGGATCGGTGGAGCGGCAAGTTCGAATCCTTTAAATGGCATTTTTCTCGAACTTGAAAAGATCCCCCTGTTTGCATACAACTTTACGCTTTGCAGAGCTGAGAAACAATCAGGCGAACTACTCAAGCAACAGTCAGTCCAACTACCTATTAACGGGTGAGTATTACTACCTACTGGCGAGACAACTACTTGTTTTCAAGAAGATTCTTCTTATTTGGTGGGCAGGATGTAGCCTTTGTTGATGGCATATTTTACCAGATTGGCGGTTTGTTTGATGTTCAGCTTGCGCATGATATTGGCGCGGTGATTTTCCACGGTGCGGCTGCTGATATAGAGCAGATCGGCAATCTCCTTGTTGGAGATGCCCTCGGCAATCAGCTTCAAAACTTCCCGTTCCCGTGTGGTCAGAGGATCGGACAACGCAGACAATTCTCCCTTGTGGGAGGCCTGCACCAGATCAAAGGCAAATTCACCGGACAGAAGCGGCGAGATATAGCAGCCATTGTTCCTTATTTTTTCGATGGCGGCAAAGAGCTCCGTATCCGCATCCTCCTTGAGCAGATACCCTTCCGCTCCGGCGGACAGGGCGGAATAAACGTAATCCTTGTCGTTGTGCATGGTCAGGATCAATACCTTCACATCGGTGGAGATCATTTTAATCTCCCGGGTTGCCTCAAGCCCGCGGAGATGCGGCATGGAGATATCCAGAATCACCAGATCAGGGGTCCCCTGGCGTAAAAGTTCAAGCAGCATGAGGCCATCGCTCGCCTCGCCGACAACCTCAAGGCCTTCGACCGTTTCGAGAATATTCTTGATACCCTGGCGGAACATGGCATGATCATCGGCCAGCACAATACGATACGGCGTCACCATCGATTACCTCATTCATGTAAGGGAACGGTAAAGCTGATTCTGGTGCCTGTTCCCTTGTGGCTCCAGACATCGAGGGATCCTCCCAGCATGCGGACCCGCTCGTTCATGGCGGACAGTCCCAGGCCATATTTAGCGTGGTCCCGCCCATAGGCGTCCTGCACATCAAAACCCTGGCCGTCATCCTCCACCTCAAAGAAAAAACCGCCGTGCTGCTTTCTGAGAGTGATCGATACATGACTGGCCTGGGAGTGCTTTGCTATGTTGGTAAGACACTCCTGGACAATCCTGTACACGGTAATTTTCTGATCCCGTGAAAACAACCCGTCAAGCTCGGTCATATCAAGTGAACAGTTGATATTATAAAGCTTGCCGGAAGATTCCACCAGCCGGCGAACGGCGATGGTCAGCCCCAGATCCTCCAGAATGGACGGACTCAGGTCCCGGGACAGGCGGCGGACGTTTTCCGTGACCTCATTGATATAATTGATCACCTCATCACACTCTTTTTTCAAGCCTGCCCCGGCGCTGCCCCAAGCCCTCTGAATGGCCCGCACCTTGAGTTTCAGAACCATCAGCGACTGCCCCAGCTCATCATGGAGCTCCACGGAAAGCCGCCTTCGTTCTTTTTCCTGAGCAGTGAGCAGCTGGGCGGACAGGAAGCGGAGTTCCCTCTCCGACTGCCGGAGCGCCTCCTCCGCCTTTCTGCGCTCGGCGACGTCACGGGCAATGCCGACGACACCCTCAATTCTCCCCTCTTTATCTTTGAGAACCGTGGCTGAAAAAAGCATGGGAACACTGGTGCCGTCCTTTGCCAGATAGTCTATTTCCAGATTGACGATCTTTTCTCCGGCAAGCACCCGCCGAAACCCTGATTCACTGAAAAACTTTTCTTCCATGGGAAGAATTTTATGCATATTCCCGCCGATCAGTTCTTCTGCCTGGTAGCCGAGAAGTTCACAGGTCGCCTTGTTCACGCTGCTGATCCTTGTATGCGGATCCAGCACGACAAGGGTATCGTTCATGCTGCCGATGATGTTATCAACATAATCCCTGGAGATGGTGGTTCTCCGCAGATTCTCCGTCATCTCGTTAAAAGAATTGGCGAGGGCGCCGATCTCATCGTTTCTTCTGATGGTAAGCCGGGTAACGAGATCGCCCGCGGCAACTTTGCCGGTGGCGTCGGTTATCTTTTTGATCGGCGAAGAGATAAAGGCAGCCAAAAGATAGGCGGAAATGCCGCCGATGAGAATGGTTACCATCCCTAGTATGAAAATCTGCTGGCGGGCGCTGGCAATTTCCTTTTCAACCGCCATATAGGAATATCCCAGGCGGACCGTTCCCAAGCGGACATCGGAGACGTAGATGGGGGTATAGATGTCGTAATAGTGTTCGCCGTTTTCAGAAAGGGTCCCCCGGAAACTGCCATGTTTCTCGGATTTCATCGCCACGGCAGTTATAGGGTCCCGGTACGTTTTGCCGACTTCATCCAGGTTACTATGCATCACCACCTTGCCCTCCGAATCCAGCAGGATGACATAGCGAACGTAATCCTGCTCCATAGAGTGGTTGACAAAACGGCGCAGCGTAGGCAGGTCGTTACTGAGCAAGGGACTGGTGGTGAACTTGGCCACGTCGGCAGCCAATGCCAGCCCCCGTTTGCGCAGCTCGTTTTCCAGGCTTTCCTTTTCACGCATCGTGGTGATGATGCCGGTGACCACGACAAGAATCACCACCAGGCTTTCAATCAGCAGGGTCAGCTTGGTTCGCAAACTGCATTTTACCCATTGCGGGCGAAGTTCCATGCGCAGACCTCTTGTCGTCCTTTCCCTGATGCAGCCTTCTACCTGGTCATTTTTTCACCGATGAGAATCCGCATGTCGTCATAATCCTCATCCTTTGCCCTTTGAAATCCGCCGACCTCGGCGGAGTCCAGTATCTTCTTCTGGTCAGGGTCATTGCCGTGGAGTTCCAGCAAGGCCCTGACAAACATGTTGACAATCTCACCGGGCAAGTCCTTGCGGCCGGAAAACACCCTGGTAGGCACCGATCTGGTCCTGGCAATGATGTGAAGTTCCTGGGCATTGACTCCAAGTTCCCGCTGTTTTTTGGCATGCTCATCAAGAAAATGGTCGCACACCACTCCTGCATCAAAGGCTTTGAGAAACACATTAAAGACAATATCCTCGCAGCAGCCGCCATTGGCATACATTGCCAAATCCTTGTCAATGTTGATCCCGTTTTCTTCAAACAACATTTTCGCCACCACCCATTTGGAGGCGGAAAGCTTGGGACCGAACATGACGGACTTGCCGGCCAGATCCTTCATTGAATTGATGTTGCTGTCCTTTCTGGCAACGACCGCCCCGGACTGGGTGACGCCCCCTTTCAGGCTGAGCGCCTTCACCAGGGTCGCCTGGTCATAGAGCGCGGCAAATTTCACGTACACATTAGGGTCCTGGAAAGCAAAATCAATAGCCTTATTCTTGAGCTGGTTTTCAAATTCCACGGCATCCGGCGGGAACACCAGCTTGATTTCATATCCCGTCTGCCTCTGCAGATAGGTGACCAGCGGATTGAATTTTTCAAAACTCAACACCACGTCACTGCAGGGGGAAACGGCTATGACAATCTTCTTTGCGGCCTCCTGGGCAGAGCTTACGCCGACCGGCAGGCTGAAAAAAAACACCAGCGCCACAATCACATAACCCACTTTCCTGATCATCATATTCGACCTCTTTCACTGATACAGCGCTTTACCCTTACAGCTTCACTTACAGAAAATCCGCCCCGATCTTTAACACGAATTTTTCGCGAACATTGTTGCGAGAAACCGGCAAGTTTCCAAGTTTAATGTAACATAAAATTTCCCGGAGATGTCCCCTTTTTCGTGTTTTCCTTTTTCACCGCCCCATCGGAGTGAGGTAATTTGCAAATAATGGACAGTAAAGTGATGTTATTTAAATCAGCGCTACAGAGGTGTTTTATGAAGAAAATTCCCACTGGAATTACTCAAAAAAAATTGAGAATGGCGGCAACAGAGCCTGCAGTTGAAGAATGGTTATCTCTCCCGGAAGCAGCCCAGCGGTTGTCACTGCCGGAATCGACATCAACCACCCTGATTAAGGCTTTTAAAAATGACAAGCTGGCAGAAATCGGCAGGAAGCAGGGTCAACTGACAGATGTGGCACTGGAAATCTGTCAATTGATGCGTGAATTGGCGGCAGTAAAGATGGAGCAGGATCTCCTGATTAAAAAACGGCACACCTTGAGATATCCCTGCCACGCAGGCGATAATGGAAGGACTGCGGCCCAGGGCCGGCCGGCTTTATCCAGCCGGCCTCAAAAATCTGTTTACTGGCGGAATGGCATATGAATCGGGCCATTGAATGACAAAAGCCCTGGTTTGTCATTTTAAAAAATTCCTCACCAAAAAAGCCAGGACCTGCAACTTGCAATTCCTGCTGCCAGGGATTTACCATCATGCTCCAGACGTTGGGTGGCGATCCGCATACAAACAGGAATCCGGTCTGAATTACTTCGGCGAGGCGATCATCTCCTGCTCTTGGGAAGTCATGGAACGGACATGGATCTGCAGGGTGCTCTTGTTCAGTTCCACCACCACCATCTGGTCCAGCTTATCAATAACCCGCACCGCCTTGCCGATGGTAACGGCCACTCCGGGATAGAGGCAGCCATAAACGTAGATTGCCTCACTGGAGGCCTGTTCAAGCTCCTTGTCGAGCTGCATCTGCATTTCGGTCAGCTGGTTATTTTTCTCCATGACCTCGGGCATCATCTTGTTGAGCTCAGCCAGCACATTGGCCTTCTCGCCGCCGAAGTCTTTTCCTTCCGCTTTTTTCATCTCGTTAAGGGTACTGATATTTTTGAGAATCTCGTTCATCCTGTTGGGCCAGTATTCTTTTGCCGCCTCAACCTGTCTCTTCTTTTTTTCCAGGTCAGGCTTCAACCCCACGGTCACCTCCGTGACCACCTCCGCCTCTGAGCCGAGATCCTTGACATACATGCTGCCGCCGATGACATATTTGCCGCCGATGACCGTGCCCTTGCCGCTGACGACCGTCATATTGCCGCCTGTTTTGACCTTGCCCTGCACCACAAAATTTTCAACCCGCAAAGACCCTCTGGTTTCGATAAGGCCGAAATTCTCACAGAAATCAAGCCGGATATCACCTTTTGCCCGTATTTCCGTGTCCAGTCCCACGAGCCCGCCGCTTATCCGCACATTTCCTCCGGCCAGGACCTGCGCATTATTCGCCCCTTTGCCGATGACGACATCACCCTTGCACTTTATCTTGAAACCAGGCAGCACTTCCCCGGTAATCTCAAGCCTGGTGCCGCAGAAGGCGACGTTGCCCACCGCCATGTCCACATTACCGGTGATAACATGCTCCTCATAAACAGCGGGCTTGCCGTCGCCCATGACGAACTTGCCGTCTATCAGGGCAGTGACCTGCAGGCCGTCTTCGCTCAACTCCACCCCCGGGCCGCATTTGATGTTAACATCTTTGCCGGGCTTGCAGGGGATCTCCTCACCCAGCACATTTGTACCCGGCGTCCCGGCCGTAGCAGGGATCTTCTTCAGCAGCAACTGCCCTTTGGGGACATTGACGATATGGCCCAGCTCGCGGAAATCAACCCTGTCTTTCCCTGGTTTAAGCGACTTGGCGCGGGAGACAATGACCGGCTTCACCACAGGTTTCACCTTGGCATTTTCGCCGGGCACCGCCGGTTTGCCGCTGGCGATGACGGTTTTCCCTTCTCTTGCGAGAGGAAGCCTGGCGACAAAACCAAAACATACCCCGAAATTCTGCACTTCCTTCACAATCTCATCAAAGGGAACGTTTTCAAAACGGTCTTCCTCGTTGACAAGCTGCAGAAAGGCTTTCAGCTTATCCTTGGTCAGCTTCAGCAGAAAACGGTCATTGCAGATCTTAACCGGTTTTTTTGAAGGATCTTCCATTGCTTTCCTTAAAATGACAGGACAATTTATGCCAACAGGAGCAGCCGGGAGCAGAACATACAGAAATAATTATAATTCTTACATGCCTTTCTATATTAGCACAGCCAGGTAAATCGATTAAATAATTTTTTCCAGCTGTTTGATTTTTTCATATTCACCAAGGACCACCAAGGTATCCCCGCTTAATATGCTGGTTCCCAGGTTGGGGTTAAACTGCATCTCCCCCTGACTGCGCTTGATGGCAACGACGATCAGGTCGAAATCCCGGCGGATATTCGATTCCAGCAGGGTCTTGTTGGTCATCTGCCCCTTGTCGGAAACCCGCAGTTCCTCCAGGCGCAGTCCCAGTTCCCCGCCGGACACGGTCAGATCGATAAAATCGGTCACCGTGGGACGCAGGACATGATGGGCCATACGGGTGGCACCGATATAATAGGGGGAAAGCACCTTATTGGCCCCGGCGCGGAGCAGCTTGATCTCCACCCCCTCCACCCCGCTGGAACGGGCCATGATATAAAGATCCGCATTCAGGCCCCTGGCGGAAAGAACAATATAGACATTATCGGCATCGGACGAGACGACGGCAATGAGACCACTGGCCTTATCCACGCCGGCCTTGAGAAGCATATCGTCATTGGAGGCCTCGCCTTCAAGAAAAAGATAGCCCAGCTCACCGAGCTTTCTGACGACCTGGGGATCATTTTCGATAACAACGAACTGTTTCTTCTCCGCACTGAGCAGCTTGGTGATGACCTGACCAATGCGGCCGAAACCGCACACGATGTAATGGCCGCTCAGCTCAGCCACCTTTTTCTTCATATTCAACCTCCCGTAAACAGCCTGAAGTCTGCCCTCTACTACAACTTCGGTAATTTTCGTGAAAACAAACATCACAAATCCCACCCCCACCAGGATGAGGACCATGGTAAAAATGCGGCCGGCGGCACTGAGATGGACCACCTCTCCGTAACCCACGGTGGAAATGGTAATGAGGGTCATATACAGACCGTCCAAAAAGGTGCTGTTCTCCAGCACCATGTAGCCGCACGCCCCGAAAAGAAGGATGAGAAAGAGCAGCAGCGCCGCCCTGACAGGTTTTTGCATGATAAAAGGTACTTTAAGTTGAGGGTTCCGTTTTTTTGGTTTTTATAGCCAGCGCAGTTAATGTATTTAAATTCTATTAAAAACTGCCCATCAGGGTCATCGTGCTTTGGCCGGATGCCATCTTACTCTGGAATTTGTCCCATTTCTACTGGATATTTTTTCTCTCTCCAGATCTTTCCCCCGGTCGACCAGCAAAAGAGCCTGGCCCACCGCTGTTGTTGCAGGCAAAAGACAAAGGCGTAAAAAATAAAGTTATCCTGTCAAATGCCGATACGTTAATTAAAAGTAAACAAACAAAAAACGCAGCCATCCAGGGAAGGAACCGCCATGACACGCCAGGAAGCGATCAGAATTCTGATATTGAGTCCCATTTATTTTCGCCTGACCCTTGTTGACCGGAAAGAACTTATCCGGGAATTCTGCATTCTGCACGGCAAAAAAAACAAATAGCCCCGCAGCGCCGTTTTCCCTTCTTTTCATCCCTCCTTTACCTGCAACATCGCCGACAATTCATCCTCTTTTTTATTTTTTATGGCATAGTTTTTCAACATGAGCTATAGTCCTTTGCCAGTTATGGTAAAAGTACCGCAATTACTACATGTTACCACAATTCTAGGAGAGAAATTTCAACTTCAAACTTTGCACAAGGAGAGAGACGGGATGAACATCTTAATTTTCGGTCCGAACGGAAGCGGTAAAGGAACCCAGGGCGCCAAAGTTCAGGAAAAATACAATATCGCACATGTCGAGTCCGGCGGCATTTTCCGCAAAAACATCAAAGGCGGCACCGAACTGGGTAAAAAAGCCAAAGAGTACATTGACAGAGGCGACCTGGTTCCCGATGATATCACCATTCCGATGATCCTCGACAGACTGAAAGAAGACGACTGCAAAAAAGGATGGCTGCTTGACGGTTTTCCCCGCAATAAGGTGCAGGCTGAAACCCTGGCCAAGGCATTGAAAGATGCCGGCATTGAACTCAATTACGTGATTGAAATCATGCTTGACCGCCAGATCGCCAAAGAAAGAATCATGGGCCGCCGCCTGTGCGCCAAGGACAACAACCACCCCAACCACATCGCCTTTGAGGCCATCAAACCGGTGGAGAAAGACGGCAAGCTCGTATGCCGTGTCTGCGGCGGCGACTTGAGCGCCCGTGCCGACGACCAGGATGAGGTCGCCATCGGCAAACGCCACGATATTTACTATGATACCAAGACCGGCACCATGGCTGCGGTAAACTTCTT
>ENA-ORXD01000945-ORXD01000945.1-sediment-metagenome-genome-assembly--contig:-NODE-945-length-29310-cov-4.297096_pt1 | contig 29310 bp, 21 predicted proteins | sample MGYA00237862_ERZ511471 | MGnify/ENA metagenome assembly ERZ511471 | reverse complement strand
TACGCCAGGTCAGGATGGAGATTTTTCCATTGTTCTGAAAGCGCAGGGTCTCGAAGTCGTCTGTATCCAGCAATCCTTCACCGCTGGCTTTGGCGCTTAATGTCTTTGCCAGGTTGGCATAGCTCTGCAGGGCAATGACAGAAGGCGCACCTTTTTCAGGACGGTAAGCCCAGAATACTTTGTCCACATCGCCATAGGCCAACAGCAAACCTGTGGCGCGAGTCAGGTAATCCGACTCGACCACTTCCGCCAAGGTAGCTCGTTCGGCAGCCTTGTTGTTGACCAGGTCACCGGAAATGGAAAGACCATCCACCCATACGCTTTTTTCACCAATCTCACCGATATAATCGCCCACCGCCTTGACCGGATCGGCCAGGGTGCTGCCGCTGCCAACGATAGGCGCGAATCCGCAGGCATCCATTGCGGCGATATCCGGTACTTCATCCAGCGCGGGCAGGCTGAGGCTGACCGTATCAAAGGCATACCAGGCTTCCAGCTCATTCAGCATTTGCAGGAAGAAAAGCGGATGCAGGCTGCAATCGCCTCCAAAGGCCAGATCGCCCAGGAATTTCACGCCATAGGCATGATCCTGGAAGTTCAGCTCCGGTACGTTCTGGTCTTCGTTGTTATGTTCATAGATATCCGTCAGTGCCAGTTTGAGAAGCTGTGGATTCCCGACCTGCGCCTGTCCGGACTCCACTGCGGATACATCGACGCGACGCAGGCCGTTGCGGGCACACAAGGCCCATGCCTCATCGGTCCCTTCACGCAAAACAACGCGAACCGCATGGGATGGCGGATAAATCGTCTCCCCATTGATGGTGACCGGGTACTCGTCCTGCACGGTGTTGGCAACCAGGTGGATTTCATCCTGAGGCATGCCGGCAGCATTATTCAGGGCCCAGGCACTGACGCCATGGGGGCCGTCTGCAACGTATAGGTAATTCCCCGTAGCAGCCACACCTGAAGTATGTCCGATTGAGATGGTTTGGGTCGCTGTTTCGTCAGGTGCCGCGCCGACTTCGTCGGTGGGTGGGAAATAAGCGCTGATGGCGTAACGGTCAGTGGTTAATGTTGCGCTGAGATCGAGAATGTCGACAAAGACGAAACCGCCGCCGCCGGAACATTCAAGCAGGTCGATGCCGTTGGGGTTCTCCAGGTCCATGCTGTCAAGCAGCGCCAGGGTGAACCCATGGCCATTGAGCTCGGTGGTGGCCAGTTGGCAGGGAGCCTGGAAGAAGGCCACCGGCAGAGATTCGTTATCCTCCGGATCGTTGGGGGACATGTCGTAAGAGGTGACGTTTTCCCAATCCGGCACATGGTCGCCGGCGATGCCATTGGTGTCGTTGTCATAAGGTGGGCTGGCACCCTGCCAGCTTCCCGGATTTGCGGCGCCGTCGAGTACCACCAGACCGGCGAAATGGTCGGTCAAGTAGACCTTGTCGCCCTGTACCTTGACCGCCCGCACGCCCGATTCTTTGAGCATTCCGGCCCCCTCATAAGGAAGCAGGCTGGCGGGCTGGGAGCCGGTGTCGTAGGGGCCGTTGGCCGGCACTGCCGGGAAATAGCCCAGATAGGTGGCGTGCAGGAAATTGCTGCCGTTGGCATTGCCGTAACCCGACACGTCAACGGCTACGACGCCGCCAAGGGAGTAGGCGATGTAGGCAATGGTGCTGCCATTCTGTTCGGCAAGGTCGACGCCGATGGCCTGATAGAACCAGCGCGCCTCCCGTTCCAGGTCGGCCCAGGGATGCAGGATGTCATTGCTCTTGTTCTTGCCTTTGCTGGCGGTGCGGATTTCGTAATTAACCTGCCGGTAATCGGGCATGCCGGTAAATGAATCAAGATAGCGTTCGCCGGTTGCCGGATCCTGGTAAACGTTTTGAGTGATGGCCATGTTTCCGAAATAGTCCTCATGGCGGGCTTCGTCAGTGTAGAGGTTGTAACGGCCGATCTGTTCCAGGGTGGTCGGATCGAAGATCCCCAGTCCCAGCACATCTTGGGGCACGAACAGCTTGCCGCCATAGAGTTTAATTTTCTGTGCTCCGCCCCAGGGCCGTTCCCCAGCGTACTGAACTGTGGCTTTTTCCTGGTCAATGAGCAGGGTGCCGTCGCTTTCCCGTACATTATTGAACAGGTTGGCGAGAGCGGTTTTGTGAATGCCGTATTCCGCATCGCCGAGATACAGGGTTTGCGCATCGGCTTCCACGGCGACAATCGGTGCGCTGGTCGAGGCAATGGTATTGCCGTAGAGGATGCTGCCACCCCCTTCAGCATAGGTGACGTCTTCCAATAGGTAATTAACGGCTGCAGCATTAACCAGTGCGGGCTGAGCGGGATCGGTGAGATCGATCAGGGCGACGCCTGCGCCGCCGAGGGCTGCCAAGGCATAGGTGCCGCCATTGGAGGAGATCACCTTGAGGTCATTGACGGTGCCGGGAAGGATCAGGCTGTAGACCGTTCCTTGGGGGACGCTCAATCGGGTGGTTTTAAGAGCTGTGCCGATATTGAAAACGCACCAGGATGCGCCTCCTGCTTGGAATTTGGCGACAGCTGTACTGGACCCTCCGATTTGAACGTGTGGTCCCATGGCAGGCTGCATTTCAATCGGTTGCACGGGAATGGTAATGTCCCTGCTGGACGCCACCCCTGCCCCATCCGTGACGGTGAGCTGGAAGCTGATATCGGTTTCTGCTGCCACTTCTAGGGTCGTTGCGTCGAATTGAGCTGTGGTGCTGGAGGCATCGATCACGGTCAGCGGTGGGCCGGCAATCTGGTTCCATTCGATTCCTGCGGCGGTATCGTCAAGGATTGCAGCGAGAATGAGCGGTTCTGCAGAACGCTCGGTGAGAATGGTCGTGTTTGCAGTAAGGTTTGTGATGGATAACGCCGAGCTGTTGGCGGCCAGGCCGAACAGTAGGCACACTCCGGCCAATCCCCCGAAAAGGGGGGTAAGACGCGAACTTTTTTTCATTGTTTTTCTCCTCGATTTCTCATTTAAAAAATAAAAATAAAAAGGGTGCTACATGAAGCGGTTATTGTTTCATAGGCAGTCTCCTTTCAACGGGGCTTTCCCCGTAGGCAAGCGGCATTTAGTCTGGCTTAACTTGATAAACGTGTGTCTGTTTTAATTGCTAGAGATTAGTTAAAAAAAATTTAAAAGTAAATAATATTGAAGCCGGAAAAGTTCGAGCTGGGACAATGGGTCTTAACCGTGCTTGTCCTTAACCCGGCATGTTGAGTAAGGGGATTTCGGAGGGGAGTGGCAGGCGTCAACGATGCCGTGCAGTGCTTAAATGAGCAACAATTAGGCCAAGCCAATAAGGATAGATTTAATAATGAATATCAATAGAAGAATTGCGACGGCAAGCCTTGTTGGAAAACAAAGAGGGGGAATGACAAGTTTATTCATTAAAAAATAATGAGTCAAATAGCAAGAGGCTGCCGTGATTTCACGGAAATGTCCCGGTTCTTTAGTAGACAATAGCGGGAGAGATCATCCGGCGAACTCTCCCGCTATTTGCTTACTCAGGGACACGCTGGGTGTCCAATCCGGTCAATTTATTTTTTCCCGCCCCCTTTGGCTGGGTTGATCAATATCTCCAAGGTTGTGACTTGGGCAGAGGGGAGCTCCGGTTGGTACAGTACGACTTCGGGAACCGTGGTGCCGAACAGGTCGCCGGCATCCAGGGAGCCGAAAATCGTGTTGCAGGGAATGTTGAACGACCGAGGCAGGCCGGTTTCGTCAAGAATGCTGTAGTTGGCGTTGGGATCGAGACTGAAAGTCAGTCGGTACCAGCCCGATTTCGGCTCGTTAGGCAGGCCGATGCTCGCCATGTCGAATTTGTTCAGATCCCAGTTGAAGCCATAGATAACTTTTCCCGGGACGTTGATTTCTGCGGAGTAGGCGTTCGTCGGTCCATCGACGCCGAAGCGGTCATAAATGGCGCTGTCGTAAAGGGTGCCGACCACATTCCCTGCCGGACCATCCAGTTTGTCGATGGTCAGCCTGGCATTGATGCTATAGACCGTGGCGAGGCTGCTGGGATAAGTGAATCCGGTTGTTCCCCAGACTTCCTCAATTCCTTCTCCATACAGATAGGACATCTCATAACCGGTCAAAGATTCAACCAGGTCCTTGAAGAGAACCATTTCCACTCGAATGACGGAGGTTTCTGTCCAAGTCTGACGTACGATGTTGTCCGACCAGTCACAGCGAACGACTTCACCATTGGGAGAACCATTCATCCATTCGGCCTGCCAGGTATTCTGGGTTTGTTGCAGGTAGTAAGTGGTTCCGTCGTAAATGAACGGTTCGACAAGATAGGGGGTGGGTGTGCCACGTAATCCCGCCCCTTCAGCGCTCGGCAAACCGAGAATGCCGATCCCTTCGGCAAAGACGACCGGCAGAGAGAGGTTGTTGCCATAGGTTTCGGTTGGTTCTGGAGCCGGTTTCTTGGCGAATGCGAGGCTTGTGGACAAGCACAGGGCGAGTAGCAGACATGCGGTGGATTTGAGCATCTTTTGCATTTTGTTCTCCTTTTTTCTCGGTTTCAAACTCCATAACAAAAATAAGAAAGTTGAAAGCCTGCGGAATTTTGTCACGAGGAATCCATAGGCTACCTCCACACTTAAATAACAACCCCCATAATGGACGTTGTTTTTACTCAAGAATTAGAGGAAAAAAGGCGGGAACGCCCGGTTGGGCGTTCCCGCAAGGTGAGCAGATGTTTACTTGAAGAAGACCAGGCCGCCGGTGCCGTCAGAAACATAGAGACGACCATTGGCAATGGCCACGTCGGTGGCTTCCGCTGCGGTATTCTGCAGAGCCATCAACAAAGGAGCGGTCGGATCGGTGTAGTCGATCTTGACCACGCCGGCTTCACCGAACGCCACGTACAGCATCAGTTTGCCAGCGACTTCAGTGTAAGCCATCTTCACGGCGCCGCCGGAGACGGTTTCATAGCCCGGTACGTATTGCAGTTTGAACTGGGCCAGGGCGGCAGGACGAACATCGTAGATTACAGTGCCTTCCAGTTCTTTCTTGAACAGGTCGGTCGGGTCGATGCCGTCAGGTACCGGAGCGACCAGGTCGCTCATGGCGTAGCAGAGGACGCCGAAGCTGTCATAGGTGAAGTAGGCTTTGTCGCCGATAACTTCGACGTCGATGGCCTGGCCGTCAGCCACGCCGAGTTCGCCGTTTTCGAACTTGATCGGTTCGAAGACCTTGACGATCTGCATGTTGTTGACGTCGGTGACGTCAACGATGCCAACGCCAGTCGGGCCGCAGGCGATGGCAGCATAGCGCTTGCCACTGGCCGGATCGACCCACAACTCGATGCCGGAGGCGGTGCCGAGGAGCGGATCAGCCTGAGCGTAGCCGATGTTGCCGACAAAGAAGCCACTCCTGGCATTGGTGGGGTCCTTGGTGATGTCGTAGATGGTCAGGCCGTTGGAGCCGTCAGCTACATAGGCATAGTTGCCGACGAATTCAACGTCATACGCCTGGTCTTGGTAATTGAAGGCCTTGACCACGCCCCAGTCGGCGTTGTGTTCGAAGCTGTCTTCGAGGAAGAGTTTGATGAGGAGCGGGGCGCCAACTTGGCCGAGGCCGCTTTCGACACCACTGATAGGCACACGGCGCATGCCGTTGCCGACGCACAGAGCCCAGGTGTACTGACCGGACGGATCGATGACGTTACGTACGGTATGAGATGCCGGGTAAATCAATTCGCCATTGACCAGCTCGGGATATTCGTCCTGCAGGGTGTTGGCTACCAGATGCACTGCATCGGTCGGGTACCCGGCGGCGTCGGTGATTTGCCAGGCGCTGATGCCGTGGGGACCGTCGGACAGGTAGAGGTAGTTATCGGTGATGTCGAGACCGGCGGCATGGCCGACGGCGATGGTTTGAGTTGCGCTGCCGTCAGCAGCTGCGCCGATTTCGTCGGTGGTCGGGAAGTAGACGCTGATGGTGAAGCGGTCAGCCATGAGCTCGGCGTCGATGTCGATCACGTCAACCATGACGAAACCACCGGCACCGGAACATTCCAGCACGTCGATCTGGCCAGGGATGGTCACATCGATGTCATCCATCATCTCCAAGGTGTAGCCGTGGCCCTTGAGTTCGCGGGTGGCAAGTAGGCAGGGGCTCTGATAGAACGCCCAGGGGAGAGATTCGTTGTCGAGCGGATCCCAGGCCGACATGTCGTAGGAGGTGACGTCTTCGGTTTCCGGAACGTTGTTGTTGGGGATGCCGTCGGTGTCGTTATCGTAGGAGTCAAGTGGCCCGTGCCACAGTTCTGGGTTGGCTGCATTTTCCAGAATGACCAGGCCGGCGAAGTGATCGGTCAGGTAAACCAGGTCGCCGCGGACCTTGACACCGGTGACGCCGGATTCCTTGAGCATGCCAGCCCCTTCATAGGGCAGCAGGCTGGAGGAGTCGGACAGGGTGTCGTAGGGGCCGTTGGCCATGACGGCCGGGAAAAAGCCGAGGAATGTTCCCTGTAGCATGTTGCTCGCGCTGGCGGTTTCAAAGCCGGTAATATCGACGGCCAGCACACCGCCCAAGGAATAGGCGATGTAGGCGATGGTCCGGTCGCCTTGCTGGGCTACGTCCACGCCAAGGGCTTCGTAGTACCATTTACCGTCGCGTTCCATATCGGCCCATGGCGTCGGTTCGCCGGTGCCGGTCCCTTTCATGACCACAGCGATTTCATAGTTGACCTGGCGATAGTCGGGCATGCCGGTGAAATCGTCAAGGAACAGGTCGCCGCTGACCGGGTCGGAAGAGACGGCCTGGGTGATGGCCATGGCGCCGAAGTAATCCTCAGTGCGGGCTTCGTCAGTGTAGAGGTTGTAACGGGCGATCTGAGTCAGCGAGGCCGGATCGAAGATCCCCAGGCCCAATGCGCCGAGGCCGGCGAACAGTTTGCCGTTGTAGAAAGACAGGTCAACCGGTCCGCCCCAAGCCTTCTCGCCGGCGTACTGTACGGTGCAAAGTTCCTGTTCGATGAGCAGGGTGCCGTCGGCTTCACGGACATTGCCGAAGACGTTGGCCAGAGCGGTCTTCTGGATGCCGAAATCGTGGTTGGCGATATAGAGATCGACGCCGTCGCTGGCCACAGAGGCGATGGGCGAAGCAAGACTGGAGAAGACGTTGTCGTAAAGGATGGAACCGCCGGTTTCAGTATAGATGACCCCTTCAATGATGTAATTGACTGGCAGGACGTTGAGCAGAGTCATCTGAGTCGGATCGGTGATATCGACGACGCAGATCCCGGCGCCGCCGGCTGCTACCAGAGCATAGACCTGGCCGCCGTAGCTTAAGACTTCGATGTCATTGGCAAAGGCCGGCAGGGTGACGTCGTAGCTCGCGCCTTTGGTCATGCCGACGGTGGTGGCGCGCAGAGCGGTACCGAGGTTGAACAGGCACCATTCGCTACCGTTATATTGGAAGCGGGCAACGGCAGTGCTGGCGCCGCCGAGTTGAACGTTGGCACCCGGATATTGCACGATGTCAGTCGGAGTTGCTGCGATGCTGACCTGCGCGGACGTGGAAGATACTGCATCGCTGACGGTCAATTCAAAGACCAATTCGCATTCTGCAGCGATTTCCAGAGCGCTGGTGTCGACCGTGGCGCTGGCGCCGTTTTCAACCAAGGGAACTTTGGGACCGGCAACCTGGACCCAGGAGTAAGTGGTCGGAGCACCGGCAACGACAGCGCTCAGGGTGAGGCTGGGGACAGACGCTTCAATGAAGGTGTCCGGCGTGGCACTGAGAGAAGTGATGCTCAAATCAGGAGCGACAGCGACCAGTGCGAAGTCGGCGGTGGTCGTCTGGTCAGCTGTTACGCTGACGGCCTGAGTGTTGGTCAGATAGCCTGCGGTCGCTGCGGACAGATCGTAAGAACCGGCAGCGATATCCAGGATCAGATAATTCCCTGAGGCGTCAGTGGTGTCGCTGAAACCACCATGATCAGTGGCAACGAGAACCCCGGCGATCGGCAGACCACTGACCGCATCAAAAACGTTCCCTGTCAGGGTGCCGTTAGTCGATGTCGAGACCAACAGCCCAAAATTGAGGACTGTGGTGATGCCAGCCTTGATCGTTGCCGTGAACGTCTGGCTGTTGTAACCGGAGGCGCTTGCGGTGACATTGTAGTCGCCTGCCAACGGGGTCAGGGTAAATGATCCTTTACTATTGGTCAGCGCGGTGTAGGTACCGGCACTGCCGACCGCCGTTATCGTGGCTCCGACGATGGCGGTCTTGGTGCCGGCGATGGTTACTTTGCCGGTGAGGGTACCGGCGCCGCTTGGCAGGGGAGCGGGTCTTGCGGCGAAAACCAGGCTGGCGCTGAGGATGAGACAGAGGCAGGTCAAAAGACTCCAAACTGTAAATCGTTGAACGCTCTTCTTCATATACTCTCCTTCTTCACTCCATTTGGTGTTTGATTGAGCAAAACTTCACAGCAACAATGGTCGCAATCGGTCCATGACCGGGCTGTCACCTCCTTTCTTCGAGGTCGATTTTGGCAATAGAAATCCCTTTCACTGCTGAACAGCGAACAATTGACCGAAATGCCAGAAGTCTGGCTTTCGGGGGATAGACTCAACCGTTATTTAAAAGGCGAGCAGGATTTCCTTCGTTTTCGGCGCAGAAACAACGCCCCTGGGCGAGAGCCGGGCAGGTGGGGCCAGGCTTGTTGGCAAGAGGTGGGCGAGCATCCACGGATCAGGGTAGGCGCTCTTGGTCATTGGGTCCTCCTTTACGAACCTGTCGAAAAGGGTCAACCTGGCGGCGAGGAAGATCTTCGATAGAGGCGTCGAAGATGGGAGAAGAGAACCTGAGGCCGTCGGGCTTAAGCATATGCGCTTAAGAAAACTCGGTTGTGTTTTGGCGGAGAACGTTCCGCTAGTTAGATGCGATTAATCTTTCAGCAAAAAATGAGCCCGAGAACATTAAAAGTAGTGATTTTTTATTAAATTGAATACATTGAATAAATTTAAGTATTGATTAAATCGTTGTTTTTCTTTTAAAAAAAATTGAAAGGAGAGAGTTGTTTGAAAATTGACTTAAAAACTTTGGAAAAACTAATGGATATTTTAGGAATGGACTCGGCGAAATAGCACGAAGGTTCCGCCAAATGGCGGAAATAGCTGGGGCGGTCGCTGTTTTTTATGTAACCTTCTGAAAACTAAGAGTGATTTTGTCGAGAACCGTTTCTCATTGAACGACAACAGAAGCCTGGTCATCAAACGGATTGGTGCGGCGCGCCAAGGAATAAAGAAAGGGATAACATTCCTGGAGATGCTGAAGATAGGTCAACCAATGCGGCACGATCAAACGATAGATGCGATTGATGTCGCCGGCCAAATGCTGCATATCATTGGGGGGGAGATGGTCGAAGTCGGAGCGATGGAGAAGCTCTTCCTTGAGATGGAGAATGGCGGTCAGCAGCAGGCTCAGGGATTCTTCTTCAAGCAGATAGGGGTTTTCCAAAAGGCGAACCAAAGTGTTACCCTTGTCATTCAAGAAATCGCGCAACCTTACAAAGGGTATCTGCTGAACCTCAATTTTGAATTCATGTTGGGTGGCCCACGCCAGACGATTCTCGAATTCCTTAGCCTGCCAGTCGACTCCTATCCGCAACTGCTCATTCAATTCGGCCCTTAACGGATCTGCAGCCACCAGAAATTGCAGCAGGCTGTTGCCGGTCTCGGTAAAAAACAGGCCAACAATCATCTGCAGTTTGCGATGGCGGGTTTCCTGTTCACGCCGTGCCAGGAAAATTTCGGTCCCTGTGGCCACCACGCCGAGAAACGTCCCGGTGCCGGCAAAAATCATTAACACGGCAAGGACTTTGCCCACAACGGTGCTCGGAGCGATATCTCCATAACCGACTGTGGCAACGGTGACGATGGAAAAATAAAGCGCATTGGCCAGATCAAGGTGTTCGGCCATCATGAATCCGGCCGAGCCGAAGACCATGATGGAGGCAAAGATGATCAGGTAGATTTTAAGCCGGCGTTTTTCTCGCTCCAGGGCCATAGGTACTCTCTCTTGATGAATTCATTCAGGGGGAGGACCGTCAATTTAGCAGTAAAAGCAGGCAGCTGCAAGGCCTTCGGCCAAAAGACAGACCAACAGACCGGCCATGAAGCCATTCAGGCAGGTGAAGAGACGCGCGGCGTTAAGGTTGGAATCTCGACGGCGGATGAGGAATAAGGCATATCCCAAAATCCCACTGACCTGCAGCGGGATAGCAATGCGCACCCAGGGCTGGCTGACAATGCCAAGACTGGGCAGAAGCAAGGCGGCTAGAGCCAGGCAGACAATCCATACTCGGGCCACCCGCAACAGTTGGTCAGTGGACAGATCCTTGAGAATATGCGCGAGTGGGGTAGTGTGGGCGTCAGCAGCAAAGCGTAGACCGAGGAACCAGGAGTGAGGGATCTGCCAAAGGATGAACAAGCCGCTGACCAGCAGGATGCGGTGGTCGAAAAGCTGTCCTCCTGCTGCGGCCCAACCGATCAGGGCCGGTGACGCCCCAGCCAGTGCGCCAGGCAGCAGGGCAAAAGGGGTGGCTTTTTTCAACGGGGTATAAATGCCGTTGTACAGGATGACGGCAGCGAACCCCAGGCCCAAAGGACGCGGATCGATCTGAACGCCTAGCATAATCAGACCGGCGATGATGACGGAGAGAGCCAGGGTCAAAGCGGTTGCCGAACTGAGTTGGCCGCTGGCCACTGGCCGCCGGCACGTCCGCGTCTGCAGACGGTCAGCGCTCTGTTCCTGTACCTGGTTGAGGGCGGAACAGCCCGCGCTGAGCAGAAAAACTCCAGCGCAGGTCTGCAGGCCAAGGATGATGTTTTGAGCACCCGGAACCAAGGAATACCCTGCCGCCGTGGCCAGAGCCACCATCATCGATAATTTGCAGCGGAAAAGTTGCAGCATTGAGGTCCGATCCCGTCGATTGTCCTATTGCAGAGATTTCAAGTATTCAACCAACTGCTCAAGTTCCTCCTCACTCAGCGAATCATAAGGAGGCATGATGGCCGGAAAGCCTTTCACCACATCCTTGCCAGGGTTGATGATGGACTCCTTCAGATAGTCGTCGTCACTGGTCAAGGTCGTTTCTTTACCGTCACGCATCACTGTCACCGAACGATCGAGGATTCCTTTCAGAGTCGGGCCGACATTCGTGCTGCCGTCCCGGGAATGACAACCGATGCAGCCTTGGCGAATAAAGATCGCTTCGCCGGGCTGGCCAGCCTTGGATGCCGCGCTAGAGCGTTGGAAGGATTCGATCAGTTCCTCCAGGTCGTTGCTATCCATGGTGTCGAAAGAGGGCATGATGGCAGGATAACCGACGACCACATCAGTATTCGGCTCGAGGATGGAACGGCGCAAATAATCTGCGTCGACAGTCAGGGTCCGTTTGGTCGTGCCGGTGGTAACTTCTACCGAGCGGCCCCATAATCCTTTGAAGGTCGGGCCGACGCTGGGGCTGCCGTCCTGGGAGTGACAGCCGAGACAGCCGTACTTGGTTAGCAATGCCTGGATTTTGTCTTCTTCCTTGCCTTCTTTTTCGCCCCGATACCATTCGTTGAATTCATGTTCCGGCAGAGCTTCCACGGTCGTGATCATGCTGGCATGTTCGCGACCGCAGTATTCGGCACAGAAAATATCGTAAGAACCGGGTTGATCCGGGCGGAACCAGACCTCCGTGGTCATCCCCGGCACGGCGTCACGTTTGACACGGAAGGCTGGAATAAAGAAGCTGTGCAGTACATCTTCGGAGTGGATATTGACCTTGACCGCGCGACCCACCGGGACATAAAGCCGGTCGGAGATCCGGCCGTTTTCGTACTCGAAAGCCCACGACCACATGCGTCCGGTAGCTGTGACCTGCATGGCATCAGCAGGGACGTTGCGCAGGGTCAGGTATCCTTCCCAGCCATAATAGAACATGGCGGCAACCAGGATGGTCGGGATGATGGTCCAGACCGTTTCGAGCAGCATGTTCGATTCGACCTGCGAGGTCGGGTGCGGATGACGCTTGCGGTTGTATTTCACCAGAAAGATGACGATGGTCACCACGATGCCGAGCAGCATGACTGCCGAAATGCTGAAAATCAGCACAAAGACCGAATCGACAGCTTCAGTGGTTGTTACATTCAGCGGATTCAATGCAATGCCTCACCGGTAAAGGACGTCGAAAAAGGTCAGGCCGATGAAAATGGCCAGAGTCACCAGAGCGATGAACAGGCACCAGCGCAACAGGCGCCCCTCGTATTTCATATGCATGAAAAAGGCGATGACCAGTCCTGATTTGCATGATGCGATGCCCAAGGCTGCCCAGATATTCGCGGCACCGAGATGGATGCGGGAGACCGCCACAGTGATGATCGTCAGGATCATCAAGGCGATCCAGACGCCGATCAATGTGCTGTAACTGACGATATGGTGCTTTTCCGTCATGAGCGACACCTCACAGCAACAGATAATAAAGGGGGAACAGGAATATCCAGATCAGATCGACCAGATGCCAGTACAAGCCGGCATTTTCCAACACGATAAAATCGTCCTGATTGGTGCGGCCGCTGCGTACGCGGAAAAAGACCCAGACCAAAAGGGTCGCTCCGATCAGGACATGCAGGCCGTGCAGGCCGGTGGTGATGTAATACAGGCCGAAGAAGACGCTCTCTCCCGCCGGCATTTCCTTGAGGTGCGGGGAATTGGGGTAGATGCCGTGACCGATCTTGGCGCTCCATTCGAAATATTTGTTGATCAGGAAGAGCAGGGCGCAGGCCACGGTGAAACCGATCATTCCCAGGCAGAGCTGTCGTTGGCCGCGCTGGATGGCGGTGATGGCCAGGGCCACGCTGAGACTGCTGGTGAGGAGCACCAGGGTGTTGACGGTACCGAAGACGACATTCAGTTCCAGCCCCGCCCGGGCGAATTCGTGCGGGTAACGGGACAGGTACACCGCGTAGAGGATGAACAGTCCGCCGAACAGGATCAGTTCGGTGAACAGGAACAGCCACATGCCGAATTTGGCGCCGGCGTAGTCCTTGTGGGGCGTGTGACTCATAGGATCCCCGCTCCTTTGAAATCATAGGGGCCATGGGTTACCACCGGTTCTTCCAGAAAGTTTTCCGTGGGGGGCGGCGAAGGAGTGGTCCATTCCAGGGTCGCTCCGCCCCAGGGGTTGGGACCGACTTTCTCGCCATGACGAATGCCGCGCCACAGGTTGACGAACATGATGATCAAGCCGATGGCCAGAATCCACGAGCCGACCGTGGCCACGACGTTCAGGTTCTGGAACTCGGGCAGATAATCGTAGTAGCGCCGCGGCATCCCTTTGAGACCGACGATCTTCATCGACATGTACAGGACGTTGAAGCCGATGAAAATAAATACCCAGGCATAGGTGGCGACCTTTTTGTTGTACATGCGGCCGTAGTACTTGGGGAGCCAGTAATGCAGGGCGGCGAAGAAAGCCATGCCGGTGCCGCCGAACATGGTGTAGTGGAAGTGGCCGACCACGAAATAGGTGTCGTGAACATGGATGTCGGTGGCTGCCGCGCCGAGGACCAGGCCGGTCAGGCCGCCGATGGCGAACAGCAGGATAAAGGCCAGGGCGAACAGGATCGGCGGGTCAAGGGAGATTGATCCTTTGTAGAGGGTGGCGACCCAGTTGAATATCTTGATGGCCGAGGGGATGGCGACGATGAACGTCAACAGGCTGAAGACCAGCACGGCGGTGTCGCTCATACCGCTGGTGAACATGTGATGACCCCACACCAGGGAGCCGGCCCCGGCAATTGCCAGGCTGGAAATGGCAATCGCCTTGTAGCCGAAGCACGGCTTGCGAGCGAAGACCGGGATGATGTCGGAGACGATCCCCATCCCCGGCAGGACCATGATGTACACCGCCGGGTGCGAATAGATCCAGAACAGGTGCTGGTACATGATCGGGTCTCCCCCTTTGGCCGGGTCGAACAGGCCGGTGCCGAGCAGTCGTTCGGCAATGATCAGCACCAGGGTGATGCCGAGGATCGGTGTGGCCAGCACCTGCACCCAGGCCGTGGCGTAAAGAGACCAGACGAACAGCGGCAGGCGGCCCCAGGTCATGCCCGGCGCGCGCAGCCGATGGACGGTGGTGAGGAAGTTGAGGCCGGTGAGGATGGAGGAGAAGCCGAGAATGAAAACGGCAAAGACCGCCAGGGAAACGTTGGTGGTGGTTCTGGTGCTGAACGGCACGTAAAAGGTCCAGCCCGTGTCAGGCGGACCGCCGCCGGTAAACATGGCGACCAAAGCCAGGGCGGCACCGATCAGGTACAGCCACCAGGAAAACAGATTCAGGCGCGGGAAGGCCACGTCCTCGGCACCGATCTGGATCGGCAGGACCAGATTGCCGAAGGCGCCGGGGATACCGGGGATGATGAACAGGAAGATCATGATCACCCCGTGCAGGGTGAAGATGGCGTTATAGGTCTGTCCGCCGAACAGGGTGACGCCGGGAGCAATGAGTTCCAAGCGGATCAGCAGTCCGAGAATCACTCCGACCATGAAAAACAGGGTCACCGAGTAAAGGTAGAGCAGGCCGATGCGTTTATGATCGGTGGACAGAATCCAACTCAGGATACCGGTCCGCTCCCCGGTGTTTTCCAGAAAGCTGTGATAGGCGTTGGCGTTTTCCGTTGCGTGGGACATAGTTTCCTCAGGGTTGTTTTTTCTTTTTTCCGCCGAAAATCAGAAACGCAAGGAAGCCTGCCAGCGTGACCAGAACGACCGTAGCCGCCACCCGCAGCAGGTTGAAAACATAAGTTTTGTTTTGGGGGTCGTAACTGAAACAGAAATTGACCATTTTCTGAATGGTCTGGCCGACCCGGCCGCTCTTGGCTTCCAACAATGCCAGGCTCAGGTCTTTGGGCAGGAAACGGGTGCCGTGAAGATAGCGCACGATGGTGCCGTCCGGCGTGACCACGAAGACCGCCACCGGGTGGAGGAAATCAACCCCCTGGCGCATGAAGTGATAGCCGGCCGATTCCGTCAAAGCTTTGATCGATTCCCGATCGCCGGTCAGAAAACGCCACCCCTCCGCAGGGAACCGGCCGTGCATGGCCTTCAGATAGGTCTGCTGAGAGTGTCGGGCCAGTTCGGGCGTTTCGGTTTCATCGAAGCTGATGGAGAGAACCTGAAAATCTTTGACCGGTTGCTGGCGAACTTCCGGCAGGGCCGCAGCCAGTCCGGCCTGGAGAAAGGAACAGACGTTGGGGCACTTGAAGTAGATGGGGGCGATAATCGTCGGCACCTTGATCAGTTCGGCCAGGGTCACCGGTTTGCCCTGCTCATCGAGAAAGGTCAGTTGCAGGGGGATCTTTTCGCCGAGTTTCTCATCCAGGCCGACCTGGTCGGACGCTTCGGGTGGGGCCGTGGGATGGACGTGGGCCGTGGTGTGATCCATCGGCTCATCCATTTGCATCTGCTGGTGGGCCGCGTGATCGTGCTGGTCATGAGACATTTCCTCGGCTTCGCCAAAGATTGGCCCACATAATAACAGCAGCAGGGCGAGCAGGACCAGGCGACGAAGCAAGGACAGGGAAAAATTGTGTTGGCGGTGGGGCGATCCCTCGGACATAAGCATTATTCCATTACAGTCAGGGTGGCTTAAAATGGTGATAACTCGCAGCAAAATCCAAAAAATAATAACCGGAATGGCAGATTTTGCAATCCCTGGATTAATTCCCGGGGAAAACACTCGGAGAAAGAATTGGACCTTAGGTCGATTGCATCGCTGAAATTGTTCTGTTAGCATGACCGCGAATCGGCTCACCCCCATGGAAAGAGGCTGCTGTGGATTGGGAACGGGAACGCATACTGCTGGAAGCATTTTTGATTGTCTGTGTCGGTGTCATGCTCGGCCTGTCCTTCAATTTTCAAGCGGTGTTCCATGCCTTTGACCTGGAACGAAACGCTCCGCCGCCGCTAACATCCCCTTCAGAAGCGTTTCCGTTGCCGGCAGACCTGGCGACGACCCGTTCGCTGTTGGACGAGGGCGCCCTGGCCGTGGATGCGCGCTTGCCCGAGGATTTTGCCGCCGGGCACGTGCCGCAGGCGCGCTCTCTGCCTTGGGCCGATGTGGAGGCCGCCTTGCCTGCGTTTCTGAACGAAGTCCCCCGCTCCCGGCCGCTCCTTCTGTATTGCAGTGGTTTTGGGTGCAGTGATTCTTTTGATTTGGGGCAACGATTGATCCGCGAAGGATATCAGACCGTTTATGTCTTTGAAGACGGTTTCCCCGCCTGGGAAGCCGCCGGCCTGTCGATCAGCCGGGAGGCGCAATGAGCCGTGCCGCCAAAATTATTTATCATGTCGCCCGCGTTGTTTTGGGGTTGACCTTTCTTTATGCCGGCCTGATCAAAAGCGAAGATGTCACGACCTTTGCCGGACAGGTCGCCAACTATAAGATTCTTCCCTACAGCTGGAATTTCGTCGTAGCGGCCAGCGTCCCCTACGTGGAGATGATCGCCGGCTTCCTGTTGCTGATCAATCGCCGCGTGCGGCCTGCAGCCCTGGTCTGCATCGGCATGCTGGTGGTGTTTATGATCCTGCTCGGATCGGTGATTCTGCGCGGTTTGGACATCGACTGCGGCTGCTTCAAGCCGGGCGGGCAAGGGACCTCGGCCTGGGTCGCCATGGGGCGGGATGCCGGCTTGCTGCTCCTCTCCGGCCTGGTCTACGCTCTGCGGGGGCGGTTTCACTGATAATGGATCTGCTGATTCTGCATCCTCCTGCGGCTAAGGCGACCGAGCCTCCGGTCGGCGTGGCCAGCCTGATCGCCTTTCTGCGCCGGCACGGCCGCCAGGTCGCCGCCATTGACGCCAATCTGGGAGCCTACCTTTATCTCCTTGATGCCGACCGGCTGGCCGCCAGCGCCGGCAGTTCGCCGCCTTTGGCCCTGCGCCGGGCCGTTTCGCACGTCCCCCGTTCTCTGCAGTTGCTCCGTTCCGCCAAAGCGCTCAAGAATTTCGCCCGTTATTGCAGTGCCGTGCATGATCTCAATCGAGCCTTGTCGGTCCATGGATCCGAATCGGGCGAAGTGCTGACCTTGGGCGATTATCGGCATCCGACCCTTTCCCCCTTTGCGCCCGGCGATCTGGAGGCTTTGGCGCGCGGCGAACGGGCGACCTTGTTCCGCTCCTATTTCGAAACCGAACTGCTGCCGCAACTGGAGCAGAATGTTCCGACGCGGTTTGCTCTGTCGATCAATTATCTGCACCAGATTCTTCCGGCCTTCGAACTGGCCGGCTTGCTGCGGCGCCGTTTCCCGGGCATCCCGATTGTGGCCGGCGGCGGCGTTTTCACCTCCTGGCAACCGTTGCTGGAAAAACTGCAGTTGCACTTCAGCTGCTTCGATCGCATCGTGTTCGGACCGGGAGAAGAACCTTTGCGTCGCCTGCTGGAAGGGGACGACGCGGAGGAACCAAGCTACTTTTTGACTGACCGCGCTTCCCTGGAATACGCACCGACCTTCGAGGATTTTTCCTGCGGCGACTACTTCTCGCCGTTGCCGGTCCTGCCGTTGAGCAGTTCCCGTGGCTGCTACTGGGGTAAGTGCCGCTTCTGCCCGGAAAGCCAAGACCCGTTGCTGGCCTTTCACTGTCGCAACAACGGCTGGCGCGAGCTGCTGCTGGAGCTGGCCCGGCGTCACGGAGTGAAGCATTTCCATTTCACCGACAATGCCATCCCGCCGGCAGTGTTGCGCGACCTGGCCAGCTCTCCGCAGAAAATGGATGATTTAAGCTGGTATGGTTTCGTGCGGTTCGAACCTCTGCTGCTCGAGCAGCCATTGGTTGAAAACCTGGCGAGGAGCGGCTGCCGCATGCTGCAGCTTGGACTGGAGAGCGCTTCAGATTCGGTCCTTACGCGGCTGCGGAAAGGGATCGATCTGGCTCAGGTGCCGACCATCCTGTCCAACATCAAACAGGCCGGAATCGCCACCTATGTCTATCTGATGCTCGGTACCCCTGGTGAGACCGAGCAGGATGCCGAACGGACCCTGGAATTTGTCGAAAAACATTCCGCCCTCATCGATTATCTCAACCTGTCGGTGATGAACCTGCCCCGCGATTCCGAACTGCTCGACGCCAACATCGATTTCGGCATTGCAGCCTCCGCCTTGCTGGGAGAAGATCAGCCCCTCGGCCTGTACCGCTCCTTTGCCCCGAGCCATGGCTGGGATCGGGCCGCGGCACGGCGCTTTCTGAGTGAGAGGATGCAGCGGTCCCCGGCCGTGCAGGAGATCCTGCGCCGTACTCCGCCTCAGTTTACCTCCAATCATGCTTTTTTCTTTCGTGGCTGATTCCGCTTACGGTACCCCGTTCAAAAGGGCAAAGGTGTACATCGGCGCTGGGTTGTGTTAGGTTACGCCGGTCACAGCAACCCCGGTTAGGACGTCTTAGAATGGAAGCCTGGCAGAAAAGTCTGCAACAAAGCATCACCACCCCTGAACAGCTGAATCAATATTTCCCCGTCGACATTCCCGCTCTCGAGCGGGTGACGGCGCGCTTCTCGATGCAGATCACCCCCTATTACCTGGGATTGATCCGCGAACCGGGTGATGCGATCTGGCGCCAGTGCGTTCCGGACGAGTCGGAACTGGTCGACGACGGGCTGCTCCTCGATCCGCTGCATGAAGAAGCGCTGTCGCCGGTCCCCGGCGTGGTGCATCGTTATCCGGACCGGGTCTTGTTTCTGGTGGCCGGTACCTGTGCGGTTTACTGCCGTTTCTGCACCCGCAAGCGGCGCGTCGGCTGCAGCGATGGCCGCGTCACCTTCAACGACGTGCGCAACGGCATCGACTACATCGCGGCGACGCCTTCCATCCGTGAGGTCATTCTGTCCGGTGGCGATCCGCTGTTGATGCACGACATGCTCCTGAAGGATATGCTGGACCGCCTGCGCGCCATCCCTCATGTGGAAATCATCCGCCTGCACACCCGCCTCCCCGTGACCCTGCCGGAACGCATCACCGAGAAGCTCTGCGCCTTGTTGCGTCGTTATCAGCCGTTGTTCCTCAATACGCATTTCAACCATCCGCGCGAACTCACCCGCGAGGCGGCAGAGGCCTGTGCCATGCTGGCCGACAGCGGCATTCCGCTGGGCAACCAAACTGTGCTGATGAAGGGGGTCAACGACCGGGCCGAGATTCTGGCCGAGCTGTTCCGCTGCCTGCTGCAGATGCGGGTGCGCCCCTATTATCTGCATCACCTCGACCTGTGCGCCGGGACCAGCCATTTCCGCACCTCCATCGAAGCGGGACTGCAGATCATGGCCCAATTACGCGGTCAGGTGTCGGGCATGGCCATCCCTCAGTACGTGGTCGATCTGCCCGGTGGGCGTGGCAAGATTCCTCTCGTCCCCGACGCCATTGTCAACCTCGGACCTCAGGCCAGGCTGCGTAGCGCCGGCGGCGAAATCGTCACTATCCCCAATCAGGGCTGAACCGCCTTGCCGTCATCCTTCCTCGTGATATAACTTCCTGAAATAGCTGGCGACTCCACCACGGAAATTTTTATCAGCCTGAAAAGGAGATTTTCATGCCTGTTGCGCCGACCCGTTGCCGCGTCCTGTCCCGCCAGGTTCTCTATGACGTACCGGAAAAGATGGGGGGCTGGCCGACCATCATGCGAACCCGCCGCAACGAGTTGGCCGTGGTCTTTTCCGGCGACCGGCAGCAACATATCGATCCATTCGGCAAAACGGTCATGCTGCGCAGCCAAGATGACGGCGCCAGCTGGTCGGCCCCCGAAGTCGTCAATGACACCCCCCTGGACGATCGTGATCCCGGCATCATCGAAACGGCTGCCGGTGCCTGGTTGGTCAGTTTCTTCACCTCGAAACTGTTTGCTGATTGGTATGAGCAGGCTTTGCGCCATTACGGCGAGGCCGTGGTCGGTCCCTGGAAACCTTATGTGGAACGGGTTACACCCGAGTTGTGTGCCGAGTTTTTCGGGTCCTTCGTGCGGCGTTCAACGGATGGGGGGAAAACCTGGGGACCGCTGATCCGGGTGCCGATGATGACCTCCCACGGCCCGGTGTGCGGTAGAGACGGCCGTCTGCTGTATCTCGGTTACAGCGACGAGGGGGGAATTCCGACCATCGCGTTCTGTGAATCGACGGATGACGGCCAGAGCTGGCAGAAAGTGAGCACCATCTGTCGCAATGATATCTATCCCCATGTGCAGTTTCACGAGCCGCACATTGTGGAATTGCCGGATGGGCGCTTGCTGGGGATGATCCGCGCCAATGCCAAGCGACCGGAGGACCGCACCCTGTATCAGACGGAAAGTTCGGATAGCGGGCGGAGCTGGAGCCAGCCCAAGGATACGGGCATCTGGGGCTTGCCGCCGCATTTGCTGCTGCATTCCTCGGGAGCGCTGATCTGCGCTTTCGGTCATCGCCGCCAGCCGTTCGGTCAACGGGCGATCCTCAGCGACGATCAGGGGAAGAGCTGGAGCCGGGAAGTTGTCATCGATGAAGTCGATTTTGCCGCCTGGCAACAGGCGCGTGACGTGGGGCCGGACGAAAAGCCGGGCCATCATTTCTACTACCAGGAACCGGATCTCGGTTATCCGGCCACGACGGAGCTGGCTGACGGCAGTCTTTACACGGTTTTTTACCAGTCGTTTCCGGATAGGCCGGGGGCGGGGATATACGGGGTTCGCTGGCTTCTCCACGATTAATAGAACCGCCGATTGCACGGCATCTCAATCCGTGCTCGTTCCTTGCGTTTCGACCTACAGGTCTCGTAGGCCTGCAACGCGCGTCACTGCGCTTGGCTTGATACTTGACGGTTCTCGATGAATTTTTTATGGGAAAGCTTGGTTAGGGAGCGTCAAGCAAACAGCTTAGTGGCGATTCCAGGGTGGTGTCGGCCAACGTCAGGTAAAGGATTCCTTCCGTCACGGTGAGGTTCCAGTCGATCACCCGTTCCAGGCGGGCGCAGATCTGGCGCAGGAAATCGAAATCCAGTCCGAAAATCTGTAATCCGCTGAAATTGTTGAGAGCCGCCAAATGCTGATTTTCCCAGCGATGGCGGGCCGGCCCATAAGCGAACACCAGCACCTCCGGGGATTGCCGGGTTGCCTTACGCAGCCGCTCCGGGTCCGGTAGCCCCACTTCAATCCATTTCAAAAAACGCCCGGTCAGGTCTTTCAGCCAGACATCGGGTTCGTCCCCGCAACTGACTCCGCTGCGGAAAGACAATCCCTCACAATAGCTCAACGCATAGGCGAGCAGCCGCGCCACCAATCGCTCGGGTGTTTCCGATGGATGCTGGGCCGCAGTGAGGCGCAGGTTTTCGTAGCGGTTGTGGTCGACATCCGCAAGCTGGATGGAAACTCGATAAATTGTGGACGGTGCGGCCATTGGGCTCCTGGGGGGCTGTTGCAAACCGCTCAGCCTGGGAGAAAGGACATTTCCGATTGTCTGCTACAGGTCTTCCGGGGTAAAGGCTACCACCTCGTCGATGCTGGTGCTGTCAGTGAGGAGCATGGCCAGGCGGTCGATCCCCAGGGCGATGCCGGCACTGTCGGTCATTACTGCCAGTTCGGTGAGGAATTTTTCCGCCACCGGGTAGGGCGTCTTGCCGGCTGCGCGACGGGATAGTTCAGATTGTTCGAAACGGTCGCGCTGTTCCTGAGGGTCGGTCAGCTCGGAGAAGGCATTGGCCAGCTCCAGGCCGGCAATGTACAGTTCGAACCGTTCCGCCACAGCAGGCTGGCCCGGTTTGCGGCGCGCCAAGCCGGCGCAAGCCGCCGGGTATTCAATCAAAAAGGTGGGGCGTGAACGTCCCAGCTGTGGTTCGATGCGCAGGGCCATGACTTCGTCGAAACTGCCGTTTTGCAGGGCGGCCTCGACCGTTGTTTCACTGTAGCGGGTGAAGGCTTCGGCCACGCTGAGCCGTTCCCATGGTTGAGACAGGTCGAACTCCTGGTTCTGCCAGACGATTTTTCCGGCCGGGACGAGTTGTCGCAGCAGGGTTTCGCAATCGCCCATCAACGCATGGTAATCGGTTTCGGCACGATACCATTCGAGCATGGTGTACTCGGGAAGATGGCGACGGCCCCGTTCCCCTTCGCGCCAGCAGCGGCAGATTTGGAACAGGCGCGGATACCCGGCGGCCAGCAGTCGCTTCATGCACAGTTCCGGAGAGGTTTGTAAAAACCAGTCGCCGCTGGCCACGGCATCGATGTGTTCTTCCGGGGCGTTAGCCGGGATGCGGTGCGGCGTCTCGATTTCCAGGAAGTCGCGCCCAATGAAAAAGGCCCGGATCGTCTGTACGATCCGGGCTCTTTCGATCAATGTCTGCCGTTTGCGGGCCAGCGCCCAGTTCGGCTCCATGCGGAGATTACTCCTTGACGCGGGTGACGTACTGACCGGTGCGGGTGTCGATCTGGATCAGAATCCCTTCTTCGACAAACGAGGGAACCTGCAGGGCATAGCCGGTTTCCACCACAGCCGGTTTGTTGTTGCCGGCGGCCGTGTCGCCTTTGACCCAGGGGTCGGCCTGGGTAACGCGCAGGTTGACGAAGTTGGGCAGGGTGATGCCGATGCCGACGCCGTTGTAGATGAGGATGCTCACCTGCATATTGTCGATCAGGAAGTATTTGTCATCACCGAGAGTCTCTTCGCTCAGGGTGATTTGTTCATAGTTCTTGGTATCCATGAACACGTAACCGCTTTCGTCCTGATAAAGGAACTGCATGTCGCGTTCCTCCAGTGCGGCCGGCTCAAAACTTTCGCCGGAGCGGTAGGTGCGGTCGAACAGTGACCCGGTGATCATGTTGCGCAACTTGCATTTGTAGAGGGCCTGGCCCTTGCCGGGTTTGGTAAAATCGAATTGGACGATAACGTGCGGTTCCCCGTCGATCAGCAGTTTCAGCCCCTTTTTCAGGTCGGCGCAGGTGTACATGGGTGAATCACTCCTTTGGTTTGATCTTTATTCTTAAAAAACTTTATTCATTGGCTACTTAACAGAACTCGATATTTAAGCACAGAAGAAGCTGACTTGTCATCGAAAATCTTGACAAGTGATTGTCTTTGGAATGGAAATCGAGTAATATTCCAACCCTCAAGCCAACTCAAATATAGATGGAGACTCTCATGATAACCTCAAACGATTTAAAACGAGGCCTGGTCATCGAACTGGACAAAGCCCCCTGTGTCGTGCTGGATGTTGCATTCCAATCCCCATCTGCGCGGGGCGGAAATACTCTGGTGAAAACCAAGTATCGCAACCTTTTGACTTCTCAAGTGCTGGAAAAGACCTTTAAGGCCGGCGATCGTGTCGATGAGGCTGATTTTGAGCGTCGCAAGGGACAATTTCTTTATGCCCAGGATGATGGCGGTGTGTTCATGGATCTGCAAAGCTATGAACAATATGAACTTGGCGCCGACCTTTTCGAAGGGGTGAGCGGTTACTTGCTGGATGGCACGGAGGTGCAGTTAGGGGTGTTCGAGGGGCGGGTGGTTTCGGTCGAGGCTCCTCAGATCGTGGAACTGGTTGTCACTGAAACGGCCCCGGCGATAAAGAATGCGACCGCCACCGCCCAGACCAAAGAAGCGATTTTGGAAACCGGAATCTCCATCCAGGTGCCGGGGTATCTGGAGGCAGGCGAAAAAGTCAAGGTTGATACCCGGGAAGGACGCTTTGTGTCCCGCGCCTAGATTTCATAATTCTAAAATACAGATAATTGAATAAATACCACCCCTGGCGGGTGGTATTTTTTTGTCTATAGCTTAGTTCTTCCGCTAAACTTTAAAACTTTCTAACCACATGAAGATACTAGGACTTTTTTGCTTGATTTAAAAATAAAAGTTGTGGGATTGTATTGACACGTAACCAATCCATGCTAAACCTACCTGGAAGGGAAACATGCATTAAAAATCACAACTAGCGCTGGGCGCTAATTTCTTTTTTTGGAAAGGAGGCGATATCGCCAATTTGAGCGGAGGGGCTCTGGCGACGGCTTTCAATAAATGGCTATACAGCCTGGCTTCCTTCCTCCCACCTAAATGAACAAGAAATAATCACTGCAGGTTGAAAAAATTAAACAACGGATGATGGAGCTGCGCCTGCCACGCGCGGTATACCTCATTCTTCATCAGCCATCATGTTAAGGAGGCGACATGAAAGTTTGGCAGTGGATTTCTTTATGCACAGCCATTGTCATGCTGGCAGCTTTGCCAGCTGGTAATGCGCTGGGCGCTTCGGTATCGGGCCGGGCAAGCACGGTATTCGAATGGTATGACGATGCCCAGGAGGACACGGCAGTCCCCTTCTATCAGTACCTGCTCATCAACGTGCGGGATATTGATGGGGATGGGCTCAACTTCCGCGGCTACGGCCGTTTCGCTGACGACCTGGCCGACGAGGTCGATGTCGACAGCCAACTCTATTTTGCCTATCTGGAAAAGAAAGACATTCTCACCAACCTCGATTTCAAACTTGGCCGGCAATTCATCTCCACCACCGCCGGTGCATCCCTCATGGATGGTCTCTACCTCGATTACAAAGGGCTCGGTCCTCTGAGCCTGGCGGTCTTCGGTGGTGGCGACGTCACCTACTATGAAGGTTACAACGCCAAGGACCTGATCGGCGGCGTGGAACTGTCGGGAAACTTCTTCAAAACCCTCAACGTCAGTCTCTCTTATCTGCAGAAATGGGATGACAGTGATCTGGCCAACGAACTGTTCGGTTTCGACATCGACTACGACTATGACAACATGCTCAACGTCTACAGCGAAACCCAGTTCGACTATCTGACCAACAGCGTCAGCTACTTCCTGGTCGGCGCCAATTACCACAAAGACCCCCGCTGGAATTTGCGCGGTGAGTATCTCTACTCGCTGCCGGTCTTTTCCGCCACCTCCATCTACTCGGTGTTTGCCGTTTCCGAGTACGAAGAAGCCATGGTCGAATTCAATTACCAGTTGGATGTCGGCCTGCGTGCCTTCGGTCGTTACACCCGTGAGATGTACGAGGATTTCGAGGATGCCAACGTGTTTGAAGCGGGGCTCGAAAAAATCCGTACCAACCGTTGTGCCGGTTATCTGACCGGGGTTTACCGGGATGACGAAGAAGGTCAGGATCTGAAAGGTTTCAAACTCTATGGTTCCTACCTGATCACTCCGATGTTCCAGGCCGGTCTCGGCCTGCACCTGGATGTTCTGGAACGGCGCCTGGATAGCGATGACGATGAAACCACCAGTAAGCGTTACTGGGCCGACCTGACTGCTTACATCACGAAGAAAGTCAACGTTGAGGCCAAGGTGGAGCGAGTCGAGAGCGATCTCTATGACTATTACAACCGCGGCCGCGTTCGTTTGAACATTCTCTTCTGATAAAGGAGTCCCGATATGATTCGCTGTTTGCTTGTTTTTTTAGCCATCATGCTGGGGGGCGCCGCGTCAGCCATGGCGGTTCAGTTTGATCACGCCGAACACCTGACCTACGTTGAGGGCGACTCCTGCTCCGTCTGCCACGTTGCGGACGCTCAAGAAATTTTTCCTTCCCGGGAAGTCTGTCTGGAATGTCATGACTGTGACTTCACCAATCAGGTGACCTTCTCCGGTCTTAAAACCCATGGCCCGGTGTGGGCCTTGGAGCACCGCCCCGACGCCAAATCCAAGGTGATCGACTGCTCCGCCTGCCATCAGCAGGAATACTGCCTCGAGTGCCACAAGTCGGGTTTCGCCGATGAACAAGGCGCTTTCAGCAACAACATGATCAACGTGCACAGCTCCGATTTCCACATCACTCACCCGATTGCGGCCCGTACCGATCCGCAACTGTGCGCCAGCTGTCATGAAAACCGTTTCTGTGTCGACTGCCACAATAACTTTGCCCCGGGCGACCTGGCTGTGGAATCCCATCGCCGTGGCTGGAGCAACATTACTGTGTCCGGTACGCCCCATGATACGTTTGCCCCTGATTCTTGTACCAGTTGCCACACCGATTCGGTCTTGCCCAAACATGAGTGGTCGAACTCTCACGCTCGTGAAGCCCGCAAGAACCTGGCGACCTGCCAGGCCTGCCATCCCGAAGGCGATGTCTGTCTGAAGTGTCACAGCGCCAAATCCGGCTTGCGCGTCAACCCGCATCCGGACGACTGGGACGATATGGATGGGCGCCTGAAGCGGGCCAGCGACGGCAAGACGTGTCGGAAGTGTCACTAAACAACGTATAACGACGTGTTAACAGAACTTCGTTTTTAACACCCAAAGGAGGCTATCTATGCGAAGGAAGTCTTTTGTTTTTGCTGCACTGGCAGCAGCTCTGGTACTGGGCCTGGCTGGCTGCGGCAGTAACCGTGATTCTGGCGGCGACGCCACCACAGGAACCGTCGGTGATTTCGGTACCGACGACGCCGGCGTTCTGTATGTCGGCGCCGACACCTGTATCGGCTGCCACGAGGATTTTACCTGGAGCTCCGATGCCGTTGAAAAATTCCTGGCCGGCGCTCACGTCATCCACAGCGATCACATCACAGCTGCTTCCGGCTCAGAGTGCCTTGGCTGTCATGATCCCATTGGTGATGGCCGTACCCTCGAGGCTCTGATTGATCCGGCCGATGTTCCGGCTACCGGTCTGGCTGCTGTGACCTGTGAAAATTGTCACGGTGCCGGCGGCGAGCATTATGGTGTCGGTCCCATGCCCAATCCGACCCCTGATTACACCGCCTGCGGAACCTGCCACGACGCTCTGCCTGAGAGCCATCTGCCGCATCATCCTGAAGCCGACAATATTGTCACCGACTGGATGAACGGCGGCCATTTTGCCAATGAGAACTCTCATAACTCCAATGTCTGCTCCAAGTGCCACACCGACGAAGGTGCTCGTCTGTACGTGGATATCGACAACGTCGCGCGTCTTGAAACCGTGGTCCTGGCGGTTCCGTCCCCGAGCCATCCGATTCAGTGCCGCACCTGCCATGATTCGCACAGCCCCGGCGAACTGCTGGAACCTGCTGTGACCTCGGGTAGCAACCGTCAATCTGCCGAATATCATACCTGTACCAACTGTCACCAGGCCCATGACGCTGAAGTTGGCACCACCAAGTACACCTTGGCCGGCTCCACCTCGACTGACGGCGCCAGCCTCGACGGCGAGCTGATCTACCATGCCACCCGCTGGAATCGCATCATCACCACCACTCACTATGACGATCCCGCTACCCCGACCCTCGTTGAAGGCTACAATATGGACAAGACGAATGAGCGGGCCTGCCGCGACTGTCATAACGTCCATGCTGCCGACGTGACCATCAATGAGCAGTGGGCTGAATCCGGCCATGGTGGCGAGATTCTGGCTGCGAAACTGGATGCCGCTTCCGGCAATCTCCGTACCATCGATGAAGTTATCGCCGTTAAAGCCGCCGGTTCCGACGGAACCCTTTTTGCCTGGGGTCACTATGACTGGGATGCCACCGATTCTCGTGGCTCCTGCCAGGTCTGCCACACTGCGACCGGTATCAAAAATTACCTCATGAGTCCGTCCACCTATGACTCCACCGGCGCTGGCAACGATTTTTCCTATCTTGATGGGTGGGCAAAAGATCCCGATACCGGCGCGGTCACCTCTTCCGGTCAGAACGAACTTCTCTATTGCTGGGGCTGCCACGACAACAACAGCGGCGAACTTCGCAATCCGGGTGCTCTGACCCTGGTTGACAGCTCTGACGTCGTCATGGGAACCCTGCCGGACCTGGGCAACTCCAATCTCTGCACCAAGTGCCACGGAGGCCGCGGCAACAACGACTCCATCCGCAATGCAACCAGCCGCTCCTCGCGCTTTGCCGGCCATCATGCCCCCACAGCCGGTACCGTGTTTAGCGACATTCTGCACATCGCGTACGAATTCGACGGGCAGAATTATGCCAACGTCGCGTACTTCGCCCATGACAGCATCGGTCTGAATGCAGATTCTCCGGAAACCGGTTCCGGCCCCTGCGCCAGCTGCCATATGCCCGACTCCAACCACACCTTCGCGGCAGTTGTAGAAGATGAGACAACCGGTGAAATTACTGAAATCACCAATCAGGCTCTGTGCAATACCTGCCATTCTACTTATCCGATGACTCCTGCTATCCTCGAAGAGGAAAAAGTCGGGTTTAATGATGCGGTGGTCCTGTTCGGCAACTACATCACCAACGTGGAAACCAACTACCTGGACACCAATATCAACACCAACTATGCCACCGTTCCTTTCGAAGCCTACGGTGCATTCCAGAACTGGAAGTACATGGGCGACGATCCTTGCTCCTATGTTCACAACCGGTACTATGCCAAGCGGATCATCTTCGACTCCCTTGACTGGTTGGACAACGGCGCTCTGGACGGAACCATCACCATCGACGCGACCACCTATCCCGGCGCTGCCGAGTGGCTCGGTGCTGATGAAACTACCGGCGAAGCTACTCGCCCCTAGTTCAGCCCAAGCTACAACACCTGTGTAACAAAAAGCCCCCGCTTCGGCGGGGGCTTTTTTTATGCCTCGTATTTTAATTTCTGATAGCACACAAATTGGTCAACGCTCCTCTTTGTCCTTTCGTCTAAATGATCTCTAATGGAGACCGGGGCGTTTTACGCTCCGGAAATGCACAACGACGAACAAAGGAGAAAGGAGACGTAGCATGGCAAGAGTGATGTGCTGGCTGATGGTGTTTCTGCTGGGCTGCACAACAGCAGCCTGGGCAGCGGGCGGACCTCAGCAGGGTTCAGGCCAACTGCTCACCGACCAGGAACTGGTGGGCAAATTCATTTACACCGACCGCAACCTGTCCAATCCGGCGGGGCAGGCTTGCGTCGATTGTCATGGTTCTGAAGTGGGCTGGACCGGTCCGAATTCTTTTGTGAACAAGAGCACAGCCGTCTATCCGGGTGCAGTGGCTGAGCGTTACGGCAACCGCAAGCCGCCAAGTGCCGGTTATGCGACCGAGAGCCCAGTGTTCGGCTACGATTCTGCCATCGGGTTCTACGGGGGCAACTTCTGGGACGGCCGGGCCACCGGTTGGACGCTGGGTGACCCACTGGCCGAGCAGGCACAGGGACCTTTCCTGAACCCGCTTGAGCAGAATAATCCTAACCCCAAGGTGGTCTGCCTGAACGTGCTCAAGTCAGCCTATGCCGACCTATTTGAGGAAGTATGGGGAGCGGACTCACTCGACTGCGGCCCAGGGTTGGCCACGACCTACGAGCTCATCGCCCGTTCGATTTCTGCCTATGAGAAGTCCGCT
>ENA-ORXD01000944-ORXD01000944.1-sediment-metagenome-genome-assembly--contig:-NODE-944-length-29316-cov-4.717603_pt1 | contig 29316 bp, 22 predicted proteins | sample MGYA00237862_ERZ511471 | MGnify/ENA metagenome assembly ERZ511471 | reverse complement strand
AACAGCGAGAAAAATCTCACGGAATTCTCGGCTAAATAAATCCGATTTGGGGTATTCTACCACAACCATTCCCGATTTGGCTAGAAACAACCGGTTTCGAATCAGTCGATTCAGGGTAAAATAGAAATGAACCTTACGAAAGGTATTTCCTATTTGTCTGAAAAGATCATCATGGTATTTCAACCGATCGTACCGACCGAAAACGAATTAACGAAAAAGATCAAGTCGCTCATCCAGGCGCTTTCGGGTATTGATGCCAAGTCATCACCGAAATCGATCCGGGAATTAATCGATGCGTTGACGGATCTCCTGCCGCAATTTGCGCAGCTCGAAGGCGAGCGGACGGGTTATCAGGCGCTTGTCGATATCGGTCAGGTGGTCAACTCATCTCTTGAACTGGAAGTAGTTCTTCAGATTGTTATGGACACAATTATCCGCCTCACTAATGCTGAGAGAGGGTTCTTGATGTTAAGAAACGATCAGGGAGAGTTGAATATTCATATCGCGAGAAATTGGGAACAAGAATCAATTGAACCTTCTGAATTTGCCATCAGCCACACCGTGGTGAACCGGGTCGCGGAGGAAGGACAACCTTTGTTGACAACGAACGCGCAGGAAGACCCGCGTTTGACAGGGCAAGAAAGTATTGTGGCATACAATCTGCGTTCCATACTTTGCGTTCCGCTAAAGTTGAAAGATGAAGTAATTGGAGTGATTTATACAGATAACCGGATTCGGAGCGGGATATTTACGCATAAAGAAAGAGATTTACTTGCCGCGTTTGCCAACCAGGCGGCTTTTGCAATTGCTAACGCGAGGTTGTTCGATTCGGTGAAACGTACGCTAGCAGAAGTTACGGCATTGAAGAATCTAATGGATAATGTATTTGCTTCCATTGCGAGCGGGGTACTTACCGCTGATATTGAAGAACGAATCATGATGTGCAACCACGCTGCGGAAGTGATTCTTGGGCGTGCTTCGAAAGATATAATTGGGCGGGATCTAGAGGAAGTCATATTGCCATTATCGCCATTTTTGGGATCACATCTGGAGCAGGTGATGCGAACCGATGAGCTGGTGGTAGGCCTGGAGGCAAGCACGAATTTACCAGATCGTGGGCAGGTAGATATCAGTCTGAGTCTATCGCCGTTAAAAGATATTCAACATACCACGCATGGTGTAGCAATTGTCCTGGAAGATCTTACTGAAAAGAAACGCCTTGAGGCACAACGCAAACTATTTGAGCGCATGGTTTCCCCTGCTGTGATCGATCAATTGGATCCAAATAGCTTGCAGCTTGGCGGTCGCAGAGCAGAGATCACCACTCTGTTTGCGGACATCCGAGGCTTTACCAGCTACAGCGAACAGGTGGAACCTGAAGAGCTGGTCGCAACATTGAATTATTACCTGGCTGCAGCTGCAGATGCCGTACTCAATGAGGTTGGCACAGTAGATAAGTTTTTGGGGGATGCCGTAATGGCCTGGTTTAACGCGCCCATACCTCAATCAGATCACACACTCAGAGCAATAAGGTCCGCTTTAGCTATTCGCGATGCGGTTACCAGACTTCACCAGAATTCGACAACCCAGTTTGAATTCTCGTTTGGGGTAGGGATACATGTTGGGGATGCTATTTTAGGTCTGGTTGGCACAGAAAGCAGGATGGAATACACCGCGATAGGTGATAGTGTGAATACTGCCAAACGAATTCAGGAGAACGCAAAAGCCGGGCAGATTTTGCTGAGTCAAGCTGCGTACGAAAAGGTTATGCGCGAAGTCCGGGTTGTGCCAGTAGAACCAATTCACGCGAAAGGGAAAAAGCAGCCGGTTGTTGTCTACCAGTTGATTGGTTTGAAATAATCCGATTGCTCTGAACCGAAAATTCCTGAATTAATTTTTGTGGATCATACTTTTTAATGATTCCAATCTGGCTGTCGCCAAGCCTGGCATTGCCTCCAGAGGGTAAAAGGGACCGCTGCCCTCAACGGAAAAGGAATAGGAAATGCTGCCATACAGGGCAGCTTGCAACGGATCATAAGTTGTTTGAAAGCCGGCGAGGAAGCCTCCACAAAACGCGTCTTCTCTGCCCGTGGGGTCGACAATTTGCGCAGGGTAGGCAGGGATTATCCATTTGTTTTTGCTGGTATGATCATACACCAGGACACCTTTCGAGTTTTGGTTGATAATGGCAATTTCACAACCATAAGAACAAATTGCTTCCGCCATTTGCCAAAGATCAATAGTGCGGCCTTGAAACAAACTGCGAATTTTCTTTTCGGAAACAATGAAAGCTGTGAGATGATTTACGATAGCTGGAATGTCTTCCCAAAATACAGGGTCCATGTACCCCGCTCCCGGATCGAGCGTGATAGTTGAGATATGCCCCTGTCTTAAGGTAGAGGGAAGCACATTATGACTTAAAAAATCGGAAGGGCAGATGTGAGCAGCAAGCGCATCAAAATAAATTGGAGGGATATCATTTATATGGACCGATTGCGATCCCATAATTGCGCGATTATCCAGAGCAGGGGGAGAGGGCTTGTATCCCAGCAAAGATTTTGGGATTTGTAATCCGAGTTTTGCAAAACTTGAAATTGGATTCGCTCCGGATGGAATGTCTGGTTTGTCGTAGGCAACAAATTTTCGTAGATCTAAATTCTCCGGGACTATTTTAATACCGCTTTTATCCAGGCCGATTTCGGACAATTGGTCCAGCCATTCCTGCGGAAAATCTTCTCCAATTCTGCTGATGATTCCAATCCCGTTATCCCAAATCGATAGTCCCGTTGAGGCATATAAGGCATTGCCACCAATTATATCTAAGTGGGTTTGGTGGTTTGCTGTAACGATAAATTCTCTTTCTATCTTTCCAGCGATCAAATATCTTATTGAATTGCTTTCATTCATTTTGTATATTGCTTTCTTGCGTGTAACCAGAAAAAAGTCGGGAATGCCCAAAAAATAAGATTTTAGCTCGATGCTAAAATCTTATTCAAAAGATTAAATGTGATAAAGTTACTTCTCTTTGGTGGAATCTGAGATCAAACGCAGTAATCCCAGGACGCCTAAACCAAGTTTTACGCCTTGCCCAGGAGACAATCTGGGTTTCTCTTTTACTTCTTCAGATTGACTGACAATGATATAAGCCGCGGCAACGCCAGTTAATGCCCCCAACAGGGCGCCCAGGATAATTGTTTTTGTTTTCCAATTGTCTTGTGGTTCCATAAAAACCTCACATCGTTATTGATTACCCAATTTGATTATTCGTAGATGACATAAGACGGGATTTGATTGCTTTGATTTTTGATGAACTGACCCGCACCGATAAAACTGGAGCAACAACCTTGTTTGCCCCAATGAGCACAACACCGGAAGCCTGATTAAAGAATTCTATTGCCCGGCCAAAATAATACGGTATGATTGATAACAATTTTCCTAAGCCATATATCAACCCCGCAAGGACTACCAGGAAAATCAGGCTCACAAAAAGCACCGGAGTAATCAGGAGCAGCGCAGATACATTTGCCCAATGCAGACTGAGTTCGTAGTTGGCGGCACTTGAAATGGACGCACTTACAGAAATCAAAATAAATATAATGATTGTAAGCCCCAGGGGTAACCAGATTTGCCAGAAAGATTGTTTTTTGTGATCTCTCACTGGCTTTTCATTTATTTGAGAATCTAAACGCATTTGATTTGTTTCCATAAAACTATTTTAGCATGTTTTAAAGTTCTTGAAGCGCGATTATCCGTTTCTTTAATGCACTTTTGTATGCTTCCGGTTCCAGATGTATTCGCGCGCAATTGGATTGAATAGCTGCCTGCGCGACCGCGGAGGCTTCCCAGACACAAACTCGGGGATCCAGAGGTTTGGGAACAATATAATCCGGACCATATTCAAGGCTTTGCAATCCATAAGCCTTGAGAACTTCATCAGGAACCGATTGTTTTGCGAGATCTGCAAGCGCGTAAGAAGCCGCGGTTTTCATTTGTTCGTTGATTGCAGTAGCCCCAACATCCAGGGCACCTCGGAATATGGAAGGGAAACCAAGCACATTATTGATCTGGTTGGGGCAATCAGACCTACCGGTAGCTACAATCGCGTCAGGTCTTGTTTCGCGTGCCAGCTGATAAGAAATTTCCGGTTCGGGGTTTGCCATTGCGAAAATTATTGGAGCGCGGTTCATTTTTTTGATCATTTCAGGGGTGACGATGTTCCCAGCGGAAAGGCCAATAAACACATCTGCACCATTTAGCACATTGCTTAAAGTGTCGGGGTGGTTTCCACTGGAGAATTTTTCTTTTTGGGAGAACATTTCTTTTGTTCTGCCATGATAGATTAATCCTTCAATATCACACATCCAGATGTTTTGAACGGGGACGCCGATTTTCAACAATTGGTTTGCGCAGGCAATTGCCGCGGCGCCAGCCCCTGAGAAGACAACTTTAATCTGATTGGGCCGGCGGCCTGTGATTTCTAAGGCGTTCAGCAGTGCAGCTCCGAGAATAATAGCCGTGCCATGTTGGTCATCATGGAAAACAGGAATGTCTAACCTTTCCTGGAGTTTCTGTTCGATGTAAAAACATTCCGGAGAACGGATGTCTTCAAGATTGATCCCCCCAAAAGTGGGGGCCAGAGCGGCCACAATGTTTACGAATTTGTCTGGATCCGATTCATCAATTTCGATATCAAAAACATCCACATCGGCAAACTTTTTGAATAATACGCCCTTGCCTTCCATGACGGGCTTCGATGCCAGGGCTCCCCGATTTCCTAATCCGAGAATTGCGGTTCCGTTTGAGATGACGGCTACCAGATTTCCTTTATTGGTATATTGATAAGCAGAAACCGGATCGGCTTCAATTTCAAGGACAGGATATGCTACGCCAGGAGTATACGCAAGGCTCAAGTCACGTTGATTATTGAGCGGTTTTGTGGGGACTACTGTTAACTTGCCGGGTTTTCCATAAAGGTTATGGTAGTTCAATGCTTCTTGTTTGGTTATAGCGCGCATTCAATAATTCCTTTGAAGATTATTGCTGCAGATTGATGTATTGAGCGGGAATCCACCCAGATCTACCCAGCAAATCAGTTACTCGGATCCAGAGCGTATTTTTGATTTGCTCGCGTTCAGAAGTAATGCTCACGGTCGCGCCTTCGGGGAGAATAACGGAGAGTTTTCCATTGGGTGACTCCCGCAAGTAAATCCCCTGTCCATTGGTACGGTAGATATTGGCTATGACAAGGGTTGCTGTCGCTGTTGGCGTCGAGGTTTGTGTTGGTGTCAGGGTGATAGTTGGAGTAACTGTTGGGGTTGAAGTTGGTGTGAGGGTTACGGTTGGGGTCGCGCTTGGCCCCAGGGTGGGGGTCAAGGTGTGGGTAGGCGGAACCAGGGGGTCAAGTTTTGAATATGGCACGGAAATAAATTGAAGCGCTACTGGCTGATCCAGAGTTTTTGCGATGTTGGATTGAAGTTCGAGTACTTTTTGAAAGGTGGGTTGGCGATATGTGCGGGCTGTTATCTCAAGTTGGATCGTTTCACCCTGTGTTAAGATTTGTAAATCAATAAGCTGGGCATCTGGCAGAAGATTTAATTCAGCCTCGACGGAATGCCGGATAGCATTTACCTGCTGCCCGTCCCGAACGAAACCGAGCGTAATGACAATGAGGGGAATGGCAATTATTAGCACTAAAGCTGCTGATATGATCACGCTTCGAGGTAGCCCTCCCAGACTGGCTTCAGAGCTTAGGGGTCTAAAACCCAGTCCTATAAAGACCAGAATGCCGGCGAAAGAAATAGACGCAAAGTTTGTCATAAACAACAATAAAGCGCCAAAGATGATGGATTGGTCTGAGAGAGCAATGCCGATACCAATTGTACAAAGGGGGGGCATTAAAGCAGTTGAAATTGCGACCCCCGGAAGCGCTTCTGAAAGTTGAGGCTGCGCCAACGCGTATGCGGCAGCCGCTCCTCCAGCCAGGGCAACACCCAGGTCAAACGGATTGGGGCGGGTCCTTGAGAGCACCTCTCCAGGAATTTCTTGAAGAACGCCGAAAGGTGAATTGTAAGCGATCAGGCTGATAATAGCGGAAAGAAGAATGGCAAGTATGACGCCTTCAACCAGAGCAACAGCTGATCTTTTATACATTCGTTGTTCACCGGCTACAGAAGCAAGGGATATTCCCAGTATAGGGGACATTAGGGGAGCAACCAGCATCGCGCCAATGATTACTGCCGTTGAATCGGTTATTAAGCCGAAAGTGGCAATTGAGCAGGATAAAATGATAAGAAGGAAAAAATCAATTCCTGGAGAAGCAGAACGCGATAGTTGTTGGAGAACCGCTTCTTTTCTTTCAAAGGTTAATGGGTTAGGGAGTAATCTTTGAGCCATAGTAGAAAAACCTTAATGTTTTAACAAAATAGCGTGTTAATTATTACCCGATGATATCGTTTTGCGTGAGCATTTCTCATAATTGAACTGAAGAGACAGAAATTATTAACAAAATATACACTTTAATATAAAATATTGTATAATATAAACCTGAATAAAAGAAAATATTTGCGCCAGTTTACAACTGGTTAGTAGGTAATGGCAAAAACTAATTGAAATTTAGCTGGTATTAGGATAACTCCAAGTCGAGTTTTTGGGTAGCAGGTCAGCAATTTGATAACCAATAATAAAGTATTGTTGCGATTTGTTAGATGTGATAATTGTTCGTAGTCTTGAGTTTGCATCAGGTGTCAATGTTCTGATTTGCTATTCTAACCTTACAACTTCAAATTATTTTGGTCCTCCCTGTTTTTAGTGTAAGCAGAGATGGAGTCAATGTAATTAATTTGAAGAAAATACATAGAAGGGTCGCTTACCAGCGTCCAAAAAATTAGGTTTAAACAGCCGTAGCCTACATAAGGTAGTCTAAACGGCTGTTTTATTTATATGGAATATAAGATAACGGCGCTAAAAGCGCAAAAACGAGATCCGAATCGTGTAAATGTTTACCTGAACGACAAATTTGCATTTGGCGTTGCTCGAATTGTGGCTGCCTGGTTAAAAGTTGGTCAATTGATTGATGATAAAAAAATTGATGAACTAAGAGCCCAGGATGAATATGAAAAAGCTTTTCAAAAGGCTGTCCAGTATTTGAGCTATCGCCCAAGAACAGAACAAGAAGTTAGAAAAAAGTTAACCGATGAGGAGTTTCCAGAAGAACTGATCAACGCTGTTCTCGAACGACTCAATAATTTAGAACTAGTATGCGATGAAAATTATGCCAGATTTTGGATTGAAAATCGATCTGAGTTTCGGCCACGGAGTCATCGCTTACTCTCACTGGAACTTATCAGAAAAGGTGTTCCAAGAGAGACGATCGATGAGGCGTTAGAGGATGCTGAAGACGAAGAAAGTCTGGCGTATAAAGCAGCTATGAAATATGTTCACCGGCTGGATGCTCTTGATTGGAACGGTTTTCGCAAAAAACTTTCTGGATTTTTGGGCAGACGGGGGTTTGCATATTACATTATCGCTTCTGTGGTTCGTCAGGTATGGGAAGAAACACGATCGGTAGAGAACATTTCCCTGAATGGGAGACGAGGGTAAAAAAATGAATGGAATAACAATACAAATAATTATTGGAGCAATACTAGGTGCCATTGTTCTTGGGTCGATACTCTCCTTTATTTTTACGAAGAATTTTAAGGAGCGTTACCAAAAAGAACAGGAAGCAAAGTCTGACAATCTTATTAAAGTTGCCAATGAGAAGGTAAGATTGGCGGAGATTGAAGCCAGAGACAAGGCCTTGAAGGTTATGCAGGAGGCGGAATCTGAGATTACACGGCGCAGGAATGAGCTTTCAAATGAAGAAGATCGTTTGCAAAAGCGCCGCGCTGATCTGGACAAGAGGGTCGACCGCCTAGAGCTGCGAGAAACCGCTTTGAATAAGCGACAAAGCGCGGTTGATAAGCGCGCAAATGAAATCGAAAAGAAATATGAAACCCAATTGGCTGAACTGGAACGAATTGCTCAAATGACGCAGGAAGAAGCCCATCAGGAACTCCTGGAAAGGGTTGAGAAAGAATCTCAGGCGGATCTGGCAAGGATTATACGTCAGCTGGAATCTGAAGCCAGACACGAGGGAGAGAAAAAGGCGCGCGAGATTATTGCTGATGCCATTCAGCGCGTTGCTTCGGATCATGTGGCTGAAGTTTGTTCTTCGGTGGTTCCTCTGCCAAATGAAGAAATGAAGGGACGGATAGTAGGACGAAATGGCCGGAATATTCGCGCGTTTGAACAGGCGGCGGGTGTGGATGTGATCGTAGATGACACTCCCGAAGCGGTAACTGTGTCTTGTTTTGACTCAGTGCGCAGGGAAATAGCGCGTCGTTCATTAGAGCGTCTTATTGTCGACGGAAGAATCCACCCGGCTCACATTGAAAAGATCCTCGAGGAGGAGCAGCGTGAAATGCAGCGGACATTGGTTGAGGCTGGCGAGGAGGCCGCGTTTGAAGCGGGTGTTACCGGGCTTCATCCGGAAATTATTAAATTGATGGGCCGATTAAAATTCCGAACATCTTATGGACAAAACCAATTGGCGCATTCGGTTGAAACCGCGAAGCTTGCGGCAATTATCGCTGCGGAATTAGGCGCCAATGCGGAAATCGCCAGAATGGGTGGCTTGCTGCACGATCTTGGAAAAGCGATGGACCATAATACCGAAGGGACGCATGCCATGTTGGGGGCGGAATTTGCAAAACGTTATGGCGTAAATCCGCAGGTAGTGAATATTATCGCTTCACATCACCACGAAGTTGAGCAGGATGCAATTGAGGCGGTAATCGTTGAAGCGGCAGATGCCATTTCTGGCGCACGACCTGGCGCTCGCCGAGAAGATCTTGAACAATACATTAAGAGATTGCGCGCCCTGGAAGAGATCGCGAATTCTTTCAAGGGTGTAAGTCAGAGTTATGCTATTCAGGCTGGGCGCGAAGTGCGGATTATGGTCAAACCCGATGATATTGATGATCTTGCTTCTACACGGTTGGCCAGAGACATCGCGCGCAATATTGAAGAATCCATGCAGTATCCTGGACAGATCAAAGTTACTGTAATTCGGGAAACGCGGGCTGTAGATTACGCAAAATAAACTATAACCGATAAAAGAAAAACAACATTCGGGTGAGATCTCACCCGAATGTTATCATTTTAAAAAGGGGTTGTGGGCGATTTCTTGGGCGACGGTTGTTTCAGGACCATGCCCACTCAGCAACCTGGTTTCTAAAGGGAGCGTCAGTATTTTGGCTTTGATGCTTCTCAGTAAAGTGGAGTGGTTGCCGCCACGAAGGTCAGTTCTCCCCACGCTTCCTCGAAAGATCAAATCACCACAAATCGCGCATCCTGCAGCCGGAAAGTAAAAAATGACGTGTCCATTGGTGTGTCCTGGTGTTAATCGAATTTCAATTTTACTGCCATGAAAAGATATTTCTTGCTTATCGTGAAAAAAGAACGTCGGTTCAGATTTTACTTCAAAGAAAAACCCCAAATCGCGGGCCCCTCCGCCATTTTGCCACAAAGTGAGGTCATCTGGATGCAAACCAATTTGCACCTGTGGGCCCAATAGGGTGACAAGCTCATCAACACCGGCAATATGATCGAAATGAGCGTGGGTGATCCAAATTCGGGAAATATTCCAATGGTTTTTTTGAGCTTCTTCAAAAGCTAGACGGGATTGATAGGTGGGATCGACGATGATCGTTTCACCAGTTTGCGAGTCGGTAATGAAATAGACATTGTTCGTTAAAGGGCCCAAAGTCAGGGTGTTAATGGTAACACTCATATAGTCTCCATTGAGCAAATCCATCAGGATAAAATGCGTATTACTACTTCAAATTTATGCGCCTCAAGATCAAAGGATCTTCCAGCACAGTTGAAAAACTGTTTTGTGCAAAACCGCTTGATCTATCAAGCAATCCGTTGTAATTCTCTTGGGAAATCTGTAAGGCTCTTTGCGCCAGTTTCAGTGATGACAACATCGTCTTCGATCCTTACACCGCCAAGGTCAGGTAAGTAAATGCCGGGCTCCACAGTAAAGGTCATCCCCGGTTTCAAGAACTGGTTGTTTTCACCGAAAATGTAAGGAGGCTCGTGCGCTTCAAGCCCCAATCCGTGCCCGGTTCGATGGAAGAAATATTCTCCATATCCAGATTTTTCAATTACTTTTCTGGCTGCCCGATCCACTTCGCCCGCTGTAATGTCAGGTTTGGAAATTTCCCGGCCAGCTAAATTGGCGAGTTTAACAATTTCGTAAATCTCTGTAAGCTGTTGGGGGACACTTCCAATGCTGAAAACCCTGGTGATGTCTGAGCAATAACCGTTGAAACGTGCGCCCCAATCAACCAAAAGGAAATTGCCGGGTTCAAATTTCTTGTCTGTCGGTGAGGCATGAGGGTTGGCAGTATTGACTCCGGTGGAGACGATTGGCTGAAATGCAAATTCTGGGTCTGAACCCGCTTGAAGGAGTTGAAGGGATAGCTCTGCGGCAAATTCCTTTTCGGTCATGCCAATTTTTGCGAAGGCGAGTGTTTTTAATAACGCGTTTTGGGCAATCAGGGCAGCTTGCCGCATCGCATTTATTTCATCCTGATCTTTCTGCATTCGCACAAGACTCAGAAGATTTTCTGCTGATGTGAACGAAGCGTTTGCAACCGTATCTTGCAAGAATTTGAATTCTAAATAGCGAAACCTGGTTGGTTCCACTCCAATGATCTGCCGGGTAATATTAAGCGACGCACACGCCTGTGAAAAGCTGGCATGCCATAGATCGGGGTTATCTCCATAAAAGAAGGTTTTTATCGGGTATGAAACCGATTCCAATTTCGCTTTTTCAAGCTCGGGCAAGATGATGGCCATTCCTTTTTCTCTGCTAATCAATAAAACGGTTGGTCTTTCCATCAGATGAAATTCCAATCCGGTCAGATATGAAAGGGTAGGCCCAGGATTAAGTGCGATAACATCTATATCGCTGCTGGCCATCATTTTTTCCAGTTTCGAAATGCGGTTTGTAGCCATGAAACACTCCGGTTTATGTTTGATTTATACAAAGGATAATGTATTTTACCATCGCGGGGGCGAGGAGTTTGAAAATTAATACGATATAATAATTTTGTTTTACCCCCAGGCACGGATAATTTGCAAGGGCATTATTGGAGGGATTTTTTGAGAAAGACGGATAAAAACAAGCTTTTTCTCATGTTTTTTGGTTTAGAGGGAATTTTTTTCTTACTCGTTAATCTCATCTTGTATCTCAAGCAAAGCGCTTTCAACAATCTGGTGGGGTTGGTAATTTTGTTGGCTCAAGCGGCACTGTTGGGTTTGTTGCTATGGGGATTACAAAAGGTGAGCGCACCAGCAACACGAAGTTTGGTTTTAAATGAAAGCGGTGTCTTAAAGCCTTTTATTTCCTTATTTCTTTTCATTCTTTCTGTTTTGTTTTGGACGATATTTTTATTGTTTACAAAACAGGTGTATTTGATTTATTACCAATCCACCGAATTGAATCGCTTAATCTTGAATTTTATTCTTTTTCTGGCAGTTTTAGAGCTGGAATTGTTTATTGGGCTGCCAGTTTACTTTGCGGACAAAAGCTTTCACTTTAAACTCAACTGGATATCAACCTCTCTGGATTTTCTGAAAAGGCCAGGTAAGGCAACAATCCTCACTTTTGTGCTGATTGTAATTCCTGTGCTGGTAATTACTTTAACGGGCGCGGGTATAAATCCAGATAACATAAACATTATTGATTTAGGCGTTCCTCTTCTGGAGAGTCAGATTGTTTATGGGGTGGGATTGATTTTCCTCATGATGTGGCTGGATTTTGGGCATGGAGTTATATGGTTTTTTAATCGTCAAAATGACTCCGGTGATCAAAAAGGTTGGGAGGTTTTTATTTTCTTTGCGTTATGGGCTGTTACGTTTTTGGTGTGGAATTCTCAAGAAATACCCATTTATAATAATTTTGTAATCGGCAATATTCCCCCGAACTACGAAATATTTCCATACTCTGACGCGAAGTCTTACGATAAAAACGCGATTTTAATGATGCTGGGGAGTGGACAGGGAAGAGTGTTCACAAGAGTGTTGTATGTGTTTTTCTTATCACTCGCTCATTCGATTGTTGGATTTGAATACTCCCAAGTCATTTTGGTCCAAACGCTGATTCTTTCATTGATCCCCCCAATTCTATATCTTGTTGGGAAAGAAATTCACTCAAAAGGAGCAGGTATCGTCATTGGTTTATTCGCACTATTGAGAGAGTTAAACTCTATCCTGGCGGGCAATCTTACAACGGTTTCGAATTCTAAATTGTTGTTGTCAGACGTACCAAATTTATTAATCGTCAGCATCATTGCTCTAACGCTGGTCAGATGGGTCAAGCGGCAATATATAAAGCCAATCCATTCAATTTTATTAGGGGGATGGTTAGGGATTGGAGTGCTCTTGAGAACTCAGGTCGGAATTCTGATCCCAATTGTGCTGATCATTTGCCTTGCGGTCTTTTGGGGCCGATGGGATCAATTTCTGAAGAACACTGTCTGGATTATGGTTGGCGTGTTTATCGTGACATCACCGGTTTTGATTCGTAATTATCAGGTAAATGGCGCGGTTGGTTTTGATGAATCGGGGTATCTGGCTGTTAATCTAAGCAGGTTTGATCCGACAGGGGAATATTTCCATCCAAGTTTAACTTCATCCGGAGTAGAAATCTATAAAGAGTTGCTGCAGTTTATCATTTCTCATCCTGGTGTTGTGCTTGGGTTTACATTCAATCATTTTCTGCGAAATCTTTTATCAACATTTTATATCTTCCCAGTCAGATTTGAACAAATATCAAGCTGGAAGGATCTCTTTTACATAACCAGCCCATTTTGGAAAGAGGTTAATTTACATAACGGGGTGATGAATACCTTTTTTATTGTTCAAAACCTACTTATCTTTTTTATTGGTATTCGTAGCTCTCAGAAAAAGCAATTGTGGCCGACATTATCTCTGTTGGGTATTTATATTTTCTACACTTTCAGCAGCTCACTTGGCAGATTTTCGGGTTGGCGGTTCGTTCTTTCAGTGGACTGGCTTGGATATACTTTCTTCGTGATTGGGATTGCTGAAATATTGTTGATGTTCTTGCGGTCTTTCTCTATCCCGCCTGTGGAAAACCTTTCCACCGGCAGAACAGGCACTATTCTAAAAGACAAATTGATTTATTTGCAACTGGCGATTGTTATATTGATGGGATGGGGGAGTGTGATACAGGAACAATTGAGCGTGGAACCCGATATCCAGGCTGGTAAAGAAGCGTTATGTTCAACTATGTTGAAGTCGCTGGAAAAGTATTCAAATGAAACGAACGCCAGTGAAAGGTTCTTTGAGTATTGCGTAGACGAAGCCACAATCGTAAAACAAGGCATAGGCGTTTATCCAGAATATTTTAAGAAGAATACAGGGTATTCGGATGCTGGTGAGAAGAGAGATCTTGAGGCTACAAAAGATTTCTCGAGGTTTATTTTTGTTCTTTTTAGTGATGGTCAAACCAATGTTTATGTGAGAACTGATAAAAACATTCCCTATTTCCCAAATGGAGGAGAAGTGGTTGTGCTAGGCAAAAAATCCAATCACGGCTTTGAGGCGGACGCGGTGTTTTTTGGTGAAGATTATCAAGATATGATCGCTGCAGATCGTTTTGATTTTGAAACCGGTCTGCGTGAAGCCAAATGAACCGATTCTTCACTAACAGCTTAAGATTGTTTTCTGATCTTAGGCCAAAATATAGCCAAACAAAACCAACACCATGACTTGACAGGTATGGGTGGTTGATGTAAAATCAGCCTTGCCCTGAAACGAGGGCCTGTAGCGCAGTTGGGAGCGCGCATCAATCGCACTGATGAGGTCGAGGGTTCGAATCCCTCCAGGTCCACTAGCGAAAGCCTTCCCAACCAGGCAGGAGTTGAATGGGATAAATCAAATACATGGGCCCATGGCGCAGCTGGGAGCGCGCCTCAATGGCATTGAGGAGGTCGAGGGTTCGAATCCCTCTGGGTCCACAAAACAAGAAGTAACACTCAGGGCAGAAAAGAATTCCCTGAGTGTTTGGTTATTCAAATAAAAAAAGGAAGATGGAAGTAGTAGCCTATCCCGCAGAGAGCCGGCTGTTTGGTGAGAAGCCTGCAAGGTGTTACGGGAACGCCAGGAAGACGAACTCGTCCATCGCGCCCAGATAATGGGTACTTCGCATCAGTGAATATAGTAGTTGGTGCCGGGACAGCCCGTTACAGCAAACTTGAGCGGTCCATTATTTTATGGACAAGCAGGGTGGTACCACGGAGAGCATACCTTCGCCCCTGACAGGGTGAAGGTTTTTTTATTCAAAATATACTTTGGGAGTAATTATGACGACTGATCAAATTCCTGGTTATAATCCGGCGAAGATTGAACCAAAATGGCAGGAAAAGTGGGAAAAAGATGGTTTGTATCATTCTGATATCGACTATAACAGACCTAAATATTATGCTTTAACGATGCTTCCTTATCCATCCGGGGATTTACACATTGGGCATTGGTATGCCATAACACCAGCGGACGCGCGCGCGCGGTTTAAGCGGATGCAGGGGTATAATGTGCTTTTCCCAATGGGGTTTGACTCATTTGGTTTGCCGGCTGAGAACGCTGCAATCAAGCGCAATATTCACCCCAAGGAATGGACTTACAAAAACATTGACCGAATGCGAGATCAATTGAAAAGCATGGGGGGGATGTTTGATTGGCGGCGAGAAGCAATCAGTTCCGACCCCAAATATTATCATTGGACTGAATGGTTCTTTATTCAACTTTACAATCATGGACTGGCCTATCGGAAAAAATCACCGGTTGACTGGTGTCCAAACTGTAACACTACCCTGGCCAGAGAGCAGGTGTGGGGTGAGGATCGACATTGCGAACGATGTGAAACTCCGGTAATAAAAAAGAATTTGGAACAGTGGTTCTTTCGGACAACGAACTATGCTGACGAGTTGTTGGATTATGAAGGGATCGATTGGCCTGAGCGTGTTAAAACATTGCAAACGAATTGGATTGGCAGATCGGAAGGTGCGGCAGTAACCTTCAAAACGGAACAGGGTGATGAACTGGAAGTGTTTACAACCCGCCCGGATACTCTTTGGGGAGCGACGTTTATGGTTCTGGCACCAGAACACGCGCTAGTTAAGAAGCTCACAACGGCTGACCAAAAGAACGAGGTTGAAGCCTATGTAGAGCAAGCGTTGAGACAATCCGACATCCAGCGGGAAGCATCTGACAAAGAGAAGACAGGCGTATTTACTGGTGGGTATGCCATTAATCCCGTGAATAATGAACGGATTCCAATATGGATCGCGGATTATGTTTTGATGACGTACGGCACCGGCGCAATCATGGCTGTGCCGGCCCATGACCAGCGTGACTTTGAATTTGCCAGAAAATTTGGTATAGAGATCCGGGTTGTTATCCAGCCTGAAGACCAACCAGAGATAAATGCGGATGAAATGACCGAAGCTGTACCTGCTACAGGCGCGATGGTCAATTCTGGCCCGATGTCGGGCACACCCGGGGAAGAAGCGTTTGGCAAAATTATTGCTTATCTGGAAGAAAATGGAATGGGGCGTCATGAAGTGAACTACCGGCTGCGCGATTGGCTCATTTCAAGACAGCGTTACTGGGGCGCCCCGATCCCAATGATCCATTGTAAGGAATGCGGGACAGTTCCGGTTCCTGAAGATCAATTGCCGGTCTTGCTACCCGATGACGTTGAATGGAAACCAACTGGAGAAAGTCCATTAAAACTGCATGAGACCTGGCGGAAGACTACCTGTCCAAAGTGTGGTGGGCCGGCAGAACGCGAGACGGACACGATGGACACCTTTATGTGTTCTTCGTGGTATCATTTGCGCTATTTAAGCCCGGATTATGACAAAGGCCCATTTGATCCCGAGGAATATAATTATTGGATGCCTGTGGATATTTACACAGGTGGTATTGAACACGCAAATATGCACTTGATTTACACCCGGTTTTTCCATAAGGCTTTACGGGATATGGGCATCACAAAGGGCGCGGAACCGATGCTGCAATTAAGAAATCAGGGCATTGTTCTCGGCGAAGATTCGGAAAAGATGTCTAAGAGCCGCGGGAACGTAATCTCTCCAGATGATTTAGTTGCCTCCTATGGGGCCGATGCTGTGCGCGCATATTTGATGTTTTTCGCGAGATGGGAGTTGGGCGCACCGTGGAACAGCAGTGGTATTGATGGCACAATCCGGTGGTTGCGACGTACCTGGAATCTGGTTCTGGAACCCGGCAAGATGGGTAAACCAGACAAAAGCACCATTCGATCCTTGCGACGTAAAGTTCACCAGACCCTTCAATCGGTTACCCGTGATTTTGAAACGTTACAATTTAACACGATAATCTCTGCAATGATGGAATTGCTGAATGAGATGAACCGGGTAAAACAGATGGGCGTTTGGGGGAGCGAAGCCTGGAAAGAAGCAGTGGAGATTTATTTGTTAATGCTGGCACCTGTTGCGCCACATATCAGCGAAGAGCTTTGGTCGCGTTTGGATAAGCCATATTCAATCCACCAGCAAAAGTGGCCTACAGTTGATGAAGAAGCAGCCGCTGAAGATAAAATTACGTTGATTGTGCAGGTGAATGGGAAGCTCCGTGATCGGATTGTGGTTCCAGCAGACATTACCGAAGAGGACGCGAGGACAGCTGCGCTGGCAAGTGATAATGTCCAACGTCATTTAGAGGGAGTAAAACCAAGAAATATCATTGTTGTTCCTGGACGATTGGTTAACATCGTCATGTGAAATTGACGTTTGGCAGATAGAAATGTTTGAATGGGAACCGCGTTAGCTGCGCTGTTCCCATTTTTTGTCTGGCCTCTATTGCGCAGACATCATAATCTGATATATTGGGTATAAAGGGCTGGAACGGATCTTTTTGAATTAATGGATGTAATTGGAGAGAACCGATGGATAAATTTTTGATAAATGATTTATTACTCGATAACTTAATGAAACTCGGTTTTGCCTTGCTCTTGGGTGGTTTGATCGGTTTTGAAAGAGAGGTCAGGGATAAAGCGGCGGGTTTCAGAACAATGATCCTGATCTGTACAGGAGCAGCTTTATTTACCATGTTTTCCCTTGAACTTGGAAGTATTTCACTCGACAACGATGCGACCCGAGTGGCGGCAAACATCGTCAGTGGAATTGGGTTCCTTGGAGCGGGAGTGATATTAAGGGAAAACGGTGAAATCCGAGGTCTTACTACCGCCTCGACCATCTGGCTGGTCGCGGCATTGGGAATGGGGATTGGCGCCGGGAAGATTGTGTTTTCGACGTGCGCCACGCTGATTGTGCTGATTGTCCTGTGGGTGTTTCCCCATCTGGAAATTGCAATGGAAAAGCTATCCGACACCAATACGTACGAATTAGTTTTTTCGAAGGACCTTGAAAAACTATCCAGTCTAGAGGAGATCTGGGGAGAACATCGATTACGAGTGCTGAGTAAAAAGCGTACCCGATTGAACGACAGGCTGGTATGTGAATGGACTGTGGCTGGTTCGCCAAGAAACCATAAAAAAGTCATTGATTTGTTGCTAAACGATTCTACAATTGATGAGTTCAGGTATTAATGCGGTGGTGGATAACCATAATGTGATATGGAGACAAGACGAATGAAGGTTGACTATCGGGTGATGGTTCTACAAGATTATCAGGAAGCGATGCAACTTTGGCATTCATGCGTGGGTATGGGGTTGAGTTCCGCGGATGAAAGACCGCAAATAGCCAAATTTTTACGCAGGAATTCTGGATTAAGTTTTGTGGCAAGAGATTCGGGAAAGCTGGTGGGCACAGTACTTTGCGGGCATGATGGTAGACGCGGGTATCTTTATCATGTGGCGGTGGACGCGGGATACAGAAGATTGGGGATAGGACAAGCGCTAATGGATAGAGCGTTAGCAGGCTTGGAAAAAGCCGGAATACAAAAATGCCATATTTTTGTTTATAGCGAAAACCGGGAAGGTTTGTTGTTCTGGGAAAAGACCAGATGGGTAATACGCGACGAACTGGTAATTTTATCCAAAGACATCTAATAAATTCCACAGTCGCTTTAATTTAGAAGACACCGGCAGGAACAAAATCCTGGCCGGTGTCGTCTTTGTTCTAAGGAAGCTGAAAACAAAGCAGTTTTTTTGGAATAAGTGTTCGGTAAGGAAATTCCTATGTTGAAATCTCGAATTTACAGCTTTATAATTGGCCTTTTTTTGATCCTGGCAACCACCGTTCCGGTTCGAGCAGACGGAATTATTGTGCCAGGACCACCCCCTGATTGTATTGATAAGGATTGTATCGATCCGATTCTGCCTCGACCCATTTCTCAGCTTGTCATACGGTACCATCATGTGGATGTCAGGATCGAGGACCAAATTGCGGAAGTATACGTGGATCAGGAGTTCTATAACCCCAATGATTGGGCGGTTGAAGGTTTTTATATCTTTCCACTTCCGCTTTATTCTGCTGTAAGCGAGTTTGCTTTATGGGTGGATGGGGAACCAGTTAAGGGGGAGGTTCTTGACGCACAAAAAGCCCGGCAGGTCTATGAAGAAGCAGTACATCAATTACAAGATCCGGCTTTATTGGAGTATTTAGACCACGGCGCTATTAAAGCTTCTGTGTATCCAATTCCACCAGACGGCTCACAGCGGATTGAATTGAAATATTATCAGGCGCTGAATTCAGAAAAAGGATTGGTCGATTTCAGCTACCCGCTTAATACCGAAAAATTCTCAAACTTGCCATTGGAAGAGGTGAAAATTACGGTAGATATTCAATCCAGCCAGCCTCTCAGAGCGGTTTATTCTTTGAGCCATGAAGTACAGGTTGTTATGGATGGAGAAAAGCGAGCCAGGGTGAATTATGAGGAGGAGAATGTTCTTCCAGATAAAGACTTTGAGTTGTTTTACTCAACGGGCCAGGGAGAAGGGGTGCATTTGTTATCATATTTTGATACAGATGGCGGCACTGAGGAAGAGGCTGGATATTTCACGCTCTTTATCGCGCCTCCTTCGATGGAAAATATTGACCCTGTCGCGAAAGACATTTTGTTTGTTTTGGATTGTTCCGGGAGTATGGAGGGAGAGAAATTTCGGCAAGCAAGGGCCGCGCTAATTTATGTGCTTAAACAGTTGAACCCGGATGATCGATTTTACCTGACAGCGTTTAATGATACGATCCAGTTCTTTTCTAACAATTTGATGCCGGCTGCAGTGGTTGAAGATGCTGTCCGGTGGGTCGAGACACTATCCCCAGGCGGCAGCACGGATATTAATCGCGCGCTATTGGAAACAGTTACAATTACCCGCATGGAGCGGCCAACATATCTCATGTTTCTGACAGATGGCTTACCCACTGAAGGCGAAATTAACACAAAGAAGATCCTGGATAATTTTTATAGAGCGGCCCCTGATTCTCTTCGCGCTTTTGTTTTTGGGGTTGGGTATGATGTTGATACTTTTTTGCTGGATTCTCTTTCCGAAGAACATCATGGGATCAGTACTTATGTCAAACCAGGTGCATCACTGGAAGAAGTGATCTCAGAGTTTTACAACAAAATCAGTTCACCAGTGCTGACGGATATCGCTGTAACGTTTTCAGAGACGGCAGTTTTTGATGTTTATCCAAAGACTTTGCCAGACTTGTTTGCCGGAACCCAATTAATTGTTTTGGGAAGATACAGAGAGGGCAGTGGTTCCTCGATCACTTTGTCCGGGGTGGTGAATGGAAAACGTCAGGAGATTGTTTTTGAAGAACTATTGTTTGATGATGGCAGACAGAATACTGATGATGTTCGGAATAGCATTCCCAGATTGTGGGCGACGCGCAAGATAGGCTATTTGTTGAAGGAAATACGTTTAAAGGGTCCCAATCAGGAACTTGTTGACCAGATCATCCAGCTAAGCATTCGTTATGGCATTGTCACACCTTATACATCATTTCTGGTGACAGAACCAGACCCGCTGGGACATGAGAACCAAACGCGGCTTTCACAGGAAGCTTTTGAGAAGTTCGAAGCGGCTTCTGATTTGCCGTCCTACGGAATGGATGCTTTTGAACGCGCTGCTGGTGAAGGCCAGCTCGCTGGGGCAAGTGTGGCCGCGCCTTTGCCAGAAGATTTGAGCCAGCGGGTGAAAATTGTGGGCGATAGGGCGTTTCTGCTTGAAGAAGGCGTGTGGACCGATACTTTATTTGATCCTGAAAGCATGAAAACCAGGGAGGTCGCTTATCTCTCAAAGCAGTATTTTGCGTTGGCAGAATCTTCTCCAAGAGTTGCTGCCTGGCTGGCTTTGGGAAAATCCGTTATTTTTGTAAAGGGCAACATTGCTTATCAGATCATCGCTGAAGATGACTATGTTTCATGGGTACCAAAACAGGCGGAACTTGCTGGTCAGGAGATGGAACCAACCAGGGAGGAATTGGTAAGAACTCCATCTATCCTGGATGTTAGCCAGCAAGAAGAAAGAACCGAACCAGAAACCCTTTATCCGGCAGCGGAAATAGAGCGAAAAGTAAATCTTAGCGTGCAAATTGTTGCCGGCATTGTAATTTTGGCGGTTATCTTAACGATTATTTCTATCAAGAATCTTTTTAACAGGATCTAAAAATAGAAAAAAGATGTTTTTCGGTTTGTGCTATTGAGTACTTTCTGGCAGGATGGCGTTGAGCAGGACCAGCGAAGGTAGTCGATTGAAATGACCTCAGTGTTCATGAGGAAATTAGTCCAACTGTCCTCTTGATTGTTAAAATTGAATGGATATTAGCCGGTCTCTTCCAGACAGATCTTTTATCAGTGTTGTTTCATCGGATCGAACAGTCTCTTTAATTAATTTGAGAGCCTGATCTCCCTGTTCCGATTCAATTTCGAGCAAGATTTTACCGCCAGGCCGGATGACCTGATAAGCCGTTTGCAGTAAACCTTTAATGCACAGCAATCCATCCTGACCCCCATCCAAAGCAGAAATAGGCTCGTGTTTTGTTACCGCCAGATCGCGGAGTTTAAGAGTGGGAATATAAGGAAGGTTGGCACAGATGAGGTCAAAACCATTGCGGAATGGGTCTAACAGATTTGTGTGGATAAGGGTAATCCTGGAATCCAGATTGTGCTGGGTGGTGTTTACTTTTGATACCTGCAATGCCTCCCAGGACCTGTCGGTGGCAATGATTTGAATACCACCGTGGTTTTTTGCCAGGCTGATGGCAATACATCCTGAGCCAGTTCCTACATCAGCAACCCATTTAGCGTCATTGTGATTGGATAACCAATATAAAGCGTGTTCAACCAAAAGCTCCGTTTCCGGTCTTGGTATCAGAACGGCAGGAGAGACAGAAAAGCGGAGTCCATAAAATTCCCAATAGCCAATTACGTAAGGTAGGGGTTCGCCTTTTGCAACACGGTCGCGTAAAGAATTGAGCCGGAGAAGTTCTTCTGAAGTGAGCAAGTATTCTGGATGAGAAATGATCCAGGCTTTCGGATGGTTGAGTACCTCACAAGCCAGCACCTTGGCTTCTATCCCGCTCAGATTATTTAATCTATTCAAGCTAGTTTTTGTTGTGAGAATCCAATCACCGAGCAACATCTGAACTAATTCTCGTCACCAACTGACGCCAGGCGTTCAGCTTCCTCTCTTTGGGCCAATTCATCAATAAATTCATCAATATTACCGGAAAGGACGCCGCTCAGGTTATAAGAGGAGACATTAATTCGGTGGTCAGTTACCCGGGATTGGGGATAATTGTAGGTGCGGATTTTTTCCGACCGTTCTCCTGTCCCAACCTGAGAGCGCCGGTCCGCTTCCAATGCTTTTCTTCTTCTTTGCTCCTCAATCTCGTATAGGCGGGCACGTAAAATACTCATTCCACGCATCCGGTTCTGGAGTTGAGATCGCTCATCCTGACAGGCAACCACAAGTCCGGAGGGAATATGGGTAATCCTCACAGCGGTGGAGTTCTTTTGAACATTTTGGCCTCCCGCGCCTGCTGATTTATACACATCAATCTTCAGATCCGATTCGGGGATGTCAATATCTACATCTTTGACTTCTGCCATTACCACTACGGTGACAGTTGAGGTGTGAATACGCCCCTGTGTTTCTGTTGTGGGAATTCGTTGAACGCGATGGACACCGGATTCAAATTTCAATTGTGAATAGGCTGCATGCCCCTTGACCATGAATATGATTTCTTTGAAGCCACCAATCCCGGTTTCATTTTCCGAAAGCACTTCAATTTTCCATCCTTTTCGATCCGCGAAATAAGTGTACATCCGGTATAGATCGGCAACAAAAAGGGCCGCTTCCTCTCCACCTGTACCAGCCCGAATTTCCATAATCACATTTCGCTTATCGCGCGGGTCTTTTGGAATGAGCATACTTTTTATTTCGTCTTCCAATGAAAGTAGTTTGGGAGATAACTCTTCCAGCTCCATCTCGGCGAGTTGACGCAGTTCATCATCCTCGGAGTTCTCAAGCTCTCTCGCTTCTTCAATGGATTGTAAGGTGTTTCTGTATTCTCGTGCTCTACTGACTATTGGTTCTAAATCTGACTTCTCTTTTGCCAGTTCTGCGACCATCTGGTAATCTTCAACATTCTCAGTGAGCTGGCGGGTAATTTCGTTATAGTGGTCTTCAATAGCTTGTAGTTTGTCCAGCATATCTTGTTCAATACCTTTTTAAAAAAGTTGAATGGTTATTGGATTTATTCTTTCCGAACTTTGAATTATACCAGCCTTTGTTATGGATAAGATTAAAAATGATTGTAGCGCCTGATTAGGCTGATAAGCAGCAGTATGTTTGGCGTGTCTATTTACGAATATTAAAAGATGTCATAAAATCAAATGTGGAGTAAAAAATCAAATTTATAATAGGAGTCACGATGAGCGAGAAAGAAATTGTTGTAGCATCCGACGCCCCAAAGGCGATAGGTCCCTATTCAGCCGGAGTAAAAGTTGGAAATTTTATTTATACATCAGGGCAACTGGGCATGGATCCAGAAAGCGGCGCGTTAGTTGATGGTGGTGTAATCGGAGAGACTCGCCAGGCTTTGTTGAATCTAAAAGCTGTTCTTTCAGCGGCGGGCGCGCAACTGGAAAATGTTGTTAAAACTACAGTGTTTCTGAGAGACATAAATGATTTTGCCAGTATGAATAAAGTGTATTCGGAATTCTTTACTGAAAATCCTCCTGCGCGTTCCGCTATTCAGGTTGCGGCCTTGCCAAAAGGCGGCGCGGTTGAGATAGAGGCAGTCGCGATACTTTGAAAACAAGATGGTCATTGCGTAAAACCAGCGCTCAGCATAGGATAGTTGTGATCAGATAAGCTCATTTTTTGAGATCCTTTGATAGTGTTTTCTAATTGGGAAGGGTCAGTTATTGGTTTTCTGCATCCGTGTTCAGCAATCTTTATTCCGGGTTATTTGATGATGTGGCGAAGATCAAAACCAAGGATCTTTTGCCTGCGGAAGTTAACGCCAGCCAGGGTGTTTAAGGCATATACCAACTTTAGCTGATCATTTGAGCTGGAAAAGAAGTTGTTTTTGTGGTTAAATTGTTTCTTTTCAGGCGCAACGCTTTGATATGAATATTCAGAGTAAGTGTGGAGCTTAGATGCCAAAAGTATCAGTGATTGTCCCGTGTTACAATGAAGAAACAACTATTGGGTTACTTTTAGAGGCTGTGTACCAACAAACTTTTCCCAAACAGGATATGGAAGTGATTATCGCTGATGGGATGTCATCAGACCAGACAAGGGAAAAAGTAGCAGAATTCTCAAAGACTTACCCGGAACTTATCATTGTTTTGGTTGACAACCCCAAGCGGATTATTCCCGCCGCGCTAAATTGTGCAATCAACGCTTCTCATGGTGAATTCATCATTCGTTTAGACGCACATTCTATGCCATCTACTGATTATGTGGAGCGGTGTGTTCGCGAACTTTTAGCAAATCGAGCTGAAAATGTTGGCGGAATCTGGAAAATTCAACCAGGGAAAGATGACTGGATCGCAAAATCCATTTCGCTAGCGGCTTCACATCCTTTAGGGGTTGGAGATGCGCTGTATCGCTACACAACAGAAGCCCAGTATGTGGACACGGTTCCCTTTGGCGCTTTCCGCCGAGAACTGTTTGACCGGATTGGACTTTTTGATGAAACATTGTTGACCAATGAGGATTATGAGCTAAATACAAGAATCAGAAAAAGCGGAGGCAGGGTCTGGCTGGATCCAATGATACAATCAGTTTATTTCTCTCGCTCAAACCTGCGCGACTTGGGGAAGCAGTATTTCCGATATGGGTATTGGAAATGGCATATGCTGCGCCGTTATCCAGAAACTTTGCGTTGGCGACAGGCTTTGCCTCCTGCATTTGTTTTAAGCATAGCTGCTTTGTTTTTGCTTGCTCCGTTTTTTAGAATTTGTTTGATTCTTTTGGGGATAGTGCTGCTGTTCTATAGTTTGTCTTTAATAATTGCAAGCTGGCCCATCGCAAATCAAGAAAGAGATATCCGACTATTGATAGGAATTCCTTTGGCGATTGTTACGATGCATTACTGTTGGGGATCAGGCTTTCTATGGAGCCTGGTAAAATCTATTTTCTAGAATGCGATGATTTTGGGATATGAATCTTAAGAATTCACAAAAGCCCTTCTTGTGGAAATTAAAATCGGGAGAACGCCGATTTATTTTACTGGTTGGCGATATGATCAGCAGTATTGCGGCTTTGATGATGTCGTTGTATTTTTGGGGAATTGCTGACGCGTGGCTGGATTTATCCTCTGAATTTATTGCGGAAAGAACACCGTTTTGGTTTTACTTTCTGCCTTTGGTCTGGATTGTTCTTCTTTTGATCGTTGAATTATATGATGAGCGCAAGGCAGGCAGGCGTAGAGAAGTTTTTCGCGGCGTGTTAATTGCGGCTGTAGCATATATAGGCCTATACCTTGCAATATATTTCACATCACAACCCAACTCTCTTCCCAGACGAGGGGTGGCGGTCTTTATTCTTTCCGCCTCGCTATTCACTATACTTCTCAGGCTCTTGTATATTCGTGTTTTCACAGCGCCTCAGTTTTTACGACGTGTATTGATTGTTGGTGCTGGTAGAGCCGGAAAAGCACTGGCATCGGTGGTCAGCGAAATCTGGCCTCCTCCCTTTTATGTTGTTGGAATGATTGACGATGATTCGAAAAAGAAGGGCAAGAAAATTGAGGGATTTGAAGTTCTGGGAAATAGTCAGGATTTATCAGCAATCATTGAGAAAGAACATATATCCGATTTAATTTTCTCTATCTCAGGAAATATGAAACCGGAGATGTTCCAGGCACTACTGGCGGCTGAAGAAAAGGGGGTTGAGGTTACCACAATGCCAGCCATGTACGAGGATTTGCGAGGGAGAGTACCCATCCATTTGTTACAATCGGATTGGATCTTGCGATCTTTTGTCGACCAGGCACATGCGGGCGGCATCTATAATGTTGTAAAACGCTTAATGGACATTCTGGGAAGTGTTATTGGTTTAAGTATCCTGATCGTTTTATTTCCATTTTTAGCTATCTTTATCTTTCTGGATAGCGGTTTTCCAGTGCTGTATAAGCAAACACGATTGGGGCAGAGTGGCCGGGAATATCAAATGATCAAATTCAGAACGATGCGCCAGGACGCTGAAAAAGACGGGAAGGCCCAGATGGCAGCAAAAAACGATCAGAGAGTAACCCGTTTTGGCCGATTCTTGAGAAGGAGCCATCTTGACGAACTGCCACAATTCATCAACGTTCTTCTGGGAGATATGAGTCTGGTTGGCCCGCGCGCGGAGCGGCCGCAGTTGGTGGAAGAACTTCAAAATCAGGTGCCATTCTATAGAGCGCGATTGTTGGTTAAACCGGGGTTGACAGGGTGGGCACAGGTGAACTATGGATATGTTTCTACAATTGAAGGCACGTCCATTAAATTAGAGTATGACCTTTATTACATCAAGCATCGAGATCTAATGTTAGATATATCCATTATTTTAAGAACAATTGGCGCTGTGATCGGATTCAGAGGGAGGTAGCATAACTATGAAAGCACAACCCACAATCCGAAACCGGTATGTGTTCATTGGCGATGTAGTCCTGATGGTAGTCTCTGTGTTGGGAAGCTATGTATTACGTCTTGAATTAGGTCCGGCATTCCATATTTACCTTCCTTCAGCGTATTGGATGATCGGCGCAGTGCTGGTCATCAAGCCTCTCATTTATTATTATTTTGGTCTTTATAGAAGGCTCTGGTTATACGCGAGTATACAGGAGCTTAAATTAATAGTGGCTACAGTGAGTGCCAGCAGTGTTCTGGTCTCTTTGTTGATGGTGAGCCTTTTCACTATGGGCGCTTTCACTGGTTTTCCACGATCTGTTCTGGTCATCGATTGGCTTTTATCGATCATGATGGTGGGCGGTTTGCGGTTCACATTCCGTTTGCTGGCAGAAAACCAGATTCTTGCCTCGATACCCCACCTTCATTCGCCAGCTAAACATGTATTGATCATTGGCGCTGGAGATGCGGGGGCCTTGGTGATCCGAGAACTCCAGAGAAATCCGCAGCTCAATTTCACCCCGATTGGTTTTTTGGATGACAACCCGGCGAAACAGCGGCAGCAAATATACGGGGTGCCCGTGCTTGGAACGATTTCTGATCTTTCCCGTGTATTGGATAACCGGAAGGTTCATGAAGTGATCATCGCAATTCCAAGCGCGCCAGGGCGTGTGGTCAGGTTGGTGGCAAATGTTTGCCGCGCAAAGGGGATGCCTTTTCGGACTATGCCCGGAATTTACGAGTTGCTGGGGGGTAAGGTCAGTATCAGCAGATTACGTGAAGTGAATATTTCCGACTTGCTGCGCCGGAAGGCAGCTCAAACCGAAGATGAGAAGGTGGGAAATATTTTGGGTGGTAAAGCTGTCCTGGTCACTGGCGCAGGGGGTTCAATAGGCAGTGAATTGTGCCGTCAAATTGCGCGGTGGGGTCCGTCTGAGCTAATTCTGTTGGGCCATGGAGAGAACAGTATTTTTGAGACAGTTTTGGAATTAAAAGAAAGTTATCCGTCCCTGCTTGTCCGTCCTCTGATTTGCGATATCCGTGATTATACCCGGTTGGACACTCTTTTCGACCGGCACCAACCCACAGTTGTTTTCCATGCAGCAGCGCATAAACATGTACCGCTTATGGAAATCAACGTTGAAGAAGCGGTTACAAACAATATTTTAGGAACCAGAAATATTGTTAAAGCATGCGTTCATCATGATGTAGAAAGAATGGTCATGATTTCAACAGATAAGGCGGTGCAACCGATCAACGTTATGGGGGCTACCAAGCGTATTGCTGAACAGATTGTTATTGATGCTGCCCATCGGACAGGGAAAGCCTTCACGGTGGTGCGTTTTGGGAATGTGCTGGGCAGCCGGGGCAGCGTTGTTCCTCTATTCCAAAGACAGATCGCGAGAGGCGGCCCGGTAACGGTTACTCACCCCGATATGAAACGATATTTCATGACCATCCCTGAAGCGGTTTATCTTGTGCTTCAAGCTGCCAGTCTTGGAGACGGTTCTGAGACTTTTATGCTCAATATGGGAGAGCAGGTACGTATTCTGGATCTGGCGGAGGATTTGATCAGGTTATCTGGTTTGGAGCCGGGCAAAGATGTTGAAATTGTGTTTACGGGAATCCGACCTGGTGAAAAGCTGAGCGAAGATTTATGGAATGATGGTGACTCCTTTGAGGGGACCGAACACCCGGATATTTACCGTGTAGTTCGCCAGGACGAGTTGTTTGGCAAGCAATTAAACAGTTCGCTGGAAGAATTGATGAAGCTGGCCAGAGAAGGTGATGCGCAGGCGATAATTTGCCTGTTGGACGAATTGATCCCTGATTCTGCTGTACACAGCACACCACCCCCTGAAATTACTGCGATTGACTCATGACAATTGTTAATGCTGTTGAATGGGATCGTTTCATTGATGCTCATCAGAACGCGCATATTTTGCAAACATCTGCATGGGGAGCTTTAAAATCCAGGTTTGGTTGGAGCGCGGCGCAAGTAATTTCTGGGAGCGCTGGCGCTCAAATTCTTTTCAGGAAACTCCCATTAGGATTGAGTGTTGCGTATATCCCGAAAGGTCCTATCGGATCAGGCTGGAAAAGTTTGTGGTCTGAAATCGATGAAATATGCCGCAAACATCAGGCGATCTTTCTCAAAGTGGAACCGGATTCCTTTGAACCGGAAGACCAGCAATTGAATAATGAATTCGATGGCTTTGTGAAGGCGGGTCAAAGCATTCAACCAAGGCGAACGATCGTGGTGGAACTATCAGGTTCTGAAGAGGACTGGATGATGCGGATGAAACAGAAAACGCGCTACAATATCCGGTTGGCTCAAAAGAAAGAGGTAAAGATCAGGCAGATCGATGATCTTAATATCTTTCAGAACTTTCAGTGTATTTTCATACATTTTTAAATTAAGAATAGCCCTATCTTCATCAGATAATATATTTGTTAATTTTGATTTAGATCGTCTTAAGGGTTTTACTGGAACAATCACCCATAAGCTCATGGTTTGACTCCAATCCCAGAATTTATCTTGAACCACTTATGAAATGTCAGACAACTCAATTATACAATATTAAGGAAATATCTATCTAAATAAATCATCATTTTCACTACGAAACAATTCATTTGTATAACTTTCTCTTAATGAATATGGAAATCCGCGAATTACTACTACCGGTCGACCTTCATCTGCCTGTCCCATTAAGATTGAAGCAGCTGCTGCTAATTCGTCAGCTGCTGCAATTTCAGTCACCCGTAATTGGTATCCAAATCTATCTTTGTATCCTCTCCTATCAATTAAAGCTGGAACGCCGCTTACACCAATAGCTACACCTACGATCCCCTTCCGCCAGGGTCGTCCATGGGAATCTATGATGATCACTCCAACATTTTTTCGAGTTTTATCCTTGATAAATTCACGAATGATGGTAGCAGATTTATCTGGATCTTGAGGTAATAAAAGAACCCAACTTTCCGTGTTTTCGTCTAATCCTTTAACATTCGAGTGATCAATTCCTGCATTTGCACATATAAATCCTAAATTATGTTGTACGATCATCAAACCATTTCTTGTGCGAATTACCTTCTTTGATTCCCGCA
>ENA-ORXD01000943-ORXD01000943.1-sediment-metagenome-genome-assembly--contig:-NODE-943-length-29316-cov-7.724238_pt1 | contig 29316 bp, 29 predicted proteins | sample MGYA00237862_ERZ511471 | MGnify/ENA metagenome assembly ERZ511471 | reverse complement strand
GGGCGGCATAGCCGCCATGGGCGAAGTAGTCGTAGATCGAGTACGGGTCGGCCCGGCGGATGTCAAACTCTACCCCGCTGGCCCGTAGCACGGGGCCGCTGGCAGCGATGTTTATCGCCAGTTCGCGGGATAAGACGCCGACGCCTTTCGTCCGCGCCAGCAGGATCTCGTTCTCAGCCAGAAGCTGGTCGTATTCATCAATATATCCCGGCATCTCCGCCACAAATCTCTTCAACGCCGGCAGGAACTCCTCGGGAATATCCTGGCTGACCCCGCCTGTGCGCATGTAGTTGTACGTGAGCCGCTGCCCGCAGACCATCTCGAACAGGTCAATGATTTTCTCCCGTTCACGCCACATATACAGGACCGGCGTCATCATCGCCCCCAGGTCGTTCAGGAAAAAGCCTACAGCCATGAGATGGCTCGAGATACGCATCATCTCGGCCATGATAACACGCAGGTACTCGGCCCGCTCCGGGACCTTTATCCCGGCCAGTTTTTCCACGGCCAGCACGTAAGCCAGGTTGTTCGTCATCGAGGCCAGGTAGTCCAGCCTGTCGGTCAGAGGAATATTCTGAGTGTAAGTGCGGCCTTCGGCCAGCTTCTCTATCCCCCGGTGCAGATATCCGATAACTGGCTCGACATCAACAACGACCTCGCCGTCGAGAGTGACCTTCATGCGGAAGACCCCGTGAGTTGACGGATGTTGAGGACCTATGTTCAGAACGATAGGCTCGGTCTTCAGCGCCATGTGTTATAAATAATCCCTTCGCAACGGATGCCCGGGGAAGCCTTCCCACAGGAACAGCCGCTTCAAATTCGGATGACCGGAGAAAATGATTCCCATGAGGTCGTACACCTCGCGTTCCTGGTAGTCGGCAGCACGCCACAGGCTGACCACAGAGGGCACCGTGGGTTTCTCTCGCTCATAGCACCTGGCCTTCAAGGTCAGGCTGTGGTTATGTTTCAGAGAGCTCAGGTGATAGACAACCTCAAGATAGTCAAGATAGTCAACAGCCGTGAGGTTATTGAGATAGTCGAAATCAAGCCCGGGCGTGTTCTTAAGAAACTCCGCCACCTGGTACAGAGAGCCGGCATTGACGACAATGGTGGACCTGTCTACCGCAGCGACGGCTCCGGCGAATGACTCCGCGATCTTCCTGGCTACTTCTTCGCCTTTCAAGGCTATGGTCATTGTCGTCGGCCATCTCCATTTATTGCCGCATAATGAACCTGAGCTACTCAGCCCCCTGCCCTGTCACCCGATGGGAGAGAGCTGAGGTGACGCCTTGCTCGCCTTCTCTCTGCGCATCTTCTCTTGAAGCTGCCGTATGCCGTAGATCAGGCTTTCGGGCCGCGGCGGACAGCCCGGCACGTAAACGTCTACGGGGATGATGCGGTTTATGCCGGGAACGACGCTGTACGATTCTCTGAACGTGCCGCCGCTTATAGCACATGCTCCCATGGCGATAACCCACCTGGGTTCAGCCATCTGGTCGTATATCATCTTCAGGGCCGGCGCCATCTTCCAGGTCAGGGTGCCAGCTACAATCATGAGGTCAGCCTGACGCGGCGACCAGCGGAAGATGTCCATGCCGAAGCGGGCGATATCGAAACGCGAGCAGGCCGAACCGATCATCTCGAAGGCGCAGCAGGCCAGCCCGAACATCAGCGGGAATATCGACCTCTGCCGCGCCCATTCAGCCGCGGCGTCTACCGTGGTCAGAATCACGCTGCGCCTGAGCTCTTCATCAACCGGCCTGTCGCTATCCGGCAGAGGCTCGATGGAACTCTCTTTCAAAGAGCCAATCCTTACAGCCTCTGCAGCGTCAGCCCCGGCCGGGTCAGAAATCTCCGGCCGCTCTACTTCCATTCCAGTGCTCCTTTGACCCAGGCATAGACATATCCCACCATGAGAATGGCAAAGAACACAGCCACCGCCGCGAGGCCGAACAGGCCCAGGCCCTTGAGGTTAACCGCCCACGGGTACAGGAACACGGTCAGCACGTCCAGGGTAACGAAGACGACGGCGAAGAAGTAGTATCTGAAGTTGAACTGTACCCAGGTCTTGCCGATGGTCTCCATGCCGCACTCGTAGGTAGCGGTCTTGGCCGGGCTGCTTTTCCTGGGGACGATGCCGGCGAAGCTGAGAAGCAAAGGGATAACCGGCATGGCGACTGTGAACAAAATGGCTACGATGAGGAGTATCCCGATGTAACCGTAATCTGCCAGCATATGGCGGGTCTCCTGCCTCCAAGTCTCCTGAATACGTCGTGGAACTATAGCATATCTCTGGTGAAAAGTGAAGCAGGCACACTCGTCCCGGTGTGCTCATCCAGCCATGGCGGCATTCAACAGAAGCCTATGAATACTGGCTCAGTTCGAATCCCCTGGAGTAGGCCTTGGGGGACAGTTCCCGAACTTTTGTTTGAGAAGAAGGAACTGATTCCTATGCTCCACCAACTCCTGATATCAAATCACATTTGAAGACGAAATGTTGAGTAGTGTCTAAATTATAGCTGGCCAATGCCATGGTTCGAGACCAGCATTGTAGACCGTGCATGTCAAAAGATAGAACTAAAACCTTCTCTCAGACTTTCAAATGGTACCCCGCATGATGGCGATTTTGCATGATGTCGTCTGCTTTGATAATCATTTGAGGGAGCACTATACTAGTATTGATCATGATTTCAGAGTTTATGTATGAGCTTTTCAGCGATATGCCTCGGCAGGGCCCTGGCAGCAACGAATGTACCCGGAAGGCATATAAGCTCTTGCCGAATTTGCCGCCACGACCGCATATCCTTGATATGGGTTGTGGTTCAGGTATGCAGACTTTAGAACTAGCTCGTATTTCCGAAGGGCAAATTACTGCTTTGGATAATTATCAGCCCTATTTAGATGATTTAAAAAGACGTGCTGAAGCTGCAGGATTAAATAATAGAATTAAGACCGTAAATGGTTCAATGTTTGATCTCCCGTTTGCTGATGGCTCCTTTGACCTTATATGGTCAGAAGGGGCAATATACATCATTGGCTTTAAAAACGGGCTTATAGAATGGAAACCACTGCTAAATGGAGGCGGTTATCTAGTAGTTTCTGAACTTACTTGGCTAAATACAGATATACCAGACGAGATAAGTATATATATGAAAGGTGAGTATCCGAGAATCAAAACCATAGCAGAAAACATGGAAATAATTAGGCAAGTGGGTTATGAGTTGGTGAGCAATTTTACCCTGCCTGAATCTGGCTGGTGGGATGATTTCTACAAGCCATTACGGAGGCGAATAAATCTAGTTGGGCAAAAGCATATGGGAAATCAAGAAGCATCTGAAATACTAGATGCTAGTAGGCAAGAGATAGACATGTATAAAAAATATTCACCTTATTACGGTTATGTTTTCTATTTGATGCAATCAAAATAAGAGTATCCCGCGACAAGCAGACGGGTTGTATGCTATGCTGCTTCTTCATGTGTCAAAAGGTCGAATTAAAACCTTGTCTCAGGCAATCGCGATTTTTAGATTAAGCTCTAATATCCCATCTAGATCTTTTTGATTGTCGTCTCCAATTTATGGGCATTCTCCGCTCTTACAATTGTTCCTCTTTCACAATTTCCAAATAAATTTTTTGTCCCAAGAGATTATAATTAATGGGTTAAAAATCTTGAACACCTCTTGACATCTAAGAATAATGTTTTGGTATAATTGATATTAAGATTCATTACTGATTATGATAAGACGAGAAACCAAACAGAGAGAAGCTATCCTTTATGTTCTTCGCCATAGTGATTCACACCCTACGGCTGACTGGATATATGACGAAGTAAGGAAGGTGATACCGAATATCAGCAAGGGGACAGTTTATCGTAACCTTAAGATATTACGAGAAGATGGGAAGATTTCGGAACTAAACCTCAGTGGCACCGTGAGCAGATACGAAGGAAATCAAGATAACCACTACCATTTCCGATGCGAAAAGTGTGGACGGGTTTTTGATCTGGACGAACCGGTCAACTGTGAGATCAACAAAAGCGTTGCAAAAAGAACCGGCTTCAAAGTGTCATATCACCAGCTTGAGTTTCGCGGTATCTGCAAGGATTGTCAGTAAAATATTTTAAGTAAAGGAGAAATATAAATTGGCTAAATCAATCAAAGGTACTCAGACTGAAAAGAACCTCTTGGCGGCGTTTGCCGGAGAATCACAGGCCAGGAACAGGTACACTTTCTTCGCCAGTCAAGCCAAGAAAGAAGGTTACGAACAGATTGCCAACATCTTCACCGAGACGGCTGGTAATGAGAAAGAGCATGCCGAGGTCTTCTTTAAGTATCTTGAGGGCGGCGATGTAGAAATAACGGCTGCCTACCCTGCCGGCATAATCGGCGATACGCTGACTAATCTTAAGGCCGCAGCAGATGGCGAGAAGATGGAATGGAGCGAAATTTACGCAAATTTTGAGAAGACCGCCAGAGAAGAAGGCTTTGATGCGATAGCTACTTCGTTCAAGGAAATCGCCGAGGTGGAAGAGTTTCATGAAGGACGGTATCGTAAGCTGGCCGCCAATTTGGCCGCCGGTGAAGTGTTCAAGAAGAAAACGGTGGTCAAGTGGCATTGCACCAACTGCGGCTACATTCACGAAGGTACGGAAGCTCCCAAAGAGTGCCCGGCCTGTAATCATGAACAAGCGTACTACGAGCTTCTAGCAGAAAATTATTAATGTTGAGCAATAAATAAGAAAACAAGAAAGGAGGAGAAAGATACCAAAAATGGATGATATAAAAAAGAAACCAACCACTGCTGCCGGTGGTGGCACTTCGCTCCGGGACTGGTGGGCGAACCAGTTAAACCTCAAGATTCTTCATCAGAACTCTAACCTGAGCAATCCGATGGGTAAGGATTTCAGCTATGCTGAGGAATTCAAGAAACTTGACCTGGAGGCTGTAAAGAATGACCTGCATGCATTAATGACCGACTCGCAGGACTGGTGGCCGGCTGATTACGGTCACTACGGTGGATTGTTCATCCGTATGGCCTGGCACAGCGCAGGCACCTACCGCATGGGCGACGGCCGTGGGGGCGCGGGGGACGGCACCCAACGCTTTCCACCCCTCAACAGCTGGCCGGATAACGCGAACCTCGACAAGGCGCGCCGGCTGCTCTGGCCAATCAAACAGAAATACGGCAGAAAAATATCCTGGGCCGACCTCATGGTCCTAGCTGGCAATGTCGCCCTAGAGTCGATGGGATTCAAGACCTTTGGTTTCGGCGGAGGGCGCGAGGACGTCTGGGAACCGCAAGAGGACGTCTACTGGGGGAGCGAGAGCGAGTGGCTTGGAGACAAACGCTACTCCGGTGACCGTGAACTCGAAAATCCTCTGGCCGCTGTGCAGATGGGCCTGATTTACGTGAACCCGGAAGGGCCGAATGGCAACCCGGACCCTGTCGCGTCTGGTCGTGATGTCCGCGAAACTTTCGCGCGCATGGCCATGAATGACGAGGAGACCGTCGCTCTCGTCGCCGGTGGACACACCTTTGGTAAATGTCACGGCGCCGGTCCTGCGTCGCATGTGGGTCATGAGCCGGAAGCTGCCCCCATTGAAGAACAGGGTCTCGGCTGGAAAAGCAGATTCGGTGTGGGCAAAGGCGGAGATACGATAACCAGTGGACTGGAAGGTGCATGGAAGCCGAGACCGACCAAATGGGATATGGGCTATCTGAACACACTGTTCAAATACGAGTTTGAGCTGGTCAAGAGCCCGGCCGGGGCAAATCAGTGGCTGGCCAAGGATGTAGCCGAAGAGGACATGGTGGTTGACGCCCACGACCCGTCAAAGAAGCACCGGCCGATGATGACCACGGCAGACCTCTCTCTTAAGTTCGACCCGATTTTCGAGCCAATCGCGCGGCGCTACCAGCAGAACCCCGAGGAATTCGCTGATGCGTTTGCCCGGGCGTGGTTCAAGCTGACCCACCGTGACATGGGCCCCCGCTCGCGCTATATCGGTCCAGAAGTGCCAGCAGAGGAACTGATCTGGCAAGACCCGGTACCCGCAGTCGATCATGAACTGATAGATATCCAGGATATCGCAGACCTCAAGGGAAAGATTCTTACCTCAGGCCTATCCATTTCGGAGCTGGTCTCGACCGCCTGGGCTTCAGCGTCTACCTTCCGTGGCTCCGACAAGCGCGGCGGGGCGAACGGGGCACGCATTCGACTTGCGCCACAAAAGGACTGGGAAGTCAATCAGCCTGCCCAATTGAAGAAAGTACTGCAGACCCTTGAGGGAATTCAAAAGGAATTCAACGGTGCACAGTCCGGTGGGAAGAAAGTCTCGCTCGCTGACCTGATTGTCTTGGGCGGTTGCACAGCTGTCGAAGCAGCGGCGAAGAAAGCCGGATACGACGTGCAGGTTCCATTCGCACCGGGGCGCACGGATGCATCGCAGGAGCAAACAGATGTGAAAGCCTTCGTTGTACTAGAACCGTCTGCAGACGGGTTCCGCAACTACCAAAAAGCCAAGTACGCTGTATCGGCAGAGGAACTGCTGGTTGATCGGGCGCAACTCTTGACGCTGACTGCTCCTGAGATGACGGTTCTCGTTGGCGGTATGCGTGTCTTGAATGCCAACTTCGGGAAGTCCCAGCACGGCGTCTTCACCAAGCGGCCAGAGACGCTCACTAATGACTTCTTCATGAATCTGCTTGATATGAACACGACCTGGAAGCCAACCTCGGAAGACAAAGACGTGTTCGAGGGGCATGACTGCGCTACGGGAGAACTCAAGTGGACCGGTACCCGTGTCGATCTGATTTTCGGCTCAAACTCTCAGCTCCGGGCCCTTGTGGAAGTCTATGGATGTGAGGACTCTCAGGAGAAGTTCGTGCATGACTTTATAGCGGCGTGGAATAAAGTAATGAACCTTGACCGCTTCGATCTCGCCTGATCCGCAGTATAAACTTCTTCGAGGGTTTTTGGAACGTACTATGAACTGCATCACTAAATTATATTGAGTTGAAATACAATAAAGGAGGTTCTTTATGCCTGAAGAGTTCAAGCCAGGATGTCAGAGGCCACAAATTAAAAAGCCAACTCCTGAGACTGCTCAAGTTGCAGAATCTAACATAAAGGAGGCGAAACAAGCAATGGTGAAAGTAGGCAAACCTGCACCAGACTTTTCCACAGCGGGCTTTTACGATGGTAAGTTCGCTAACTTCAATCTTTCCGAGTACAAGGGTAAATGGGTACTATTGTGTTTTTACCCAGGTGATTTCACCTTCGTCTGAGCTACGGAAATTTCAGCAGTTGCTGAAAAACATGCGGAACTCCAGAGCCTCGGCGTGGAGGTATTATCCTGCAGCGTAGATAGTATATATGTGCACAAAATGTGGAATGACCATGAGCTTTCCAAGATGATAAACAAGAATATCCCCTTCCCGATGTTATCTGACCAGGATGGTAGTATTGGCAAGATGTATGGGATATACGATGAGGACAGCGGTGTAGAGACAAGAGGAAGATTTATTATCGATCCCGATGGCATTATCCAGGGGTTCGAAGTATTAACACCGTCGGTAGGCCGGAATGTTAGCGAATCCATCCGTCAGATTAACGCTTTCCAGCTTGTGCGTAATTCGAAGGGTACGCAAGCCACTCCCTCTGGCTGGAAACCTGGCAAACCAACATTGAAGCCATCGCCGGAGTTAGTAGGAAATGTATGGAAGGAATGGAAAGTCAGCCAGGCTTTTGAATAATCATATATGCTCTCGAAACAATATGCACTATAAAATCATACCATATGGTTTTGACCCAACATCCACTTCAATCTGAAAAAGTGTTGACGCCGTCTGCTGCGGGCAATAGACGGCGTCTCACTTATTTTAAAAAAGGCTTATGAAATAATTGAGGCAACAGGAATGAATTCGCTATACGAGCAATTCCTATCCTATCTTGACAAAGAAGATAGACACGGTTGTTTGAAGCTTGTTCTTAACAAGATATCGAAAAACGAGATAGATATCATCACGCTCTATGATGAAGTCCTTGCCCCATCCCTAAGAGAGAGCTTTTGCCGAGAGAAGCAGAGGCAAGTATGCGTTTGGGAAGAACACGTCCGAACTTCAATCATAAGAACAGTAATTGAATGTTGTTATCCGTATGTCATAAAAGAGAGGGACGAGAAATATAAGTCTACACCCAAAGGCAAAGTAATCATAGTGTGCCCTACAGAGGAGCTTCATGAAATAGGTGCCCGGATGGTAGCAGATTTCTTCACCCTCTGTGGCTTCGATTCGACGTTTGTTGGCGCCAACACTCCTCAGCCTGACATTCTTGAGGCGATAGAATACGTGAAGCCTGTGTATATAGCCATCAGTGTTAGCAATCATTATAACCTGATAGCAGCCCATAAGATGGTTCAGAAAATCCGCGAGGTAAGAGCAAGTACCGGGATTGAGTTCAAAATTATCATAGGCGGATACGCCTTTGAGCAAAACCCGGAGATGGGCAAGCAGATGGGGGCCGATTTGCTGCTGGCTACATTTGATGACATACGTAAACTAGCGCAAGGCGAGTATTGATGCTGTCCTTCAGAATAGCCATACGTTTCCTCAGTTCCGGCAAAACACAAACTGTTCTCATTGTGCTCGGGATTGCCATAGCTATATCCATCCAGGTCTTCGTGGGACTCTTGATAAGTAGCTTGCAGCAGAGCCTGGTTGACAGTACCATTGGCAATTCTCCACACATTACTATTTCTTCAGCAACTGATGTGTCTACAATACGTGACTGGGAAGGGCTGCAAAAGCAGATTGAAGAGCTTGGGGTAACAAGGGTAGTATCAGCTATAGCGAGTGCCAATGCTTTCGTAAATAATGGGGACTCTAACCTGCCAGTTTTAGTCAGGGGTCTGGATTTCGATAATGCGAACCAAATATATAACATAAGTAGCTCCATCTATAAAGGCAGACCTTACCAATCATCCCGTGAAATTATGATAGGCAGAGATCTGCAGGAAGAGCTTGAAGTGGAGGTAGGCGATAAGCTTACTGTTACATTACCCAATGGCTCGGAAAGCACATTCACCATATCCGGTTTCTACGACCTGGGAGTAGCCAGCATTAACAAAACATGGATTATCAGCAATCTTCAAACAGTTCAGAAATTATTTGGCTTTAATGGTCGCATAACTTCTATAGAAATGGCAGTTGATGATGTTTTCCAGGCTGATGTCATCGCGGCTCAAATAAAAGATTTTCTGTCTAATGACGATATTAAAGTTGAGAACTGGAAGGAACTGAACGAAGAACTTTTAAGCGGGCTTGATGGCCAGAGGATTTCGAGCACCATAATACAGGCGGTAATAATCCTCTCAGTGGTCATTGCCATCGCCAGCATTTTAGCAATCAGTGTTCTTCAGAAATCCCGTCAGATAGGCATCCTTAAGGCAATGGGCATCAAGGACATGGCTGCCAGCCTTATATTTATATACCAGGGTTTCTTGATTGGTCTCATCGGCTCCGTACTGGGTATAACATTGGGACTAGGCTTACTCTATGCCTTCAATACTTTTACCACAAATCCGGATGGTTCCGCTCTAATTGACCTATATATCGAGTATGATTTTATCGTAAGGTCCTGGTTAATAGCAGTGCTAGCTTCAACTCTCGCCGGGGTAATACCGGCCAGAAAGTCGCTGCAACTTAATCCAATAGAGGTGATTCGAGAAGGTTAACATGGCTAATATCGTCGAGCTAAAGAATGTGGACAAGATATACTCCGGTGTTGTTGACACACAGGTGCTTTTGAATATTAACCTCAGCTTTGAGGAGGGTTCTTTCAACTCAATCGTAGGTGAATCTGGGAGCGGTAAATCGACTCTTCTTAATATCATTGGCACCCTGGACAAGCCCACAAGGGGGGAAGTCCTTATAGACGATAATAGAATCAACAATCTGAGTAAAAATAAAATGGCAGAGATAAGAAACAAGACTATAGGCTTTGTTTTCCAGTTCCATTATCTTCTTCCGGAGTTCACTGCCATAGAGAATGTCCTGATGCCATATAACATAGGCAGAAAGCATGACGGTAAGTCTATATCCAAGAGAGCTGATGAGCTTTTTTATTTGCTGGGTATAGCCAAAGTTAAGAATAACATGGCGAATAAAATGTCTGGCGGCCAGCAACAGCGAACGGCAATAGCCAGAGCGTTAATAAACAATCCTAAAATCATTGTGGCTGATGAACCCACCGGGAATCTTGATTCTGAAAATACGGCGACGATTTACAAAATATTCCGAGAGATCAACAAGCAGTTCGGTACGACGTTTTTAATAGTAACTCATGACCGCAGAATCGCTCAGGAAGCTGATAGAATCGTTGAGATAAAGGATGGCAGAATAACAGCAGACGTGAATAAATAATTATTAGTTTTAGCAAAAATGCCTCAATAAGTTTTAATGGTATAGGAAGTATTTAGAAAGATGTCGGCAGACTTTATAATTCATGCAATAATATGGATGCTGGGATTCATTTTCTTCTTTCATGTACCTTTTTGTACAAATAGTAAGCTTAAAAACATTGCTCACCACACCCTATCAATTATCATACCTGCACGGAATGAAGAAAAAACTATTCCAAACCTTCTAAGATCTTTGATGGGTCAGATAAAAGCCGGTGATGAAGTAGTCGTTGTAAATGACCATTCTGAAGATAACACGTCTGCCGTAGCCGAAAGGGAAGGCGCGCTAGTAATAAAATCTAAAGAAATGCCTCCCGGATGGACTGGAAAGACATGGGCATGCTATCAAGGAGCTCAATCAGCTACCGGAGAAATTCTTTTGTTTCTTGATGCCGATACAATCATTGAAAATGATGGGCTTGATCGAATTATTGATTGTTATGCGGGGATAGGCGGCGTACTGTCAATTCAACCCTACCACAAAATGCGACAGCTATACGAACAGCTATCAGCCTTCTTCAATCTCGTGCTAATGGCAGCAATGGGTTCATTTACTGTTTTCGGCAGGATGGTTAAACCTATTGGATTATTCGGCCCTGTTATAGCATTGAGGAGAGAGCTATATTTTGAGAGTGGTGGGTTTGAGAAGGTAAAAGGTGAAATACTGGAAGACTTGGCTTTTGGAAACGAATTCAAGAAAAAAGGTGTCAAACTTTACTGCTACGGAGGTAGGCATGCTATTTCCTTTCGTATGTATCCGGGAGGTATAAGTCAGCTTATTACCGGGTGGAGCAAGGGCTTTGCTATGGGCGCAGTAAAGACTTCAATCCCGATTCTCATAATGATTGTTGCCTGGATAACCGGGTCTATTGGCACAACCAGGCATCTCATTCAAGCAGTGGTCAGTACTGATATTATAAGTGTGATTCTCTGGGGAGTTCTCTATTTAGCGTTCGCTGCACAAATATATTGGATGCTTTACAGGATAGGTAATTTCACACCGATCACAGCGGTACTCTTTCCGGTTCCCCTATTGTTCTTTGTGTTTGTATTTGTTTATTCTTTTCTCATTATTTTCATACGCAGAAATGTGAGCTGGAAAGGGAGAACAATAGAAGTAAGGAGCGGAGGTAAGGATGCTGGTACATCTTCCAACAGCCATCACAATACTGATTGATATTATCGCCTGGTTTGTAATACATATGGGAGTATCCTATATAATGACACACCGGCCGCTGACTTCATTCAGTCCAGATTCATGGCTTTACAGAAAACGCAAATGGGAGAGAAACGGGAGATTTTACGAGCAATTCTTCAGATTGAAGGCATGGAAGAAAAGATTACCCGACGGCGCAGCTATATTTAAAAACGGCTTCGAGAAAAAGCATCTGAAAGAGACAAACAAGGAATATTTTAATTCGTTTATAAGAGAAACCTGTCGGGCAGAACTCACTCATTGGATCGTACTTATCTTTGGGCCGTTGTTCCTCATATGGAATCTTTGGTGGGTTGGAATAGTGATGATACTATATGCCAGCGTAGCCAATATACCATGTGTAATTACTCAGAGATACAATAGAATAAGGCTTCAGAGAATATCCGGAACTTAGGCAACTTTTAGGCAACAATAGTACACACTAAGACAACTTTATGATACGAAAAGTGAATTTGTCCAACTTAGGAGACGATACCTAGAACCTTTCGCAATCGTCTGCTTCCTGAGAGAACATTTTCAATAACCTTTTCTTGGCCTGTTAAAACATGAATGAATACTCTCAGGGGTATTTAGGGTATTATTTGTGGCGCTATGCTGACACTCTATTGAATTACGGAAGTGTTATTTACTAAGATCATGTAAAGCAGAAGCCGAGCCAAGTAGCCGTTTAGTATAGTCTTGCTTCGGTACAGTTACTATTTCGTTCGAGGGCCCCTCTTCGATGATGCGCCCTTCCAGCATGACAGCTATTCTATCGCTTACTTTTCTGGCAGCAGCAATGTCGTGAGTGATGTAAAGCATACTTAAACCACGATGCTCCTGTAGATTAAGCAGAAGCTTGAGAATCTTAGCACCGACGCTTGCATCTAGGAAAGCGGTAGGTTCATCGGCAATGAGCAGATCTGGATCCAGTATCAGAGCCCGGGCGATGGCGACCCGCTGTAGCTCACCACCGCTAAGATGGTGGGGGTATGTGTTGAGAAACGCCTCAGTCCTAGGCAGTTCAACCTCTCCAATAGTTTGAATTGCCTTCTCACGCCTTTGCTCTGCCGTTCCTATTCTTTGCACCTCAAGCGGCTCCACAACCAATTCAAGGATGGACAGACGGTGACTCAAGGATTCTCCTGGGTTTTGAAATATCATCTGTACCCGTTTATAGAAATCCTTACTTCTATTTGCAACTTTCTCACTCTCAAGACTGATGGTCCCATCATATGTTGAATGTAGACCCATTATAGTCTTGGCCAACGTGGTTTTACCCGAGCCACTCTGCCCGACAAGCGCGAGGGTTTCCCCTGATTCAATACGCAAACTGACAGAGTCCACCGCTTTAAGCGAATCGAATGACTTGGATAAATTGATGACGGATAAAAGTGTGACAATGCCACCACGGTGGCAGGCAACCCATCGTCCCTGGCTCTGGGTAAGCGGCGGCATGTTCCGCGAGCATTCCTCTATTGCCTGGGTGCAACGCGGATGGAACGGGCAACCGCTCACCGGCCGGACCATTCTACCTTTGATTCCCTGCAGGTCTTTAACTGTCGTCATGTTTGGGTAAGCCCGAATCAGTGCCCTTGTATATGGATGCCTCGGACGCCGCAGAACCTCTTGAGTGAGACCACTCTCTATTATCCTTCCTCCATATAGAACGGCAATTTTTTCGGATAACCGGCTGGCAGTATCAAGGTCATGTGTTATTACCAACTTGGCTCGGTGACCATCAATCTCTCCCAGTAAATTGCCAAGCTCTTCCCTTGTGGTAACATCAAGGGATGAAAGCGGCTCATCTAATATCAGCAGTTCAGGATCATTGGCTAGTGCCATTGCCAAGAGGACTCGCTGTTGTTCTCCTCCGCTGAGCTGGTGCGGGTAGGCACTAAACCGCGCCTGGGATAGACCGAATCGTGCCAACAACTCTCCAGCTTTGACTAATGCTTCATCTTTGTTCAGCAGCTTATGTTCGACCATCGGTTCGGATACTTGGTCAAGAACAGTATGCACCGGATTCAACACGTTGTTCACATTCTGGAAGAGCATAGCAATCCGGTTCCATCTTATTCCCCGCATCTGTCGGTCTGATAAGGCGAAAAGGTCTACACCATTGAAGTGAATACTGCCCTGCACTCTGGCTTCAGCAAGGCGCATAATGCTCATCCCAAGGGTAGTCTTCCCTGTCCCCGATTCTCCGATGATAGCCAGCGTCTCTCCATCGGCCAGGTCAAGGTTCAAGCCGTTGAGGACCATATCATTTCCGTAGCTAACGCGCAGATTTCTTATCTCAAGCAACGGCTTCACCTCTTAATCTGGGATCAAGGACGGACTCGGCAGCGTGACTGATAAACGTCAGCCCTACTATGGTCAGTGAGAGGGCAACGCCGGCAGGAACCAGCCACCACTGCCACACATTGAGGTAGCTGAACTTCATAGCGTCTCGCATCATCATTCCCCAGCTTACCAGCATAGGGTCGCCAATCCCAAGGAAAGCCAGCCCTGCTTCAATGAAGACGGCGCGCCTGACACTATAAATGAACTCCACCAGCAGTATTATGCCTAGGTCAGGCACAATGTGCCGCCAGGCAAGATAGAAACGGCTGGCACCGAATGTTCGTGAAGCATTGACATGTCCCATCTCCTTGAGGGAGAGAGCTTGCGATCGTATCATTCTGGCACCGCCCTGCCAACTCAACACCGCCAGAAGCAGGATAAGGACGGATAAATCAGGCCGAATGTACGCAGCGACAAGGATGACCACTACTATCATGGGGATGACAATAAAGGCATCGACTATCCTCATGACTATCTTGTCATAAATCCCGCCGATTAGTGCGGATGATACTCCGAAAAGTATACTCAATATAAGGCTCAAGATGCCTACGCCGAAGCCAACCAGCAAGGAGGTCCGGCCTCCGTAAAGCAGCTGGCTCCAGATATCCTGTCCTACCTGGTTGGTACCCAGCCAGTGAGTGAGGGACGGTGCTAGCAGGGAGGTGGTTGACTGTTGAACAGGGTTATAGCTACTAAGGAAGGGAGCAAAGACAGCTAAGGCAATTACCACCAGCAGGATAATAATCCCCGCCTGGCCGGTATGACTTTGTTTTATCTCTTTCTTCAGGCTAATGTGCATGGCTCACCCTCGGGTCCAGTTTCGGGTAAAGGAGGTCAACGGCAAAATTGACAACCAGTACTGCGACAGCCACCATGAGGAACACCCCCTGGATAACCGGGTAGTCTCGGGAGAGCAGTGCCTGATAGGTAAGCTGCCCCACCCCGGGATAGGCAAAGACCAGCTCCACGAAAAGAGCGCCGGTGACTACCCGGCCAAGCCAAATCCCCGTCATGGTGAGTACAGGAAGCATCGAGTTTCTCCCGGCATGATGGTATTTGATTGTCTTTTGAGACAGGCCCTTGGCTCTGGCAGTGGTCATAAACGGTGCCTTCAGTACCGTAATCATGGTGTTACGCGTCAGCAGGTAGCCCCCTGCCAGGTGCGCTATAGTCAGGGCTGCCACCGGTAGCGCCATATGTTTGAAAATATCGAAAAGTAAAGGTAGTCCAGATAAGCCAGAATATGGCGTCAACGCTCCAGACAGCGGCGCGATGCCCAGTAATACCCCAAACACGATGAGGAGAACCAGCCCCAGAAAGAAGTCAGGAAAACCATTAAGACTCATAAGACCTGCCAGCATGGCGCGGTCTGTTTTAGAACCCCGCCGCCAGCCCGACTCGATGCCCAGCACAATCCCCAGAATTGTGGAAAGGATGAGAGATGTGCCTACCACCAGCAGAGTCCAGGGCAGGGCGCCGAGGATGACCTTCAATACCGGGGCATTGAAGGAATAGGACCATCCTAGATCACCCCGGAACAGGGAGGCGATATAAGCACCGAACTGTTGCCACAAGGACTGGTCAAGGGCGAAACGCGCCACCAAGTGCGCCTTCAGGTCTGCGGTCATCGCCACTAGTGCCTCGTCGCCATAAATAGCCGCCAGGGGGTTACCCGGCATCATCCTCGGCAGGAAAAAGTTCAATGCCAGTATAGTGAAGAAGGCAATTCCGTACGTCGTCAGGCTGTGCTTGCTCGGCACCGGAAGCTATTCTCCATCGTTGAACTCACCATGAATCTTCTTCATCCAATCCGGAACCATGATGTCCTTCGGTTCCTGGTATGGTTGATAAGGCTTGATATCCAATATCGGGCTGCCATCAAGAGCATCCAACCCTGTTACCCTCAGGACGTTGCCCCGGCGCTCGATCAGGCGTACCACAGTGATAAGAATTGAGTTGGGACGTACCGGGCTGTGGGTGGCAAAGACGCCGACCAAGGGGAAATCCTTATTGCCCATGGGATGAACCTTTCTCACGGAGCGCCTCTCTTCCGGAGCAAGGTGCGCCCAGTAAAGGACCATGATGTGCGAGAAGCCTTCGATACCGTCAAGAATCCCGTCCAGACTGGCATCGATAACTATCTCGGATACAGATTCCCTTTGCTCCTTCATCCTGGCGGCTCTTTCCTGCCAGTCGAGCTTGCTCAGGGTACCGCCCCAACTGGGGTCTTTCGACCGATTTTTGATGATGCCCACTGGCTTGAGTTGAATTACCCGGGAGTCTGGACCGACAGGACTTTTTTGAGATTGGTTCATATCTTATTTCTCCTGTTGCACAAAGCTCATGCGGTTTAGCGGTATAGGTACACCAACCGCGATACCATCCATCGTGTAATAGATGGGCAGGCTGCCATCATATGCCCAGTATGACTTGGGATAATAGAGAGTAAGCGCCGGCATGTCTTCAGCGTAAAGCTCCTGTATCTGGAAAACCATATCTTTCCTTTTAGCGGGATCCATCTCGGTGAGCTGCGCCTTTAGTAGCTGCGTCAGTTCGGCATCGGCGTTGTACCGGGCGCTGTTGAATCCTTCTCCCAGGATTGACCGCTGGAGGAATGATGGCTCGTATAGGCCACCGTGACCATAAATAGAGAGATCGAAGTCCCAGGCCCCGACCCTGGCATCGACAGTTTTTGCTTCAAGGGTCTGGAAGTCAATATCAATACCAATCTGCTCCAGCTGCTGGGCAATGAATTGTCCTAGATCTTTGTAGTCAGCGGCGGCAATTAGGCTGAGCTTCAGGGGTTGTCCGTCTTTTACAAATTGACCATTCTGCAGCGTGTACCCAAGACCCTTAATCAACTCCTGGGCTTTGGATGGGTTATAATCATATTGCGGTGTCTCCGGGTTATACCAGACACTGGTCGGCGGCACCATACCAGGATTGCCGGCTATCGCGTTCCCCCTAAAGACAACCTGTATCAGAGATTCCCGGTCAATGGCGTAAGCCAGAGCCTGGCGGAACTCTTTCGAGGATAATGGTTCCTTCTTATGGTTGATGGTCAGTTTTCCATTCCATGATGGGGGATCAGTGATGACAGTAAATCCAGCTGCCTTTATGTCCTCCACCACTTCTGGGGGTATGCTGGCAGAGTCTACCGAGCCTTCCTTAAGTGCTGCCGGATTCATCTCGGCGGCGACTTTAACGAATCTTATCTCTTTAACTGCCGGCTTACCCTGATAATAATTATCATTGGTTCGGTACAGATAGGTGCCGTGCTCTTTGCTGTAGTCGGCGAGGGTATAAGGCCCTGTGCCGATTACAGCCTCTGGCGCTAAGAATTCCTCGGGTGTGGTCACTTTATCCCAGATATGCTTCGGCAGTATCGGCTGGGCACCAGCGACGTCCTGGAAAAACGGGGCGTAGGGCTTACTGAGATATAGCTTAACCGTATATTTATCGAGTGCCTCGGCGGACTTTACAATGCTGTTGTCTACCCACTGGTAGGGGTGCTCCTTGGTGTAGTTATAGGTGAACACTACATCATCTGCGGTAAAGTCAGTGCCATCATGCCATTTCGCGTTCTCCTGAAGCTTGAATGTGTAAGAATTGTCATTGGCATTGTATGCCCACTCACGAGCCATCTGGGGGACGAATTCGGTGGCGTTCTTCCAGACGAGAGTCTCAAAGATGAAGCTCATGCGGACATAACCGGGGCCACGGGAGTAATGGGCGTAAGGAGAAGGGTATCCCCAGTCGCCGGTAGAATCAGCTATGGTGTAAGACTCAAGCTGTGAGCTCGCTGGAGTTTTGCTGTTATTGCAAGCCGGCAGCAATAACAGAGCAATGGCTACAAGGATAATCACTGCTTTAGGTAGAAATCTGTTTATTTCCTTCATGACGGATCACCTTTCCATTACTAATTCTTTAATTTGCGCCAGGAGTAATAATTGAAATACCGTCGCCGTCGAGCTGGTAATACTCCTGTCCCGAGCATGGAAGACATACTGGTTTACCTTCCTTGATCCTGGCACGGGGCTCCATGATGTTTTCCCCGCATATCGAACACTTAACGCTATCAGATATCCGTGCATACGATGGCACTTCTACGTTTATACGATTGATGAGGAAGACATCCTCATCAGGGACATCGAGCATCTTGAAAGAAATATCCACCCATAGTTCCCTAACCCTTTTCTGGTCTTCTTCGGTACCCTGCCGCTTAACAATGACTTTTTGGAAAAGGGCTGCCGCTTCAGGGGCCTGTTCCTGAACACAGTCAGGTTTTACGACTATCCTCAGTCCTTCACCGCTTCGTTTTGCGAGCGTGAAGGCAGTCTTGCCATAGTCCCGGTATATCAGGGCATTATTGCCAAAGGTACAACCGGTCACAATCTGAACTCCGTCGCTGAAGCAGCTGTTTGTCTCTACTATGGCCACCACCTCCTCCATCCCCGTAGATTTTCTAATGCCCAGTTCCTTCATTGCTCTGGCTCCCGCCTTGACACCCAAGGCTGAAAAAGAGCAGTAGTGACCATGCAGCATACCGCTTATCCGCAACAGCTTGTGCAGATCTCCGGAATAAATCGCCTCTTCAATTTCCTGTCTGGGATTATCATCTTTTATCGAACTCAAAGCTGCCTCCTTTTAATTAGATTGATGTGCAACTATAAGTAATTGCAATAAGTTGCATTATATAGGCAAAAAAATATATAGCTCTTAGCCGTTCTTACGTCTGCATTCTTTACAAAGTCCACTCATAACCAAATGCTTGAAATCAACATGAAAACCATACTGCCTTTGAAGCGTATTTTCCACCGATTTGAAAAGGTCTTCATCGCACTCAATTATCCTGCCGCATTTGCTGCAGACCAAGTGATGGTGATGTCCCTCCTCAGCATGATGGTAAATAGCCTGGGCGTCCAATTCACTTTTGAACACACAACCCGTTTTTTCTAAAAGGTCAAGGGTGCGGTATATAGTTGATTTATGCACCTCCGGCATCTTGGCTTGGACATGGGCTATAATTTCCTCAGCGGTGAGATGGATATTGGCTTCATGGATAGCATCCACGATTAGCCTTCGCTGGGGAGTTAGTTTCAACCCCTTTTCTTTCAATGTCTTAATGCAACTCATGCTTATTGCACCTAGTTGCAGTTATAATTTGGCTCATATGCTGCTGTCAAGCGTCGGGATACCATACAGAACTAGTAATCTAACTACGAAAAACCGATCCTGAAACCCTGGATGGATAAGGCCGAAGAGACTGTTCGTAGCTAAATAATGGCAATTAAATTAACCTATGGGAAGTCTTGGGGGTAAGCCAAATGGAAAGTTGCCGCCTGCTCTTTATGAGTGAACGTGTTGCAAGCACTAAGCTAAATCGTGCTTCAATTTTGCAAGTATGGTGGGCCTTGGGCGACAGTTCCCGAACTACTTTTTGAGAAGAAGGGACTTATTCCGGCAATACAGCGGCTACTGGTTAGTGGATTGACAAACTCTAATACCAGTGATACGCTGTAACTACGATGTAGTAATGATGGGGGTAGGGAATATGTTAAAAAAACTTACTAAGCATGGCAACAGTCTGGCTCTTGTGATAGACAAAGGAGTCCTTGATATTCTGAATATTGATGACCAGACTCCTCTTGAAATCTCAACAGACGGTACATTATTGCTAATCTCTCCAGTCAGGGATGAAAAACGCAAGCATCAGTTTCACGAAGCCCTTGTAAAAGTAAACACCCGATACAGGCGTGCTCTTAAGAGGCTCGCAGATTGAGAGAGCCTATCTTTCTGGGGCTGGATGAGGTCATTGAAATTCACAGTGACCAGATAAAGCGGTACGGCGGACTCTCTGGTATTCGCGACATAGAATTACTCAAGTCTGCCATTGCTATGCCAGCTGCCGGTTTCGGCGAAAATTATCTACATACGGATATTCACGAAATGGCAGCCGCCTATCTATATCACATTGTGCGGAATCACCCATTTACAGACGGTAACAAACGGACTGGGGCTGTAACATCAGTTGTCTTTCTCATAATGAATGGGGTAGATCTTCAAGCGGATGAAGACGCTTTTGAGAAGATGGTTTTATCAGTAGCAGAAGGGGAAATGGATAAGGCGGCGATTGCACAATTTTTCAGGAATAACGCTAGCATTGTGGGTGATGGTTAAGATTTCCCGAACTCCTGTTTGAGAAGAAGGGGCTGATTCCGGCAGTGCAGCGTTTACTCGTCCAAACAGACGACATACGATAAACCCGGGACGATCCAGCCAACTCCAAATATGCACAAATGTAATGAGGGTATGTAATGAGGGTATTGACAAGGCACTAAACACATGTTAGAATTAGCTAACGTTAGAAATATATAACAGAAAGGGTAAGATCATGAGAACAAGAAAAGCATTAATAGGCATTATAGTCACTGCTTTGCTCGTGAATTTTGCATTGATATATATAGGAGCGTACTACATCGCAATAGCATTGGAGGGTGGTATACTACTAATCCATCACCGCGAGTTCTGGTCTTTAATAAAAACCAGGGAACTACCCCCGTTTGATGAAAGAATAAAGGAAAACATCGGAAAATCCGTGAGGAATGGCTTTCTCTTCTTAATCGTCGCTTTAGCGTTCTTTATGTTGCCATTTCCGGAAATCCTGGTTACTCCCGATAGCGGTCAAATTCTAGATGGTTTATTGTTATCTGGTGGAGCAGCTTACTTACTATCCTTCGTTTTCTTTGATCGCGTTAGACCTAACCTTGGTGAAAGAGGGATTAGAGTGCTCAGAATATTTTTATTCACAACTGGCATCTCAGTCGCAGGTTTCACACTTAGCGTTTTTCTCCATAATGCATTGAGTGGTCTGTTTATTGTAGAACCGATATTCTTTTTCATATCTAGATTTTTGACACCTCTGGGCTTCATAGTTGGGATCATTGGCAGTTTGGCTATTTTTATTCAGGGGCTTCTAGCAAGCCAGGGCATCATAATAACACTTCAAAGCACGCAGTCGGAATGAGCTCACCAGAGAAGATTCGAGAGAGATGAGAAACAGGATCAAAGAATTCCGAGCTAAAGGCAGGATCACCCAGGAAAAACTCGCTCAAATGGTTGGGGTCAGAAGAGAGACGATAATATTTCTTGAAAAGGGCAAATATAATCCTTCATTGAGGCTTGCCCATGATATATCTTTAGCATTAAAGGCAAGCATAGATGAACTATTTATCTTCGATGGAGCATAGACAAACAGCAATTTTCTTAGCCAGCTAACTTCTGCTTCACTATTGCGAGCATGGTGGCCGGTACCGGACTCGAACCCGCCGGGTCTATTAGCCCTGAAAAAAGACACCCCCTCCCTTTGCCAAAGGAAGGGGGCAGGGGGAGGGATTTCCTTATTCTACTCCAGATAGTCCTTCAGCTTGCGGCTGCGGCTGGGGTGGCGCAGTTTTCTCAGCGCCTTGGCTTCAATCTGGCGTATCCTCTCCCGGGTGACATCGAACTCTCGGCCCACTTCTTCCAGGGTGCGGCTGCGCCCGTCTTCCAGTCCGAAGCGGAGTTGCAGGACGCGCTGCTCCCGTGGCGTGAGGGTAAAAAGAACATCCTCGATTTGTTCCTTGAGAAGCTGCTTGGAGGCGGCGTCCACCGGCGGCATGGCGTTCCTGTCCTCTATGGAGTTGCCCAGGGGGCTGTCCTCTTCTTCGCCGATGGGCGACTCCAGGGAAATGGGGAGCTGGGACACCTTGACGATTTCCCTCACCTTGTCGGAAGAGACCTCCATTTCCTTGGCGATTTCAGTGGAAGTGGGCTCCCGCCCGTACTCCTGAGCGAGGCGGCGGCTTATCTTGAGGAGGCGGTTGATGGTCTCCACCATGTGCACCGGGATGCGGATGGTTCGTGCCTGGTCCGCGATGGCCCGGGTCAGCGCCTGCCGTATCCACCAGGTAGCATACGTGCTGAACTTATAGCCCTTGCGGTAATCGAATTTTTCTACGGCGCGCATCAATCCGATGTTGCCTTCCTGGATAAGGTCGAGGAGGGACATCCCGCGCCCGATATGTTTCTTGGCGACGCTTACGACCAGGCGCAGGTTGGCCTCGATCAGGTGCCTTTCCGCTATTTTTGCCTGCTGGTCAATGTTATTCAGGAAGGCAGTGATTTCCTTTTCCTTCGTCTTGAGTTTCTCAATGAAGCCCTCGTCCCTGATTAGCTCTTCGGCTTCTGACAGAAGTGTCCCGTTGCCGATGGCTTCCTTCGCTTCCGGGGGCAGTAGCTTGCTGTCTACGGAGATATGCACCAGGCTTTGTTCCACGTCTGTCGGCGATTGCTCTAGCTGGGTCGCGAGGTTATGGATCAGCTGGGGGTCAATGGTGTTGTCCACGCTTTCCTGGATTTTGGGATCGTAAATACTATCCATAAAAACGGAGGTCTCCGGCAACTCCAGCTGACGGTGCAGTTCCCCAATCATCGGAGCGGCTTCGGCGAGCTTCTTGACGAAGATTGTGATGGTATCAATGGCTGACGGTGCCCTTCCATGCTGTTTCAGATATTCCTGTTTCAGTTCGCCGAGGCGAATTCCCTGTTCCATCTTCCGCGCGAGTTCCTTTTCATTCTCGGCAGAGAGCAGGTGGACCCTGCCTATCTCATGCAGATAAATACGTACGGGATCATCGGTTACGTCCTGCTCAGCGACTTCGCTGCTGGTTACGTCCAGGCGCAGTTCTTCCTTCCCTTCCTCCTCTTCCTCGGCGGCGTCTTCATCTTCTTCTACCCACGCCTCATTGAATTCATCTTGACCTGATGTCTTCTTATCATCGATATCTTCTTCGGGGACCTCTCCGGCGTCCTCTTCCTCATGGCGGGCTTCCGGCTCCGGTCTTCCGGCAGCCTTTTTAGCGCCCGCGGAACGCTTTTTGAGAATATCCTCGTTCCTTTCCTTCTCCTCGCTCATCTCCTCAGCTCCTTGTTACGGTATCCAATACGGTAGCTCTCCAGTATCTTGCTGCTGGTGTTGCAGCCCATTTCCTCAAGCTTAGCCAGGTCCGCCCCTGCCCCGCCGCTCTCCGCTTCCGAGGCCAGTATTTCCGCTTTCAGGGCTTCTTCGCTGCGGAAGAAGTCCATTGCCAGTTTGTTCGCCAGGTCCGCATACCTCTCTTCTATGGAGCCCGGCGGAAATCCTTTTGCCATCAGGGTGTCCACGTGGTCGTGGAGGGCGAGACCGAGTATCTCTTTCAGGTCAGCGGTCTCCCCAACCTGCTGCCATGCCAGGAATATCTCGCGGTTTTCGCTGTTCCGGAAGTACCTGGCGGGAATCACCCCGGCCTGCGACTTTAGTTCCGGGTGCTGCAGCAGGAGTGCCAGGAAATATTCCTCGCGGGGCATCGCGGTAAGCGGGCGCAGGCTCTTTGTCTCACCGGCGGGGCTGCCGGAATATTTTGCGCGCTTGAACGCTCCCTTTTTCATTTGCTGCAGGGCTATCTCCAGTGTCCTGATGGGTATCCGGCTGAGCCGGGAAAGCTCCTGGAGATAGTGCGCCTGGCGCACCGGATTTTCAATTCTACCGATTACCGGCAGCAGTTCATCAGCGATTTTCTGCTGGCCTCCGGCGGTTTTCAGGTTGGCACCTGCGGCAGCTTTACTGAACACCAAATCCACCAGGGGATTTGCTTCCGTCAGGAATTTCTGCCATGATTTCGCGCTCTGTTTAATAAAGTCGTCAGGGTCTTTGCCTTCCGGCATAATCAGGACCTTTATTTCCGCGTCCAGGACGTTCTCATGCTGGATGCCGCGCAGCATCGCCTCTTCTCCGGCATTATCCGCGTCCAGCGCCAGTACCAGGTTGCGGCTCAGCTTCTTCAATGAAAGCACCTGGTTCTCCGTGATGGAAGTCCCCATGGAGGCCACCACGTTGGTGAAGCCGTGCTGGTGCGCGGTGATAACATCCGCGTAGCCTTCCACGATTACCGCCAGGTCATTATCACGGATTGACTTTGCGGCGAAGTTCAGCGCGTAGAGCGTACCGCCCTTGTCGAAGACCTCACTCTGCGGCGAGTTCAGGTACTTGGGCATGGAATCATCGAGAGCCCTGGCCCCGAAACCGATTACCCGGCCCCGGGCATCAAATATGGGGAACATCAGGCGGTTGCGGAAGCGGTCGTGGGTCTTACCGTCCTCCGAGGCGATAATCAGTCCTGCCTCCCGCATCCTGTCTTCCGTGTATCCTTTTTCCAGGAGGTAGTTTTTCAGGTCCTCCCACCGGTTCGGGCTGTAGCCGAGCTGGAAGTTCTTTACGCTTTCCCCGGAAAAGTCGCGTTTAGTGACGTATTCCCGCGCCGCTTCGGCTTCTTTAGCATTAAGCAGGAGATTGTGAAAATAAAGGGCAGCAGCTTCATTTACCTGGTAAGCAGCCTCTTTATCCTCTTTTTTCTCGCCGGTACCGGATTTTTCCGGCAGAATGACGCCGGCGCGCCGGGCAAGCAGTTCCAGCGCTTCACCGAACGTCATATTTTCCTTCTTCATGATAAAGGAAAAAACGTCACCACCGGTGCCGCAGGCTCCGAAGCAATGCCAAGACTGCTGTTCAGGGTAGACGAAAAACGAGGGGGTCTTTTCCGCGTGGAAAGGGCACAGCCCCCGCAGCATCCGCCCTGATTTGGTCAGCTTGGTATACTGGCCGATGACATCCACGATGTCCGTTCTCTGTTTTACTTCGCTGACAGCACTCATTCTACTATCTATTTTACTATTATTATTTCCCGATTTCTTCCGCTTTACGGAAGGCGTAGTGGTCCGTCATACCGGCAATATAGTCGATAGCCATCCGCTCGGGGTCCTCCTGGATTTGACTGTATTCGGCGGGCAGGCTATCCGGTTTTTCCCCAAAATACCGATAAAGCTGGCGGATGACCTCGCGCGCTTTTTCCGCTTCGGACAGCGCCGACCTTAAATTGTAGACCTTTTTGAAGAGAAAGTCACGCAGCAGGTTAGCCGCATCGAGGATTCCCGTGCTCATACGGATAGTCCCCCTTTCCCCCGGTACCTGACCGCTGACCTCCCAGGAGCTTACAATCATGTCACTGACCATCGTATTGATACGCTGCGAGTGGGTCCGGCCCAGTAATTTGATAGCTGCCGGCGGCAAATCATCTTCACTGATGATGTCGGCGCGGAGGGCGTCATCGATGTCATGATTGATGTAAGCAATCGCGTCGGCGAATTTACAGACCTCTCCTTCCAGCGTCCCCGGTGCTCCGCCTCCCTCTCCCAGACGCGTTGCATCGGTTTTGGAATGGTTCAGTATGCCGTCCCGTACCTCCCACGTCAGGTTCAAGCCCCGGCCTTCCTTTTCCAGGAGGTCAACGACGCGCAAACTTTGCTCGTTGTGATTAAACCCTGATGTCGAAAGTTCGTTTAGCACGTTTTCTCCCACGTGTCCGAAAGGCGTATGTCCCAGGTCATGCCCCAGAGCGATTGCTTCCGTCAGGTCTTCGTTCAGGTCCAGCGCACGGGAAATGGTGCGGGCAATCTGGGCTACCTCCAGCGTATGGGTTAACCGGGTAACATAGTGGTCACCCAGCGGGGCAATAAACACCTGGGTTTTATGTTTGAGGCGGCGAAAAGCCTTGCAGTGAATGATGCGGTCCCGGTCCCTCTGGAAGGCAGTCCTGATGGGGTCAGTTTCCTCGTCCCTGGCCCTGCCCCGTGAAGAGACGCTCTCTGCCGCAAAAGGGGAAAGGTTTTTCTCTTTCGCCTCAGTACGCTGGCGTATATTCAGCCGTCTGATCACTGCCGATTCAGTTTTGCCTCTGCCTTGGCAATGATATCACGGGTGACGTCAATCATGTCCGGGCTCACGGAAACAGAGGTGATGCCCCATTCCACCAGTTTTTCGGTAATCTCGGGATAAACTGACGGCGCCTGTCCGCAGATGGAGCAGGTTACGCCCAGGGACTTGGAGGTCTTGACCACCTTTTCGATGGACATCATGACCGCTTCGTTCCGCTCGTCAAAAGTTTCCGCCAGCTTGGAGCTGTCACGGTCAATCCCCAGGGTCAGCTGGGTAAGGTCATTTGAGCCGATGGAAACGCCGTCGATACCCACGCTCACGAATTTCTCCAGGAGGATGACATTTGAGGGGACCTCCACCATCATCCAGAGCTTGAAGGTATCCGAGCGTTTCAGGCCCTCCTGCTCAAGTATCTTGACGGTGCGCTCCAGCTCCGCGACCGTGCGCACGAAGGGTATCATCACCCAGAAATTATCGTACTCTTCCCTTACCTTTTTAATGGCGGCGATTTCCAGCCGGAAGGTCTCGATGTCGGTAATATAGCGCGAAGCGCCGCGGTAGCCGATCATGGGGTTCTCTTCGTCTTCCTCGTATTTTTCGCCGCCTTTGAGGGCTTTGTACTCGTTGGACTTGAAGTCGTTTGTCCGGTAGACCACCTGGCGGGGATGGAACGCCTTGGCGAATTTGATGAGTTCGGCGGCGAGTTTATCCGTGAACTCCTGACCCCGGCCCTGCTCTATCATGTAGCTGGGGTGCTCGCCGATTTCCGCGACCATGAACTCGGCGCGCAGCAGGCCGATGCCGTCGACATCTCTCTCCGCCACCCGGTCCACGATATCAGGCTGGGCAAGGTTGGCAAGCAGCTTTGTCTTGGTGAGGATTTCTCCGCGTTTCCTCGATTTGACATCGCTCTCCACCTGGATAATGCCTTCGTAGACCTTGCCCGAGGACCCGTCCACGGTAATCTCCTGGCCATCTTTCAGGATGGTGGTTGCTTTCTCCGCCCCGACAACGCAGGGAATACCCAACTCCCTGCTGACGATAGCAGCGTGGGCCGTCCTGCCGCCGCGGTCGGTAACGATGGCGGAAGCGCGTTTCATTGCCGGGACGAAATCAGGCGTGGTCATCTCCGCGACGAGGACATCGCCTTTATAGACCTTGTCAATCTCTGACGGGTCCGGAACGATTTTCACCTTACCGGAGGCAATGCCCGGGCTCGCCGGAGAGCCGGTAAGCAGCACCGGAGCATCTATTACTTGAGTCGCTCCCGCCATTTCTTTGATAGTGGTGACGGGCCGCGTCTGCACGATGTAAATTGTGCCGCCCTCCTTCGCCCATTCCACGTCCTGGGGAAAATCGTAATGGTCTTCCAGGCGCTGGCCGATTTTAGCGATGAAAAGGATTTCTTCATCAGTTATTTTTTGCTTTTCCTGTTCCGCGGGGGTAAGGGGTTTCTTGATATTGATTTCTTCTCCCTTGCCTCCCGGGTTTATCACCAGTTGCCATTCCTGGTGTTTTATCTCCTTATGGACGATTTTGAGGCTGTCCTTGGCGACCACGTAATGGTCCGGCGTAACGTCCCCGGAGACAATCATCTCTCCCAGGCCCAGTACCGCTTCCACAACTATCTTGCTCTTATCACTGGTAGTGGGTTCCACGGTGAACATGACCCCGGCAGCTTCTGACTGGACCATTTTCTGTACCGGTACGGCGATACCCACTTTGAAATGGTCAAATCCATTTTCCTGGCGATAGAAGATGGCGCGCGCCCCGAAAAGCGACGCCCAGCACCGCTGTACCGCATCCACCACATCATCCTCCCCTTCGATATTCAGGAAGGTCGCCTGCTGACCGGCAAAGGAGGCCTCCGGCAAGTCTTCAGCGGTGGCGGAAGAACGGACAGCCACCAGTCCCTGTCCCATCTCACGATATGCCTTCTTGATTTCGTTGGCCAGTTCCGGGAGCATCGGAGAGTCGATGATGATTTGCTGTACCTGGCGGGCCACATCCTGAAGCTTACGGCTGTCATGGACATCGAGGGGATCGAGTAAATCGCGGATTTTGTTTTCGTTTCCAGATTTTTCGAGATAGATAAAATAGGCGCTGGCGGTGACAATAAATCCCGGAGGGACGGGAACATCGGCATTGGTCATTTCACCCAGGTTGGCGCCTTTGCCTCCAACCAGGCCGATATCCTGCCGGCCCACATCCTTGAACCAAACAATTGTTTTGTCTCCCTTGGCCAATGAACGTTCCTCCTTTAATTGAGACTGTCAAGTTTGACTACTCATTATACCATAATCAGAAATTTTGCAAATGCCCGACGCCGGGAGTTTTATTCGGCTTTTACTGGCTCCCATATAATGCCTCCTCCTATCCCGTTGACTTTCTTCCGCCTATCCCACACCCGCGACTGGGTCTCTTCACTATTCCCCCGATAACAAGGTGCGAAATAACCGGCGCCATCGGGGTTTTCATCGATTCTGCCGGAGGCGGGAATAGGATGGCATGGGAATCTGTCCGCTAAAAAAACAGGCGGATTTTGGGGATTATCCTTATGAACGGTGAGAAGTCTTGAGGCGGTGATAGTACCCGCGGGAGCCTCCCGAAACGGGGAGAAAATAGCGCCTGAGTATTTGACAGTGATAATGGCGTGGGGTAGAATTACATCGTGGGGAGGATGAGTTATGATTGAGATGACCATCGATAGCATCCGCGTCAGCCTGATGAATTACCAGCGGGTGGTGATTCTCAGGGAGAAAGATGCTGACCGCTATCTGCCGATATGGATTGGACCGTCTGAGGCGGATGCAATCGCGGTAAAGCTGCAGGGGGCCACGGTTCCCCGTCCCCTGACCCATGACCTGTTGCGTTCCGTCATCGATTCCCTGGGGGCAACCGTGGAATACATCCTGGTGAATGACCTGAAGAGCGATACCTTTTACGCGAGAATCATCCTCAACATCGACGGGGAGAAGATGGAGATTGATTCCCGGCCCAGTGACGCGCTGGCGCTTGCGGTCAGGGTGGAAGCCCCGGTCTTTGCCGATGAAGCCGTCCTGGAAAAGGCCGGTATCATGATGGACAGCGAGACCGGCAAGCCGATTATCGATGAGAAAGAGGAAGGCGGCAAGGAGAAAAAGGGCATGAGCGACGAGGAAATGCGCTCCAAGATGTCCGCTTTTTATGACTTCATCAATACTCTTGACCTGGATGACTTTGATAAGAGAAAATCATGATTACCGGCAAATAGCCGATTCAAGCCCCGGGCCAGAGACCGGGGCTTTTTCATGAGCAGAGTACCCGGGGTTTTGGTTGGTTTTTAGCTGATTTCAGGCAAGCGCTCCCCGGCCGCCCGTGATTTGCTTCCCACCTGAACCCGCCCTCGTGGTTATTTCCTGTCCTCCGCAACCATATACAAGAAAACCGTAACGTTCCGGGTCTGAGCTAGTGTCCTGTCTCGGAAATACGTTGACAAAGTCTCCTGATCTTTTCAAGGATTGAATCGGCGGTTGCTGTCCAGA
>ENA-ORXD01000942-ORXD01000942.1-sediment-metagenome-genome-assembly--contig:-NODE-942-length-29336-cov-4.250726_pt1 | contig 29336 bp, 20 predicted proteins | sample MGYA00237862_ERZ511471 | MGnify/ENA metagenome assembly ERZ511471 | reverse complement strand
GTGGTTGTCGTCCGGTCGCCCCAGTAGACATAGACCTTGGCCACCGTAACTCCGGCGGAGGTTGTGTCCGGTACCGTGACACTGACCAGGCCGGTGGCCGGATCAAAGGAGGCGGCGAGACTGACCTCGGTGGTCGGGGCAACCTCTTCGGCGTTTACCGTGGTGAGCTTGTCGTATTCCATGGAATGGTCTTTGGCGTCCCGGACATTCCAGCTCACCTGATAGCTGCCAGGGGCCGGATAGATGTGGCTGGTCGTGCAGCTGCCACTGGCAGTCGTTCCGTCACCCCAGGCAAAGGAGCAGGTAAACGGGGTGTTGCAGACGGCGGAACCGCAGTCAGTGACGTTGACCTGGAAGTTGATTTCGTTTGACGCAGCGCCAATGGTAACGGAAGGGGAGGCGTGGAGGTAGACGTTGCCCCAGACGATGGGCGTATTGAAGCCGAAGTAGCCGTGGCAGGAGTTGGTTGAACAGGTACCGCCGCCGGCAGCAAAAGTGTAGACAAGATCAAGGGGATGATCCTGGCCGTTGGCATGGAAGGTGGGGGCGCCGAACACATCAAAACGGCCGTTGCCGTGATTGCCGGTGGGGGCAATGGTCACCCCGTCGGTGGTGGTGCCGAAATGGCAGGTGCTGCAGGTAAAACCTGCCATGATGTGGCGCTGATGGCTGTTTGATTTCGGCTGGTCCTGGCTGTAAGCAGGCGGGTAGGTGTGACAGGAATTACAGTCGGTGCTGCCCGTTGTCCAGGCCGGTGACGTCTTCGCAGCCAGGACTCCGGTGGCAACCGAGGTGCCGTCGCTGTGGCAGTAAACAGTGCAGGTCATGGAGCCGCCGCTGGTCACCGTGGTGTTGTTGGTCCCCTCATAGCTGTAGGCAGGGTTCAGGGTCTGGCCGTCGTAACGGTTGCCGGCTGTGCCCTGGCCGTCAATGGCAAAACCCATCTGCAGCCGGTAGTCGTCGACAATCGGTGTGACCGGCATGCCGCTGTAATGGCAGGTCTCACAGGCAATGCCGTTGCCAGACACGTGAGCCGGATGGGCCCCGGCGCTGGTTGAGCCGGTGGGGGCGGGGTTCCAGACCAGGCCGTTGATCTGCCCCGGCGAATCGGCTGCCGGCGGAAAGCCGTGACAGGCGTTGCAGCTGGGCCGGAAACCCAGTTCATGCTCATGACAGCTGGTGCAGTTTTCGTTGTTGAAGTGGCCGGCCAGGGTGCCGTCGCTGCGCCAGTACCTGGTCTGGGTATGGCAGACCTGACAGACGCCGTCCGGGGTGGGGTCGGTGGTCCCGGCGGACTCATTCGAGGCAAGACCGGCAGGGGTGCCGGCAAAGGCAACCGGGACACCGTTGATTTCGCTTTTGATATACTGACCGTAGAGGATCTTGAAGTCCCGGCTGGTGGAGAACTGCGTCACCTCCCCCTGCACGGTGATGGTGCTTGCGGTGGCATTGATGATCTCGGCGGAGAAATCGACATAAGCGTTTTGCGGGGCATCCCACAGCATGCCCTGCACCAGGAAGATGAGGCCCCGTTCCGCCCCGGTTTTGGCGCTCCAGGCGGCCGGGTCCTGCCAGGAGGTGCCATGGACCTGCAAACTGTCCAGGGTAAAGGTGGTGGTGCCGTTGTTCGTGCTGTAAGAGGAAAAGCTGCCCTCAATAAGCGGGCTGGCGCATTGGGCGGAGACGTGGGGATCATGACAGTCCACGCACTGTCTCTGCCACTGACCGTAAGTATCACTGCCGATCACCGCGGCCGAATGGGTGGCCATGGCCGGCGCGCTGGTTTTGCTGTAAATGCCGCCGCTGTCGTTATTGTGACAGAACTCGCAGGCGGTTTTGGGCCCCATGTGGTTCTGGTGGCAGTCAAGACAGTCGATGCTGTTCGTCGTCCAGTGGGGGGCGGTATTGGCGGAGCCTGTCTGCGGCACCATTGCTATCCCCAACCCCAGCAAGCTGTGTAAGATGATCCTTTTCATATTTTTTCTCCTTTTCAGATCACAATCGCAGTTATCAGAAATTCGGGACAGCAACGAGGATATTGGGGCTGATGGCGATGTAGCTTGAGCCGGCATTGTCGCTGACATAATACTGGACATAGCGGTTTCCGCCGGAGGTGTATGTATGGCTGAAGGTCTGTCCTGACGGCGTGTCGTCCAGATAAAGGGGCAGTATGTCGGTTGCGCCGTCACGCCAGACGATTCTGACGCTGCCCGGACCGGAGTGGCCGCAGGCATCAAAGTCGGTATCTGTGGAGAGATCGGTGAGGGTGACCTGGTAGCCGGTGATCTGGGTCGGTACGCCAGGGTTGCCGTAGACCGGAGTGTAGACAATGTTGCTCCGGTCGACATCGGGGACCGGATTGGCATTGGCGGCCCCGGCGGAAGAGATGACCGGGTTGGTTTTGGTGCCGCTTTCCAGGGTGTGCATCCTGGCATCGCGTACCGTCCAGATAACGTTGTAGCTGGTGTTTAGCTGGGGATAGACATGGGTATGGCTGTTTGCCGTCCCTTCATAATCCCAGCTGCCGTCGCTCTCCCAGTCGATGGAGTAATGATAGGGCGGCACTGCCGCGCCGGAGGTGACATTGATGGCAAAGTTGATGGAAGCGCACAGACTGCCGGGGCTCCAGGAGGCGCTGGCGGTAATGGCGGTGAATCCCCAGGGGCGATCGGCACTGGTGCCCATGTTGGCATGACAGCTGATGCTGGAGCAGGTCCCGCCGCCGGGATCAAAGGTGTAGGTGAAGTTGACGGTGCTGGGGATCTGGCCGAGCACGAAGACCGATGCCGTGGGATCGGGTGCCACGTCATACTTGCCGTTGACATGTTTGCTCCGATTGGTGATGGCAGCCCCGTCCGTTGTAGTGCCGTAATGGCAGATATTGCAGGTGTATCCGAAGCCGGCATGCAACACATGTTTGTTGGCCTTCGGATCATCCGCGGCATAGGCCGGCGGGAAACCGTGACACGAGACGCAGGATGTCGCGTCGTCCCAGGACGGCGAGCTCTGATGCGGGCCGGGGAAGGTTGACGGATCAAGAAAGCTGGTGGATACGGCCGTGCCGTCACTGTGACAGTAAAAGTTCTCACAGCTGGTGGGGGCGCCGGCGGTGGAGATCACCGTGCCGTTTGTGCCGGAGTAGCTGTACGGGCTGTCCAGGGCCTGGGAGTTATAGATGGAGCCGCTGCCGGAAAAGCCGAGAACATGAAAGCCCATCTGCAGCCGGAAGTCGCCGCTAATCGGTGTATCCGGCATGCCGCCATAATGGCAGGTATAACAGGAGATCTGATAATCCACGCTATGCAGCCGGTGGGCCCCGGAAGTGGTGGCACCGGTGGGGGCCGGGTTGACCACCAGTCCGTCTATGCCCTGGGGAAAGTCAACCTGCGGCGGGTAGCCGTGGCAGGCATTACAGTTGGGCTTGAAGCCGTCGTTGTGTTCATGGCAGACCACGCAGCGGGTGGAGGCATTGTGGCCGTCCCCTGAAGTGGCTGTATAGTGGCTGGTTGAACTGTGACAGGCCTGACAGACGCCGGCAAAAGGGGCGGTGGTTCCGGCATAATCGCTGCCGATGGTGTTGTCGGTAAAGGAGACCGGCACCGTTTCCTGCGGGGTGCCGAACTGGCCGTCTGACTGTTTGCTCACCTCATCATGAATCATGGCGATATTGCTGTCACCATGGGGGTCGTGGCAGTCCCAGCAGAAAAAACCGCCATCGGTCAGTTCATCATGGCGTCCGCCGGCATGGCCCGCGTCAATCTTGACCACCGAAGTGACCGGGATAAAGGCGGGGTCCTGGCCGTCCGGATCATACCCTGTTGCGTCCGTGCCGTGGCAGGCCAGGCAGTTGCCGTTCTGGCCCGCGGCGTCCGCCGTTGCGGTGTTGGCCAGTCTGAACGGGTTGGCAGGCTCGCCGTGTCTGACGGCGTCATCATGGCAATAGTCGCAGGCAAGGACAATACCCGGCCGGCCATGGCCGGTGGTCTGCCATTGCCCGCTGTCAATTATGGCTGTGGTGAAATTGCTCAGGTAATCATTGACATCGGCTGGGCCGAGGTGGCAGCCGGCGCAGGTGCCCTGGGGTTTGGTCGGCGGCAGGCAACCGGTTGTCTCGTGACAGTCAAAACAACCGGCAGAAGTAATAGCCGGCAGAAACATCATGGCAAGGCCTGTCAGCAGGCCTGCCCTGGCAAGAGTCTTTTTTTTCACTTTCCCCTCCCCCCATTGCGGAAAATTGCGATGACCAATACCCCGGCTGCGGTATGTATGTTGTTGTCAGGCACAAAAGATTAAAAGAAAGGAACAAGCAAATAATGCACCAACTATTTGTTGCGGAAAGATTTTTTTAACCAGTTAAGATGATTAAAGAAAGTTTGTTTGTTTTGGCGGATGGCACCGGGAAATCGGCAGGGCTGCCGGGTAATATGCCCCTTGTTTGGGGCATATTACCCTGTTTGACGCTGGGCGGAAGTTGATGCAGCGGCTGTGCAAGGATGAGCGCGGCTGTTCTTTATTGCCTCTGCCGATACCCTTTACGGGTAGGTGTATGCGGCGCTGCCGTCATGGGTTTGGCCATGGCAGACCAGCAGGCACCGGCCGGCACGGGTCCCCAGGTCGTAAAAGATGGGGACGGCATTACCCGGATAGGGCTGAACGATGGCGGTGTCGAAGTTGATGAGATGGGTATGGTCACCATTGCCGTCATTGCGTACGCCATGGGGATCATGGCAGGCGGAGCAAGGGGTCCGCGCGTCCACCACATGCTGCTTGTGGCCGCTGGCATTGTAAAGACCCTGGTCGTCCAGCAGTTTGGTCCGGTCATGGCAGCGGTAGCACAGGGCGTAGGATGTCTCGCTCTCCGGCAGGTTGTCCATGGTGTCATAGCGCTGCCTGAGGATGGGACGGTAGATTGAACCGTGGGGTCCGCGGGGCCCGGTGCCGCCAATGGCCGAACTGCTGTCGCTGTCGTGGCAGTCAGTGCAGGAGATCATCGAGGTGGAGGTCAGCTGGGGTTCCTGTGTGCTGGGCAGGCTCGGCATGTCCGGGTTGCGGCCAATGGCAATGACCGGATGGTAGGAGGGATTGGCCGTGTCAAACTCGCGGATGGTGTTGTTTTCGTTGATCCAGCGGTTGATAATGGGAATGGAGTCGCTGGAGTCGCCGTGGCACTTGAAACAGACTTCATATTCATAGACAACCGGATTGACAATGGAGGTGGTCTGATCTTTGCCCGCGACCAGGGCCAGGCGTCCGGAGGCGTAAGGCACCGTGGCCTGGTCGCTGTTTGCCGCATGGGGGTTGTGGCAATCCACGCATTCGACATGGCCCTGCAGAAACATGAGATCTTCCGCCGGATCATGGGCGTTGCCGGTAAGATCAATGGCGGTCGCCGCGATGGGATGGCGGGATATTTTGTTGAATTGCGATTTGATGTCCCTGGTTGCCACCGTGCCGTCATGACACGGGTAACAGTTCTTTTCCTCCTCAAGCTGATGCAGGAGACGTTTCGGGCCGCCTGCCCCGTGGGGGGTGTGGCAGCTTGAGCAGGCCCGCTCCGCCACGCTCCTGACCGCGCCCGGACCGCCGAACCAGATCTTTGCCGAGGTGGCGTGACTTGAGCCGTTCCAGCCGGCCACGTTGACATGGCAGGTGGTGCAGAGAGCGGAGAATTGATTGCCCATGACGAGAAATTTGCCGTAGGTGTCATCATGGGGATCATGGCAGGTGGTGCAATGAATATTGCCGTTGCCGTATGTGCGCAGCCCGGGCGGAATGACCGGCGATAGTTCCGGGTTGGGCAGGGCCTCGTAATAGTTGAACGATACCGGATGGTCATTGGAGATGTCGGTATCAAGGTAGGTGCGACGGTTGGCCGTCAGTTCCATGTTCATCTGGATTCCTTCCACCGGTTGCAGGACATTGCCGAGGGCGATGGTGCCGTCGTGACAGCTGAGACAGAGACGGGTGGGACCGGATGGCTGCTGGGGGCTGGAACTTAAGGTGCTGCTCTGGTAAAGGGTATAGTTTGTCGGTTGCAGGTTTTTATTCCACAGGGGAGTGCTGGGTGAGGCGTTATGCGGGGTGTGGCAGAAGATGCAGATTCTGTCCTCGGTAAGGGCCCGGATCTCCCCCGGTCCGGTGACGGAGAGGTTATGTTTTGAATTGACAATACTCATGTCGGCCATGGCCCGTGCTGCAAGAAGCTGACTGACAAAGAGGATGGCAAGTGGTTTGACGTGTTTCATTTTTTCGTCCCCTCCTGCGTGGATGTCGCTTCCCCATCTGTTCCGGTCAGCAGATCAAAGAGCTGGATGCGTTTATTGTAAGTGTCGCAGACGTAAAGCCGGTTGTTTTCGTCGATAAAGAGGCCGGACGGCATCCAGAACTGGCCGGGACCGTTGCCCTGGGAGCCCACGGCCAGCAGGTAGTTGCCTCTGCTGTCAAAAAGCTGCACGTTGTCAAACAGGGTTTCGGCAATATAGATGATGCCGCTTTGGTCAACGCTGATCCCTTTGGGACTGGCAAAGTCGCCTGAACCGTTGCCGTGCCTGCCGAACATGAGCCAGGTGTTGCTTGCGGCAAGCAGGATCTGCGCCCGGAAATTCATGGAGTCGGTGATGTAGACATTGCCCTGCGGATCGGAGCCGAGATGGGTGGGGAAGTTGAAGGAACCGGGCTGGTCACCTCTTGCGCCGATGCGGGCGATGAACTCGCCGAGACGGCTGAAGACGAGCAGCTGGTGCTGCATGGTATCTGACAGGTAAAGACGTTTGTCTAGGCGGTTGAAGTTTATGCCGGTGGGCCGTTGCAGGGGGATGCCGTCTGCCTGGTCGACGGCTTTGAGGAAGTGAGCATTGGCATCAAAAATGAGCATTTTGTTAAGCTGGGAATCGGTGACATAAAGATTGCCGGCATCGTCAAAGGCGACCCCCACCGGGGTCGCAAATTTTTCCCGGCCGGCCATGACAAGCACCTGGTAGCTCATAGTGGCCGGATCGTAAAGATGGATCCCCTGCCGGTCCTGGTCGGCAATGGCCATTTTCCCGCCGGGACCGATGGCAATGGCTACCGGTTTGAGGATTCTGCCGCCCTGGCTTTTACCGGTAATAAGTGTGGCCAGCGATTGGCTTGTCTCGGCAAACTGACCGATTTCACCGGCATAGCGGACCTTGCAGTCCGGGCCGGGCGGCCAGCAGATATCGTCGGTTTTCAAGGTCACGGGCTGCCACTGCCTCGGCGCGCAGCCTGCGGCAAGTGCGATCAGGAGGAGCATAACAGATATGGCGGGAAAAGATCTTGGCTTCTTCATGAAGGATATTTAAAATTTTGTTTACGGTTTACGGGCATCTTTATTATTTCCCCTCTTCCTGCAGGACTTCATTGACGATGACGATATCCGCATCCTGCAGCAGGTTGTTGCGCCATTCGGTCAGCAGCTGGTTGCGTTTGTTGGCTTTGAGCTGGTTGGCGATGGAGGCCCTGGCTTGTTCAGCCGGTGTTTCCTGGCGGGGCTGGTAGAAATCGGCTTTCAGCAGATGGAGGGTGCCGTCGATGACCAGTGGTTCGGAGAGCGAGCCTGTCTCCATTTTCCTGGCGATCTGGTAAAGTTCCGGTCTGTTTTCCGGGGAGACATTGAGCTGGTTTTCAACGACAAAACCCTCAGGGGTCAGTTTCTCCGGATTGCCGCCCAGTTCATCGATGAGCTGCCGGCGAACGGCCGTCACTTTTTCTTTGGCAGCCGGGTCATCAGGGGCGAGGAAAAAAATAATGTCCGTGACAACGACCCTTTCCGGGGTGGCAAACTGCTCTTTGTTGGCCTCGTAGATCTGTTTGATCTCGTCATCCGTGACCACCACCTTGCTGTCAACATCCTGTCTGATGGCCTCTTTGATTACCATGAAACGGCTGATCTCATCTCTGAGGCCATCGATGGATTTCTTCTGTTCAGCCAGGGATTTTTCCAGGGCCTCCCTGCCTCCCTGGCTGGTAATGACCGCATCAAGTTTCGCATCGACCACCGCCGGATCAGCGGTGATGCCGAGTGAAGCGCCGCGCTGATAGGCCAGCTCCTCCAGGGCCAGCTGCTGCAGGGCCTCTTTGCGGATGCGTGCCGCCATCTCCTTGGTCAAATTGTCCCCGCTGTAGCCTCCCTGCATGATGACATCCATCATACTGTTCATGAGTTTTCCCATGGTGATTTCCGTGCCGTTAATCTTGGCGACCACGGTCTCGGTATTGCCTTCATGGCCCATGATTTTCATGTTTTTCAGGCTGGCTGCGCCACCGCCCATCCCTCCGCCATGGGGAGAAGCCATGCCGCCCGCACCCGGATCAGTACCGCCTGCTCCCATGCCTTTGAAGGCATGGGTCTGACACGTTCCACCGGCAAGAAGCGCGAGGCCCAGGGCGGATGCGAGGAGTATTTTCTTGTAATCAGTCCGTTTCATGCTGTTTTCCTTTTAGTGAATAATTAAAATAGTTTACGTTTTATCATGAACCTGACCATGGCGAACTGCCTGGAGGAACTGGTGTCGCTGACGTTGGCGTCGGCGCTGGTATAGGAGGCGGTCAAGTTGAGATCAAGCAGGCCCACATGCCATATGAGGGTTGAAAAAAAAGAAATGTTCGTCGATTCTCCCAAACCCTGATAAAGAGTGTAGTTTGTGGCAAAGGAGGCGTTGAGGTTTCTCTGGGGCAGCACGGTCTGCACCTGGGCCTGGGCGGAATAAAACTGTTCCGACAGGCTGGTGGTCGGTCCGACGTTGCCCAGCTCATGCTGGGTGGTCTGCACATCTTCAAAGGACAGGCTCAGATGACCGGAGGTGTTGGCCGTGATTTCTCTGCTGTAGGTTGCATAGGTGGTCAGTCTGTCTTCATCCGTGGTATTTGATCTGAGCCAGCTCTGGGTCACATCGCCGGTAAAGGGATAGGCATTAAATCCCAGGCCCAGGCTGTGGGTTCTGACATGGGCCGGATCGCCGGGAAACCAGCCGTCCATCACCTTCTGGTCGTTCTGGCTGTATGCGTAATGGGGGGTGATGAGACTGTTGAACAGGGCAACCTGCAGGGAAGTTCCCCAGTCTTTGTTGCGCAGGTTGTAGTCGGCCGGGACAAAGGAGTAGTCCACCTGGTATGAGTAATCCCAGATATTGCCGTCCGGATCAAGGAGTTCGTCAAGGGGCAGATTGATAATGGTGATGCGGAAGGAGTTGGGAAAGGGCGTTACGATGTAATGGGTGCCTTCGCTGAGCAGGATGGTGCGGTCGTTGTTGTTTGCATCAATGATGCGTACCTCGATGGAGGCCGGTTCAATGGTCTGGTATTTGAGGGTGAAGAAGTTCAGACCCGTGTCAATGGCGTGGGTCTCAAAAAGGGTAACCGGCGCGCCTTTGTTGTCGATGTACGAGAGGCCGTCCCACAGGCCGGCCAGGACAGTGCCCCAGGGGATCTGTTTGGAGTAATCGAAGGCAAGGCGGTAATTATCCTGTTCCATGTCGCCGCCCGCCGCATCCGTCATCTGCTTGCCGGCGGAAAAGGACGAGTTGAGGCTTTTATAGAGCCGGTGGTGCAGCCTGAAATTATAGTATTGCGACTCGGTGTATGATTCCAGCGTGCCGGTATCTCTGACGTAAGTGGAATTTCTGTCGGAGTTGAGGTAGGAGAGAACGGTGTCGAAATTATGGGGCAGTTCGACGTCAACCTCGCCGTACAGCTCATCCTCTTCAAGAAATGAGGAGGAGTCGAGTGCGTCATAATAGGAATCCTCCTGGTCATGCTCGTCATGGGTCCATCTTGAGTTGAAACGGACCTTGTCAAGTTTCTTGATGAAATTAAGGTTATACATGTCGCGGATGGTGTCTTCCGCGCCGCCGTTGGTGGAGCTGGTATTATGATTGTAGGTCCCCGAGACATTGGTGCCGGTCTGGAAATAGTTGAGATTATAGAGTAACGATTGGTTATCGGATGAAAGATTGCCCGAGCTTTCATGGTTGATATAACTCAGCGTGCTTGACCAGGGGCGTTCATCATAGCGCGCCCGGGCCCCCTGCTCATAAATGACCACTGAACCGCTGCTGCCCGCCGTTCCTCCTGTCATGGGGGTTGCCCGCAGAAAATAGAGCTCGAGATTGTAGGGGTGGGAGGGGAGAATCTTGAACTCCTGCTTGAACTGGTTGGCATTGCCGTCATAATAGCTGGATTTCTGACCGTTGTTGTCGATCTGTTCCTGCTGCAGTCCCAGGGTCACCGAGGTGGCCATGCTGACGAAGAGAGGGCTGTATATATAGCCGAGCCCCTGGCCGTTGAGCCCTTCCTGGACAATAAGGTCACTGCGGGTGGAGGTTGAGGTGGATTCCACCTTGTCCCATTCATAGAGAGACCCCATGCCGAGATCTGCCGAAAAATCAACATATCTGGGAATAAACTGCCTGGCTGCTCCCCAGGCGCGGCCGGGCAGCAGCAGGCAGCAGCCGACCATAATGGGCACTATGCCGGCCGACGACCAGCCGGATCGGTATTTTTTTTGCCCGTGGGGAGGTGACTCCATCTGTTGCCGCCCGCCTGCTATTTACTTACTCTCTTTCTGCCACTGCTTGAGTTTCTGTTCAGCCTTCTCAACCAGTTCCTCCTCGCTGGGGTAGGTTCTGCCCTTCTCCTTGCCGAAGCCATAGACATTCACCAGCCGCTGGCCGAACTGGCTGGTGACGAAAACGAGATATTCAATGTCAAAATTAGGGTCGGCATCCTGGCGGAAGTATTCGATATTATCATAATCAATGAAGACGTCGGCCGGCAGGAAGAGTTTGCCGGGGCCGGTACCTGAGCCGCCGAAAAAGAGGAGAAGCTGGCCATCATTGCGGAAGATCTGCACATTCTCAAAGGCAGCGTCCACGGCAAAAACCCTTCCTTCGCGATCAGTGGCCACGCCCCTCGGCCGGGCAAAGTGGCCGAGATTGGCGCCTGGTCTGCCGATGGCGCTTCTCTGGTGACCGTCCCGATCATAGACGACAATCTGAAAGCGGCCGGAATCACTGATATACAGCAGTTCGTCGGCGCCGATGGTAATACCGGTGGGCAGGCCGAGATTTTCTTCGGGCTTGTTGTTGCGCCCGAAGCTGCGGATCTTTTCCCCGGAGGCGATATCAAAGACCTTGATCTCCTTTTCCATGGCATCCACCACGTAGAGAAGCCCGTCATAAGCGACTGCGTCAACGGGCTTCCACTGGCCCGGCACGCCGAAACTTTTCACGTAAAAATCCTTGCTGTCATACATGAGCACCTCGCCCCGCACCGGGTCGGTGACAAATTTGTTTCCCTGGGCATCCGGTGTGATGTTGAGAGGTTGCACGACCTTGCCGAGTCCTTTGGCTCCCTCCATGGTATGGAATTTTTTGTTTTTGAGGTCAAAGACCACCACCGTGGCCTGGGAGTCGCAAACATAGAGATTGCCGTCTTTGATCGCCACCCCGTATGGCTTGACGAGATGGTAACCCTTGTTGGCATCGCCGGTCAGGAAAGAGTCAAAGGCATTTGCGCCGGGCTCCAGGTCATCAGAGGTGGTGAAGCTGCGCAGAAACTGCAGCCGCGGCGCTGCAGGCGGGTCAGGGAAAAAAACGGCCTCCTCTTTGTCAACCGGCTTGGGCGTGGTCGCGCAGCCGCTGAGTGTTGCGGCGCCAAGCAAGAGAGCCAGGAGAAGAGTGTAGCGGAAGAAATTCTTTACGTTGTTCATCAACCCCACCATTTTTCGTAGTTTGTAATGTAATGATATGAGAGCTAACAGAGAGATTAAGTATGAACAGCAATGATGATGCCAAAAGATAAAAAATGCAAGGTGTTTTGACAAAATCAGCGCAATGTCTTTTCGTCCCAATGGTTGTCAGGGGGGAATTGTCCGTGGAAATTCTCCTTGTTAGCGGAGCATGCCCGACCATCGCGGAGACAGGGTGCTTTGACCGGGCGGGATGCAAAATGCTGCGGGAGGATCCTGCGGCTGGGTGAAAAAACTCAAGTACAGGGTGAAATGCCCCTTGTCTTCCCTTGATTCCAGCTGCAACAGCTTGCCGGTACTTTGCCATATTTGGCGATTAATATGCTGTAATTAATGTAAAAATTAAAGTTCATCAAGCGTCATCCGCCTTTGGCATAGTGTGTGCAATTTGGGCAGACAGAAGATGATCTCTCGTGATCATACTTGTAACGCGCTCATGGAATTTGGGGAAATTCATGGGATGCTGTTCTAGTTGAGGACAGCTATTTAGCAAAAGGTGGCTTCTGTCAAAAATGACAAATGTCACAAGTAGGAGGAAAGATGATGAAAAAAAGTATTTTCTTAGCAGCTGCTTTCGGTCTGATCGTAGCCGGCGTGGCTCAAGCGCAAAATTCAACCACCGGTTCCTTTAATGCTGCCGCGGGTGCCGGTATTGTCGGCTCCAAACATGACCTGAGCAATGCCACGGGTATCGGCAGCATCTATGGACAGACCGATGCATTGGATCGTATCTGTATTTACTGTCATGCTCCTCACCATGCAATCCAGGAAGCTGATGCTGCCGGTATTGCCTACCTGCCCCTGTGGAACCATGGTGTAACCACCCAGTTTTACAACACCTACCAGAGCGATTTCGGCGACGGACCCGATGCCACAGGCCTTGCCGGCGTAGGCGTTTCCGGTGATGCCCAGCAGTTTGCCGATCGCCATCTCTTTAACGGCGAGGCCACCCTCGGTGAGCCCGGCTCCGTTTCCCGTCTCTGTCTGAGCTGCCATGACGGCACGGTTGCAGTTAACGAGTATGGTTTTGATCCGGGCCGCAGTGAGTCCCGTGGTGCTGCCACCCATTTTATTGCCGATCAGTTCAAGATCGGTGGTGGAGGCAATCTGACCAACCATCATCCCATCGGCTTCAGCTACATCGATGTGGCAGCCCATGACGATGAGATTGCCAGTCCGGATACCGTGGTCAACGGCGCAGGCGAGGCCATGACCACCATCCGTTCCCTGCTGTACGGCGACAAGATGGAATGCGTGACCTGCCATGATGTTCACAACACCAAGAACACCGGTGAGACCTTCCTCTGGAAATCCGATACAAACAGTGGTTTCTGTCTGACCTGCCATATTAAATAAGTAACCCTTATATAATGAGGTAGCAGTTTCCCGGGGGAGCCGTTCGGCTCCCCCTTTTTTTTGTCTGGTGCAGTTTTCTGTCATGATCTTCCCTGGGGAGAGAGCATCTCGCCTGCTCCTTCTTCCCTGCGTGTTGTTTTTATGGGTCATTTCACCCCTGTCGGGTGAAATAACCCATGTCCATGTCCGGCGCTCCGGCGGCAATCCCCCCCTGACAAACAGGCAAGTGTTCATAAGTATAATTGTCATATCAGTATGATAGGCTGTCAGGGCGGAAGCCTGCATTTTTTATGGAGTAAACACTACGATGTGGCATAAGAATTGATGCGTATATGGCCAGGCAAATAGAGCCTGCGGTTTGACGGGGTTTCATGCTCCCGCTTTACAGGGGAAGGAATGACATCAGGGAGTGATGCACGCCTTTGAGCACGGCGGCCGAGACTGCACAGCATCAGGGGATGACCGGTGCTGCCGGCCATAACGTCTTAACTACACCTTCAGCGAGGATCCTGATCTGACGGTTGGCATGGCGGGATGCCGTTGTGGCATCAAGCAATCATGCGGTCAGCAGGGAATTTTTCTTTTGAACAGGGGAGAATAGAATGAAGAAGAAAATCTGTGCAGGAGCATTGGCGGTTGTGGGGCTTGCCATCCCTTCTCTGGGCCTGGGGGCGTTTGGTGACATCCCGTGCTCTAACTGTCACGTGTGGAATGACTGTAACAGTCCCAGGGGCGAGTGCGGTTCATGTCACGCTCTGCCGCCGGTCTCCGGGGCCCATCCCGCCCATTTCGGCGGGGTAAATGCGCCGGTGGTTTACGGGGACCTGCGCCTCACCGGTGATTTTGCCGGTGGCCAGGCCGTCACCGTCAACATGATCGGCTGCGGCAACTGTCATCCCCTTGATGCCGGATCCCACGGCAACGGGGTATGGGGCGATATCGAGCTGGCCAATCCCGCGGCACCGGCCGGCAGCATCAAGGAGCTGAACAGCGGCGCCGCATATGATACTGCCACCGGCACCTGCAGCAACGTCTACTGCCACAGCGCCAACAGCTGGACCACTGACGGCGATGTGCCGATGCCGTGGCCGCCCGGCTCCCTGCCTGATAATATCGTCACCACCAGGGTGTATAAGGATGTGCAATGGAATAACGGCACCACCCTTGACTGTAACGGCTGCCACGGCAACTCGCCTGTGACAAGCTCTGCTGATAACAGCGGCGGCTCAGGGGACAGTCACTACTGGATCGATGATTACGGGTACGAGGATCTGCATGTGTGGAATCATGGCTTTGACGCCATCGGCTGTCGGACCTGTCATTACGACACGGTGCGGGAGCCCAGCACCACGGGCATCGGTACCGGCGGCCTGCGTTTTTACCATGATGTTGCCCTGTTTGACAAGGCCAGACATGTGAACGGCGCCGTGGATGTGGCCTTTGATACGGTAAACGGCTTCACTTACAACACCTCTTCAGGAAAGACGGTCACCTATGACTTCGCCGGCGCCACCTATGACCCGGCGACCAGGACCTGCAGTAATGTCGGCTGCCATAACGGCGGCAGCAAGGTTGAGGACAATGTTGTCTGGGGGACGCCCTACCGCTGGTGGGATAATCTTGAATGCGACCGCTGCCACCAGATTTACGGGACACCGTGAAACAAATGGTTGGAAAAAGGGATGAAGCGTTTTTCCGTTGGATTTGAATACCCGTATGAAGCCGGCACAACCCTCTCGGAATGTTAAGAGTTGTTGCTGCCGCAGGAGAGTGAAGATGAAAAAGAAATACACCTTGCGCGGTTTCATGGTAATGGCAGGATTGCTGCTGCTCGGCAGGGAAGCCGTTGCCGCCCAGTCGCCCCATTGGCTGGAGAATAACATCTACTGTCTTGACTGTCATGCCGATCATCAGGGCACGACCACGGCCTGCACCGATTGTCACGACAATGACACGGGGGGCAACTATAGCAAGCTGGATGCGCCGGCGGTACAAAGCCACGCCGGTTTCAGCTGCGAGACATGTCATGATCCCCATACCTCGGCCCAATGCAACCTGCCGCTGGTGACCGGCACCTTCAGTGGTTACCAGGTCAACGGGCAGACCACAACCTTTACCATCGATTCCTTGAACATTGTCGATCCGGCCTGGGGCGACCCGGCGCTATGGAGGGCGAAAAGCGGCCCGGAAAGGGGACTGATATTTACTGTCGCCCTTGGCCTGCTGGATAACAGCCGGACACCGCCGGAGTATGTCGATTACTCGGCCGAGGTGGTGGCGGCTGACGCGGGTTCACTTACGGTAAACGGCACCCATGCCGGCAGCGCTCTGAGCGGTTCCCGGGAGTTCAGCCTGATCTTCGGCCAGTTGATCGCCGGCAACATCAACAACAGGCCGGTGGTCTTCAGCGGTCCTGCCATGTTCGCGGCAAACGACGGGCTCGGCCCGGAGGGCGGCGATGCCACCCCGGACGGGGTATGCCAGGTCTGTCATACCCAGACAAAATACTGGCGTCATGACGGCTCATTGGCCAGCCACAATAACGGCCAGGATTGTACGATCTGCCATGAGCATCAGAGCGGCTTTAACGCCAACTGCAACTCCTGCCACGGCAATCCGCCGGTGGTGGATGCGGCCCGGGGCGGCGACGGTCTGGTGGCTGTGCCGGCTGCAACCGGTTCCGTGACGGCCGGTGCCCATGCCCTGCATGCCACGGAGGCAGGTTATCAATTCAGCTGCGCCAGCTGCCATACCGGCGGCATGCCCGCATCTCCCATCTCGGACAACAACAGGATCCAGATCGGCTTTGCGGCCAACCCTGGCGGCATCGCGGCAAGCTATGACGGACAGTCGGGTCTGCTTGCCCCATACAGCTATGAAGGAACCGGCGATACCGCGGTGACCGGTGGCAACAGTCTGACCTGCAGCAATGTCTCCTGCCACAGCAACGGCGCCTGGGTATCAACCGGCAAGCTTAATTCCCACATCACCCCTGCCTGGGATACGCAAGGGCCGCTGTCCTGCAACAGCTGTCATTCCTATCCCATGGCAACCGGTGCGGATGATCCGCGCAGCAATACCCATGGCCGCCATGCCGTGGCGGGCTATGGCAGCTGCCAGATCTGCCACTATCAGACCACAACGGACGGCGTGACGATAACCGACCGCACACGGCATGCCAACCGGGCCTATGACGTTGCCCCGGCCCCGGCCTTCCCCGGCCGTCCTGCCGACGGCAACCAGCCGCTGGCATTTACCTACAGCTTTGCCACGGGGGGCGGCACCTGTTCATCCAACTCATGCCATGCCTACTGGGGCTATTCCGACCCGGCCCGCTGGGGGGTGAATACGGATCTGGTGGTGACGCCCTATGTCAGTGCGCTGGCCTCACTCACCACAGACCGGACGGTTACCTTTGATGCGAGTCGTTCCTCCTGTTACGAAAACGTGGACGGCGTGGCGGAGCAGAGGCTCTGCAGCTATACCTGGGACTTCGGCGGCAGCGGCAGCATTGTCGGCGGCAACGGCACGGATACTGTGGTCTACCAGTATGGTGCCGAGGGTCATTACACCGCCAGCCTGACCCTCAGCGAATCGGTGACCGGCAAGTCAAACACGACAAACGTGTCCGTTACCGCCGAAAATGTGGCGCCGCCGGCGGCGGCAGCTGACTTTGCCACGACGGTGACCGGCAGAACGGTAAGGCTTACGGCCACTTTGCCTGCTGATGTGGTAAGGGTCTATGTTTATTGGGGCGATCGGCTGCGCACGGTCTACACCAGTCCGGCCACGGACGTCATGACCCATACCTATGCCCGGGGCAGCCGCGACTACAGTATCAGGGTGATGACCATTGATTCCGCCTACAACACCATCAACTATACCTTCAGCGAGGATCCGGATCTCGCCGTGTTCATCCCGTGAGCAAGTGATGCCGCAAAGGGGTGGGTGAAATTGCCCGCCCCGGGGTTCGTGATAGAAGGAGTGGTGGGGCAAATGCCGCACCACTCCTTTCTTTTTTAAATTTTGGGACTCTTGAATTTTATAACAACATCTCAAAATGTTAAGCGATAAGTGATAGCATTTATCAAGAAAAATGCATTCTTTGCCTGGGGCAAAGCGTTTCCCCGTCCTGTGGCAAAAAGATAAAAAATGGACATTTCATCCCAGGATAAATGGGTGGCATTGGGTAAATGAGCCCAATGGATTTTGTCTGCTATGGGTTTGATATCCCAAGAAAAATGCAAAAATCAAGTAAAAGGGGGAAATACCCCTTCTCCGGGTGAAGGAACGCTGTTTTGCGAGGGGGGAAGGTGGATGATCATAGGGTTTGTCTTTATAAAAAATATGATGAATGTCAGGTGGTTAAACAAAAAATAAAGTTATTTTCCCTGGTGGGCACGCAGGTTGCTGTATGCCGGGTCATGTTTCTCAGATTTTCAGGTAGCGCTGTTACAAGCATGAGATTGTTTGCCGGCGGTCAAGAGTCGTAACGGTTTCCCCAAACCGTCTGTCTGCCGGTAAAGATCGAACCTAAGCCGATGTAGAAAAAAACATGACCAGAGAAATGAGCGGAACGGCATAAGGAGCCGTAACGAAATTGAAAAAATGGCCATGTTATTTCGTAACGGCTCCTAAAAAGAAGAAGTTAAACAAGGAGTGAAAAATGAGAAAAAGGTATAAAAACGGCTTACTGGTGTCAGCCCTTACCACAGCGGCCCTGATGGTTGGCGGCAATATCTTTGCCCATCCGACTGTGCCCTTGCGGGATGCCGGTGGTGCCATAATTGCTGACAGCAGCACCGCCTATAGCCCGAAAACAACCTGCGGCGCCTGCCATAATAAAATCGTTGATTACAGCGTCGACCCTGAAGGTACGACATCAACCTCCGGTGCCCGCGGCAGTTATGACGGTGGTGGAAATACAAAATCCGTTGTCAAGACCCAGGGTATCCAGAATGAGACCACCGGCGAGGTCGAGTGGGTGACCTATACCGTAGAAGCCTATAAACACGGCTATGTTACCGGTCGCCATTCCCAGCAGGGTAGAAACGAAGATTACGGCAACCATCTGCGCCACGCGGTGGGCGGCAAGTTCTGGGCCTCAAGCCCGGGCATGTTCGGCAAGTACTGACCCCCCTCAAACCGCCAGTTGGCGGCTAAAAACGCAGATCCTGTAAGCAATCCCCTGTCAGTTGAGATGGGTGCCCAGGCCTGGGTCAACACCTGTGGCGTCTGCCATGTTGGTGGCGGTCAGATGGAATATGACCGTGATCTCAACGCCTACAGCGAAGCTTCCGGACCTGGTGACGCATTTGTCCTGAAATATGCCCGTCCTGATGATACGAATACCGCGGCGGATGAAACCAGCTGGGAAAATGTCACCATTGGCAACATGAGCGCAACCAACAAGGCCGAGATGGACTGTCTCATGTGTCATCTCGACGGCTCCAACCCCGGTTCCGCCTGGTTGAAGACCCTTGATTGCGGTCCTGCCAACCCGATCGGCCCCATGAATGATCCGACTTGTTCCGGCAGCACCATGATCCCTGGAATGCGGACCGTTGATACCGGTGCCGGTGTGCAGAATTATGACATGTTCAACCGTAATTTCGGCCTCAAACAGCGCCGTATGGACCTTATCGCCTCCATGGGCGCCGGGGCCAAAGGTGTCTTCACCGACGCGGACAGCGATGGCAACGTTGATGATCTGACCGGTGTTGACTGGGGCGCAGGCGCAGTATCGCCTGGTGGAGATACAACCGGTGTTGGTACCTGTGTAAGCGGCGACGTTATTTATAATGTAGACGGTTGTGGCGTTTATCACTATGCGAACCGCGCGGGTATGGAATGTGAGGGACAGCCTGCGACACCGTATTTTGTTGATGGACCCTCTGTTGACTGTGTTAAAATAGACAGCGCCAAAATCGCCGCCACTCCCAAAAGTGAGAACTGCTCCGTCTGCCACGCCCGCGACGACAATACCATGGGACTGCCCGGCATGATAGCCATGCGGACCGGTTACGGCAACTACGGTCTGATTCATGATCCGTCCAACCCCATGCCGTCCGGCAATATGGGCGCAAGCTCTGATCTGGATACCGACAATGGCCCAGGTGCCGTGAACAACGACTACTGGTTTGATTTCGGCTGCAAGACCGGTATGGGTAAACGCGCCCATAAGATCACCGCGGAAAACGATGATTACGGTGTCAACGCCCGCTGGGGCATGTCCATGTTTATGCCTTCCACCCTGGATATGGATCCCGCCACCGTACCGAACGCCGGCGATCCGATCCCCGGCAAGATGCCGGACATCGATGTCCATGACAGAAACGGCATGGAATGCGCCTCCTGTCACTATGCAGTCGGTTCCACCACCGGCACGGGTTACGAGGATATTCCCTCCAAGGAAGCCCACGGTTTTGTCTATCCGGCCGAGCGTATCTTTGCCATGGATCATCAGTTTGCCCAGGCCGACTCCTTCCCGGACACCAAAGGCAAGAACAACCTGGATTCCAAGATCCGCTGTGACAGCTGCCATACCGTGCGTGACAATCCAAAAATCACCGATAACGGTGGTAGCCTCGTTGCGCCGATGCCGCTGCATAACGGTCTGCCGCAGCTCCATCTTGACCGCATCGGCTGTGTGACCTGTCACGTGCCCGAGACCTACTCCGCACCCGGCCGTCTGAAATATCGCGACTGGACCGCAGGTTTTGCCCGCGGCACCTTCAGGAACACGCTGGACTGGAATTTCAACCTGGTGACCGGCAACCACAACACCGTTCCCTCATTACGCAAATGGGCCACCAAGAACGGCGAGACCAAGATCTATCCGGTTCTGCCCTCGCTGCTGCCCACCTGGTATGAGATGGTGCCGAACAGCGGCGTACTGGTGCAGGACGATGCCGGGATGGTTGCTGCTGGAGAGCCCACGGACAATATCATGGATGATCTTGCCGCCGCCTTCCCGTCACCGGTGAAAAACCGTGACCTGCAGAAGGTTGCCGAGTTTGTTCGTGACAACAATCCTCAGTTTGACATGCGCCTCAACGGCGGCAACACCGTTCCTCTGTTTGACGGCTTCCAGATCGTTGATTCCTGGGAGATCGACACCGAGGCTGAGATTGATGCCATGCTGGCCGGCTTCAACGGCCTGGTCAATGGTTCCGATGCCCGTTTCGTCAAGTTCCTCAATGTTATTCAGGCCGACTTTGACGTCACCCACGGCGTTGTTCCGAAAGAATGGGCCCTGGGCGGTTCCGCCCGTGGCGGCTGCGTAAGCTGTCACTCCAGCATGAATGCCTCAAGCCCCAACTACTCACCGTACTCAATTGGTTTCTTTGAGGGTTATGTCCAGCCTGTTGCCAATGCCGGTATGCCTGGCTTTGGTGTCGGCGGCTATGAGATCGTCAAGAACTGGATGGCCATGTTTGCCGATTTCGATGCTGCTGCAATGTGCGGCGCCGGCGATCCGACCAAAATGGCCGACGACGGCATGGGCGGTATGGCCAACCCCAATACCGACCATCACAACTTCTACTTCAATCCCATGACCGGCCAGCCCAACATGGCAGCTGAATGTGCTTCCTGGTCCTGGTTCTCCAATAACCCGATGTTTGGAACGGAAGGCGGCAACGCCACACTGCAGCATGTTGTCGGCATGATGACCATGACCTTTGATCAGGCCATGGGTTTCCCGGCCGGATCAGCCATGCAGATGGGTATGTATGACGGTGTTGCCGGTATCCAGGGCTTTGCGTTAAAAGAGCTGCAGACCTCAGGCACCCTGGGATGCAACCCGTTTGCCGGCCCGGTCAGCTTCAGCCCGACTCCGGACATGAACATGGACGGCAAACCTGATCAGACGGTGAACAACTGTATGCCGAACTACGCAGACGCGACAGTCGCCGCTGCCATTGATGGTATGATGGGTGCCGGTGCTGCGGCTCAATATGCCGGCATGATCAACGGTACCTGTGTTGGCGCCGATCCGGTTGCCGGTACTCCCGGCGCCTGTTCCGGCGGGTTCCGCAACAACGGCGCCTGTATGGCGGACGCTGACTGTGAAGGCGCCATGACCGATATGGCAGAGATCGGACATAATCCGATGGGCCTGATGCTGAGCCGCGCCGAGGCAGTCTCTCACTTCAAGATCGACCTGCAGCAGTCCTATAATGTTGACGGTTCACCGAAAGTGAAATGGGCTGTGGGCGGCGATAAGAACCCGAGCAATCCGAACCATGTGAACGCATGGGATCAGGCGCAGTACTGCTATGATTACATGGGCGGACCAAACCCCATGACCCCGGCGGTTGTTCCCTGTAACTCCGCTGCTGCTACAGCCATGGACGGCAAGCGTCACATCGCCACCGCCCAGAGCGCCAACCAGTATCTTGGTTACACCACGCAGGCTCTGGCCCTGTTGATGAATCCCGGTACGGCACAGTCCCAGGCCGCGCTGAAAGCAACCGCCAACCTCAGTGCCCTGTCCAGCAGTGATACAGATCTGACGGTAACGCTTGACGCCAGCAGGTCAACCTGTGCAGCACTGGTGGATGGTGTCTATGAGCCTTATGCCCCTGGATGCAACTATTCCTTTGACACCAACGGTGGAACAGTTGTCGGTGGTTCGAGTGCGGACAATGTGGTTGTCGTGTATCCTGCAGAGGGTGCCGTTGATGTGAGCGTCACCGTCTGTATGAATGACAACCCGGCCACCATTGCCGATGAGTCAGGTGTCTGTGATTCTGATACGGTAACCGCCACGGCTATGATCGTTGAGGCTCCGGCCGCTGCATTTGATTTTGCTACAGCAGTTGCCGGCAACACGGTTACGCTGACGGCGCCCACGTTGGATGCCTCGGTGGTTCGTGCTTACATATACTGGGGAGACCGGACACGTACCGTTGTCACCAACGTCGCCACTCTGGCTGCAGGTATCAACCATACCTTCGCCCGCGGTGGACGTGACTACAACATCCGGATCCAGCTTATCGACTCTGGTCACAATAAGACCGACATCACCTTTGTCGAGGATGCTGATCTGACCGTAACCATTCCCTAAACAATCAGAGCAGTTGATTCTCTGATACAACACGAGCAGGCAGGGTAACCTGCCTGCTCATTTTATTTGGGTTTTGCGTTAGACAAATTATTACGTTTTCCATAGGATATACTGAACAAATAGATGTAATCATTTGTCTAAAATAAAACATCAATTCAGTTCGTTTCTCTTCCTCTGTCAGGTAACATGAGCATTTCCGCTGAATGGACGAACACACAATCAACTTTTACATTCCCTATCTGGTGAACACATGAGACGAATTAAATACACCGTATCCGCCCTTCTCCTGTCCGCTTTTCTTGCCACCCCTGTTTTGGCCGTTCCCCATGCCGAGACTTCTCCGCAGGCCGGGGTGCAGGGCGAGTCGCAGGCTCAGCAGGATGTCATCATGGAAAATGAGGAGGCTGAAGCGGCAAAGAAGGCCGCAGAAGCACGAAAAAAGATCGTTGCCCGGGTCAATGATGCCGAGATCAATATGTATGATCTGCTGGGCATGATTAACCGGGTTGCAAACGCTTTTTATAAAGATGTCAATGAGCCCGATGAAGAGATGACCCGGGAAATCAAACAGCGGGCCCTTGACCGGCTTATTTTTGAAGAACTTGCGGTGAAAGAGGCAATCAGGCAGGGGATCAAACCCAGGGATGAGAAAACCCGGGAGGTTATTGACAATCTTAAGAGCGCATATGGCGATGATGGTTTTCAGAAGTATCTTGCCGGCATAGCCATGACCGAAGAGCAGCTCAGGGCTCGCATTGAGCGGAGCCAGTTGCTGGAAGGCATTACCGGCCGCGAAGTGTATCAGAAGCAGGGCAGTGATCCGGATGCGGTCAATAAACTCTATCAGGAGTACAAGGAAGCGGGCAAACTGCGAAAAGCGAATGAATTTTACGTGAAAGAGATACTTGTCATGGCCGGGGAAAATGAGCAGTCCACCCGGCAGAGGGCGGAACGCCTGCTGGCCGAGTTGAAGAACAACGGGTATGATTTCAGCAAACTGCTGCTGGACGGCACCTTTATTGTTCGTAAAGCCAGGGTTGACATGAACAAGTATCCGGTGATCTTTGAAAAAATGCTGGGTATGCAGGTTGACCAGTTCAGTGATGTGGTGGAAGATGGCGGCACCTTCCATATCTTCCAGGTGCTGCAGAAGGACCCTGCCCGCGATATGACGGAAGAGGAGGCGCGCACCATGCTGGAAGACCGCCTTTCCCCCTATTTCCAGGAAAAGAGGCGGCAAGAATGGATGATGGAACTGAGGAAGGATGCCAGGGTTGAGATCCTGCTCGATAAATAACGATCAAACGCTTCAACGTTTAAACGTTTAAGTGCTGGAACGTTTACTTGACCATTTCACCGTCAATGAAGAGGACCTTCTTGGTGCCCCCGCCGGGGAAGGTGAAGACTCCTTCCCCGTGACGTTTGCCGTCCTTGAAGGTTCCTTCATAGGTGAGGCCGCTGCTAAAGGTGAAAATGCCGTGGCCGTTGCGTCTGCCGGAACGGTACTCGCCCGCATATTTTGAACCGCTGGCAAAGGTGAAGATGCCGTAACCGTGACGGCTGCAGTTGAGAAAATGGCCGGTATAAAAAGAACCGTCTTCCAGCTCCAGCGTCCCCTCGCCGTCAATACAGTTGCCTTTGACGCATGTGCCTCTGGTGTTGTTGGGGAAAGTAACCCGGCCCTGGCCGTTAATCACCCTGCCGTTTTTAAACTGGCCGAGATACTGGTGTTTGGAGGGAAAGTCGACCCGCATCTCGCCGTGGAACATGCCGTTTTTGAATTCGCCGCGATATTCGGTTCCGTCAGGCAGGGTGAGGGTGCCTTCTCCCTGGTAGACGTTGTCTTTGAAATTGCCTGAATAGGTGGTGCCGTCATCGTATTCCAGGCCGCCGAAACCTTCGCGGGTTTCATTGTTGAATTCGCCGCTGTAACGGGTGCCGTCAGCCCAGAGCATGATGCCGCGGCCGGTGACGCAGTTGCCCCGTTCGCATTCCGCGTCAGTGCCATCGGCAAAGAGAACGTAGCCGCCCCCATCATACTGGCCGTATTTGAAGCTGCCTTCATATCTGGAACCGGATGGGAGAAAAAGGGCCCCTGTGCCGCTTGGTTTACCTGCGGCAAAGGACCCTTCATAACGGCTGCCGTCGTCATAGAGCCAGGTGCCCTGGCCGTTCTGGCAATCCCCGGCAGTGCATCTGCCGGCAATCTTTTTTGCCGGTGGGGCATTGTCGCCTTGCTGCTTGTTCGGCTGGAACCAGGAGCAACCCCCTGCCAGCAGCAGGGTGAAAACCAGCAGGGAGCATGTTGTTTTTTTCATATTGACGCACCTAACAGGCTGGAAATTGTGCAGAGTGCAGCATGATGGTTTGCCAGGAAGCCAGGCCTCATGATTTGGTGAGGCCATTGAAGTCCTGTATCGAGAAAATCGCGATAACACTGTGACATAAATATTATTTTGATAACTTGACATCACCAAAATTATTTGTCAACAATCAAAACTGATGAATTTGAAAAATATTACTAATCTCTTTATCATCTCCTGCTTATGCGGTTTTATCCTCGTGCAGTTTTCACAGCCTGCGGCGGCCCGGGCGGAGCAGCGCGGCACCGTTCGTTCCGCCGTCCGTGCAGGGGATTGCGTCAAGTGCCATGAAGGTGTTGTTCTCACCCTGCAGCGCAAGGGCATGGCCCATCAGCAGCTCTGTCTGGATTGTCATCAGGGGCACCCTCCGGCTGACATGGAGATTGTCCCGTCCTGCAGCCGCTGTCATCAGGACGGGGATCATTTTGCTTTGTCCGCCTGCATAAACTGCCATATTGACCCGCATCAGCCACTTGAGATCAATTTTACCCGGGACATAACCGCTCCCTGTCTGACGTGCCATAAGGAACAGAGTGAACAGCTGCTTGCCAATCCGAGCATTCACAGCAAACTGGCCTGTTCGGCCTGTCATACCTTTCATGGCCAGATCCAGCCCTGCCAGAACTGTCATCAGCCCCATTCCGACACCATGGGACATGAAAGCTGCCGTGGCTGCCATAAGGCGCACATGCCCCTTGTGGTGACATACGGCGAGAATATCGTTTCGGAAGACTGCGGCTCCTGTCATGAGGATGTTTATGAAACCATGGCGGCAACCTGGTCAAGGCACAGGCAAGTGCCCTGTGCCCAGTGCCATGCCGGCCGGCATGGCATGATTCCCCGTTGCCAGGATTGCCATGGGGTGCCTCATCCCGAAGAAATATGGGTGAAATTCAAGCAATGCCGCGACTGCCATGGGGTGGCCCATGAGCTGTGGGCAACCAGAGCCAGTACAAATAAATTCGCCAAAGAAAATTAATAAGACCTGGAATGCACTTTGACAAATCGACAATAATGCAGATGTTATTTTATCATAAGGGCGCAACCATACAGGGAATTCGCCTTTTTCCCTTTTTTCTTCATGTCCTTGCCGTGTGCTCTGTGTTGACTCTCGCCGCCGGGATAAACGACTGCCGGGCTGACAACTGCCTGGCCAACGGCTGTCATGATGCCATCAGGACGAAACAGTTTGTCCATGCCCCTGTTGACGGGGACGACTGTCTGTCCTGCCATCAACAGGTTAACCAGCAACATCCGTCCCCTGCAGGACAGGATTTTGCCCCGGCGGCAGAGGGCAGCCTCCTCTGTTTTCAGTGCCATGAGCAGGAGGGGTTCAACAGCCGGCACAAGCATGGCCCGTCCGCCTCCGGGGCCTGCACCGTATGCCATGACCCGCACAGTTCCGACCAGCAGAGGCTGCTTAAAATGCCGCTGAAAGAACTGTGCCTTGATTGCCACCAGGATTTTGCCGCCAGCATGGAGGAGGCGGCCCATCTGCATACCGCGATCCGTAAGCTTGACTGCGGCGCCTGCCACCTGCCCCACAGCAGCGATCAGGCCAGCCTGCTGAAAGGCGACAGCATCAAACTCTGTTTTGAGTGCCATGAGAATATCAAAACCAAATACGATTCATCCCTAAACAAGCATAAGGCCCTTTATGTCCGGCAGCGCTGCGGTAACTGCCATTTTGCCCACTTTTCCCAATATCCTGCCCTGCTCGTCAAACCAGGGGCTGATCTCTGTTTGACCTGTCATGGCCAGGATGATCCGGGCCGCACCGATGCCCCCCCCAACATCCGGACCGAGATAGAGGGTAAAGAGGTCGTGCACGGTCCGGTTGCCGATGGGCAATGCGGTGAATGTCATGATGTGCATGGCAGTAACTTCGCCAAGCTGCTGTCCGGGCCCTTTCCTCGGACCTTTTATGCCCCTTATCAGCCGGATGAATATGATTTCTGCTTTCAGTGCCATGATAAAGAGCTGCTAACCGCCCAGCCGGTAAAAGATCAGACAGATTTCCGCAACGGCACGGACAACCTCCATTATCGCCATGTAGTCAGAAAACAGAAGGGCCGCACCTGTCTGGCCTGCCATAGCGTCCATGCGAGCAACGGCCAGAAATTGATCAATCCCGAAGGTATTCCCTTCGGTAAATGGAAGATCCCCATCAGGTTCGTGGCCACCGATACCGGCGGGGGGTGTGTGCCCGGCTGCCATCGTTCATTGGATTATGACCGGAAGACCCCTGTGGATTACGGTAAACCCGCAGCGGCGAAACAGCAGGCAGAGAAAATACAGCCGGAAGTTGAGGAAGAGGGCAGACCATCTGCTGCGGACACAGGGGAACTGGAAACAGAGCCACTCGATACAGAGTTGATAACGCGATGAAACGGCCATTACTTTTACTCCTTCTTGTCTGCGGATTATTGCTGGCCTCAGCCGGCTGCTCAAGCGATCCGCTCATCAACCATAAAAGGCTGACCAATGTCTTTGACGGGGTGCCGGACCTGCCGCCGCTTGAGCAGCTGTGCAAGGATAATATGGGTGATATCTTCAACGCCTATTATCAGGAAAGGCTGGCCGAGGCCGCGGCAGGCTCCATTGAAGAGGAGAAGACGGTTATCGTCGGATCAAGCCATCCTCCCTATGCGGAAAAAAACTGCCAGGGCTGCCATGACTTCAAAAAGAAGAATCTGCTCATTTACCCGGCCGATCAGCTGTGTGAGACCTGTCATGTCGGCTTTGTCAAAGGAAAGTATATCCATGGGCCGGTCTCGGTGCGGGATTGTCTGGCCTGTCATCTGCCCCACAGTTCAAAAAACAAGTCGCTGCTGCAGGAGAGTGTGAGCGACATCTGTTCCAAATGCCACCAGGAGGAGCGGCTGGCCTCGCAGATGCACAAGCTTGTCATGCAGCACAATATGGAATGCGTCAACTGTCATGATGCCCATGGCGGAGACACCCCCTATTTTCTTAAATAATCCGCTGGTGATCGGCAGGGAAAACACCGGCAGTGAGCCCTTGTTCCGTACAATGATCAATGTGAATTTTCAGCCTATGCGACCATTATTATACCTCGTTATCATCATTTCTTTTTTTCTGTCCGCCGCCGGCCCGGCTTTTGCCCAGACAGGCTGTGTCACGACCCAGTGCCATGCCGGATTCACCGAGAAAAAGCAGACCCATCCCGTTGAGGCGCAGTGCTCCTCCTGCCATATCGACAGCGAAGACACCCACGCCAAGGGCGGGGAGCACCCTCCCGTGCTGCATGAGAATATGTGCGTCTCCTGCCATGACAAGGTTCTTGCCCATCGCAACCTGCATTCGCCGGTCACGAAATCAAGCTGCCATCTCTGCCATGATCCCCATGGCGACATGGCAAGGAAACTGCTGCCGGAAGGCTACTCCGATAAACCATTCATCAACTACGACGACGAGGCATACAAGCTCTGCTTTACCTGCCACAAGAGAGATCTGCTCATGTTCCCGGATACGTCCTATTCCACCGGCTTTCGCAACGGAACCACCAATCTCCACTATCTCCATGTCAACAAGAGCAACCGGGGCAGGAGCTGTAAACTCTGTCATGCAATACATGGGGCCGAGCAGCCGAAAATGATGGCGGACAGGGTTGCTTTCGGCAACTGGCGGATGCCGGTGAACTTCAGGATGACGGAAAACGGCGGCAGCTGCTCCCCGGGCTGTCATGAGACCCGCCACTATGACCGCAGCAAGGCAAGGCCGGTGCAGCGAGAAAGCCAGGCGCTGGAAGACAACAAATGAGGTGATGTGTGGTGAATGATGCCCGCTCGTATCAGGTGATTGACAAATCATACATGCGCATGATGGTTATCAAGTGCGCTCTGATTTTTATTGCCGGCCTGCTGGTCACGGCAGGTATTTTCTTGCTGATGATGGGGCAGCCCATCGGCCCGACCTACGGGGAAGGGTTCCGCATGCTGGCGCAGCTGAACCGGGATATCTTCTATAAATCTCTGATCATATACGGCAGCACGGTGCTGGTGGCGCTGGGCTGTATAGCGGTCAGCGCCATGCTTTATTCCCACCGGGTTGCCGGGCCTGTTTATCGTCTGCGTCTTTTTGCCGGCCGGATCGGCAAAGGGGAGGTGAGCGGTCAGGTCGCCCTGCGGCAGACTGACGTGGTCCATCCCCTGGCAGTGGAAATGAACAGGATGAATAATAACTTTTATAGGACATTGACCGGAATCATGCGGGAGATCGAGGCGCTGGAAAAGCAGGCGGAGCTGCTTGAAAAAAAACCGGACCAGCGGGCGGCGCTCGATGAAATCAGAGAGGGAGCGTCACGGATATCCACCCTTATCGGCAGATACAGGCTGTAAGCGTCCGTGGCATGAAAAAGTCCGTTTTTATTCCCCTGTTTTTTCTCTGGGCCCTCTCCCTGCTGGTTTATTGTCTGGAGCGGAGTCCTCATGATTTTGCGGAGAGTGAATGCGGCCTGTGTCACCAGGGCGATCCGGCTGCCGCTGACTCGCTGTTTCTGGACAGTTCAACGGTGGCCTGTACCGGCTGTCATGGTGATATTCTGCGTTCAGGCTTCATGCACCCTGTTGATGTGCGTCCCGAACAGGTGGGTATCCCCAGGGACTTCCCGCTTGCCCGGTCAGGCTTGCTTGGCTGTATTACCTGTCACAGCGTGCATTCCGACCATCTTGATGGTGCCGGAGAAAAAACGTATTTTCTCCGGCGGCAGGAGCGGGGCCGGGCTTTCTGCGCCAGCTGTCATACCCGGGCCACCCTT
>ENA-ORXD01000941-ORXD01000941.1-sediment-metagenome-genome-assembly--contig:-NODE-941-length-29340-cov-4.002905_pt1 | contig 29340 bp, 29 predicted proteins | sample MGYA00237862_ERZ511471 | MGnify/ENA metagenome assembly ERZ511471 | reverse complement strand
TGTCCGAGCACGGAGACCCACAGGCCGAATCCGCGGTGTTGCAGTGGAGCGAGAAAATTGGAACCGTCGAAAAGCGCTTCCTGAGCCGGAAAACCGTCCGCGACCCCTAGGAACAGCCGCATCAACCCGACGTCCCCCGTTCCAGCCGGGGCTGAAGCCCCGGATTCCATTCAAAACCCCGTTGCCCGCCGGGAACCGCCGCATCAACCGGCTTCCCTTTGTTCCAGCCGGGGCTTTGGCCCCGGTCCTTCCACGCGCTACGACTGCACCTGCCGGTGCGCCTCCGCCACGGTGTGCCGGCCGTTGTCGGATTTTCCGATCAGGGCCTTCTGGTACAGGAGAATGACCTTCACCGTTTCATCCGGTTCCTTGCTCAGCCGATCCTCGCAGAGGCGGAGGGCTTCCTCGAAGCGCCCCGCTCTCCTCAGCAGATCCACCAGGATCGCCTCCTCCAGTCCCGCGTCCTCGGCGAACCACTGGCCCATTTCCCGCGCTCGCATGAGGAGTTCGGAGGCCCTTTCCCGGCACCTGGCGGCCCATTCGCCGACACCCGCGTCGTCGCAGGCCCAGGCGGCGTGAATGGCGCCCCACCCCGCTTTTTCATATTCCTTCCGGCTTTCCTCGAGGAGCATCCAGCAGAGAAACTGACCGGCCAGCCTGGGCGTAGACGGGTTCTCCAGGGTGTTCCGGTATTCCTCGCTTCGCACAACCGCCTCGAACGCCCGGTCCCCGTCGGACAGATCGGGGGCGCAGTACCCGCACGAAGGACAGGTATGGATCCAGTAGGAAAGGCTGGAACGTTCCGGCTCCGGCGGCCGGGAATCGAGGTCCGTCGATCCCAGGGACGCCGTGGAAATGAGCCCCTTGTGCGTGCTCTCGGTACCGCAGAGAAAACACGTTTTCTTCTTTTCTCCGAAGGTTGTCAGCATGAATTCCCTCCTCGTTGATTTCGCTTTGCGCCCCGCCCATTCCGACGCAAAAGCGTGCCTTTCGTTGGAAAACGCCGGCCGTGGGAAAGTAATTCACGGAAAGAATCAGAGAGATTGGCCCCAGGAAGAATGAATCCCTGATTTATATATCGTCGCGCCCAGGACCGGTCAAGATAAAATTGATGAAGTCGTAAGAAGGCCAATTCAACACTTTTTCGAACGGCAAAGTAAAAAGTTCCTGTGCCGTGCCGCGATTCCCCCCCCTCTCGGCGCACGGACGGCTTGGAAAAAAACATGGCGCCCGGTCCGGAATCCTGATACACCTGCGCACAGGTGCCCCGCCCGGCCGGCTGCTTCGGGCCCGCGCCGGATTTCCCCGATCGACGGCACCCCCATCAAAAAACGCTTTACGGACAAGGAAGGAACTCATGGAACTGAAAGACGCCATCACGGGAAGGCGGAGCATCCGCAAATTCAAGCCTGACGCCATCGAAAAGAAAGTCCTCACGGAAATCCTGGAGGACTGCCGCTGGACCCCCTCCTGGGGAAACACGCAGCCCTGGGAACTGTTCGTGCTGACCGGACCGGCCCTGGAAAGTTACAGGAAGGCCAGCACGGAGAAGATGGAAAGCGGCGAGATCTTCTCCCCGGAAGTGCCGATGCCGGAAGAATGGCCGGAACATATGAAGAAACGGTACGCCGGCCTGGGAAGGGTCGTGCTCACGGCCCAGGGCATCGCGCGGGAGGACCGGGTGGCGCGGGTTCAATTCTACAAGGAAATGCACGCCTTCTTCGGGGCCCCCTGCCTCGTGATCGCCGCCGTTCCGAAGGACACCCGCCTGGAATATGCCATGCTCGACATCGGGCTCATTCTGCAGACCCTCTGTCTTGCCGCCTATGACCGGGGAATCGGAAGCTGCATCATGGCGGTGTCGGTCGGGTATCCCGATATCCTCCGGAAAGTCCTCCCCGTGCCGGCGGACCGGCGGATCATCATGGGCGTCGCCCTGGGATATCCGGACCCGGATTTCCCCCTGAACCGCTTTCCCCGGGAAAGGGCGAAGTTGGAAGACTTCGTCACATGGGTGTCCTGACCGTATCGGAACCGCCGAAAGGTCCCCTGTTCAACCCCCGGGCCACGGCGGCGGCCTGATCGGAATTTCCGTTTTCTTCTCCATCGCCCTGTGATAAACCTGTGCCCCAACGGACGGAAACGGGTATGCAGAAGAACATGAAATTCCTGGTCCCCGCCTTTTCCCTGGCCTTGGCGGTCTTTTCGGCCTTCTTCCTGTTTCATCCCGGGATCGGCAGGCTCGCCGTGGAGAATCCCGGCAAAACGGCCTTCATGAAGTACCGGGAGGCGGAATGGAACCGGGACGGGAGGGACCTGCGCATCCGGCAGACATGGGTGCCTCTCGGACGGATCTCCCGGTATGTCGTCCAGGCGGTCGTCATCTCGGAAGACGGAAAGTTCTGGCGTCACAGCGGATTCGATTTCGATGCGATGCAGAAAGCCCTCGAAAAAAACCTCCAGGCGGGCAGATGGAAGTTCGGGGGGAGCACCATCAGCCAGCAGCTCGTCAAAAACCTCTACCTCTCCCCCTCCAAGAACCCGGTCAGGAAACTCAGGGAGGCCGTCCTCACCTGGAGGATCGAGCGGAACCTGAGCAAGCGGCGGATTCTCGAACTGTATCTCAACGTCGTCGAGTGGGGGGACGGCATCTTCGGAATCGAGGCGGCTTCCCGTCGATATTACGGGAAACCGTCTTCGGAACTGACGCCCATGGAAGCGGCGACCCTCGTCGCCGTGCTCCCCAACCCGACGCGGTACAAGGCCGACCGGCCGTCCCGCTACATCCGGAAGAAAGCCCAATTCATCTACAACGTCATGGTCCGCAGGGGGGTCGTGGTATCGGAAACCGCGTCGGTTCCATGAACGGGAACCAAGCCGTCACCGGCGGGCAGGAACGGCGGGTTTCCCCGCCGTGACGTCCAGGTAGGGAACCCCTCCGGCGGATCGTTTCAATATACCGGTCGCGACGACCTTCTCGTTCTTCGGCTTCGACGGGTCCACGCCGGGGGGAAGCGGCCCGTGGACGTAGAGGCACCCCGTCCCGTCGTCCACCATCCAGTCGCCCCGGGACACCGGCGGGGGGCCGGGACAGCCCCCCTTCCAGCCTTTGAACGACGCCGCCAGGGTCACCTCCCGGTCCTCATGCTCTCCGGGATTCGCGCGGATCCGCTCGATCGTCGGGCCGGCGGAAGACGGCGGAACCCCCGCGCAGGCGACCAGGAGTACGAGCCCCATGACCGCAACCACCCCGAATCGTCCCACGGCTTACTTCTCCCCTTCCCCTAAGGACGGTTTCTTCTTTTTCGCCTTGAAGGACACCCTCACCTTTGCCTCGTCCGCGGCTGACGGGAGCAACGCGCTTTCCTCCTCTCCCGCGTAATGCTGATAGACGTACCAGTAGTCGCTGTAATTGTTCAGGGCGACGGGGGGGTACGTGATCTCCTCATCCGTGTACGGGTTGGAAAGATCCAGCGTCACGGGGCCGGCGGACCTCCATCCCGCCGGATCTCCGGGGATGTAGTAATGGAAGATGACATTGGCGTAATCGGCGGTCGAACCGTTGTCGTAATAATTGATGATGACGTCGTAGTAGCCGATCTCCACATAGTCGTCGGCCACGTAATACTCGGCGGACGTTCCGGTGTCGATGGAATCGGCCGAGAACGTTCCGTTCGGGGTGCTCTGCCCCATCCAGGGGGCATAGAGCGCCGCAGGCTCCCACACGTACAGATCGACGTCGGCGTCGGTGTCCCACTCGACGTAGAAGGCGAATCCGCCTGGAGCGAGATCCTGGACCCGGTTCTCCATCATGGCCACCACGGCGTCGTACCAGCCGTTGCTCCGGGACTGGTTGCAGGCGAGCGCGGCGTATGAAGCGAGGACGTTCACGACGTCGTCCGTGGACACCTGGTTCCTGGTGGGCGCATAGACGGCGATCCCGTGGGAATCCGCCACGCTTTCGCCCCTGAACCGGTTGACGATGACGGCGTCGGACGCCGCCGACTTGACGGCCTGCGCCGCTTCCTTCACGGAACCCTGGACAAGGTTCGTGTCCATGTAGTCGAAGAAATCATAAAGATCGTGATTCGCCGCGTATTCATAATTCTGGGTGTTCTGCTGGGCAGCGGCGACGACGGCCCCGACGGTGGCGAAGTCGGCTACGATGGCTTCGGCTGCCGCGACCATGACCTCGTGAAGCGCCGCGATCTTCGACATGTCGACGGCGGATTTCGTGACGGCCTCCGATCGTTCCGTGGCAGCGTAATAGGCGTCATAGCATTCCACGATCTCGACGGCGAGTTCCCTCGGCGTCATCTGCGGGTTCGCCGCCAGTGCGGCCAGGATGGTGTCGTAGGGATTGCCGGAACCCGGTTCGGTCTCCTCCGAAAAGACCATGTAGTCCGCCAGGGAGAGAAACTCGTAGGCGACTTCGTACATCGCCATCAGGCAGGCGTCGAAATCGATCACGTCCACGAAGACGCCCGAATCACGGACCCCCTTGGCCAGATCGGGAAGGGTCATGAAATTGCCGCTTGTCGCATCCTCCACGGCCCCCCTGCCCCCCCGCTTCCATCCCGCGCCATGGTCCCAGATGATGAGCGCGTAATGGTCCGCCGGGTACTGCGCGGCCGCCCACTGGATGAATGCGGCCAGGGTCGCCGGGGAGGCCATGTCCACGTTTCCGATGGACGTTCCCGATTCGATGTCGAATCCGCTCCCCGCTTCCGCCTTCCCGACAAGATAGCGGATCGTGTCCCCGTTGTAGGACTGGCCGATCTCGGTGAAGTCCGTGTATTCCGAACTGAATTCGGCCTGGACGACGATGTTCACGTTCTCGTCCGATCCCACCTGCGCCATTTCATTCAGGTCGCTGATCCCGGCCGATGAGAGGTTGTTGTCGGCCCCCAGATAAACCATGAAGGTCCAGGAACGCTTTGCCGCGGACGAGGTCCCTCCGCCGTCGCCTCCGCCGCCGCTGCACGCCGCCATGAACAACAGGAATCCCAGTGCGAGAAATGCGAAAGAACGTTTCATGGACCGAACCTTCCCTTCCCTCATCCCCTCCGGAACGAGTTCTTAATCGTTATCGCGGAGGAGACATCCCTCCGCCCGGCCTGTTGCTTCGCCGTGCGTAAAAAGCGTTGTTCCGACTTCTTACGAATTTTCCAATTATGGGTCAGCGCCCCGGTGTTGTCAACGAGGGAATTCGAGGAAGGTTCCGGACCGGACATCTCACCGGTTCAGCCTTCCGGGAATAAAAAAACCGGCGCACGCCGGCCGGACGGCGTGCGCCGGTTTGCATGGACGGGGGCGCGTCAGGCGCCCTCGACCGTCCTTTCCATCTTCACGAAGTCCACGATGAAAAGAATGTTCAGAAGGAGCATGATGCCCAGGATGATCTCCACCGTCCAGCCCGGTCCGGCCGCCCTGGCGATGGCGGTGGGCATGACCACGGCCATGAACCACAGGATGGCGCATGAAACGGTCAGCCACAGCGCCCACGCAGGACCCACGGCTATGGCGGAAAACTTCGATTTCATCTTTTTCGCCACAAAGGCGGCGCCCGTCATCAGGGCGATGGAGGCGATGAGCTGGTTGGCGGCGCTGAAGGAGGGCCAGAGAATCGTGAACTGGCCGCTCCAGGCCAGGTAGATGCCGATGGCCGCCGGGACGAGGGACGCCACCCAGCGGTTGGTGAGCATTCCATAGGCCCCTTCCGCGGTGTTCTTCAGGGGGGCGAGCATCTCCACGAGGCAGTACCGGGCGAGCCGGTTCGTCGTGTCGAGCGTGGTCAGGGCGAAGGCCGATATCCACAGCCCCGCGATGATTCTCACGACGTTCGTGGGGATGAAGGCCAGGAAACTCGCGTCCACCATCCTGGCGAAGCACTCGATGATCATGTTGGGCGGCGTGAGCCTCAGTGTCGAAGCGGTGCCCGTGTAGAGGGCCCCCCAGTTCTCCAGGGTCAGGGCAAGGGGCGCCACGGCGGTGCCGGCCGCGGCAGCGGCCGCCTGGGCGGCATGGGTGTCCCGGATGACCGTGTAGCCGAAACCGCCGATGGCGCAGATGATGAGCGTCGAGAGGAACCCTTCCGTGAACATGGCGCCGTACCCCACGAACAGTCCGTCCGTCTCCCTCGAAAGCTGCTTGGACGTCGTTCCCGAGGCCACGAGGGAATGAAAACCAGACAGGGACCCGCAGGCGATGACCAGGGGGATGGCCGGCCAGAAGGGCGTCGCTTTTCCGCCGAGAAGAATCGGCGAGAACACGGTGAACGCCGGTGCTTCGAACCCCCGGAAGGTGAAGACGGCGGCGATGAATCCCACCGCGACGCCGAAATACAGGAGGAAGGAATTGAGATAATCCCGGGGTTGCAGGAGAACGTTGACGGGAATGGAAGCGGCGACGATGATGTACAGGAAGAGGATCACCATCCAGGTGCCGTAGCTCGCCTGAACGGGAAAGATGGTGGACATCCAGATGGCGACGGCCATGAGGACGATGCCGATCACCGTGGCCAGGGGGAGGTTCATCTTGAGCCTGTAGAGCAGAACGCCCAGGATGACGGCCGAGACGGTCATGTAGATGGACGCGGCCGAGACGTCCGGGGTTCTCACGAAGATGTCGCCGATGATGTTCGCGAAGGCCCCGACGACGAGGATGAGGAGAAAGAACACGATCCAGTAAAAGGCCTTCCCCGTCCTCTTGGAAATCAGGTCGGTGGCCACGAACTGCACGGATTTTCCGTCATAGCGGACGGAAGCCATCAGGGCCAGGTAGTCGTGGATGGAGCCGATCAGGATGTTCCCGAACCAGACCCACAGCAGGCCCGGGACCCAGCCCCAGCACATGGCCATGGCGGGGCCCACGAGGGGGCCGGCCCCGGCGATGGAGGAAAAGTGGTGGCCGAACAGGACCGCCCTGTGGGCCGGGACGTAGTCGACGCCGTCGTAAAGACGCATGGACGGGGTTTCGACCTCGTCCGACGCCTTCACGACATCCCGCTCGATCTTTTTTCCGTAGAGGAAGTAGAACCCCACGTAGATCAGAAAACCGACGATGATGACTGCAGTGGTTGTCATTGCCCGCCTCCTTGTGGAAGAATATTTGTGTGCCGTTTCTGCGATATGAAGGGCGACGGGATCCGGCGGCCTCCCGGGGAGGAGGGAGGGAGGCCGCCGGACGCTCCGTTGTGCGTCGCGAGCGCCCTGCAGACTTTTCCTTCTTCAGGCCCCCCCGCCCGCTTTTCTCAGAAGCAGCCTCCAATCCTCGTCGACCATGCCCTGGATCTGGTCCAGGTCTTCCTCCTTCAGATGCCGGAACCGCCCCTGAAGCCGGAAGTACTCCCGGACCAGGTATTCCTTCGGCCTGTAGTTGATGGTGTAGCGGACGCCGTCCTCCACCTCGTACAGGGGAAAGATGTTCGTCTGCACGGCCATGCGGGCGATTTTCACGGACATTTCCGACGGGATCCGCCATCCCGTGGGGCAGCTCGCGAAGATGTGCAGGAACCTGGAGCCCTTCATCGACCGGGCCTTTTCCGCCTTCCGGATCAGATCCTCCGGATAGGCGATGCTTGCGGTCGCCGCGTAGGGGATGCGGTGCGCCACCAGGGCCTCCACGATGTTCTTCTTCCGCATCTTCTTCCAGTCCCGGCCGGGCGTGGTGGTCGTCCAGGCGCCGTACGGCGTGGAGGAGCTTCGCTGAATGCCGGTGTTCATGTAGGCCTCGTTGTCGTAGCAGACGTAGATGAAGTTCTCGTTCCGCTCCACGGCGCCGCTCAGCGCCTGAAAGCCGATGTCGAAGGTGCCGCCGTCGCCCGCCCAGGTCACGACCGTCGTCTCGGTGTCGCCCCTCATGTCGAGGGCCGCCCGGACGCCGCTCGCCGTCGCCCCTCCGGTCTCGAAGGCGGCGTGGATGACGGGGACCTTGAGGGCCGACTGGGGGTAGGGCCCGGCGATGACGGACCAGCAGCAGGCCGGCACCACCAGGATCGTCTTTTCCCCCATGGCCTTCAGGAAAAAGCGCATGGCCACGGCCGCCCCGCATCCGGCGCAACCCACATGGCCCGAACACATCCATTCCCGGCTACGCCCGTCCGGTTGCATGGCTCACCTCCTGGAGTCCGACCCACACGCTTTCCCCGGGGGGGACATCGCCGTTTTTCGTCTGAAGGTAGATGTCTTCGAGGACGGCCGTGGTCACGTCCCGGCCGCCGAGGCCTGCGATGAAACCGAATACCTGCGGGCGGTCCGGCATGTTGCACAGCGCCGCGCGGATTTCCTGGGCGAAGATGCCGCCGGCGCCGAAGGAGACGTTCCGGTCGATCACCGCCGCCTTCTTCGCCCGCCCGAGCGCACGGCGGACATCTTCCGCGGGAAAGGGTCTGAACATCCTGATCTTGAGAAGGCCGGCCTTCTCCCCTTTCGACCGCAGTTCCTCGAGGAGGAGACGGGCGGTGCTGGTGACGGTCCCCGAGGCGACCAGGATGATCTCCGCATCCTCGCAGCGGACCGCCTCGACGGGCCCGTACCGGCGGCCGAAGACCGCGTCGAATTCCGCCTCCACGTCGCGAAAGCGCACCCGTGCCTCCTCCATGGCCCGGGCGATGTCCCTGCGCATCTCCATGTAGGCGGAGGGGGGCACCAGGGGGCTCAGGGCGAAAGGTTCCTTCGTGTCGAGACGGAACCTCGGGCTGTACGGGGGCAGGAAGCGGTCCACCGCCTCCTGCCCGGGCACGTCCACCGGTTCGTGGGTGTGGGAGAGATAAAAGGCGTCCAGGACGACCATGACCGGCAGGTTGACCCGTTCGGCCAGGCGGAAGGCCTGGAGGGTCGTGTCGAGGACCTCCTGGCCGTCCTCGCAGTAGAGCTGGATCCAGCCCGTGTCCCGCTGGGCGAGGCTGTCCGTCTGGTCGCTCCAGATGTTCCATCCGGGGCCGAGCGCCCGGTTCACCTCGGCCATGACGATGGGGAGCCTCGCGCCGGCGGACCAGTGAAGGAGTTCGTGCATGAGAGCCAGTCCCTGGGATGACGTCGCCGTGAAGGTCCTCGCGCCCGCGCTCTGTGCCCCGATCAATGCGGCAAGGCAGGAATGCTCGCTTTCGACCCTCAGGAAACGGGCGTCCATCCCGCCGGCGGCGCAATAGTCCGAAAGGATCTCGACGATGTGCGTCTGCGGCGTGATCGGGTAGGCGGAAACCACCTGGACCCGCGCCAGCCGGACGGCCTCGGCGACGGCATGGCTGCCTTCGAGCACGCGCATCATGGGGCGTCCTCCTTCTCCAGGGTCACGGCGTTCCGGGGGCACTCGGCAGCGCAGAGGCCGCATCCCTTGCAGTAGTCGTAGTCGATCCGCCGGTCGTTCATGTCCCTTCCCCTCCTGACGGCCACGTCCGGGCAGAAGACGTAACAATTGTCGCATTGGTTGCACAGGCCGCAGTTGAAGCACCGTTCCGCCTCCCGGATGGACGTGCCGGCGGAGACCCGAAGATCGATTTCATCGAACGAATCGATCCGCTCCTCCACCAGCAGGCGCGGCTGGGTCATCCGCGCCCCGAACCGGAAATAGTCCGTATTGATCTCGCCGGGCTGAACGACGTGGGAACTGCGAAGGCGGCGTGGGCCGCCCATGTAGATTTCCATGGAAAGGGCGGGGCCGCCGCCCACCCTGCATTCCGCAAGCCTTGCCTCGACGGCCTCCATCCCTTCGTGAAAAAACGTATCCAGCGCCATCGCCGCCTGCTTGCCCGAGGCGATCGCCTGGGTGACGTTTTTCGTTTCGTTCACCGGGTCGCCCCCGTACACGAGGGGGTTCGCCCCGTCTTCGGAGACGAGGACGCAGTGGCTCAGGGAAATTCCGCTCCCCCGTCCGGACGGCGGGCGGTGCCAGGGCTGGGCCGCCTCGGCGCCGGTGGCGGTGAACACCCTTTCGACCTCCATCTCCGTCGTTTCCCCCGTGGGAACCACCCGGCCCCGCCCGTCCCGGTCGCGGCCTTCGACCCGCATCCTTTTCAGGACGAGGCCGTACCGGCGGCCCAGGGGCCGGATCGCTTCCGGGGCCAGAAGCTGGTGCAGTTCCACACCTTCCTCCAGGGCCATGGAGACCTCATCCTGAAAGGCGGGCATGTCCTCGCGGCGCCTGCGGTAGAGGATCGCCGATTTTCCTCCCAGCCGGACAACCGTTCTGGCGATGTCGACGGCGGTGTTGCCGCCGCCGATGACGGCCGAAAGACCGTCGCAGGGGGGCGGCTGCCCCCCGCGCACGTTTCTCAGGAACACAAGCCCGTCCGTTACGGCATCCGGGGCTTCCCCGGACATGCGAAGGGGCGCCCCCCTCGAGAGGCCGCAGCCGAGGAATACGGCGCTGTAGTCCTTTCTCAGTCCGTCCAGGGATTCCATCGTCACGGGTCTCCCGCGGAGGATGCGCGCCCCCCCGCTCTCGATCCTGGCGATCTCGACGTTCAGCACCGGGGAGGGAAGGCGGTATTCCGGTATTCCCCACCGCAGGACGCCCCCCGCCTCCGGAAGGGCTTCGTAAACGTCGCAGCCGTAGCCGAGGAGGCCGAGAAACCAGGCCGCGGAAAGTCCCGCCGGTCCGGACCCCACGACGGCGACGCGATGGGGCCGCCGGGGAAGCTTCTCCAGGACGGGTTTCAGATCGTTCCGCGCCGCCGCATCGGCCAGGAAACGCTCGACGCCGTGAACGGCGACGGATGCGTCGAAATCCTTTCTGTTGCAGACCCCCTCGCAGGGATGGAAACAGACGCGCCCGCAGGTTCCCGGCAGGGGATTTTCAAGGAGAATCGTCTCCCACGCCTCCTTGAACAGCCCCCGGCCCGCCAGCATCTCGATCATGGCGATGTCCTCGCCGGCGGGACAGGCGGCGCTGCAGGGGGACGTCTTGTTCTCGTACCGCGGCCTGAGGAAACGCCAGGAACCGGTCTTGTTGCTCTCGGTCGTTTCATGGGTCCTGGGCATGATCAACGCGCGGGGGATCATTTCCGCAGTCATGTTCTCCTCTTTTGCGTGTCCCTCGTTCGAGGGATTCTATGAAAATGAAACGTCGCCGTAGGCCGTCCGGGCCGCCGCGACATTCCGTTCCGGGTCGGAAGGGACCTCCTCCCCGATGGCCGCAATGAGGACGTCCATCGGCGGGATTTCCATGACCCGGGCAAAGGCGCCCATCATGGCGGTGTTCACGATGGGGTGCGTCCGGGTTCCAAGGTTGTGGCGAATGGCGATGCCCGTCGCGTCCACGACGGCCACCCGGCCGCCGGCGAAACGGCCGTTCCCGGAGAGGGAGGGCGGGCCGTTGAGCAGGACCCAGCCTCCCGGCTTCAGTCCCCGGGTCACGTCGATGCTCTGCAGGAGGGTCAGATCCTGAACGACGACATGGTCGGGGGCGGTGACGTTGGTCCTGGCCAGGATCTTCCGGTCGTCCAGACGGAGGTAGGCCTCCACGGGGGCTCCCCTCCGCTCGACGCCGAAGAAGGGGAAGCTCTGGACGTAATAGCCGGCCTTGAACAGGGCGTGGGCGAGAAGGGTGGTCAGGACGACCGTTCCCTGGCCCCCGCGGCCGTGAAAGCGGATCTCGATCATCGGTCCTCCCGGTTATCGGCTCCAGACGACGACGATCGCCGTCGCCGGCCGGCCGTCGAGTCCCCGGAACCCGTGATTGACGCCGGATTCGAAATAGATCGCGTCGCCCGGCGACAGGACCTCGATGCGGCCGTCCGTCCGGAATTCCAGGGTGCCTTCCAGGACGAAGACGAACTCCTCGCCGTCGTGACAGGTGAACAGCATGTCGCCGGTGTCCATGGGAAGGAACGCGACGAACAGGGGCTCCATGTGCTTGTCCGGTCTTTTCGTTTCGAGGGATTCGTAGACGTAACGGACATCCTTCTCGTGAAGGTGGTGGGGACGGCCCCCGATTGCGACCCTCTCGCCGCGGCGGGTGACGGAAATCCGCACGCCGGCGCCGTCATCCCGGAAGAAATGCGCCATGCCCGCCCCGAGCGCCCGGGCAATTTTCAGGAGGCTCGCCACGGGGGGAACGACGGTTCCGTCCTCCATCTCCGAAAGAGCGGTTTCGGAAAGGCCGGTTTTTGCGGCCAGATCCTGCAGTGTCAGCCGCCGCCCCTGCCGGAGACCCCTGATTTTTCCGCCGAGATCCAATCCCTCGCCGCCGCCGCTTTTTTCCTTTTCCATCATCCGCCCTCTCCGGCCGCGCCGGGAACCCGCCGTCTGCGACCCGGCGTAATTTCCCGATTCCGCGGCTTCCCTGCTTCAGGATGACCCACAGCTAACAGATGGAATTTCCCCCTGCAACCGGATATGGGGCAGGCGGCGATATGGGCTTTCAAGCGGTCGAAAAAGGGGGGCAAGCGGATGGGATGGGGGGATGCCGGGGAAATGACGGGCGTGCGCCGGCCGGCCGTTCCCTCCCGGGCGGGGTCCGTTCAGAAGGCCAGTTGTTCTTTCAGGAGTTTCAGGTACCTTCTGCTCACGGGGATCCGTCTGGACGTCTTCGTCTTGATTTCGGCCTGCGAGCTGTCGTGGAAGATGATCTCGTCCACCTGGTTCAGGTTGACGAGGTACTGCTTGTGGCACCGGACGAGATCCGTCCTGGACTCGAAGATCTTGAGCGTCAGCTCCGTGTAGAACTCGCCTGAGGGACAGACCACGTGGATCCCTGCCTGGCCGGAACGGACATACTCGATGTCGGAAACGTTGACCAGCTTGATCCTGTTGCAGACGATGCAGGGAACCCTCTTGATCTCGGGGCTGGAAGCAACGGCGGGCCTGCGGCCGTCGTCGATGTTCTTCTTGAGTCTCACGATGGTTTTCGACAGCCTGTCCTTCTCGACCGGCTTGAGCAGATAATCCACGGCGTTCTCGTCGAAGGCCTTGAGGGCGTAAGTGTCGTACGCGGTGACGAAGACAACATGCGGCAGGATTTCCTCCTCGATCATCCCCAGAAACTCGAATCCGTCGATGACGGGCATCTGGATGTCGAGAAAGACGACGTCCGGCCTTTCCTTCCGGATGAATTTCATCGCGTCGAGGGCGTTGGCGCATTTTCCCGCAACCGTGAATTCGCCCGTCTCCGCCAGGATCGCGCCCAGTTCCTCCCGGGCATGAAACTCGTCGTCCACGATCAGCGCCCGGATCATGTCAGGATGCCTCCAGCGGGATCCGGATCGTGACCCGCGTCGATTCGTTGGGGACACAGGACAGGCGGGTCCCGAAATCGTTGCCGAAGAGGGCCTTGATCCTCCTGTTGACGATCTTGATCCCCAGGCCGCCGTTTCCGCCCTCCTCCCGGAACGCCCCCGCATTGTCCTCGATTTCGATGACGGCGGACCCGTTCGAGGAATGCGCGCTGATCCTGACCGTCCCGCCCTCCAGCATGTTCGAAACCCCGTGCTTGATGGCGTTTTCGACGAGGGGCTGCAACGTGAAGGTGGGGAGCTTCTGCCTGAGCAGGTCCGGGTCGATGTTCATCTCCACCGTCAGCCGCTCCTCGAATCTCGCCTGCTCGATCTTCAAATAGGACCGGACCTGATCGAGTTCTTCCTCCAGCGTGGACACGTCGCTCACCCTCTTGAGATTGTTCCGCAGGAACATGGAGAGGTGGATCAGAAGGTCCCTGGCCCTGGCCGCGTCGTTCCTCAGGATGGAAATGACCGTGTTGAGGGAGTTGAACAGGAAGTGGGGGTTCACCTGCGCCTGGAGGAGCTTCAGTTCCGCCCGCAGGAGCAGGTTCTTCTGCTTCTGGTAGCGCGAGATGAGAAGCTGGTTGGACAGAAGGTTCGTGATCCCCTCTCCGAGCGACTTGTTGATCTTGAGAAACCGCGTGTTCCTCGGTTCGTACAGCTTGATCGTCCCGATGACCTCGTCGTCTATCCGCAGGGGGACGACGAGAACCGAGTTGAGCGGGCACGATTCCATGAGGGGGCAGGCGTACCGTTCGCCGACGCCGTCGATGAAGATCACCTTGTTCTCCTGGATCGCCTCTCTGGTCAGGTGCGAGGCGATGGGGCTTCCGGCCAGGTGATGGTCCGAACCGCATCCGGTGAAGGCCAGCACCTTTTCCCTGTCGGTGATGGCCACCGCTCCGACCCCCGTTTCCTCATGGATGATCTTCGCCAGGTCCGTCGCCGTGTGCCGGTTCATCCCCCGGTTGAGGATGTCGAGGGAGCGCCGGGCGATCTGGAAGGCCTTTCCGGAGGACACCGCCCCGATCCTGTCGTAGATGTTTTTCTGGTCCCGGATGATGCTCACGAAGAGCGCGGCGCCGATGGAGCACGACACGGTCATGGGGATGGCGACGACCTTGACGAGTTCCACGGCATCGGCATGGGGCCGCGAAAACGCGATGGTGAGCGCCATGTGAATCACTTCGCCGGCGAAAGCCACGACGAAGACGATCCAGGGATTGAAAATCAATTCCGAGCGGTTCCTGCGGATCAGGTAGAGGTGGACCATTCCCGCCATGGCGCCTTCGATGGTCGTGCTCAAACCGCATGAAAATGCGGAAAAACCGCCCTGCAGGAAACGATGGAGGCCGCTCGTGAAACCGACCGCCGTGCCGAGAAGCGGGCCGCCGATCATTCCGGCCAGCACCGCGCCCACGGCCCTTGTGTTCGCGATGGCGTCGTGGACGCGCCAGCCGAGATACGTCCCCATGATCGATATGACGGAGAAGAACAGATACAGGATCACCTTCTCGCGCGCCAGGGGGAAGGCGGTGGTCAGGGGCTTGGACCACGGAAGCTTGCAGAACAGGTACGCGATGCCGAGGAACACCGAAACGGCCTTGATGAGATGGATGAGAAGATCCATGCTGCGTTCTCGTTTCCGGCTGCTGCGTTTCAACTGGCGCAGGATGAGAAGCTTATACAACAGATTCTAAAAAACATCAAAAAAACCTCCGCCCGAAGACGGAAATTGACAGATGCCGCCGGGGGGCGTAGATTCAGGCCTGAAATTCATGGGAAAGGGGGCTTTCGGCTTTCCGAAGGGTGATCGCATGCCAGCGTTTTTCATCGCCAGGGTGAACATCACGGACAGGGAACAATACAAGAAGTATTTACAGGTCGTTCCCGGAATCATCAAAAAATATCACGGAACGGCGCGGGTACGCACCGAGGAGGCCCTGACGCTGGAAGGACCCCCGGAAAACCGCAGGATCATCGTCATCGAGTTTCCCTCCGTGGAGGAGGCCGAACGATTCTACCATTCCGCGGAATATCGGGAAGCCATACAGATCCGAAAGAACGCCGCCGCCGGTGAAGTCATCGTGGTGGAAACGGTATGACAGTTTTCTGAAATGGGCGAAGAATACCTTTCCACCGGATTCACCGACGTCGACGGCGCCCCGGACGCCGATGCGTATTCCCGGTGCCTCTCTCTCCTGGACGCCCTGCCGTACTACCGGGAGTACAAGCGGCAAAGCTATGAACTGCTCGATCTGAAGCCGGGGGTGCGCGTCCTGGATGCGGTGTGCGGTCTTGGGGACGACGTGTTCCGCATGGCTGAAAGGATCGGGCCTGGGGGATGCGTCGTGGGACTGGACGCGAGCGAATCCCTCCTCCGCAGCCGCCCTCACCGCCTACACGGTGGTCGGCCGGAAACCGGCATGACGGCATGCCGGGCGCGGCCCCGGCGCCCGCCGGGCATGGGGCGTCCGCGCGGCCCCGGCGGGGCGGGACGGGCCGGGAAGACGGCCGCCCGATTCCGTCACTTCGATTCCGGATTCGAGGGAACGTTCAATTCGTTCCAGATGGCCATGCCGATCTCCTCCAGAACGTAAGGCTTCTTGATGAACGTTCCCACACCCAGCTTCTGGGCCTCCTGGATGCGCGCCTTCTCGACGTAGCCGCTGGTGATGATCGCCTTCTGTCCCGGATGGAGTTCCAGTATCCTTTCGTACGTTTCAAGACCGTCGATGCCGGGCTCCATGATCATGTCCAGCACGACAAGGTCGACGAAGTGGTCCTTCAGGTATTCCAGCGCGTTCTCTCCGCTGGAAGCGGTGACGACCCGGTAGCCCACACGGGAAAGCATGGAGGACGCCAGTTCCAGCTGATCCGGGACGTCGTCGACGACGAGAAGCGTCTGCCCGTTTCCCATGTACCGTTCCACGGGAACGCGGTCCTTTTCCTTTTTCACTTTCTTCCGCGTGGCGGGGAAGTACAGGCTGAAGGTCGTTCCCTTGCCCACTTCGCTTTGGACATCGATATACCCTTTATGGTCCTTGACGGTGCCCCAGACGACGGTCATTCCCAGGCCGGTTCCGCTTCTACCCATGACTTTCTTCGTATAGAAGGGCTCGAATATCCTTTCGATGTCCTCCCGTGGGATCCCGACGCCCGTGTCGGTCACGGTGACGACCACGTAATCCCCCTCCCGTATGTCGTCATAGCCCCGGATGGGTTGGTCGATATACCTGTACTCCGTCGCGATGGTGACCGTGCCTCCCTGCGGCATGGCCTCGGCGGCGTTGGACAGGAGGTTCATGACCGTTTTGGACAGGTGGAGGGGGGAGCCGACGATGTTCGGCAACTGCTCGTCCAGCCGCATCTCGAACCGGACATCGGGATGGTAGAACTGCAGCTTGTCGTGTTCCGGCGTCTCGAAGTGCATGGTGATGATGTCGTTGAAACTGACGACGGTGGCGTTCGCGAGACTTCTCCGGGTCAGCGTCAGCATGTCCTGCACGATCCGGGCCGCTTTCTCCCCCGATCTCCTGATGATGTCCAGCTGCTTTTTCATGGGGTTGTCGTCGGCGAGCTTCATCATCAGCAGTTCGGGAAGGCTCACGATGCCGCCGAGGACATTGTTCAGGTCATGGGCGACGCTCCCGGTGAGCATCCCCAGCGCCTCCAGCTTGCCCGCCCGTTCGAGGGCGACCTCCAGTCGCTTCTTTTCCTCTTCCGACCGCCGGATCTCGGTAATGTCCCGGATCAGGGCGCCGATTCCCGTTTTCCCGTTGTGCAGGGCGACGGGAAACTTGCGGGTTTCCAGGATCTGGCTGCGCACATGCTCTTCCACGACCACAAGCCTGCCCGCCTCGAGGGCGCGCCTGTCCGACCGGCCGGCCAGCCGGGCGATGTCGGGGGGAAGGATATCGTCGTCGCATTTCCCGAGGATGTCACTTTCATCCCCCAGGCCGAATTTCTCGAGAAACGTCCTGTTGGCAAGGATATAGTGGAAGTTCTCATCCTTCATGAAGGCCCCGTCGGACGTGGCGTTCAGAAAGGTCCGGTACCGCTCCTCGCTTTCCTGCAGGAAGGTCTGGGCCCGCTTCAATTCCGTCAGGTCGGTCATGGAAAGGACGCACTGCCTCGTGCCCTCGATGAACGCGACGGTGATGTGGACATGCTTGATCCCGCCGTCCTTGCAGAGCAGTTTGAACTCATAGTTCCGGGGGGCTTCCCGGCCTTTCATCCGGGCCGTGTGATACGTCATCAGACGGTCCATGTCCCCGGGATCCACAAAGGACATCCATGTCCTCCTGTCCTCGACTTCCTCTCTGGAATACCCCGTTATCTGCTCGAACCTGCCGTTGACGAGAATGAGAACGTCGTCCTCATCCAGAATGACCATCGCGGCGTTCGTATTTTCAAAGATGGCACGGTATTTCTGTTCGCTGACCTGAAGATTCCCCTCGGCCTGTTTCCGGTCGGTGATGTCCCGGGCGATCCCCTGAACGGCATAGGGAACTCCCTCCGCGGATGTCAGGAGGGTCGCGTTGACTTCGAGCCATTTTTCCCGGCCGTCTTTTGTATAAATCATGAGTTCAATAGGTGGCATCTTCCTGTTCGGATTCTGAAGCCTCGACTCGAGGCGGCACTTGATCCGGGCAGCGGATTCGGGATGGACGGCCTTCAGGATGTCCTTGCCGATGAGATCCCCTGCGGCATGGCCGAGAATCCTTTCCACCGCGGGATTCAGTGACAGGAGCTTCCATTCCAGGTCATGGGCGTAAATGATGTCATTCGTTTTTTCGTAAAGCACATCCGCTCTGAATTTCTGTTCGGCTTCAACGACATCCTTCTCCAGCAAACGATCCTTCACGTTTATACCTCGTCAACAAGCACCGTCAGGTTTGACATTGTCCGCAATTCACCGTTCTGGAAAACGACCGCACAATGTATCTATCGTCTCGTATCCCTACAATCTTGAGAGGACGCCGGCCCGAATCGTCACCGAAAAGGAATTTGAGCCGCCGCGGGGTCTAAAGACCGGACGCACAGGAACGCCGATCGAGGCCCCGATCCTCCCCCGGCGCTTTTGCGAAAGGATCCCATATCACGCGCCTTTTCCCCTGCGATCCGCCGGCGCGCCGGCGGTGCGCCCCATTCCCCGGAAATCCGGAATTCGGCCTCCCGGGTCTTTCCGCTTCGCGTTTCTACTTTTCACAAGCCGATCTTTTTTTGACATTGGCGGTTCCCTGTGTTAGAATTTTGGACAACAAAGTGCTGAAACCGGCGAGGCCGTTTCCTTCTGTCCATCCGGGAGCCCTGTTCACGTCGTCCACGGGATCACGATGGCAAGACGAGCGCTTTTCCCCTTCCGTTAATTTTCCTTTGCGACTCCGTTGCTTTCCGACCGCTTCACAGGAATTCCGTCTCTTTGTGCGCCCGATGGTCCATGGACGGCCCGCACCGGGGAAACAGGCAAGTAAATCGGGGAGGTGCCCGTGTCATGAAGACATTCACCAATTCCATAGGGATGTCCTTCGTCATGATCCCCCCCGGGATCTTCGTAATGGGGAGCCCCCAGAGCGAACCGCAACGATTCGACGATGAGGTGCAGCACCGCGTGGAGCTGACGAAACCGTTCTACATGCAAAGGACGGAAGTGACGCAGGGACAATGGAAAGCCGTGATGAAGAGCAATCCGTCGCATTTCAACGGTCGCGGAGACAGCTTCCCCGTGGAGCAGATTTCATGGGAGGATTGTAAAAGATTCATCGAAAAACTGAACCGGCGGGAAGATACGGACAGATACCGCCTGCCGACGGAAGCGGAGTGGGAATATGCCTGCCGGGCGGGAACGACGACGCCCTTCAATACGGGATACTGCCTTTCCACCAGTCAGGCGAATTACAACGGGAACTATCCCTATAAAGGGTGCCTCGGGGGGTGCTACAGGCATTGCACCGTTTCCGTGGCCTCCTTTCCGCCCAATGCCTGGGGTCTCTACGACATGCACGGAAACGTCTGGGAATGGTGTTCCGACTGGTACGGGGAATATCCCGGCCGTCCCGTCAGGGATCCCCGCGGTCCGGTCAACGGGACGATCCATATCCATCGCGGCGGCAGCTGGAACTACTGCGCGGAGTGCTGCCGCTCCGCCTATCGCATCAAGCGGGCACCCGATTTCCGTCTTGATTTCTTCGGGTTTCGTCTCGCCCGGGAGGCGGAAGCCTGACCGCCGGGCTCCCCCGCAAGTGTGCACCCCTTTTCCCTGCTGCGGAAAGGGTCCCGCCTGCCCGGTTCAATCCATGTGCTGCGCCGTCTGCAGGATGGGTTCCTTCCCCAGCAGGACCATGCCGAACCGCTCGTATTTCTGATTCCTGTCCGCATCCCGGTCGTGCCAGCGGGCCAGGAACTCGTATTCCCTGAGCCAGGTCCTGCGAAAGGACGCCGGATCTTCAAAAAGCAAAACCCCCCTCGCATGGCCGATCATGATGGCGTAATGTCCGTCCTCGTTATCTTCCCGCCAGTCTTTCAGGGTCATGAACCGCTCCGCCCATGCCTGCAGCAGGACGATGACCGGATGCCCTTCATCGATGTAGCGCTTCACTTCCCCGAGAGACATGTCCTGCTTTGCCTTCACGGAAAATCCCCTGGCCTCGGCGACCGATATCATCCGCTCCACGCGGGTGCCGTCCCTGCCCGTTCCCAGTTCCCCGATCAGTTCGTCTTCGCGGACATCGATCCCGTAGTACGCCATGACGATCTGGAGCGCCTTGGCCCCGCAGTCGAAGTCGAACGTCTGTCTGCCGCTGTGCAGGTTGATCATGGGACACTCCTATCGGATTTTGCGGACGCGGCGCCATGCCGCATGAAAGGATTCCGCGAAAACGCGGCGCAACCGGTTGACGGCTTCCACGTTCGGCGTCCGGTCCGGATTCCTGTAAAGACGCTCGTTGGTCTCCTGAATGATCGCCGGCACGCGCCCGCCGACCCGGCCCAAGGCGTTTACGGAATGCTCGGAACACACGTGGCCGTATACGTTGAAGTACTCGGATCCGTTCACGGTCACCTTGACATCGGGAAGCCTTTTGCGGAGTTCCGCCGCGTACGATTCCACGTAATCGTCGGGGGAAAAACGCCTTGGCGCTTCGTCCAGGAAGGAATGCTGGAAATTCATGAGGTCGATCTGGTTGTCATCGACGCCCCGGGCCGTCACCGTAGAATGTCCGTCCAGCAGAAACTCCATTCCCGATTCGATACAGTCCTCTATCGTTCTATGGAAGGTCTTCAGATATTTTTCCGCAAGCGATTTTCGCAGGCCGTCATCGGGTTCCCTGTGCTTTCTGTACACCGGTTCGCCGTTCACGTCCTTCAGGGGCACGCTTTCTTCTATCCTGTCCGGATGCCGGTTCGCCTCGACGATGAGACTGCAGAAAGGGAAAACGATATGCCGGTTCGCGAGGAGATCGCGAAAATCGTACAACCAGTTCGTGTACCAGTCGACATTCCTTACCAGAACGGGGAATTTATCGGAAAGACTGTCCAGGGGGATCTCGACGGGAATCACGATGCCGCTGTGCGGTACGACAACGATCAGTTCCTTCAGTTCCACACCGGTTGCCCCCCTCTGAAAGGATCACGCGGCCGAAGGGGACCGGACGGCCCCGTCCCCTCGGTAAATCGCCTTCGAATCCGCATGGAACATATTTATATAAATTTACACTTCTTTGGAATTCCCGTCAAACCCCGCCGGCCCCAACCCCGCGACGCTTGATTTACGGCGTTGTCCTGTGCTTCAATAGAAATTAATGGGGGCACAACACCCGCCTGTCATCCGCCTGACGATATCTTAATGGAATGATTCTTCGCGACAAGATGTTCGATCCCGCGAATGACGGGGGGAAAATATCGAAAAGGAGGAAATTTCATGGCAAAGGTGAAAATCGAGCCAAGGGGAAACGTGGCGATTCTGAGACTGGACAACGGGCTGAAAAATCCCGCCGGCCGTGAACTGGTGGAGGACATGTCCGTCGCCCTTGAAACGGTGAAAAGGAATTGCGACGGGATGGTGCTTGCCGGAGGCGACCGATTTTTCTGCATCGGTCTGAATCTCCCCGAACTCATTCACTACAACCGATCCGAAATGGCCGATTTCTGGCATAAATTCAACGAAGTGACGATGAATCTCTACACCCTGCCGCTGCCGACGGCCTCCGCCGTCGCGGGTCACGCACCCGCCGTCGGCACGATCTGGACCCTGTGCTGCGATTACCGCATCGCCGCGGAGGGGAAGAAGCTGTTCGGTCTCCTCGAGGTCAAGCTGGGCGTTCCGACGCCCTTTCCCACCGTCCTGATGCTGCGGCAGGCGGTCAGCGACCATATCGCGAACGACGTGATGTACTTCGGGGAAATGTTCGGGCCGGAAAAAGCGAAAGAGATCCATCTGATCCATGACATCTGCCCGCAGGCGGAAGTGGAGGAAAAAGCGCTTTCCTGGGTTACGACCCTGGCGGCCCGTCCCCGGCACGCGCTGGCGGCGATGAAGGACCTGCGGACCGAGGAGATCCGGGTCCGGTACGAAAGAAACTTCAAGGCCTGGAACGAGTTGTTTCTCGACTGCTGGTTCAACGAGAAGACACGGCCCCTCCTGACCAGGGCGGCCGAAAAATTCTGAACCGCACGGCATCGACCCCGGGGAACGGAAAGCGGCCGGTCCCCGGGGACACCCCCCAAGGGCCGCCGGATGCCGGCCGATCCGATGAAGGCCTTTCCCGTCAAACCATCATTTTTCCCTGATTCTCAAGGTTTTACACGACGTCCTTTTCTTTGCTGATGCCCCTCCCGCTTTGCTTTCTCCTTGCGACACGCTTCAGGAAATCCGCCGGCGAAACGACTTCCATTCCCTGACACATCCCGGGAGGAAAATGAATCCCGTTTCCCGTGACCAGGCAGTCCGCCCCGCCCGCGACTGCAACCTCCAGAAAAGGCATGTCATCGGGATCAGGCAGGGAAACGGAAAGGGGGCTGGACGTGACGACCCATCCATGATGTGCGATTTCATCGAGGATAACCGCTGTCTTTTCACGGTCGAAACCGAACTTGGGACGTTCCAGTACCTCCCGATATTCGGACAGGATACGGGCATCGATGCACAAACGCGGGTTCCCGGAAGACACCATGCGCACGATATCGCCACACGGGCCGAATGGCGACAGGAGCCCCGCCACGAGGACATTCGTATCGAGGACGATTCTCATCGCCTGCGTTTTTCCCGCACTGCCTTTATTTCAGCGTTGATTTCCTCCATGGTGAGACCGTCGGTTCCCCGTTCGACGGACCGGCGCTGGAGGCTCATGACGGCCTCGGCGGCCCGGGCCTGACGGATGGCGGAGAGGGACTCTTCAAGGTTCCCTTCGTTCACCGCCGACAAAATGGCGATGGGCCTGCCGTTGCTCGTTACAACAACCTCCCGTTCCCGGGAAAGATTCTTCCACACCTCGGCCGACTTTCCCCGGAAATCGCGTACACTGATGAATTTCATGGATTACCTCCAATTGTGCCTGTATTGTGTACGCTATTGTCACTCAATGTCAAACCTTTTTTGTGCACGATATTGTATCGGCCAGCACCCCCCGAAACGAACTATTTGCAACCTACAATATTTTCGTTTGACAATATTTGCCTAATCAAGTATATGTCCCCCCGGCTATCCGAAAAATCCCATCCGCTGGAGGGCACCTCATGACATCCGATGACCGCCTCATCTATCTTCTCTCCATGGCGCAGCAGACCATGAAGGATTACACGAACGCCGCGCTTTCCAAAGCGGGGGTGGAATTGACGATGACGCAGGCAGGGATTCTCTTCCTTCTGAAGCACAAGGACATGCGCACCATGTCGGAACTGGGCGAGGTGTTCGACATCGACAATTCCGCCGTGACCCGTCTTGTGGACCGCCTGGAAAAGAACGGCATCGTCGAGAGACAGACCGCTCCCGGCGATCGAAGGGCCTATCTGGTCCATATGACCCCCAAGGGACTGGACTCCCTGGAGAAGGCGAAAAAGATCATCATGTCCGTCAACGAGGACCTGAGAAAGGGATTCACTTCCGAGGAAGTGGAAGCCTACAAGAAAATACTGAGGAGCATCCTGGAACGATTCAAGGTCCGGTGACGCCGGACGGGAACGATCACGGCGATCCGCCGTTTCATCGAACGGTACATACCGTTCGTCCCCGTGTGAACCAGTCGACCCCGAAACGGGAGGACAAGGCTGAAAGGAGACACCTGCTTGGAAACATGGTCTGGATTTGACAACCCGGAAGGAGTCCGGAAGGGACTCCAGAATGTCGGCTACATCGCCTCGGACCGCATCGCCAACACGGTCTACCTGGCATCCCACCTGGCAAAGCCGATCCTCGTGGAAGGGCCGGCGGGCGTGGGCAAGACGGAGCTGGCCAAGGCGACGGCGGCCTTCATGGGCGTTCCCCTCATCCGGCTTCAGTGTTACGAGGGACTGGACGAGTCCAAGGCGCTGTATGAATGGAAATACGGGAAACAGCTTCTCTACACGCAGCTGCTGAAGGACAAGCTCGACCGGATCGTCCAGGGGGAAATGGACCTGTCCGAGTCCATCGAAAAGCTGCACCAGTACGACGACATCTTCTTCTCCCCCCGGTTTCTCGAACCGAGGCCCCTTCTGAAGGCGCTCCAGCAGAAACAGGGGGCGGTGCTCCTGGTGGACGAAGTCGACAAGTCCGACGACGAGTTCGAGGCCTTTCTCCTCGAGATCCTCTCCGACTTCCAGGTCTCCATTCCGGAAATCGGAACGATTGAGGCCACGTCCGTGCCGTTCGTGTTCCTGACCAGCAACAACACCCGGGAACTCAGCGAGGCGCTCCAGCGGCGCTGTCTTCACCTGTACATCTCCTTTCCCGACGAACGGCTGGAGAGGGAAATCGTCCGGACCAGGGTCCCCGACATCACGGAGAAGCTGAACCGGCAGCTGGTCGCCTTCATCAACAAGGTCCGGCAGCTCGACATCAGGAAGCTTCCCTCGGTAAGCGAAACAATCGACTGGGCGCGGACGCTGGTGCTCCTCCACGCCGACAACCTGGACCGGGAGATGGTCAAAAGGACGCTGAACACGTTCCTGAAGACGCAGCAGGACATCCAGGTCGCCGAGAGCAGGCTGGATGCGCTGACGGAACAGACCGTCAGGGAGGTGGGTTGATTGGACCGGACCCTCGAAAACTTCATCACCGTTCTGAGGCGGTCCGGCGTGCGGGTCTCCGTGTCGGAAACGATGGATGCCGTCAGGGCGGTGTCGTTGTCGGGCTATGAGGACCGGCGGATGATAAAGGATTTTCTCGCCGCCTCCCTCGCGAAGTCGCAGCCGGAAAAGCTGATATTCGAGACCTGTTTCGACCATTTCTTCAGCATCGCCGATTTGAACGGCAGCAACGGCCTCTCCAAGGAGCGGCCGGAAACGCCGGCGGAACCGCTCAGCGCCCCCCTCACCCGGATGCTTCTTTCCGGCAGCGGGGGAGGACTGGCGCTCGCGTTCAGCGAAGCCGCCGCGGGGGCGGGCGTCAAGGACATCCAGTACCCGCACCAGCGGGGCGTCTACATGCAGAAGCTCCTGCAGATGCTCGGCATGAACGGGTTGAACGAGGACATTCAACGTCAGGCGGCCCGGGGCGGATCCGACGCCGCCGCTCTCGCGAAGACGCTGGAATCCATGCGCGACGATCTGATCCGCTCCGCGAGGGACCTCGTCGACCGCCAACTCGAGCTCTACGCATCGAAGCGCTCCGAGGAGATGCTCGAGAGAATGCTGAACAACACGAACCTGTCCTCCCTGGAGGAGCGCGACATGATCCGGATGCAGGTCATTGTCCAGAAAATGGTCAAGCGGCTGAAGGACCGCTATTCAAGAAGGCCGAAAACGGCCAGGAGGGGACAGCTTGACCTGAAAAAAACCATGAGAAGAAACATCCGGTACGGCGGCGTCCCCTTCGATCCCGAATGGAAATCCAGGAAAATGGACCGTCCCGAAGTCGTGGTTCTCTGCGATGTCAGCCGTTCCGTTTCGAACGTGGTCCGGTTTCTGCTCCTCATCCTTTACAGCCTCAACGAAGTCATTTCGAAGATCCGGTCCTTTGCGTTCTGCACGAACCTGGTGGAGGTGAGCGCATTTTTCGAGAGATACCCCGTTCACGAAGCCATCTCCAAAATCCTGTCCGGCGACGGGCTGGACATCATCCTGAGAAAGACCGATTACGGCCGTTCCCTGGCGGATTTCAGGGAGCGCCATGCCGACTCCCTTTCAAGAAAGACGACCGTCGTCATCCTGGGGGACGCCCGCTCGAATTTCGGAAACTCCCGCGTGGACATTCTCCGATACATCTCCGAGAGGAGCAAGCGTCTCATCTGGCTGAACCCCGAAGCGCCGCTCCTCTGGGGATTGGGGGATTCCGAGATGAGGAAATACCTCCCTTACTGCACCCTGGCGAGGGAATGCAGCACCATTCACCATCTGGAACTGGTGGTGGGTTCCCTGCTGCGCAGATGACCGGCGCCGCCGTTTCGCGGTGCCCGGCCGCCGGGAACGGAACGACGGAACCGGGACGTTCCGAATAACAAAGGAATCGCCCGGTTCCGCGATTTACGGATTCTATTTGACGGTAAAATCACAGAATTCGAACAGCAGGTTGTTCCCGTTCCGTTTCAGCTTCCCGTATTCGGACTCGATATCCAGGGCCCAGCTCCCGGTCAATCTCGAATAGGGGCCGTATTCGAAAATCATTTTCAGGCCGTACAACTTCAACGTGCCCTCGATGCCCGATTCAGGTTTGAAGTTGATTGTCACTTCCGTCGGGTAGGCCAGTCTGCCCGCGGCCGGGGTGCCTTTCACGTATTCCAGCGCTTCGGTGGCCGCCAGGGGCCTGCCGTCGTGGACGATGATGCACGGTTGAAAGGTCGGATAGACGGAATTCCCATAGATATTGGGAGCCTCGGAAAACACGATCGTGAGGTCATCCTCAGCGATTCTCGCCCAGATCCACCCCGTCGATGTGTCATATACGAAATGATTCCCCCAGTTTTTGTCATGGTAACCGAAACCGTTTTCCCTGATTACCATTGTGCCGCCGGTTTCTTTATTCGTGATCGAGATATCGGCTTTTACCTTCGCGGCGGAAGCCAGGATGCCCCATTCGTCGCGCAGGTGCCTCCCATCGACCACGGCATCGAAAGTGCGCCCCCTGCCCGCCTTTGCCGCCGGGACCGCGGCGTCGAAGACCACGGTTGCCTTCGCGGCGTTTCCGTTCGCGTCCTTGATGTCCATCCTGGCGATGAAGGTCGGCAACGCCCCGGTCTTTTTCATCTCCAACCGGCAGTTGTTCAATCTGACCGTCATGTTCTTCCCGCCGGGCATGCCGATCCCGCCGGGAACCGCATCCTCCGTCGCATAGAAGATGGGGGTCCCTTTTTCATCGTTCACGACGAAGCTCACCTGGGCGTAATTCTTCGGGTCGTACTTCGGGACGGAAAGCCCCTTGGACAGGTCCGAATGATACTTGACGTATCTCGGTTCCAGAACGCTCGGAACCTGGAACGCGATCGTGACGAGGTATCCGTTGTCCAGATGTGCGTCCAGGTACCACCACTCGTACGAACCGATCGATTGATCCTTCTCGGGGTGGTACAACCACACCGCCACATCATCCACTTTGTCGACAGACTGACCGAACACCGGGGAAAAACAAAAGATTGCGAACAACGACAACGCCACGCAGCAAACAGTCTTCACCTTCATTTTGTCCCGTCTCCTTTTCAGTTGAAGCTGCCGTTTCCCCTCTCGGCCCGACACGAAGTCGCTTCACGGCGTGGAAAATTCATCGGCACGAACCGAAGTCCACCCCGCAATTGCGACACATAAAAATTCGGATGTCCGTTGAGTAACAAAAAGATATAAAATTGACAAGACCGCAGAATGCGACCCTCGCGGTTCAACGACCGTTCGTCAACGGAAACGGACCTCGGAACCCGGACAGGGTTATAAGTGGGACCTTCGTTGTATAGAAGTTCTTCCTTCCCCGCCCGTTTCCGAATCATTCGACCGGCGACTCAGGCGTTTTCGATCGAAGGCCGGAATCGGAGCGCCGGTCCCCTGCGGAACAATCCGTCCGGCAGTTCTTTTTTCTGTCACACGACGCCACCTGAAACAGTCTAAGAGGGAAAAAAGAAGGAGCGAAGGAATGAATGCCAAAATCAATCCCGAGTTTGCCGCGCCCTGCGGTCTTTACTGCGGGGTATGCGCCGTTCAACTCGCCCACGGCACGGACAACCGGCGGATGAAAGAATCCCTGGCAGATCTCTTCAGGGGAAAGCTCCCGGACAGCGGGGATCTCACCGCGGCGGACATCCATTGCCGGGGCTGTCTCTCCGACGACTTATTCATCCACTGCACCCGGTGTCCCATCCGGAGCTGTACGAAGGAGAAACATTACGAGGGCTGTCACGAGTGCTCCGATTTTCCCTGCACGTTGATCGACGAGTTCCCCATACCCGTAGCGAAAAAGGTCATCCTGAGGGCGATACCCCATTGGAGGGAGGTCGGAACGGAAAGATGGATCGCCGACGAGGAAAAGCGCTATCGGTGCCCCCAATGCGGGAACAAGCTCTTCCGGGGCGCTCAGCGTTGCGGCAGCTGCAGGACCGTTGTCAGTCCGGATTGAGAGAAGGGACACATCCTGATTTTTCCCCGGAACACCGGGATGCCGGCGGAGACAAAAGATATGAATGAGTGCTTCACTTCATCCGGTGCTTAATGAAGCGAAAAAGCCACCAATGCTGTTCCTTGTCCGGTTTTTTAATATGATCTCTGGCACTATCCGATTCGGTCGTCGCACTCCTGAAAGCCAGGTCTGCCCGGGCAATTCGATGTTCGTAACGACTCAGCTCCTCTTCTGAGGCATATTTTAAAACTTCATGAAGCGCGGACCTGGCCCAAAGATCATGATCATACTCTTCGCTGCACCCGATATCGTCAGCGCTCGATTGTTCAATATATCTTACTGATCGTTCCCAACAGGAAACGAACGGTTCCAGGCCCCTGACCGCTTCTTCATATGAATAACCCTCCAATATGAGGTGACGAGTCAAGGAACTTATTTTCTTGCCGCTTGCTATAATTTTCTTCAGCCTTTGCTTATAACGATATTTCGGCATATGGTTTTTTCTATCATACCGAATCGTGTGAGTGACGGATCACCGGGCTGTTTTCGCGTGCAACTTCAAACCGAGTGCTGAGATAACTTTGAGAATCGTGTCGAAACTCGGAGTCCTCTCGCCGGAGAGAGCTTTGTACAGACTTTCACGTGACAGGCCGGCATCACGTGCAACCTGCGACATGCCCCTCGCCCGGGCGATATCGCCCAGAGCCTTTGCAATGAAGGCGGCATCGTCATTCGCCTCCTCAAGGCACGCTTCAAGATAAGCGGCCATTTCTTCCGGAGTGCGAAGATGTTCAGCGACATCGTATCGGGTCGTTGCTGTTTTGGCCATGATACACCTCTATAAATTCCGTGCCAGACTCAGGGCGATTTTGATATCCTTGGCCTGTGTGCTTTTATCGCCACCGGCCAATAAAATGATCATCTTCCGCCCATGCTTTGTGTAATACACCCTGTAGCCCGGTCCATAATCAATCCGCAGCTCTGATACGCCTTCACCCACAGCTCTGACATCTCCGGGATTTCCAGCCGTCAATCTCTCTATCCGAACCTGGATTCGAGCACGAGCTTGAATATCCTGCAATTCGTCAAGCCATTTGGCAAAGATCTCTGTCTTGCGAATTTCAATCATAAAATGATTGTAGCCGCCAGGATACACATTGTCAACATGAATTTCGTATTGTCGGGCATGAACGATGGGTATCAACGGCGGAGGGTAACGTCTTTCGATGCAGAATGCTGCCGGACGGCTTTCCTGTTGATAGAGTGTGTTGCCAGCCGGCCTGCTCGTGTTAACACATCATCGATAACGTTGATGAAGTCGTAAAAAGGCCAATTCAACACTTTTTCGAACGGCAAAGGAAAAAGCTCCATAGGCAAGGCGCCCGAA
>ENA-ORXD01000938-ORXD01000938.1-sediment-metagenome-genome-assembly--contig:-NODE-938-length-29412-cov-4.397443_pt1 | contig 29412 bp, 27 predicted proteins | sample MGYA00237862_ERZ511471 | MGnify/ENA metagenome assembly ERZ511471 | reverse complement strand
AGTCGCGCGCCGTCATGCGCGAGGCGATGGACACCTTCTGGGGCGACTACTACAAGGACGCCGTCAAGTAAGAAGGCGCTTCTTGCCCACCCTTCACCCGCGGGCCTTCGGGCCCGCGGGTGAAGGGGTTTTGATCCAAGCAGACGTACGGAAGTCGAACCACACCACATCAAGGAGGCACTACATGGCGGAGAAGAAGACTCTTGAGTCAATGCACAGCGTTTCGATCGACGACATCTGGAAGTATTTCTCGACGGCCACGATCATCAAGGACTTCATGCTGAAGGACGGCTACAAGCCGACCTTCTTCCAGAACAATCAGGTCCTTGCGACCGTGTGGGAGCGCCCCTCGCTGCGCACCCGCGTCTCCTTCGAGACGGGCTTCCAGGCCCTCGGCGGCGGCGTCATCACCCTGAAGGCGTACCCGCCGAACGCCGCGGACATCATCTTCAAGGAAGACGTCCGCGACCAGGCCAACGTGCTTGAGAGCATGTGCGACCTCGTCATGGCTCGTACCTACAGCCACGACACCATCGGCAAGCTCGGCGCGGCCATGAACATCCCGCTCATCAACGGCATGAGCGACATGGCGCACCCCGTCCAGCAGCTCACCGACCTGTTCACGATCCTCGAGCACAAGGGCAAGCTCGAGGGCCTCAAGGTCGCCTACATGGGCGAGGGCACGGGCAACACCTGCCAGGACTGGCTCATCGCCGCCGCGAGCACGGGCATGAACTTCGTCCTCGCGACGCCGGACTACTCGAAGCATCAGCTCCTCCAGGACCTGAACTTCGGCATGCCGGATCAGAAGTGGGTCGATGAGGCGCAGAAGCGCGCCGCGCAGACTGGTGCCACGATCACCTTCACGAACGACCCGATCGCGGCCGCTAAGGATGCGGACGTCATCTACACCGACAGCTGGATCGCCTATGACGTGCCGGCCGAGAAGGAGAAGGCGAACGAGATCCGCGAGATCTTCCTTCCCTACCAGGTCAACCTGGACCTCCTCAAGCTCGCCCCGAACGCCATGGTCATGCACTGCCAGCCGATGTACCGCGGCTTCGAGATCACCGAGGAAGTCACCTCGCACCCGCAGTGCGCGGTGTCGCCTGAGGCCGAGAACCGTTACCACCTGCAGAAGGGCGTAATGGTCGAGCTCCTCAAGCCGGGCGTCTGAACCGTACGGAAACCAGTCGGAGGAACCAAGTGAGAGTAGTCGTAGCTCTTGGCGGGAACGCCATCAAGCAGGCTCACGAGGCTGGCACAGCGGAGGAGCAGTTCAAGAACTGCGAAACCACCTCTGAAGCCCTTGCCAAGATCGTGAGCGAGTTCAAGGATGGCGACAGCCTCGTCGTCACGCACGGCAATGGCCCGCAGTCGGGCAACCTTGACGTGCAGCAGGTAGCCGGTAAGGACAAGGTCCCCGCGCAGCCGCTCGACATCGTCGGCGCGATGACCCAGGGTCAAATCGGCTACATGATCATGAACACGATGGAGAAGCACCTGAAGGCCCATGGCGTCGACGCCGACGTCATCGCCTGCGTCAACCAGGTCGTCGTCGACCCGAAGGATCCCGAGTTCGTGGGCGACAACGCTTCCAAGCCGGTCGGCAACTTCTTCAGCGAGGAAGAGGCCAAGGCCCTCAAGGAAGCCCATCCTGACTACGTGATCAAGCACGTCAAGCCGAGCGCCGAGAAGGGTTGGCGCCGTACGGTGCCGTCTCCGCTTCCGGCACGCAATGCTGAGCTGCGCGCGATCAACAAGATCCTCGACGCGGGCATCATCTGCATCGCTTCCGGCGGCGGCGGCATCCCGGTCATGGAAGACGCCGACGGCAACTTCCAGGGCCTCGAGGCCGTTATCGACAAGGACCGCGCTGGTGAGGTCCTGGCCGAGGGTGTCAAGGCCGACGTGTTCATGGTCCTCACCGACGTTGAGAACGCGATTCTCAACTACGGCAAGGAGAACGCGCAGGCCATCGGCGAGGTTAAGCTCGCCGACATGCAGAAGTACGCCTCCGAGGGTCACTTCCTCGCCGGCAGCATGGGCCCCAAGGTCGCCTCGGCCATGAAGTTCGTCGAGTGGGGTGGCCAGAAGGCCATCATCACGTCGCTGGACAAGGCCGTGGACGCTCTCGCTGGCAAGTGCGGCACCATCATCACCAAGTAAGACCGCAAGAGCAGAAGGACCGGGGGGGCTCGCGCCCCCCCGGTCCCTTCACCCCAAGGCGAACGGAAGTTGAGACTGCGTTGGACGAGAGGCGGTACCAGGGGGAGTTTATGCGGACGAAAGTTCGCGGAACCGCGCTCGTCATTTCGTTTTGGGGCATCTCTCTCGGACTCTTCACCGGAAGAGCCTGAGACTAAGTAGGGAAAGTAAGAAGGGGGGGTAAGTTGAGTATGTTGTTTGCAGCCGAGGTAACAACGCCGCTGCCGGGATGGACCGGCTACGCGATCATGTTCGCCCAGGCGCTGATCTACACCCTGATGGTCGTGTTGCTGGGCCGCACGAAGGGTAAGACGGCAGACTCCTTCATCGCCGGTGGCCGTAACATCGGCCACGGCATGATCCACAACTCGATCATCGCCACGTGGATCTGGGCCGCGACCCTGATGATGAGCTCCTGGACCGGCTATTCGTACGGCGTGGCCGGCGGTTGGTGGTACGGCCTTGGCGCCACAATCCCGCTGCCGCTGATGGCGTACATCTGCCGCAGGACGCGCCTCGACATGCCGGAGCACCGGTCGTATCCGGAGTACATTCGCTTCCGTCTCGACCGTAAGAACCAGATTCTGCAGGCGATCATCACCATCATCGTCTGCGGCTGGGTCACCCTGATGCTCGTCACCGGCGGCGCCATCATGCTGGTGCAGTTCACGGGCGCGAACTTCTACTACATGTGCATCGTCATGATGGCGATCTTCGTGTCGTACGTAGCGGTCGCCGGCCTCTGGGCCAGCATCTTCGCCGATACCATTATGTCCTTGGTCATGTTCATCTGTATCGGCATCCTCACCTCGGCCGTGTTCTGGGGCTTCGGCGCCGGCGCCGGCTTGGGTGGCTACTACGACGGCCTCTTCAACGCGATGATCGCGCATCCCGAGCTCCAGCCGGGTGAGGGTGTGGCGGTGTGGAAGTCCCAGTGGGACGGCCTTAACTGGGTCAACGCCGCCGGTCTCGGCTTCCTGATCGTCAACACCGTCGGTAACCTCGGCGCCGTTCTCTGTAACCAGACCTACTGGTCGCGCGGCATCGGCTCCGACAACCCGCGTAACCTGTTCCGTTCGTTCTGGACGGCGGCGTGGTGCTGGTACCCCGTGCCGCTGTCGATGACGACCGCCATGGGCCTCGGCGGCCTCGCCAAGGGTATGGTTGTCGGTGAGACCTACCTCTCGCCGTACAACGGCGTGGCCTCGACCTTCACCGAGTCCGCGGCCGTGGCTCCGATGATGGCGTTCATGACGCTCGGCTACATCGGCCTGGCGGCCTTCGTGATCACCGTCACCGGCGCGACCATCTCCACCGGCGCCGGCGAGATCCTCTCCACCGCCGCCGTCGTCGCCAACGACATCTACAAGGGCTGGCTCCGTCCTAACGCGACCGGCAAGCAGATCCTTGCGATCAACCGCATCATGCTCTACATCATCGCCGTTGCTCTGCTCCTCATCGCCTTCTGGTGGCGTGCAATCGGCTTCAGCTTCTCCGGTATGTACCAAGCCATGGGCGTGTTCTTCTCCTCAGCAGTGGTCCCGCTGTGGATGGCGATCTTCCACCGCAACACGAACCGCTCCGGTGTGTTCTGGGGCACCATCATCGGCGCCATCATCGGCAGCGGGTACTGGATCTTCATCGCCGACTTCGACATGCTGTGGGGCGTCGTGTGGGCGAACATCATCGTGATGGCGGTTTCCGCGATTATCGCCATTCCGTGGACGTTGGCGAAGCCTGAGCCGTTCAACTTCCAGTCGTTGAACGAGGCCGGCTACGACTACTCCGACACTCACGTCTGAGAGAGGAGGGACTCACATGGCTGAAGAGCAAGTTCATCACAATATCGAAGCTCGACTCGAGATGGATCATGACGCGTTGCTGGAACACCTCCGCGACTACAACCCGGAGACGGGCGGTTGGATGAAGTACATGCACGTGGAGAAGGAAGACTGGTGGTGGGACTTCGGTGCGTATGTTCACATCGGTTTCCTGATCTTCTGGTGTCTCTGGTGCATGTTCGTGGACGGGTACGTCACGAGAGCGCAGTTCCAGCTTGACCACCTCATCACCTATGCCTGGATCGCGTCGTCCGCCATCTACTCGTACGCCGTGGTCATCAAGGACTTCGCGGGTGGTAAGGGCACGGGCGGCTGAGCCGTTCGCGCCGTAGCCGTGAGTGTCGCGGTGCAGCTGAGAAGCTCCGCCGCGGCAACCATCCAATCTTGGCTGCAATGAGGTACTGAGGGGTAATGAACCGAGAGTTAAAGAAATGGCTCAAGAGAGTTGCCGTCGCGGTCGTCGTCGTCTTCGCGGTGATGTGGCTGACCTGGCCAGTGCTGGGCAGCAAGCTCACGATGCTGGTTCCGGTCGAGAAGGAGCTGCACAGCTACCAGAAGAAGGCGATGCCCGTGGAGAACAACCTGCTTCTGGCGTATGGAAACCTGGAGCGGGACCCCAGCGATCGTGAACAAGTGGACGAGATCCTCAAGCAGAGCGAGAAGTTGCTCGCGATCAACCAGCAGTACTGGGTCGACGGCAAGGGACAACCGTTCTTCCAGCGCACCATGTATACCCTAAGGGGCATGGAACAGCCGGAGGACTACCTTCCCACTTGGCCTGGGCCGCAAGACCCGCAGGGGCAGGCCATGCTCACGGACATGCGTGCGGACACGGCTACCTTGGCTGTGCAGAGCTGGGCAATGATGGAGTCCGGCAACACACTGGCCTCTACGATGATCGCCACCTTCGGCGACGGTGCTCCGGTGACCCAAGGTCAGTTGGAGGCGACCGCCTCGGTGGTGAAGGAGGCTCGTGCCGCCAGGGAGAACGCCGAGTTCGTGTACAAGCGCTGGAAGGGCAATTACCGCCCACCCCTATCTATCTTCAGGTGAGAAAGAGGTTCTAAGGTCATGGCTTCGTCAGTAGAACGGCTGCTTCAGCGTTACCAGGACAATCGCGAGTCCATCGCCAAGTGGGCGGCGTTCGTCGCGATTGCCTGGTCGGGCGTCGTCCTCGTCATGTCCCTGGTCATTCCGGAGATCATGACGGCGAGCGGATCGACCTTCTCGCCTCAACTCATTCTGACTGGGGTCAAGCTCAGCATGCCGCCGGTGCTCATCGCCGGCGTCGCGTGGGGCACGGCCAGGTCGGTACGTGCGCGCAAGACGGGTCTTCTCACAATGGGGGCCGTCTGGTTCTGCGTGCTCGTCGTCTTCATCTCTCAGGTTCAGTACTACCGTCTCGTGTCTGGAGCCGGGATCGTGAAGTCAAGTACTCAGACTGAGCAAAGCCAATGAGTGGCCGGCTTTCTCGGTTCAGTGATTCGTTTCGGCAATAGGGGGTGGTGAACGCTATGCTTCCGAAGGTCATCTTCTTTGCGAATTGTGTGGTCGCCGTCGCAGTCGTAATCGTCTGCGTCACTGGGATGTGAGTGGAGCCGAGTAAGGGGCTGCCTTAAGTCAGTGTGCGGCGCCGTGGGTCGCGTTCGGCCGGCGGCGACGGTTCCCTGGCATACGGGGGAAGAGGAGAAAGGTACTATGAAGAGAAAGCATGGTGCGATTCTCGTGATGTGCTTGCTGGCGGCGGTCGCCATGATGGCGTCGCTCACAGCATGCGGCATGACGAACGAGGAGCGCGGCATCGATGTCGGCTTGGAAGAGCTGGTAACGCCGGTCGTTGCTCCCGTAGATGCTTCTGAACTTCCTGGCGACTTCGCCAGTCTCACGGTCGGCATGACGACCGATGAGGTGCGGGATCTGCTCGGCTATCCCGCGACGGTTCAAGAGATCGAGGGACAACACGTCCACAAGTATTTCATCAACGAGGGCAAGAACCGCCTCTACTTGATGTTCATGGACGAGAAGCTCTCGGGCATGGAGTTGTCGACACCCTGACGCCGGACGTAGTCCTTTGAGGACGAACGTGCGTCAAGGGTAGAGGGCAACCTCACCGCGGCGCCGCGGTCACCGTCTCGAACGGTGGCCGCGGCGCCGTTCTCGTTTTGCCGCTTCATCTGTCAGCCCGGCCGCACGGCAACGACAACGACGGGTTGAAGTCCTGTTAAGTGGGTAGTTGGACAGTGCAGCAGTGTTGCGGTGATCCGTATGGAGGAGGGGGACTAAATGGCCAGCTTCAAGCACATCATCGTCTGCTCGGACTTCTCCGAGAACTCAAACAAGGCGTTCGACGTAGCCGCCGGCCTGGCGGAGGGCGGCAAGCTCACCGTCATGCATGTCGTCGCCACGAGCTACAACTACGAGGACATGGCGACGGTCTCAGCGGCGCATGTGGCCAAGGTCTACGGCGACAAGGCCGAGGCGCGCATGAAGGAACTGTACGGGAGCAAAGCCGCCATCGACGTCGTCGTCGAGCACGGGAGCGCTTCGGAGAAGATTGTCGCCTACGCCAAGGCGAACAACGCCGACCTGATCGTCATGGGCGCCCGCGGCGTAGGCTTCATCGCCGGTCTCCTCGGCGGCGGCAGTGTTGTCAGCAAGGTCGTGAACAGCTCGGCGGTGCCGGTGCTGGTTGTCCCCGCGTGAGGGAGCGCAGCGGTTCGTAGTCTGAGTTCCGATCGAGCAAGGCAAAAGAGGGGGGCGAGCGTGCTCGCCCCCCTCTTTTGCCTGGCTCTTCTTTCCTGGGCATATGTGCGAGGGGCCTTGCGCTTTGCGACCCTCGATCGGATAAGATACGCGCAAGTCAGAGCTGGGGGGGGAGAGACGGGGCCGGGGCGCATGCGCCTGGCCCCGTCTCGTCTGGTTTAACAGCCGTCCGGCGTCGCGCCGGCCGGCGTGATGAGAAAGGACGGCACGGCAGTGGTACAGATCGGTGAGAAGGCGCCGGACTTCGCCCTTGAAGGCGTCCTCGATCGAGAGTTCGTCGAGGTGAAGCTCGGCGACTATGTCGGCGACTGGGTGGTGCTGTTCTTCTACCCGCTGGACTTTACCTTCGTGTGCCCTACGGAGATCCGTGGGTTCGCCGCTCGCCTGAGCGAGTTCGAGGGGCTGAACGCGCAAGTGCTGGGATGCAGCGTCGACAGCAAGTACAGCCATCTGGCGTGGATTGAGCGCGATCTCGGCAAGCTCGGCTTCCCGCTGCTCAGCGACATGACGGGCAGTGTAGCCCGCGAGTACGGCGTGCTCCTCGAGGAGAAGGGCCATACGCTGCGCGGGACGTTCATCGTGGATCCGGAGGGCGTCTTGCGCTACTCGCTGGTGCACGACAACAACATTGGTCGCAACACTGAGGAGATCCTTCGCGTGCTGCAGGCTCTGCAGACCGGGGAGCTGTGTCCTGTCGACTGGAAACCCGGCATGCAGACGCTCAGCTCGTAGGCTCGTCGCCGCCCGGCGCGCGCGCCGGCGCCTCGGACTCGAGGAGTGTCTCCGGGAAGAGCGCTTCGATCTTGCAAAGGCGTGCGACGAGGCGCTCTTTTGCCGGCCCGACGTCGTTGTCGCCGGCGTCTTCGAGGCAGTTGAGCTCGGTCAGGAGGCGGGTGCGCTCGCCGGGTGCCGGCGGTGGCACAAGCTCGCGCAGAAACGGGTGGACGTAGGGACGCGTGGAGTCGATGGTAAAGAGCAATGACTCCGCAGCACGCGTGACGCCCACGTAGACGACGCGGCGCTCTTCCTCGATCTCGGCCGCGGACCAGTGAGTGACGTCGCAGTCGTAGTCGGGGATTACGACGGAGCGGTACTCTCGTCCCTTGGCCGCGTGGATGGTGTCGATGACGACGACGTCGTCATCGGCACCATCTCGATTCTTTGGGCCGTCCGCCGCGAGGCGGTCCCATGCGGCGACGAACTCGGCGGGGTGTGGAAACGCCTGAGCGAGCGCCATGAGGCTCTCGACGGGCTGCTCGCGCTCGCCGTGAGCGGCCTGCGAGCCAGAGAACGGTTCACGAGCGTCGAGTGCGAGGCCACGCACGATTTCGGCGAGCAAGTGCGCGGCAGTACCGGTTTGCGCCGAGGTGTCGTGCTGCTCGCCCGCGGCGCCCGCAGCAGCTGCCGAGCGTGGTGGCTGCTCCGCGGGTGGCGCGGGCCGCACCTTGCACGGGTGATCGGCGTGGAAGCACGGCGGCGCGGTCGTCAGGGCGACGCCGTACTGGGCGATGAGCGCCGAGACGAGTGTCACGAGCGCGCTCAACGGCCGTCCTCTGGGGTCCCCGGACGGCTCGGCCGCGGCCGCGAGCTTCACCTCGGCCCACGAACACGGTGTCGCGGCCGCTCGGCGGCCGGCGGTGGATGAGCGGCGGCAAGCGTGCACCACTCGTGTGAGGTCGCCTGGCCTAACGGCGCGCGCATCGCGCGCAAGCTCAAGGACGGCCCGCACGAGCTGGGCGGTGGGGCTGGCCAGGAGCTGTGCAGTGGGCTCCGCCGCGCGGGGGATGCCCTCGGCGTCGAGCGCCAGCGCGACGGCGAGCTGCTGCGAGCGGTAGCGGCTGAGGACCGCCAGTTCGCTCCACGGGCAGTTGAGACGGCCGTGTTCGGCCTGCAGGAATGCGCACATGGATGCGGCGCGCGATTGCCACTCGGGAGCGGCGACGAAGTGCAGGGCGCCTTCGGGCGCTCGGGAAGCCGGCTGCACCAACTTGCCTTCGCGCCGCTGGTTGTTGGCGATCAGTCGAGCCGCGGCGCCGACCACGGCGCGAGAGCAACGGTAGTTGGTGGAGAGGCGGTAGGTGGTCGTGAGCGACCCCGGGGGCATGCGCTCGTGGAACTCGAGGATGCCCGTGGGGTCGGCGAACCGCCAGCCGTAGATGAGCTGGTCGTCGTCACCGACCACGTACACGTTGCGATGTGGGCGCGAGAGGATGTCGACGAGAGCCAGCTGAGCGCCGTTGAGATCCTGGAACTCGTCGACGAGGATGTGGGCGTACCTCGCCTGCAGGCGCCGCCGCCGCTCCGGGCTCGCCAGGAGATCGGCGACTGCGAAGTAGATTTGGTCGTTGAAGGACTGAAAGCCGCGCGCTCCCTGCAGGCGAGCGTACGCGGTGTGAAGACCGGTGAAGGGCAGCGAGCCACCCTCGGGGCGCTGGTCGGTGGGCGGCAGGTGGATCGAGATGCTCTCCGGCGGCTGCAGCGCGGCCCGCACGCGCGGCAGCGCCGAGAGCACGGCGCCGATGAGGTCGTCGTTTGCACGCTCGTCGGACGTGGTGAGACCGCATGCCACAAGCGAGGCGCGGACCGCCGCCCGGGTACGCGAGCCGCCGTCGTCGATTGTGATGCGGCTCGCCATGACCTCTCTCTGGTAGCGCGCCGCGAAGGCGTTGAAGGTGGCGCAGTGCGCCGCCTCTTCCGGCGAGTCGAGGTCGATTCGTCTGGTGGTGGCGATGCCGTGCTGCGCGAGTCGTTCCTCGAGTTGCCCGGCCGCCTTGGTGTTGAAGGCGAGCAGGAGGATTTGACTCGGGCGGACGCCGCGACGGACGAGCTCGGCGACGCGGCCGACGAGCGTCTTCGTTTTGCCCGAGCCGGCCGGCGCGAGCACGCGAGCCGCGCCGCCGCGGTGGACGACGGCGGCTCGCTGGTCGGCGTCGAAGCCGTCTTTGCCGGCGGGCGCGTGACGTGGCGCGGGCGTGGTCGGCGGCGCCGGAACGGCGCGTTCGCCGGCGCCTGCCGGGGAGAAGCACGCGGTTGACCGTCGGCAGGCCGCGAGCAGGAGCGCGCCGATGTCTTCTAGATCTAGCTGGGCGCGCTCGGCAATCTGCAGTACGCGCGGCTCGAGCAGTCCCGGCGCGAAGGGGAAGCCGAGGCAGAAGGGGGATGGTTCGGCGAGCAGTGGGTGGATGAAGTGACGCAGAATGGCCGGCGCTTGGACTGCGAAAACGTCCTCATCGCTCTCCCAGAACCAGAGCGGCGTGGGCGCCTGGGCGCCCGGTCTGATGCGCTCGAAGAGGCGCTGCGAGATGGGCGCACGCGTGTCGAGGCTGGAGGCGGCCTCGAGGCGCCAGGACAGTCGTCGGGTGGTGCGCAGCCCCGGGTAGAGGCTGCGATAGCGAGCGGAGAGCCGTCGCGCGCCGCCGACGTTGAACTCGACGGCGCGCGCCTGCCCGCTCGGTGGAGCGAGTGCGCCGGGGAGGTTGCTCTCGCGGCGAGCGAGGTGAGAACGACGGTCGGCCACAGTGTGCGCGACCGTAGCAGCACGCGGGCGGCCGAGCTAGGTTGACTGGGGTGGACGTTGGCGGCGGTTGCGCCGCTAAGCGGGCACGCCGATGCGCAGGGCGGCGGGGAGGATCCGGACGTTGACGGGAATCTCGCCGAGGGCGTCGCCGTCCACATCCAAGGGAAACGGACCGCCGAACTCGCTGAGCGGCGTCAGCGTGAGCTGCCGACACGAGAAATGGGCGATGCCCGGCTGCGTCAGGTGGAGACCGCGGTAGACCGTGCTGAGCCGCAGCAGCATGCGCAGCTTGCTGGCCGTCTCGACGGTGACGACCTCGAGGAGGCCATCGTCCGGGCGCGCCATGGGAGCGACGCGCATGCCCGCCCCAAAGGTCGTGCCGTTGCAGATGACGACGGCGTAGGCGCGGAGCACCTTCTCGGCTCGGCTGCCGTCGGGGAACACGGCGCGGCAGCGAATGGGAACGCGGCGGCAGGCGACGATCGCGCGCAACGTCGCCTGGGCGTAGGCCGCCGCTCCGGGCAGTATGGCGGGGGCGGCGGCCGTGTAGCGGTCGACGTAGCCGCCGAGACCGGCCGAGAGCACGTTCAGCCAGATGCGGCGCTTCGTGCTGTTGCCGGCGGCGAACTCCGCCCAGCCGGCGTCGACGAGCCGTTCACCGCCGCCGGCGATGACGGCGAGGCTGTCGCGCGTGCTCGACGGCAGGCCGAGCCCGCGGCCGAAGTCGCTGCCGGTGCCGGAAGGGACGAGGGCGAGGCGCGGCAGCGACGCGGCGGCGGGTGGGACGTCGCCGCCGCCCAGCAGCAAGCCGTGGGCGATCTCGCTCAAAGTGCCGTCGCCGCCGAAGCAGACGATCAGGCGCCTGTGACGGGCGGCCGCGGCGGCGAGCTCCGAGGCGTGGCCGGGACGCTGGGTGCACGCCACGTCGACGTCTCCGAGCGCGGCGCGCAAGCCGTCGGTAACGGCGGCGAGATCGCGCCGCGCTCTGCCGTGCCCCGCGTGTGGGTTGGCGATCACGAGGGCGGGCGGCCGCGAAGAGGTCTCGTGCGCGCGCATGATCGAACGGTATCAGATGGACGAGTCGCCGGGCAGAAGCCCCGCGCTCGGAAGAGCGGCCATGTGTGCGGGGTGGACGCCGGGAGCGTGACCGGCGCGATCGCGCCGTCATCGACGCTCCCCTCACGTGTACTATCACGGCATGGGCGTCGAGGAACGACTCGCGGAGGTGATGACCGCGCTCGCCGAGATGGGGAGCACGGAGAATCGCTCCGGTATGAGCCGCTACGGCATCAACGTGACGCGCGCCCTGGGCGTGTCGCTCTACGACCTGCGGCCCTTGGCCAAGCGACTCGGGCGTGACCACGACCTGGCGCTTGCCCTCTGGGCGACCGGGATCCACGAGGCGCGAATCCTCGCCAGCCTCGTGGACGATCCCGGGAGCGTGACCGAGGCGCAGATGGACGCCTGGGTGGCGGAGTTCGATTCCTGGGACATCTGCGATCAGGTGACGTCGAACCTCTTCGATCGCACGCCGTGGGCCTACGAGAAGGTGCGCGAGTGGTCCACGGCGCGAGACGAGTGGGTCAAGCGCGCCGCCTTCGCGACCGCCGCGGCGCTCGCCGTGCACGACAAGAGGGCGAGCGACGAGCGCTTTCTCGAGATCCTCGGGCTGGTGCGCCGCGAGGCGGGCGACGACCGCAACTACGTGAGGAAGGCGGTGAACTGGGCGCTGCGCAACATCGGCAAGCGTAACGCCGCGTTGCACGAGGCCGCCCTGCTGACGGCGGAGGCGATTCTCGCCGACGGCGAGGCCGCGACGGCGAAGGACCGCAAGGACCCAGCCGCGCGCAGCGCCCGCTGGGTCGCGCGCGACGCCCTGCGCGAGTTGCGCGCCGAGAAGACGCTGCGCCGACTCGGCATCGAGCCCGAGACGCGGCGGCCGGGCTAGCCGGCGGCCTCTGCCGCTCGCGTCTCCTGGGCGAGCGCGAAGCGGGCGATAGAGGTCTCGTCGACGATGCCGACCAAGTAGCCCTCGGCGTCGACGACGCCCAGCCGGTCGACACCCTCTTGGCGCAGCAGGGCGAGCGCCTCGTCGGCGGGCGTCTCCGGCGTCACCGTGCGGAGCTGCGCGGCCGGCACCATGACATCACGGACGCGGCCCCTGTCCCACTCGCCGCGCGGCGCCTTGATGAGGTCGGCGCCGCAGATGAGCCCGTCGTACTGCTGGTCGAGCGTCTCCGGCTGTACCGGCAGACAGCGTGTGTCGAAGTTCTCGAAATGACCCTCGGCGGCCCTGTCTAGGGTGATGAACGGTGAGATCCACTCCGTGGGGCGGGACATGATGCGCTCGGTGGGCACGCCCGTGAGCTCGTGTTGCAGAACTGCCTGCTTGGCGCTGGCGCGCGCCGCCTGAATAAGGATCCAGCCCACGAACGCCAGCCAGATGCCGCCCAGCGGGTCGCCGGCGACCGCTTCGATGGCGCCGATGGCGATGAGCACGGCGCCGAAGATCTGCCCGACGCGCGTTGCCTGCCGTGTGGCGCGCGTGAAGTCGTGGTTGCGCCACCAGAGCAGGGCGCGCAGGATGCGCCCGCCGTCCAGCGGGAAGCCGGGCAAGAGATTGAAGACGGCAAGGACGAGATTGGCCACGCCGATGTAGACCAGCACGGCGGCAACCTGCTCCGGCCCCGGCAGGACGGCCCACAGTCCGATGGCGACGGCGCCGATGGCGAGGCTCACGAGCGGGCCGACGCCGGCCATGAGGGCCTCGTGAGCCGGACTGTCCGCCTCCTTCTCGATGCTGGCGACGCCGCCGAGGATGAAGAGGGTGATGCTCTTGACCTCAATGCCCTGGCGCTGGGCGACGAGAGAGTGGCCGAGCTCGTGGGCGAGCACAGTGGCGAAGAAGAGCAGCGTCGCGATGACGGCCGCGACCCAGGCGGTGACCGGGCCCCACTCGCGCCAGCCCTCACGCGTCGCCAGCGTGAAGGCGAAGAGGGCGAGGATGACGAACCAGCTCGCATGGATTCTGATCTCGATGCCGAACAGACGGCCGATGCGGACGCCGTTCATCAGCCCTCCTCAGGTCGCATCGTAGTGCGGTTCTGCCCGGCGGCTTCGCCCGGCGAAACCTGGCTGACGACGGTGGTCAGCGCGTTGGCCACGGCGAGCACGCGGGCGCGCCGCGCGAGGCGCCGCTCGGCGGCGGCGACGGCCGCGTCGACGGAGTCGAACGCGGCCACCCCCAGGTGCTCGAGCTGGTCCGCCAGGCGGGAGGGGGCGCCGACGAGCGCCAGGCGAAAGCGCTGGAGGACGCGCGCCACGACGAAGGCGCGCTGACCGCCGGGGCCGAGCGGCTCGCGCAGGCCGCGCGCGACGAGTTCTATGGGATCGCTCGCCTCGGCGAGTGTCGTTAGGAAGTTGCGCTCGGCGGGACCGGCGCCGGCGCCCTCCGGGCAATCCGCGCAGAGGATGATGAGCCCTCCCTCGCGCAGCGCCGGGCGGGAGGCGAGGCCGGCGTAGGTCGCCGCGCGCGAGGCCTGGTAGAGCCCGGCGCTCTTAGGCGCGGGCACGCCGGCGACGAGCACGTCGAACCGTTCGGCGACCGCTCTAAGCCAGACGGCCGCATGGCGGTCGGCGAGCGCCGCCTGGGCGGCGCTCGCCTCGCCGGCGGCGAAGGCCGCCGGTCGTCCCGCCTCGTCGACGACCGCGTTTACGGCCCAGCGCAGGCTGGTGCGCGCGGCGACCTCGCCCATCGTCTCCTGGAAGGAATTGCCGCGCAGGGCTCCCAGCGCCACGCCTGGGAGGGAGATGAACGCGGGCCGGTGAGTCCAGGCGATGGTCGCCGGGCCGGCGCAGCCGATAGCGACCCCCTTCACGCCGCCCGAGAAGCCCGCGTAGAGATGCGGCTCGACAATGCCGACGGTGAGCACGAGGTCCGCCTGCGCGACGGGGAGCGCGACCTCGACGGGCGCCCCGCGCGACGTCCGGCCGAGCGCGACGAACGGCGACTCTAGGGCCTGGGCGTCGAGGATCTCGACGCGACGGGCAGCCTCGTCGCCGGCGAGACGCGCGCGCTGGGCGGCCGATGTGGGGGCGTGCAGGCCGCAGCCGACGACGACCCGAATGCGATCGTCGCCGATGCCGGCCGAGCGCAGCTCATGGAGCACCGGCGGCAGGATGGTCGCCGTCGGGCAGGCGCGCGATCCGTCGGGGATGGCGATTGCCACTGAGCGAGCGCCGCGCGCGATCTCGTGCAGGCGCGGCGCCCCGTGGGGCCGCGCCATGGCTTCGTCCAGCGCAGCCGCGGCGTCCGGCGCGGGGCTGAGCAGCGGCGGGGCCTCGAACGCGTCGGCGCGCGGCACGGGGAGGCGCACCGCGCCGCAGGCCACCCACGCGCCGCCGGCGTTCATCAGGCGGAGGACGGCGCCTGCTTGGCGCGCACGAAGAGCCACGCCATGAGAAGGACGCCGGCGAGCGGCACGATGGAGGCCAGGAATCCGGCGCTCATCCAGTTCAGCAGGCTGCCGCGGGTGCGACGTGCCGCCCCGTAGGCGAGGGCCAGGCAGATGACGAGTTGCGGCCCGAAGGCGTAGAAGGCCCAGATGGCGTGAATGAGCCCGTCGAGAGCGCTCATCGTGCCTCGTAGGAGGTCAGCAGACGGTCGACCGTGTCGCGCAGCGCGGAGACGGCCGTGGCGGGCTCCAGCGGCAAGGCCTCACCGGCGAAGCGCAGCAGGTAGGTGGTGAGCCAGTTCTCGTCGACGTACGGTTGGCGACCGAGGCAGGCGCCGTCGCCGAGCAGCGTGACGGGCTCGCGCTCGGCCACCCAGGGCCGGACGCGGGCGCTGTACCAGATCAGGGCCGAGCTGGGGGCGTACGAGCCCGTGGTCGGAATGCCCTCCCGGCGGTAGAGATCGAGCTCGACCTCGCGGCGCGGCGTGAAAGTCTCATCCAAGAGGTGAGCGGTTTTCGTCGTGGCCACGCGAAAGACGCGCGTTCCCTGTGCCCGCCGGCACCAGCTGACGTAGTACCACTCACCGCGGCTGCGGACGAGGAGATAGGGCTCCACCGTACGCTCGGTAACGCGATCGGTGCCCTCGGCCCAGTACGTGATCGCTAGGAGACGCCGCCCGCGGATGGCTGTGTTGACGGTGGTGAGGACGGCCTCGTCCGGCGGCAGCGGGTCGCCGCAGATGAGGCTACTCGGCGCCGCGGAACGCACCGCTCGCAACTTGGCCGCGGCGGTGGCGAGCGCCTCTCCCGAGGCCGTCGGCAGTTGGTCGCCGACGAGGTCGATGGCCAGCAGCACCGTGTCGGCCTGGAGGGGAGAGAGGCGGGCCGGCCGCTTGAACGACGGACCGGCCGTGTCGCAGATGACGCGGAGTTTGCGGCGGGCCTCGTACTCGGCGTACAGCAGAGTGCCGTCGCCGCCGAAGTTGACCAAGTTGAGCAGGCGGACGTCGGCGCGCAGCTCGTCCGCCGTGGTTCCGAGCGCCGCGGCCACCTCGCCGGCATCGAGGAGCGCCTCGTCGTCCTCCCCGCAGCGCTGGACGAGGTAGGCGGCCAGGGCGGTCAGGCGCGTGAAGCGGTCGACTTCGACCTGGCCTTCGCCGGCCGGCGCGCGTCGCTTGGCCGAGCCGGCGGGCGCCTTTGCCGCGGCGGCCGGTCGCGGCGGCGTCTTGAGGGCGTCGCGCAGACCGCGGAGCCGGTCGCGCGCCTGGCCGCGCAGCTCCTCGGGGGCGAGGACCTCAGCCGAGTCGCCCATGCCGAGCACCCAGCTCAGGAGTGCGCGCCCGTCCGCATAGGGAGTCTCGTACTCGAGGGCGCCGTCCTCGAGCCACGTGAGCTCGCCGCAGTGAGACCAGTGCGTCGCCACCCACCAGCCCAGGTCGGCGGCGACGCGAATGCGCGCTTGTTCGCGGGAAGCGCCGAGCTGCCAGGCGGGCCGGTCGCGTAAGGCGCCGAGATCGAAGTCCGCCGGGATCTCGAAATCGTGTGGCGCGCGCGTGGCGTAGACGACGCGCGAGCGGATGCGCGAGAGACGGAACGTGCGCACGGCCTCGCGCAGGTAGCAGCGGCCGACGAGGTACCACTCGCCGGCGACGAGCTGTAGGCCGTACGGGTCGACGCGTCGCGCCAGCGTCTCGTCGCGCGCGATCGTGTAGTAGTCGAACTCGACCGACTTGCGGTCGCTGATCGCGGCCTGAAGCTTGGGGAGGGCGGCCGCGCCGGCGCCGGGTCCTGCCTCCGGCAGGACCATCAACGCCGGCGCGGCCGCCTCCGCCAGCAACTCCGGCCGCCCTTGCGCCAAGCTGAGGAGCGCCAACCGCAGGGGCTGCGAGTGCGAGAAGCGTGACTCGAGGACGCTGAGGCAGGCGCCGAGCGCCGCCAACTCCTCCGCCGTGAGCTCGACCGGCGGCAGGTAGTAGGCGTCGGCGGGCAGGCGGTAGACCTCGCCGCCGCCCTCCGCCGAGGCCTCGGCGGCGATCTCGATGCCCAGGCGCGCCAGCTCGGCGCGATCCTCGTAGAAGCGGCGCTTGAACGCCTCTTCCGTCATCAGCGGATAGCCTTCTACTGAGGCGCGGATCTGCTCGGCGCTCACCGGCTGGCCGCGCCGAGAGAGCAGCAGCGCGACCAGCGAGAGGCGCCGCACGAGCTTGTCGGCGTCTCGCGAGAATCCCTCTTCACGTACTCTGGCGCGGCTCATCTCTTGGCACGTCGTCGTGGTCCTGCCGGCGATTCTCTCACGCCGTGGCCGCCTCGGCCGCGGCGGCGGCGATGATCTCGTCGAGCTCGCGGCCGAGGTCGTCGGGGAAGGGCTCGCTCTCGGCGGCCAGGACGGCGGCGACGCGCTCCTGGGCGACCTCGACGGTCGAGGGTTCATCGGCGTCGTGCCACGCTTGATACGTACGCGTCTCGCCGAGCTTGGCGCTCCACAGCTCGCGCACGTGGGCTCGCGTGTGCGCGCTGAAGAGGTACTCGCCGCGAAAGCCCATCTCGTTGATCAGGTCCACCGCCAGCGTCTCGTCCGTCACTGCGACGCCGCGCAGGATGCGCTTGACCATGCCGAAGACCTCGTCGTCGATCACGATGTTCTCGAGGCAGAGGATACGCGAACCGTCCAGCAGGCCGGTGCCGAACGTCACATCGGCGCCGCAGAGATAGGCCGTCAGCATCGCCAGGGCGTTCTCGTAGGCGCTCTGCGCGCCCGGCTGCTTGGCCGTCGTGGCGCCGCTGCCGTACCAGGCCGGCAGGCCGTAGAAGCCCGCCATCTGTCCTTGCAGGCCGCGCAGGAGCATGGCCTCGGGCGAGTTGCTGGCGTAGGCGCCCGAGGCCATGTTCATGGCCGTCGGACCGCCGCCGTGGATCACCTTGGCGCCGGGAACGGCGAGCTGGGTGAGGACGGTGGCGCTGAGCATCTCGGCGTTGCCGACGACGGCGGCGCCGGCCAGCGTGATGGGCGCTGTGGCGCCGATGATCGGCATCGGATAGAAGCTCACCGGGATGCCCGCCTCGGCGAGGGTGAGCGCCAGATCCATGCCGTAGCGCTCTTGGTGCAGCGGGCTGACGGTGCAGATGATCGCCGTGAACGGCGGTCGGCGGCGCAGCTCGGCCGAGCCGCCGGCGATCGCTTCGCCCATCCTGATCAGCCCGCGCGCCTCGCGCTCCTCCTTGACGCTGACCACGATGGAATGCTTGGCGCTGTTGCGCAGACAGGCGTCGAGCTCGTGCAGCACGCGCGTCTCCGCCGGGCAGTCGAGGGCGGCGACGATGGCCGAGGTCGCCGAGACGTTGACGAGCGATTGCGCGAGGCGGGCGGCGCGAGCGACGTCGTCCTTGGTTGAGGGACGCACCATCCCGTCCGGCTCGCGACAGAGGACGCCGCAGCCGTCCGTGCTGAGGTAGGCGTGCGTGCCGTCGAGGGGCAAGTCGTACTCAGGCAGTCGGCCGCCGAGCGTGAAGCTGTGAGGCAGGCCGGCGAGTGCGGTGTCGATGAGCGCGGCCGGGAGTCTGGCGACCGTGGTGGCGCGGTCGACAGCGGCGCCGTGCGCCTCGAGGATGTCGAGGGCGCGCTGCGAGTGATAGCGCACGCCGATGTTGGAGAGCACGTCGAGCGTCGCCTCATGGATGCGGCCGACGTCGTCCGCATCGACGAGGTCGAGGCGCAGCCGCTGGCCGACGTGGCAGGTGGTGGCGTGAGTCATTGGCGGCGGGCTCCTTAGAGGGTGCCGGCCTCGGCCGCGGCGAGGATCTCGTCGAGGGCGCGGCCGAGGTCTGAGGGAAACTCGGGCGGTGGCGCCGCGAGGATCTCGCGCGCTCGCCGAGCGGCGGAGCTCTCGAGGCTCGGCGCGCCGGCGGCGCGCCACTGCTCGAGCGTGCCGCTCTCGCCGAGACGGGCGCGCCAGAGCTCGCGGACGTGGGCGCGCGTGTGCGCGTCGAAGAGGTAGTCGCCGCCGTGACCTATGCGCGCGATCACGTCCAAAGCGAGCTCGTCCTCGTCCACGGTCACGCCGCGCAGCAGCCGCGTCACGAGGCCGAAGTGCTCGTCGGCGATCACGAGTTCCTCGAGCGAGAGCTGCTGCACGCTGTCGAGCAGGCCGGCGCCGAAGAGCAGGTCGGCGCCGGCCAGGAACTCGAGCAGCAGGCCGAGGGCGTTCTCGTAGGCGGCCTGGGCGCCCGGCTGCATGGCCTTGGTGCCGCCCCAGCCGAGGCCGGCGGGAAGGCCGTAGAAGCGCGCCATTTGGGCTTGCCCGGCGCGCAGAAGCAGCGCCTCGGGGACGTTGGCGGCGTAGCCGCCGCTGCGCATGTCGAGCGCCGCCGGCCCGCCGGCGTGGATCAGCGGCGCGCCGGGAACGGCGAGCTGAACGGCCGTCACCGCGGCGAGCAGTTCGGCATTGCCGACGACGGCGGCGCCGGCGGGCGTGACGGGCGCCGTGGCGCCCAGGATCGGCATCGGGTAGAGGAAGATGGGGATGCCCGCGGCGGCCAGCTCAAAGGCCAGGTCCATGCCGAAGCGCTCTTGATGCAGCGGCGCGACGGTGCCGAGGATGACCGAGAAGAGAGGCCGCCGGCGAAGCTCTGCGGCCCCGCCGGCGAGGATCTCGGCCATGCGCAGCAGGGGCCGAGCTTCCCGCGCGTCCTTCATGCTCACGACGACGGCGTGCTTGGCGGAGGCGCGCACGCAGGCGTCGAACTCGTGCAGGGTGCGCGCCTCGGGCGCGCAGTCCTGGGCGGCGACGACGGCCGAGGCGGCCGACAGGTTGGGCAGCGCGTCGACGAGGCGGGCGGCGTCGTAGACATCACGCTTGGCGCTCGGCCTCACGCTGCCGTCGGTCTCGCGCACGAAGGGCGCGCAGCCGTCCGATGCCAGGTACGCGTGCTGCTCGTCGAGGGGCAGGTCGAGCTCGGGCAGGCGTCCGGCGAGCGTTACCTGCGCCGGCAGCGCGGCGAGGGCGCGCTCGACCGTTACGGCCGGCAGACGGGCGACGGTCGTCTCGCGGTCGACGGCGGCGCCGTGTTCCTCGAGCACGTCGAGAGCTCGCTGCGAGAAGAAGACGACGCCGGTCTTGGCGAGGACGTCGAGCGACGCTTCGTGGACGCGCTCGACGTCGGCCTGCGACAAGACGCGCAGGCCGCGACGGCGGGCGAGGGCGCGGTCGTCCGCGTGCCGCCTCACGGCTCTGTCTGCGCGGCGGCCGGCGCGTCCGGCTGCCAGCGCGCGCCGGCGTGCACGAACTCCCGCGTCACGAAGGGAGACGTCATCGACTGCACGAGCGCGTCGTAGTCGACGGCGAAATGGACGATGTCGCCCGGCTCCAGGGCGCTCCTCGAGATGAGCACGGTCACGTCGCTTGTGGCCCCGGCGACGAACGCGTCGGCGAGGAGGGGCCGCAGCCCGCGCGGCTCGCTGTCTCGGCGTCCGATGTTCAGCAGCGAGTAGTACGCGTCGTAGTCGGGAAGGTCGACCTCGGGGACGTGCCCGTACGCGTCGAAGCCGCTGGTGCCGAGAGGGGCCGGCGGCTTCCGGTAGCACTCCAGCACGACCGCTGCGAGCACGGGGTTGACGCGCGTCATGCCGTCCAGCGGCGCGCCGCTGACGAAGTCGTAGCCGTAGAGTGGGCCGCCGCCGCAGCGGACCTCCGTGGCGAATGTGGGATGGAAGCCGTCCAGGTGTTGCAGGACGCACGTTCCTCCCAGTGAGAGGAGCGGCTCCCCAAGGCAGAGGTCGGCGACGTCGCTGAGCAAGTCGTCGGCGCGGCGGATGAGGGAGATCGAGGGGAGCTGCCCGGAGAGGCAGCCGAAGTTGACGCTGATACCCGCCAGCTGGATGCCCGGCAGTCTGGCGAGCTGGGCGGCGACGCGCCGCGCATGTGACGGCAGCACGCCCTCTCGGCGGTCGCCCAGGTCGACGGTGAGCAGGACGTCGATGGGCGTGCCGCCGGCCTGCTCACCGAGGGCGCGAGCCGTCGCGACGTCCGAGAGAAGCACCCTGTCGACGACGTTGGCGGCCACCTCGAGCTCGTCGTGACAGGGCGCCCGCAGAAGCGTGAGGGGGGCGAGGGCGTGCGCGGCCAGCCGCACCAGCGAGCTCAGCCGCGAGTCGGCGAGCCCGGCGCAGCCCGCCTCGAGCATCGCTTCGCCAACGGCGGGCTCGCCGTCCACGGCCTTCGTCACGCCGACGAGGGAGAAGCCCTCGCCGAGAAGCCGCGTGGCGAGACGTGCGGTGTAGGTGGCGACGACGTCGAGATCGATGGTGAGTCTCGGGTAGCCGGACATCGGGTGCTCCACTGACGTGCGGGTGTTGCGCGGCCTGGCGCCGTGGCGTCAATCCTACCGTTTTGTCGCCCGGCGTGACGCCGGGCGACCGCGGTTGACTCTGTCGCCGGCTTTACATATTCTCGACCGGAATTGTCGACAAACGTGCGAGGAGTGTCGCGTTCGTGCATGTCTCAATGAAGAGTCGCTACGCGGTCCGTGCTCTCATCGACCTGGCGCGCCGGGAGCAGACGCAGCCTGACAAGCCCGTGCGCCTCGCGGACGTCGCCGAGAGCGGCGGGATGCCGCTGCAGTTCCTCGAGCAGGTCTTCGCGAGCCTGCGGCGCGCGGGGATCGTTCTGAGCCGCCGAGGGGCGGCCGGCGGCTACACGCTGGCGCGTCCCGCCGACCACCTTACGGTCCTAGAGGTCGTGAGCGCGCTGGACGGGCCCCTCTCGCCGGTGGAGTGTACCCAGGGCCTCTGCGAGCGCACCGGCGACTGCGGCGCCTCATCGGTGTGGGTCGAGGCGGAGCAGGCGCTGGCGGCGGTTCTCGGCGGCACCACGATCGCCGACCTGCTGGCGCGCGAAGAGGCCCTCCGCGGGCGTCAGTTGATGTATCACATCTGAGAGGCCTGAGCGTCTCTCGTCAAGAGGAGCAGTCATGAGGGTAGCCGACAACATCACCGAGTTCATCGGACGCACGCCGCTGGTTCGCCTGCGCCACGTCTCGGAGGAGTGCGGCGCCGAGGTGCTGGGCAAGCTGGAGTCCTTAAACCCCGGCGGCAGCGTCAAGGACCGTATCGGCCTGGCGATGGTCGAGCAGGCCGAGCGCGAGGGCCGCCTTGTGCCGGGCAGGACGACGATCATCGAGCCGACGAGCGGCAACACGGGGATCGCTCTCGCCCTTGTCGCGGCCGCGCGCGGCTACGACCTCGTGCTCTGCATGCCGGACACCATGAGCGTCGAGCGCCGGTCTATCCTCAGGGCTTACGGCGCCCGCTTGGTGCTCACGCCGGGCGCCGAGGGTATGCGCGGCGCCGTGGCCAGGGCGCTCGAGCTCGCCGCCGAGGGCGCGGACACCTTCGTCCCGCAGCAGTTCGAGAACGCCGCCAACCCGGATGTTCATCGCCGCACGACCGCCGAGGAGATCTGGGCAGATACCGACGGGCGCGTGGACGCGTTCGTGGCGGCCGTCGGGACGGGGGGCACGATGACGGGCGTCGGTCGGGCGCTCAAGGATCGCAACCCGAACGTGCGCGTCGTCGCCGTCGAGCCGGCGGACTCGCCGGTGCTGTCCGGCGGCAAGCCTGGGCCGCACCGTATTCAGGGGATCGGCGCCGGGTTCGTGCCGCAGGTGTTCGACCGGCAGGTCTGCGACGAGATTCTCACCGTGACGTCCGAGGACGCGTTCGCCGTGTCCCGCGATCTGGCGCGCCGCGAAGGGATCTTGGTCGGCATCTCCGCCGGCGCGAACGTCTGGGCGGCGGGCGAGGTCGCGCGGCGGCCTGAGATGCGCGGCAAAGTGATCGTCACGGTCCTGTGCGACACGGGCGAGCGCTACCTCTCGACGCCGCTCTTCGGCGAGCTTGGCGAGAGCGACGGCTGAGGGGCGTTCGCGGAGGTGCGGCCGGTGGATGACGAGCGACTCATGGCGGACGCCGATCTCGAGCGGCTGCAGGCCGAGCTTGCGAAGCTGGGCTCGGCCTGTGTCGCCTTCTCCGGCGGCGTCGACTCCAGCGTCGTGCTGGCCGCCGCGGTGCGCGCCCTCGGCGCGGAGCACGTCGTCGCCTTCACGGCGGCGTCCGAGACGTATCCCGCCGGTGAGCTCGAGCTGGCGCGCGCCTTCGCGCGCGAGCTCGGCGTCGTCCACGTCGTCGCCGAGACCGGCGAGTTCGACGACGAGGCCTTCACGAGCAACCCGCGCGAGCGCTGCTACGTCTGCAAGACCCACCTCCTGGCCGCGATGGAGGGGGTGGCGAGCGCGCACGGATGCGGCGCGCTGGTCGACGGCGCGAATCTCGGCGATCTGCAGGACTACCGGCCGGGGTTGCGCGCCGCCGACGAACACCGCGTCGCGCATCCGCTCATCGCCGCCGACCTGGGCAAGGCCGAGGTGAGGCGCCTGGCGCGCCGGCTCGGTCTCGCCGCCTGGGATGCGCCGCAGCAGGCCTGCCTCGCCTCGCGCATCCCTTACGGCGAGCCGATCACCAGCGAGAAGCTCGCCGCGATCGCCGCCGCCGAGGAGGTGCTGCGCAGCCTCGGCTTCCGTCAGTGCCGCGTGCGCCATCACGGGCCGGTCGCGCGGCTCGAGGTCGAGACTTCCGAGATAGAGCGTGCCGCCGGCCCGGCCCGGGCCGAGATTGCGGCCCGCCTCGGCGAGCTCGGCTTCACGTATGTCGCCTTGGACCTGCGCGGATTCCGCTCCGGCAGCATGAACGAGGCGTGAACGGCGTGGGTGGGCAAGCCGGAAGCCAATGCCGGCAGGCGCCGGCCGGGAGGTGACGTTGTGATGCGAACGCTGCTCGGCGCGATGTGGACGGGCGTGGCGGCGTCGCTCCGCGAGGGGCGTGCGACGACGCGTCGCGCCTCGGCGGCCGGCGTCGCCCAGACCGTTCGCCGCGACGTCGCGCGAGCCGTCGAGGAGATCAGCGGCGACGTGCACGCCGTTCAGGAGCGCGACCCGGCGGCCGCCTCGAAGTTCGAGATCCTCACTTCGTACCCGGGGCTGCACGCGCTCTGGCTCCATCGCCTGGCGCACCGTCTGCACTCGCGCGGCGTGCCGCTGCTGCCGCGCTGGATGAGCCAGACGAACCGCTTCCTGACGGGCATCGAGATCCACCCGGGAGCGACGATCGGGCGCGGCCTGTTCATCGATCACGGCTCCGGCGTGGTCATCGGCGAGACGGCCGAGATCGGCGAGAACGTCACCATCTATCAGGGCGTGACTCTCGGCGGCACGGGCAAGCAGAGCGGCAAGCGTCACCCCACGGTGCGCGACAACGTCATCTTCGGCGCCGGCGCCAAGGTTCTCGGCGCGATCACGATCGGCGAGAACGCCAAGGTCGGCGCGGGCAGCATCGTGATCGGCGACGTGCCGGACAACTCGACCGTGGTCGGCAACCCGGGCCGGCCCGTCCTGGTGGACGGACAGCGCGTCGGCATCCCCGACATCGACTACCGGCACCTGCCGGACCCTGTGGCCGAGGCGGTCAAGTGTCTCGTGGCGCGCATCGTCGAGGTGGAACACGAGCTCGACGAGCTCAACCCCACGCGCCGGGGAGAGCACGCCGCGGCGGTCGCCGAGACGCGCGCGCGCATGGCCGAGCTGATGCACTTCGACGAGGGCGCCGGCATCTAACGTCACCGCCGGCGCGTTCTCGGCCTGTGCTACGATGAAGCATCCGACGCCGCCCACGGCAGCCCGCGGCGACCCACGAATGGAGCGTGATCGACAATGAGCGAGGTCCGGCGTCTCGTGCTCGACGTCCTCAAGCCGCATCAGCCGACCATGCTCATCCTGGCCGACAAACTCGGCGATCTCGAGGGCGTGAACGGCGTCGACATCACGCTCATCGAGATCGACAACCGCGTGGAGAACATCAAGATCACGCTCGAGGGCGATGCGATCGACTTCCAGGACGTCGCCGAGGTGGTCCAAGACGCCGGCGGCAGCATCCACTCGATCGACAAGGTGTCGACCGGCAGGCGCCTGATCGACGAGGTCGAGACGCCGCAGGACGGCGGCCCGAGCTGGCTCCGCTAGTCCTAGGGTCACACGCCTCCGACAACGGGTGAGTCGCCTGTGAGTCTCTCGGGTCAATCTCGCAACGGCGCGGGGCTGCGGTCGCGGCTGGCCACACTGCGCCACTATCACCAGATCGCCGACGTCGGCGAGATCGCTCGGCGTTACTTCCCCATGAACGGCTTCGACGGTGTTCTCACATCACTGGGCATCGTGACCGGCGCCTACTTCGGCGGCGTGAACGACGTGGCATCGGTGATTGTCGTGCTCGCGTCGGCATCCCTCAGTCTCGGCGTATCGGGCTTCTACGGCACCTATCTGTCCGAACAGGCTGAGCGCGCTCGCGAGCTACGTGAGCTCGAAGAAACGATGTTGTCCAGGCTGGCAACGACGGACATCGGGAGCGCCGCTCGTTACGCCACCTTGGCAACTGCGTCCATCGCCGGTGTCGCATCCGCGCTGGGCGGACTCGTGATGTGCATTCCGTTCGCGCTGCAGCCCTTGCTCGGTGTGCGCGGCGCTTTCTATGCGGCGTGGTGTGTCGCGGTTCTGGAGCTCGTCTTTCTCGGCGTCTACCTCGGGCGTGTCTCCCGAGGCAGGGTGATCGTCTCCACCGTGAAGTTCCTCCTGGCCGGCGGCGTCGCGTTCGGGCTCAGCCTTCTGCTCAACGTGGCGGGACTCTGACATGAATTCTCGGTACACGGATCTTCTGGACGGGCTCAACGAGCCGCAGCGCGCCGCGGTCACGCACTTCGAGGGGCCGCTGCTCATCCTGGCCGGCGCCGGCTCCGGCAAGACGCGCGTGCTCACCCATCGCGTCGCCTACCTCATCCTGGAACGCCGCGTGCAGCCGCACGAGATTCTCGCGATCACCTTCACCAACAAGGCGGCCGCCGAGATGAAGTCGCGCATCGAGGAGCTCGTCGGCCCGGTGGCGCGCACCATGTGGATCAGCACCTTCCACAGCATGTGCGCTCGGCTCCTGCGTCGCGAGGCCGAGCGCCTGGGCTACACCTCGTCCTTCACGATCCACGACGAGGACGATCGCCGAAGGCTCATCAAGCGCTGCCTCGAGGAGCTCAACCTCGACCCCAAGCGCTTCGCGCCGGAGGCGCTGGCGCGGCAGATCAGCGACGCCAAGGGCCAACTCATCGGGCCGGAGCAGTTCCGCGAGCGCATCGGAGGGTTCTTCGCCCAGGCGACGGCCGACGTCTATGCCCTCTACGAGAAGCACCACGCGGCGATGAACGCCATGGACTTCGACGACTTGCTGATGAAGGCCGTGCAGCTTCTGGAGCGCTATCCGGAGCGCCTGGCGCACTACCAGCGCGCCTTTCGCTTCGTGCTCATCGACGAGTATCAGGACACGAACCACGCCCAGTACCGGCTGGCCAACCTGCTGGCCGAGCAGCATCGCAATCTGGCGGTCGTCGGCGACGACGACCAGAGCATCTACTCCTGGCGCGGCGCCGACATCCGCAACATCCTCGAGTTCGAGCGCGACTACCCCGAGGCCGCGGTCATTCGCCTCGAACAGAACTACCGCTCGACGCAGTGCATCCTCGATGTGGCGAACGCCGTCGTCACCTGCAATCGCGAGCGCAAGGGCAAGAAGCTCTGGACGCCGCGCGGCAAGGGCGCGCTCGTACAGATCGTCGAGGTGGACGACGAGCGCGCCGAGGCCCAGTTCGTGGCCAGCGAGGTGCAGAAGATGCTGAACGGCGAGGCCGGCGCTGAGCGGCGCTACCGGCCGGATGAGATCGCCGTGCTCTATCGCACCAACGCGCAGTCGCGCGCGCTGGAGGAGCAGTTCGGCCGCTACGCGATCGGCTATCAGGTGATCGGCGGGCCGAAGTTCTACGAGCGCGCCGAGATCCGTGACCTCGTCGCCTATCTCACCGTGCTGGTGAATCCCGAGGATACGCAGCGGCTGCTGCGCATCCTGAACGTCCCCAAGCGCGGCATCGGCGCCACGAGCCTTCAGCGCGTGCAGGCACAGGCGGCTGCCCTGGGAGCGAGCCTCTGGTCCGTGCTGCGCGCCGCCGACGAGGTACCGGGGGCCTCGCCGGGGGCCGCGCGCGGGATGCTCGCCTTCGCGCGGCTCATCGAGAGCTTGCACGCCGGGCTCGTGGGGCGTCCGGTGGCCGACGTCGTGCGCAGCGTGCTGGAGGAGAGCGGCTACCAGGCGGCGCTCGAGGCGCAGCGCACGCTGGAGGCCGAGGGCCGCCTCGAGAACCTCGAGGAGTTCCTCGGTGTGGCGGCCGAGTACGACAAGCGCGCCGACGAGCCGAGCTTGGCCGGCTTCTTGCAGGAGATCAGCCTCTACAGCGACAGCGACGCGCTGGCCGACACCTCGTCGCTGCTCACGCTGATGACGCTGCACAACGCCAAGGGCCTCGAGTTCCCGGTCGTGTTCATCGCCGGCATGGAGGAGGGCGTCTTCCCTCACCAGCGCTCGCTCGACGAGCAGAACGTCGAGGAGGAACGCCGTCTGGCCTACGTGGGGATCACGAGAGCCATGGATCGCCTCTACCTGGTGCACGCCCGCGCCCGCACGCTGTGGGGCTCGGCGCAGTACAACATGCCTTCGCGCTTTCTCTCGGAGATCCCCGCCGGCCTGGCGGAGAAGACGAGCGTCGGCGGGCGCGGCGGCTGGTCGGCCACGGCCGCCGGGTCGAGCGGCGGCTGGGGCTCGTCCGCCGGCTCGTGGAGTGCGCGCGGCACGAGTACGCGGGAGGCCGAGGCGGGGGGCGGCCGGAGCGGTCGCCAATTCACCGGCCAGGAGAAGCGCGGCAGTCTCGACGAGACCGTCGTGCAGCAGTACTTCGCCGCCGGCGAGCGCGTCCTGCACGCGACCCTCGGGGAGGGGACGGTTCTGGCCGTTCAGGCGGGCGGCATCGTGCTCGTGCGCTTCGACAGCGACGGGTCGGAGCGTCGCTTGATGGCGAGCGTCGCGCCGCTGCGCAAGCTGCGCTCGTAGGGACGAGGACGGCCGGCGGCCGTCCTCGCGCGTCTCAGCGCTTATCGATGGCGCGCAGGAGACGCTCGAGGAGCGACGCGGCGCCCTGAGGGCCGTCCACTTGCGCGTCCGCCTCCTCGCGCACGGGGGCCGGCGTCTCGCGGCCGACGACGGCGACGGCACAGGCCGTGCGGCGGCCGTCGCGTTCGCCCCAGTCTCGCACCGCCTTGAAGCCGGTCACGTCGGTGAGATCGTCGCCGAGCGTCAGCGCGGCGGTGTATTCGCCGCCGGTGAGCAAGTGCCGCATGGCAGAGCCCTTCGTCACGGCCAGCGGCGGCGCGACCTCGATGACGCCATGGCCGGTGAGCACCGCGAGCCCTCTGGCGCGCGCGGGCTCGACGACGTGCCGAAGGATCTCGTGGTGTGTCGCCGCCGGGTCGCGCGCCAGCCGGTAGTGGAGGGCGACGATCGTGCGTTTGTCCTCGAGCACGATGCCGAGCCGCTCGTGATCGAGGTCGTGGGCGGCGATCTCGGCGATCGCCCGCACGTCGGGCAGGAAGCGCTCGACGCCGCGGTCGACGATCGTGACGCCGCGCGCCGTGCGCATCTCCAGGCCGTGCGTGCCGATGTAGGCGGCGCCGTCGACGCCGGCGAGCCGCCGGGCGTCGTCGACGCCGCGGCCGGAGACGATCGCGAGGAGGCCGAGGCGCCGTTGGAGCTCGTCGAGCACGTCGAGCACGCTCGCGGGCACACGGGTCTCCGCCGGTCGCGCGTGAATCGCCGTGATCGTGCCGTCGATGTTGCAGAAGAGCGCCGCCGCGCGCGGCGCTCTGGCGACGGCGGCCACGGCAGCGCCCAACGCGGCCCCGCCGGCGACGATCGTTCTGTCGATGCGCTCGTCCATGCTGTGTTGAGGGTACCGAATGCCGCGCAGGTACGCCATGCCTCGGTCCGGGTGTCAAGCTCCTTTCGGCGTCTGCCGACTAGGTGTATCGACATGATTGACGGCGCCGACAAGTACATGGGGCAGACGGCGGTGGCCGAGCCCTGCGTGGATGTGTCGGGGGATCGAGAGGGCGGTCGCCCGGATCCCTACCTGAAGTCCATGTTGCTTCGCCTTATCGAGGAGAGCTACCTCTCGGCCGGCACCTTCACGGATTTCGCGGCGGAGGTGCTGGAGGTCCTCGTCTACGCCGTCACCGTGCCGGTCGCCTTCACCGAGGGGTTCCTGCGTGCGTACCTCTCTGTGGATCGTGTCGTCGAGAGCGACGACGGCCGTCTCACGATCATCCCGCGCGCCGGCGCCTCGCTCGCCGACGTGATCAGCGACGCCGACGCGATCCTCGCCAGGGTCGACGCCGAGGCCGTCTACAACCCGATCGTGCGCTCCTCGCTGCGCTCCGCTCACCAGGTCTCCCGGTCCGCCATGGAGTGGGAGATCGACGACCTCGCCGAGATGGACGACGACCAGCTCATGGACGTGCTGCGCGCCATGCAGGCCGCCTCGGAGCGCGAGCGCCTGGCCGCCGCAGAGCAGGGCGCAGAGGCGACGGACCACATCCGCGCGCGCATCGCCACGATTCGTCGCAACATGCGGCAGTACGTCGATCGGCGCGAGGCGGA
>ENA-ORXD01000937-ORXD01000937.1-sediment-metagenome-genome-assembly--contig:-NODE-937-length-29431-cov-4.407645_pt1 | contig 29431 bp, 29 predicted proteins | sample MGYA00237862_ERZ511471 | MGnify/ENA metagenome assembly ERZ511471 | reverse complement strand
GAAAGAGCCCAACGGCATACCGGCATTATGGCTCAACAACCTTCTTACAGTGACATCCTGCAAAGCGTACTGCGATTCCGGCAACACCCAATTGCCCAGATATTGTTGAACCGGGGCGTCCAGATCAACCAATCCTCTTTCGACCAGTCTCATGACACCCCAGGCGGTTAAGGACTTGGAAATGGATTCCACCCGATACACCGCCTCGACCGTCATCCTGCGTTTTTGTTCAAGATCGGCATATCCATAGGCGCTGGACCACACCAGCTGCCCCTCACGGACTAAGGCGATGCTTACGCCCGGGACCGAATATTGTTTCATCAAATGGGGTAAACGTTCATCCAGATTCCTGGTGAAATCGTCGATCGTGTCCCGCTCCCCATCCGGCCGCAAACTGCAGCTGGCAGCGACCAGCAACGCCAATCCAAAAATTGTTGGAGCCGCCGCTCGTTTGATATTTCGCCAGATCATACTTTTCCGGGAGCGGTTAGATTTTTCTGTCACCTGAGCCAGACCTAATTTTTTCATCTTTTCTCCTTCATACCTGTTCATGCTGTTGAGGCAGGCCTCGGTTTACCTCTCGCTGTGCTCCTATGTCCGCACCGTTTTCTCCATTCATTGCAGCCATTCATCCTTGCATCAAAGCTACTCTCATGAAATTCTTGTGGAACATTGGGTTCACACAATTTCATATTATACCGATTCTGATTGCCAGCACGCCCTGGCATAGAGGCGCGATACATCTACCCACCCCCCATTCAACGCAGCCAGTGTTATCTTTAACGTAACCACACATGAATGGTTTAAGAACAACTCCGTACTTTTGCCTGAAAAGGCGCGCTACACCCCATATTTCCGCGCAATTTCCCTGGCCTTTTTCCGCGTTTTAGGGCTCAGGCTGTCCATTGCCTGTTTGATAAACAGATATATCTCGTTTCTATCAGGAATCTCAAGAAAGACTTCATCCAGTGCATCCAGGATATCAGCCTTTAACAATTCCTTCTGTTTCACGGGATAATCGCAGCGGTTCTCCATATCCAGTAAAAGCGCAGCGATTTTTTTTCTCAATTCCCGTTTATGTTTGAGGATCTTCTTGCAGTTCCTGACGAAGCATTGAGCGGTCATAAACTTGTCATCATTAAAACGTTCAAAATAAGCATCAAATATATCAGAAAACAGATCTTCGCGGTCTACCTGGGTCAGGTTAGCGATAATGGTCAGAGCGAAATCCCGGTGATAGGAGTTCTCATGTTTCAAAAGTGAAACCATATCCTGCCAGTATGGATAAAACAGTTCAGGCCTTTGCTGGCTGGCCATTGATGCCGTTTCATAACAGTGGTAATACACCATGATGTCCGGGTTAGTCACCATCTGGTGAATGATTTCATCCCTGATATCATTGTCACGAACTGCAAGCCTTACAAAATGCTCAAGTTCAAAATCTTTTTCAGATATGGCGTCTTGTATCCACGCAGTTGAATTCACCATTTCCTCTTTTCAATTTGTTCGGGTAGTGAAACACACGGTTATCACCGGGAAAACATCACCAATAATTGATCATTCTGGCCACCGCGCTCGGACGCAGGCGTTGAACTTCGGTAAGCTCGGTGCAGGCCGCGTAACCGCAATCCGCGCACACCTCATCAGAAGCGCGGCAGCACACCGATTCGCCATCCACATCGACTACCGAAGCAACCGGAAAGCGCCGCGGCCAATCACCGGATTTCAACGCCAGCAGGCCCGCCCGTGAATTGATGACCGGCAGCCCGGCCCGGATAGCCCCCAACAGGCGGTCAATGATGGGGGCGCGTTCCTCCGCGGTCAGGTACAGTTCGTCCAACCCATAATAAGGGGTGTGAAAGTAAAACATGACACCAATCACCGGAAGCTTTGTGTCCTGCACCCAACGCAGAAAGGGCTCGATTCCTCCAGCGGTATTGCGGTCTATCACATAGATGACAGCGGTCCTTGGGTGTGAACCGGCGCGGACGGTGTGTTCAACCTGATAAAAATGGTCTCCGCGCCGCCTGGCATAGATGTCGGGCAGCCCATCCATGCTGACCCACAGGAGATCAGCCGGAACATTGAGCCCCAGCGTTCCATTGGTGTAAACATGCACATGGAAAAAGCCAATCCGTTTTGCCTCAATAATTGCGTCTGTAAGGGTATGTCCCGCATCGCGCCACAACATCGGTTCTCCTCCGCTGAAATACAGCTCACGAAATCCCCGACTCCAGGCGTTCCGCATCGCCGCGACCACCTCCACCCAGGTCATATCACGCCGCCCGGTGTTGGAAACATAACAACCCCGGCAGGCAAGGTTGCAGCGGTCTGTCAGCGCGATGCCACAGATCAGCGGCTGCGGGTCTCTGAGCGCCACAAAACGAAACAAATACCTGGCATAGAAAAGGAGCTGCCTCCATTGGGTTGTAAGATTCTCTGCCATAAGTTCACCTGTTGGCACGTCCCGGCGGTATCATGCGGATTTCCAGGATTAACTGCCGGATGACACAGATACGATGGCCGGTCTGGATAATTAAAGTATACAGCATCCATAGCGGAAGTTCATACAGGCAATGTGCCCAAAGCAGACTGTTTTGGTAAGATTAGATATGGCCTCCAAACCAGGTTTCCACGTTCAACGCTTCCTGTTGGTGGCGCTGGCATTTTCCATCCTGCTGAGTGGCTGCGGGCTGGCGGCACAGGCTGAGAGCAGTTCTGCCGCTATAGACCCACGCCTGGCTGAAACCACTGTCGCGCAGCTGCAAACCAGCGCTCCAACCCATACGGCGCTGCCTACCACCAGCCCCACACAGACCCAAACACCCGCCCCAACCCTGACCCCCACGCCCACCCCTCACCCGTTGGAGATCAGCGCCATGCGCGCTGGTTCGTATCCTGGCAGTGATATTTTCATTGAACAGGAACTGGATCCGGGGGCAAACTACCGCCGCTATTATGCTTACTATCTTTCCGAGGGTTATAAAATTTATGCGCTGCTGACGGTCCCAAACGGCGAAATACCTGAAGGCGGCTGGCCGGCTATTGTCTTCAATCACGGTTATATCCCGCCAACCCAATACCGCACCACCGAGCGCTACGTCGCCTATGTCGATGGGTTGGCGCGTAACGGTTACATTGTTTTCCGGATTGATTACCGCGGCCATGACCGTTCAGAAGGTTCGCCCTCCGGCGCTTACAGCAACCCGGGCTATATGGTTGACGTCCTCAACGCGGTCTCTTCTTTGCAGCGTTTTCCACAGGCCAACCCGGACAAGATTGGCATGTGGGGGCATTCCATGGGTGGTTACCTGACCCTGCGGGCGATGGTCATTTCAGACACGGTGCGGGCCGGGGTCATCTGGGCCGGGGTGGTTGGCTCATATCCCGATTTGCTCTACAACTGGCGGCGTGGCAGCAGCAGCGCTCCAATCCCCACCCCTCATCCGGGTTCCCGCCGCTGGCGTGATTGGGTAGAGGATTATGGATCACCTGAGGAGAATCCAACCTTCTGGAACTCGATATCAGCCAACGCCTTCCTGTCTGACCTGTCCGGCCCGGTGCAGCTGCACCACGGCACCGCCGACCAGGAAGTACCCGTGGAGTTCTCATTCACCCTCTCGGCACAGATCCAGGCAGTGGGCGGTGAAGTGGAGCTGTACCAATACGAAGGGGATAACCACAACATTTCAAATTATTTCAGTGCCGCCATGGGACGCACGATCGCCTTCTATGACCGCCATTTGAAGTAGCTTCTCCCGCTGTTCCGGAACATCATCAAAATGCCATCACAAAAGCGCTCCCTTTTTCAAGTGAGCGCTTCATCTTCTCAGTACCAGTTGTATTCCATGCGCCCTTGTCGCCCTGAGTGGGAGTCTGCGATGCTGCTTACATCCTGATTTTATGGTTCCCATTCATAGCCTGTGGAATAAGCCAGGCACCTGAACCCGTGTTTAGCGAGGATCGGCTGGCTGTCGGGGCTGGCATCCACCTGCAAAAAACGGAACCCCCGCTGGCGGGCTTCACGCGCACGCGCAGCCAGCAAGGCAGTATAATAACCGCGCCTGCGGTGCTGCTCAAGTGTTGACCCACCCCATAGGGTAGCAAAAGAAGTTGAGAGCAGGTAATGCGTCCAGGCCGCGCTCACCACCCGGCCATCCTGCCAGACCGCGAAAACGCTGAGATGGTCAGGGTAGTGATCCAGGTCATACTTCATTCCACTGGCAAAACCGGTTACTTCCTGGCCCCAAACTTCGCTCTCCATCCGCACAATTTCATCCACACCTTCCGGCGTGGTGATCCGTTGTACCGCAGAGACATCCATCGTCCAGTACTCCGCGGGAAGGTCATGGATATCCGCCACCATCAGCGCTTCGGGCTCCTCCGCGGTGAGTCCATGCGCCAGCAAGCGCTCCGGTAAATCAGCGGGCAGGTCATAGTTGTAGCATTTCCATTCAAAATCGGTATTAAGTGCTTTGAAATAATTAATCTGTTCCCGAATGGCCGCGTCCGCTGTCTCAGCGGTCAGGTCAGACCAGCTGATGAACCCGCCCCCGCTGCCGGTCCCGGTCAGTACGTAACGCACCAGATTCGGCAGCACTTCACGCCGGGTGCGGGTCCACACGCATTCGCGCCGTACTTCTTTATTGAAAATTGCCAGAATTTCACTGTCCTTCATGTCGGCTCCTTATCCGAACAACCATTACAAATCCAACCATTCAGCAGACTGGTAACAGTCAGGTTCGCAGCATTTCGCGATGATCTTCATGCTATACTTTTCCACCAGGGCCGGATTTTCAAACCCCAGGGATCACTCCGGTATCTGCCAGCACACTGGCCGCCCAGCATCTGGCATCGGTACGGTAGTTTTCCGCGGTATCCAGCCTGACATCGGCGATTGTGCGAGTCCAGGTGATCCCATCCACTTCAGCAATCTTCTCTCCCGCAGTGATCTTCCAATCGCGGCGGACGCTGTTCAATCTCCTGCGGTTTTGTTCTCTTAACCTCCTGGGACTGGCGCCGTCCTGAATGGCCTGAACGATGAAGGCACGCGCTGCCAGCCAGCCCTGGCGCGAATACACATTATGCTGGAGCATGTAGCAGGCAACAATCAGATGGTGTACCGCTCCGTAGGTGTCCGGATATTCATAATCCATTATCAGGCAACGTTCAAAACGGTCCCGGCATTGTTCATCCTGCGGGAGCTCTGCTCCGCATTTTGGACATTGGTTTAGCATTTCGACAACATCCTACCCGATAACGCCTGCGAATACAACCCGCTCACCATCTATGCTCAGACAGGAAAAGCCCAACATCCCCGATGAACTTCAGGGTTTCCCGTTCAATTTGCTCCGTCAGCGCATCCAGGTCGCCAAAATCCGGGTTGTCCACCAGGGTATGTTCGATGATCGAATCAGCACCTTCTGGAGCCGGAACCAGACGGTATTGATCCCAACTGCTTTCTTTGATCAGCTCCCAGTATTTTACCTGCACCTTTTTGTTGTATCCAGCCAGCCACACTTCGAACCGGAAGTGCTCATGCAGGAACACAACCGCGACTTTCAAATTGCGCCGCTTGAACGATTCAGGAGAGAAGGAAAAATAGGTCATATCCATATACCCATAGTAAATGCTGCCGGACACAACAAAATCAGGGTACCTTTTCGCAAAACAGGTCCTCAACCCCATGAGATATTCCATCAACCCCCGGTAGGCCTTTTGGATATTCCCCTTTTCCAGTTGTTTCCGGTACTCCTCCATATAGCCCTGAAGAGGCCCCATATTCCTTCCTCCTTCTCACTTTTCTCTGCTGATAAAAAATTCTGGGCTCCAATACGCAAAGCAATTGTAGTTGCGATGTCTGTGGATTTTCAGGCGTTGATCGCTTTTATTGGGATGGATTTCTTAACATATTTTCCGGAATGAACGCAACACACGAGATAACTATATTCTACATATAATCAGCAGGATGAACACCTTTGCAGGTGAAAATGAGATAATATCAGAAAGACACCGGCGGATCACCGGCACATTCACAGCTGGTGCAAACCCGGTTGCGGCCGCGCTCTTTGGCAAGGTAAAGCGCCTGGTCTGCCCTTTTCAGCAGATCATCCAGTTTGGTGTTCTTGCCTGGTAGTTCAACATGCACCCCAAAACTGGCTTTAACGCTGATTGGGCTGCCCTCAATCACAACCTGGGATTCCAACACCCTTTGTCTGAGACGTTCAGCGATTTTCATGATAGTTTCAGAATTTGTCCCCGGCAGAAAAACGACAAACTCTTCCCCTCCATAACGACCGTAGATATCCTCATCGCGCAACCCTTTGAATATCCGGCTTGCCACCTCCTTTAGAACAATATCCCCAACCGCATGTCCATGCCGGTCATTGATCGATTTGAAATGGTCCAGATCCATCATAATCACCCCAAGCGTCTGGCCATTCTGGCACGCGCGTTCCAACTCGCGCGTGCCCAAATCTATCAGACAGCGGCGGTTGAACAATCCGGTGAGGGAATCAAGGTTAGCCTGGTCTTTGAGGTTTTCCATCAAGTTCACATTTTCAGTCACATCCCGGATCAGAATGGTAATGGCCTCACTCGAGAACAGGTCGGAGCGGATGTGATGCGCGCTGGCGTGGTAATAATGGTTCTCACTTTCAGGAAACCGGACAGCAAACTCCACCTCGCTGGTTGTGCTGTCGAGCAAAGGTTTCAAATGGTCTCCAATAGCAACGCTTTCAAACAGGTCATCCCCCACTTTAAGGTCCTGCATATCCGGTAAATGCTGCGCTGCCCGGTTAAAATCTCGCACAATGCCGTTCCTATCGACGACTAAAAAACCTTCCAGAATTGAATCCAGCGCCAGTTCGCGGGCCGCGGGCACCAGTTCAAAAAGTTCCAGTTTGAATAAAGCGAAAGAGTCGATTACACCCAAAATCACAAGGCTGAAAGGCGTTGGGTCAATATTTCCGGGAATGAGCCCCAGAAAATACAGAATCCCGCTGAAAACTGGAAAAAAAGCCCCCACGGCCATGGTGATCGCCTGCCGTTTTTTCTTTCGCTCAACCCTGAAAGCGTAAAGTACCAGTAAAAACAGACTCAAGATGGTAAGCAGCAGCAAATAATAAAAATTCACTTCATACCATAGCCCGCGCTCAAAATCAAATACTGAAAAAAACTCGCCGTTGATCATGCGCGGGTTGACGTAATACAGGCTGTGATAATCCACCGTGAAAACCAGGAGAAGCGTAATGCAGGGGATAACCATCAACACGGCGGTAAGTGGAACAGACAGCGGTTTTCCCCGGATAAAGTGCAGGACAAAAAGGAGCATCAAAGCAGGGACGAAGGCCAGCCCCACATATTCCAGCCGCAGCGCAGTGAGGACCCCCGCCAGGTCTGTTCGCGAAATCTCAACCGCGTAACCCAGCGAATACAACGCCACCCCCAGAAACAACCAGAAAAACTCATTGGCGGCCGGAGCGCGGCCATGCAAACGCGCCCACGCTGCCAGATAAGTTGCCAGAAGTGCCGATAACCCCAGAATAATAACCAGAAAGATTGGCGCTTGCTGCATCAATAAAGACCTTGTTTACCCAAAATCATTCAGCCGGTGCGGAAAATAATAATGTCAATGACCAACACTCCCTTTTCCCATTACCCTTCAGCAAAAAAAGGGTAAAGTGGCCGCCAGCCGTTTTCGTCTAACACTCTTATTATAGCCATCCCCCTCTCCAACGCAACCTGAAAATTACCCTCATCGTCCGGGAACTACTTCCTTCTTTAATCTATAGCGGAACATTGTTCCCCCTTGCAACACGCACCTTGCTCAGTGTATGTCAGCCAGGTTATTCGCTCCTGCCAGCACGTCCTCCTGGAAAATTCTTCGCATTTTTTCAGGTTCCTCAAACATGGGGCTGTGAGCCGATTGCTCAAATGTATAAAACCCTTTTATTGGAGCCTTTAGTTTCTCGAAATAATCTTTTGCCAGGGTATAGGAACAGGTGTAATCGTATCTACCGTGGAAGAAGTAAACGGGCAGATCAAGCGCGGTCACTTGTTGGGTCAGATTCGTGGCAAACATCGTATTCCGCAGTGAGCGCATGGAAAAAAGTTTACCACGCCAGATATTCACCTTCTCACTTAATGTGTATTCTCGGTTTTGCCACGATGGCAAAAAGACACCTGTAATGACCGATTTCATATCCCGTGTTGTGCCAATGCCAAGACTGTGCATTGCTGGATCACGCAGGGAATCGTATGCAGCCGGCAGAGGGACCGTCATGGTAGGGGGCGCTGCTTCAAGCCTTTTTGTCATTTTATGGTTTCGGTTCTCCTTGTACTGCTGAAGCATATATTCATACGCCAGTTTTTCGGATTGAAGCTGATCCGTCATCTGCGCCATGCCAATGTAGGCATGGTACAACTCTGGCACCTGCGCGGCCGCCTGTATGCCAAAAAAGCTTCCCCCAGAATGTCCCATCAGGTAGATTTTTTCTTTATGGAAGCGGTCACGCAAATAATTTGTCACCTCCAGCGTGTCCGATACCAGTTGCTCTACCGTCATCGTCTCTGGTGGAATGTCACCGCTGTAAGAAAGGCCTGAACCACGCTGTTCCCACCAACATACAGTAAAGTATTCTTCAAGGCCTGTAGGGTATCGCTCTGTGAGGAAATACTCAGGCATACCGGGACCGCCATGCAGGAATAGCAGCACGGGGTTGTTTATATCTTTGCTCTTGATAAACATCCCCTGCTCCAGACCGTTAATGTTGACCCAAACTTTTTCTGAAATGCTGCCTGCCAGCGGATTTCCGTTTTCATCCACGATCGGGGCCGGTTTTCCAGGGCTCCATGCCAGCAGCACACCCACAAGAATGAGGATGCAGATCAAAAAGATAGAAAATATAACACCCATAATTCCACCCACCTTTCGTAGGAATGATCGCACAGAAAATCCCTTTATTTTATAATCTGTCATTTTTATTTCTCCACTCGTTTAACGGGTAAGAAGACCAAACCAGAAGTACATAGCTATTGCAGTACCCCCTCAGAGAAGCAGCCAGTTTGACAATCGATCCTTCCAGTTGTTATGGCGCGTTCTCTTTTGAGCGCGCCGGTATCAGGGTTGGATTGATGTCGTTCCAGACAGGCTAATTATAAACCCGCGACAATAAAATACCCCATACCGTACATAAAGAACGTACTGGGGGCAATGAAGGGGTGGATAACATTCCCTGTTTAAGGCTTACCTCACGCCTCAAATTCTGGTAAGTTACAGGTGTTGAAGAGGCATTTGAGTGCCGCATAAGTTAGGCCTGCTCATTTTTCAGGATCTCACCAATTCTGCATACCAGATCGTCCAGAATACCCTCGTATGAAGGGTCAGCGGCGCTGGTGTCAAGATACAGCACCGGCGCCGATCCAACCTCGGATACCCAGCCTTTAAGAAGCTCTTCCAGCACCTCCAGATCTTCCGTTTTGGTGATATCCAGATCGCGGTTCCGGTTCGCCCTCCTGCGAACCAAAACAGGAAGCGGCGCTGAAAGGCAGATGATCAGGTCAGGCAACGGGAGAAGCTGTCGCAGCGTTACATACAACCGCTCGCACAGCCGAAAACCTTCTTCATCCAGATAGCCTTTCCGGTAAAACAATTTGGTAAACCCGTGGAAGTCCTGGTCCAACCCCCCATCCTGGACGCCGGTGATGTCATTCTCTCTGACATAGATTTCCTGTTCCGCCCGGAACAACAGGTAATCGATCTGGTTCGAGAGCGAGAACTGCTTCAAATCATCCGAGAACTGCCGCTGGTAAGGGCGTTCCTTGTGCTGCTCCAAAAGGGCATCATAAGGACCCACTTCACACAGCTTCGCGGTAAGGGTTGTTTTGCCCGTGCCAGAATTGCCAACAATCGTGATCAATTTTCCCATCGTGACATCCAACCGACTTTAATATTAACCTCCTCATGATTCATATTGCGCTCCATCATATTTTACGCAAACGCTCGCCAGCCGGCAACTACCGTGCCATGGCCAATCCTACAAGTGGAACAGGTCGTAATTATTTAATATTCCCGACGCCTGGCCTGGAGGATGATCTCAATAAATAAAGCCCCAAAACCATCGCGCAGATAACCGAGAGAAGATACAAAAATACACCCCACAACAGGTAAGCGAAATGAACCAGCTGGGCTCTGCTGGTTTGTGAGAAGAACACCACCGCAGCCGGTAAACAAGCGGCCAGGCACACAACCAGATTTAGAATTTGCAACCGGCGCGAGTCGGATTTCCAAATTAACAGGGTCATGCTGACAAACGGAAGCACAATGAAACTGAGAGAAAGCGCCATCATAAACTCTGAAATGGGTACCGGCATCTTTCTATTTACCAACCTGCTGAGCATAGAGAATAATCCACCGGCAGCCATCCGAAAAGCTGCCAATCCCGAAACGGGGCTGCCGCAAAAGTCGCCGTTCAATCGAACGTTTGGTGGCGTACACGGGTATTGCGCGGGGACATTGAGCAGGTCAAATGCCCACGGCCCCATCATGGAAACAGTCAACAATGCCAGGATTAGCGCGCGCCACAAGGCTTTGTTTTTGATCACAAATGACATGGTCCTCCTCCTTTTGCGGTTTTGAAAGTCAGTCCGCCCGACGATTATGGGAATTGTGATTCCGCTATACTCCAATTATGCCGTTCTTCAAAACCGGGTTCAAACCCTGACGCCCCATGTTGGGTCAGGTCTTCTATCATTCATTTGTTGGCAAGGTCTAACATCCCTGACACCAGGCAGAACCAGAGCCGTATTTCCTGAACAGACGATTCACCCCGCATAGTAAACGACAAGTAACAATCCAATCCATTTTATAATGTACAAAGTTTAATTCTTGGCTTTGTTCATTCATTTTATGTTATTATCCAATAGTCGTGATCTAAATAGAATGACCGTATCAGGCTCCTATGATACGGCAAAAAAATTTGAGGAGAAAAATAAAATGACCAATTCCCCTGAAAATGAAAAACCAACCCGCAAGATTGTGATTATGAAGAACGGTTCTTACCATGTATTTGGCAACATACCTCTGGTCCATAAAAAACAGGTGGTTTCTGAATACGGCGAACCTCTGACCTGGGAAAAAGACAAAGATTACTCCGTCCAAAATATGAATGGCCGGGATTATTACCGCCTTTGCCGCTGTGGTCACTCCAAGAACAAACCTTTCTGCGATGGCGCACACCATAAAGTTGGTTTTGATGGGACTGAGACTGCTGATACCGGTTCAACCGAAGATCGCTCGTTCCGCTTTCCGGGTGGGACTCATATTATTGTCAGGAAAGACCCCTCTCTGTGCATGGAGTCAGGATACTGTGGGCTGCGCGATACTGAAATAAGCGAGCTTGTTGCCGGTTCTACGGATACAAAAACGCGGTCACTGGCCATCGCGATGGTTGAACGCTGCCCGTCTGGCGCGCTGACCTACCGTATTGAGGCCGGCGGGCCGGATATTGAACCGGATCTGCCGCAGCAGATTGCCGTGACAACTGAAATCATTGCGGAAGGTGAAATTCCCGGACCTTTGTGGGTCACGGGAAATATCCCAATTGAGCGGTCGGACGGCAAACCTTTTGAAACCCGCAACCGCGTGACCTTATGCAATTGCGGACAATCCCGTCAAAAACCCCTTTGTGATGGCACGCACCGCGTTCTGGAAGGGCTGGCCCTCCGACAGAAGAACGCCAAAGAGTAATAATACGCCGCAATTGACCATCCCAGCCAGTAATCCAGGCCTGACGGGCTCTTCGCCCAGAGTGAGTTAAAGGCCGGATGCTATCCGGCTTCCGGGCCATTCACCACCCCGCGCACCTGCCCCATCTTACCGAAACCCAAAAAGCGCCTTCCCAACGTGGAGGGCGCTTTATCTTTTTGATAACGGTGGGTCTTCGCCTGCGTTATGCTGAACGCGCTCAAAACGGGTGGAGCTGGCAAAGACAATTTTGCATGGTCTATTACACCATTGCTACACACTAATTAAAAAAATTACAACTCATAACATATACCTCCTGCCGCATACAACTCAGGCCACATTGAATATGGAATAACAATCTAAAAGGATGGGTTTTGCTTGCACTCAACATATCCTACGACTTCCCTTACTTCAATCCAATTCAAGTTAATTTCTGTTACGTAATACCTGCGTTGTGATATAAGCAGCATCTTTACCTACACCACCAAGCAGTGAAGAACTCAATCCGGTTTGAAAAAGAAGACCTATAAAGTAAAGACCAGGAGCGCCTTGCACAATTCCACGCGAGTGCATAGGATACCCACGCTGGTCGAAAACCGGCAGGTCAATCCAACGGTAATCTGGCTGGTAGCCGGTTGCCCAGATAACCCCTTCAACAGCCAGTGTTTGGCCGCCTTCCAGTTGAGGTTTACTGGAATTGACACCAGACATACGAGGAGTAAGAGTAACACCCGCAGCAGCAATTTCATCTCGTTCGGCATGCCCCAGCGGAGCGCCTTGATGGACCATAGTGGCTTGCATCTTTCTTCCAATGGGTGTATCTACCGTCAGTACATGAGTCATAAACCACCAGGCCAGCCGGCCGTCAAAGAGTTTACCGAGAGACGAATTAATAGGAATGCGTCCTACATCACGCCCTGACAACCAGACCTTCTTGCCAGCTCCAGCAAGTTCTAGCGCGATTTCCGCTCCCGAATTTCCCGCACCAACAACCAGTACTGAATCAACCGGAATTTGTTTGGGGTTGCAGTAAGTGCTCGAATGCAATTGAAAGATATCCGAATCTAATTGTTTAGCAAAATCGGGAATGAATGGCAGATGATATGGTCCGGCAGCAATAATCACGTTCCTGGCAGAGAATCTGGCCGCGTCCGCGGTGATTTGATAGCCTTGATCCTTGCGAATAAGGCTTTTAACTTTAATATTGTGTCTGATCGGGAGGTTGAAATGCTGCGCATATTCCTCCAGGTAATCCGCAACTTCATCTTTCGATGGAAAGTAATTTTTTGATTTTGAGAAACGCATTCCCGGGAGGTTATCAATCTGGCTGGGGGTGAACAATCGCAAACTTTCCCAGCGAGATCGCCATGCATCACCGGAACGCATATTCTTATCCAGAATAATAAAATTTTCGCCATGTTGAGCGAGGAAATAACCAGCTGCCAATCCCGCCTGACCGCCGCCAATCACAATCGTGTGGAAGGACTCTTCCTTGCTGGCAAATTCATAGTCCAGATCTATCGACATTTTAATTCTCCTTACTTACCGATAAATTAACATATCTTACCAGCCCTAATTGGGTTGATATTGACAAGCATATTCAATACTGTTATACTGTATTGAATATTATGGACATATTACATCTTATTTATCCGGTTGTCAATAGGCAATGAAACGAACTCCAACCAAACGCAAATATGACTCATCCAGGCGTCGAATGCAGGCACAAGCAACACGCCGCCAAATCGCCGAAGCTGCTCGCAGCCTGTTTATTGAACGAGGCTATAACGGGACAACAATCAATGCCATTGCGCAAGCCGCATCCGTTGCATCCGAAACGGTATATGCAATTTTCGGAAGCAAACGAAAGATCCTGTGGCACCTGATGGATATTTCCATCGGGGGCGACGACCAGCCCATCCGGCTCATGGATCGACCTGAGCCTCAGGCGGTGTTGCATGATACAGATCCATTGCACCAGATAATGATGTTCGCACGTGGGATTACTGAAATACTGGTACGCGCCGCCCCTATTTTCGAGGTTTTAAGAACTGCTGCCAAAACAGACAAAGAAATCGCAGGCCTGGTACGCAATATGCTCAAAGAACGCATGGAAAACATGACCACTTTTGCACAACATGTCGCCAACAACTGCGCTTTACGCGAAGAATTGAATATTCCTCAAGCAGCAGAACTGGTTTGGACCGTAACCAGTCCTGAAGTATTTCTTTTGTTAACCCGAGATCGGGGTTATTCAAAAGAACAGTACACCGATTGGTTATATACTACCTTGAGCCGTTTGCTTTTACCTTGACGTCTACACAAAGAATCTAACAACCAGAGAATAGTGTGCGAGTTGAGGGGTAGGCGGATACATCCGGCTTCCAGACCATTCACCACCCTGTTCGTCTGCCCCATCTTAACGCAACCTAAAAGCGCCCTCCACGTTGGGAGAACGCTTCTTTTAACGCATGCAATATATGCGGACCGAGTTAACGATCGATATCAGTCAACCCAATTGACCATGCATCTTTATGGAATCGCTGTAAAAATCAGGTTGACAAAATAATCCCGGTGTCCGCTGAAACCATCATTCGCAATCTGTTGACCTGTTTCAATATCTTGTGAACGAAAACCATATTGTCCTGTGCTAAAACCATCCATGGACAAATCATCTCTATTTAAGGGGATTGCTCCACCCGCTCCTGCCTGCCAATGAGTAAATACATCACCTTCATGAACGGACAATGGGTAAGGTAAGCTGAAAATGGTGATCCCTGTTTTGGCAGAGGCGTGTCATCTGACAGGTCGACACGGCAAACAATTTTCCAGCCCTTGTTATCCGGGCGTAAGATGAGCAAGGTGAAGGATTCTGGAACCGTATCACTGTCATTGAGATAAGCAACTCCAGTGATAAAACCATCGCCAGGCCCTTCCAACGATCTGCCTCAGTGTAACGGCCCAAATTGTTGCCAAAAAAACTATCCCTGAGGCCGCGTGATCCACTCCCCTCATCTACATGGGCTCAAAACAGGTAGTAAAATAAAATCGTTACAGAAATAATTCCTTCCAACCAACCGTGGAGCGACACCCCACCACAGAAAAGCAAGGAGCGCTATATGCCCATTCCAGACAGCTGGCTTCCCATACTGGCCAGCGAAACCACCAAGCCCTACTACCAGCAGCTCTACCAATTTGTTGGCGAGGAGCGCCGCAAATACAAGGTTTACCCGCCGGGGAGCGATGTGTTCAACGCCCTGCGCTATACACCATTCGAACAGGTGCGCGTGGTGGTCATCGGGCAAGACCCGTATCACAATGAGAACCAGGCCCACGGGATGGCATTTTCGGTGCGCCCCGGCGTGCCCGCGCCGCCATCGCTGCTGAACATCTTTAAGGAACTTCAAGAGGACATCCAGTTCCGCATCCCCAACCACGGCTGCCTGATTCCCTGGGCCGAACAGGGGGTGCTGCTGCTGAACGCGGTGCTCACCGTCCGCGCGCACCAGGCCAATTCGCATCAGGGCAAGGGCTGGGAGCTTTTCACCGATGCGGTGCTGCGGGCGGTCAATGCCAAAGACAGCCGGGTGGTTTTCCTGTTGTGGGGCAGCTATGCCCAGCGCAAGGCCGAATGGATCGACACGGCCCGCCACACCGTGCTGAAAGCCCCGCATCCTTCACCGCTTTCCGCCTCCCGCGGGTTCTTTGGATGCCGCCATTTCTCCAAAGCCAACGCGGCCCTTCAGGCGGCCGGCCTGCCGCCCATCGACTGGCAGCTGCCGGACCTGTAGCATAAACAAAAAGTTTCGCTCAAACGATTCAAAAAAAAGCGCCCTCCTCTTTCGGAGAGCGCATCAATATTCTCAACTGTTGGCGCGGTGTGCAGCCCTGAAGCTATCTGTGGCCATCGCAAGATAAAAGCCTGAAGAACAGCCTTTCCTATCCAGCGCGGGTCTCGCCAGAGAACAGATCCATATCAATCATATTTGCCGTCAGCTTCGGGCTGATAGAGCACCTTCTCTACCCGCAGGCTGGTCTTCCCGGCCGGGGTATCCCATTCAATCACATCCCCCACCCGGTAGCCAAGGATGGCCGTACCGATAGGTGCGAGGATAGATACCCGTCCCTCACCGCCGGCTCCCTCCTCAGGATATGTGAGAGTCAGTTCCATGGTGCTGTTATCTGACAGATCAGTCAGGATAACCTTCGATTTCATGGTAATCACATCCGCCGGAATCTCTTCAGGCGTGACGATCTCCGCCCGGTCCAGCTCACCTTTCAACTGTTGCAGGTAAATACTGCTGCGGTATCCGCTGTTTTCAGCTTCGCGGATCGCTTCATATAGATTCTTGAGATCATTCTCTGTTATTTGAATTTTTCTGGCATCCATGGGTCACCTTTTCTTTTGATTATAATGCAAACAAAAACTTCGGGGGGATCACTGTCGGAACTTCCACCTTTAATGATGAAAACAACCTGTTACTGCTGCAATACCAGCCTGAACTTACGCCAAAGACACACAGACATGTACCCATAAACAACATCCGGCGTTCGCCGCCCTCCTGGCGGATGCGCCGGGTGACCCTCTCTACCGGCATACCGGTCTTGACGGGCTCCTCACCTAACTTGACCAGCACCACAATATTGGGGATGCTATCCTGGAAGCCGGTGGAGCGGCATCGAAGAGGAAGATCACACCAACAATAGCCAGGAACACCTAACCCCATCAGGATGTAGTTAATAATATGGGTTACAGTGGTTCTAAACATGGTTATTCAAAGTATTGGTTTCACGAGAGTCCTGATTAAATTTGTGCTTAGATTAAAAACTTGCGGATATTCATAAACTATGATCTTCAATAAATTGCATTACTTCAGTATGCGTGGGACTGTTAAGCACTCCCGGAAAGCTCTCACACACCATCCCCGCTACTGCCGAAGCATATTGGATGGTTTTGTGATCGCTCCACTTCTTCAACATTGCATAGATGATACCAGCTCGAAACGAATCCCCTGCGCCTGCGCTGTCGATCACTTTGACTGGATATGATTTGAATCGCATGACGGGAAAACCCCTTCTGCCATATAAGATTGCGCCATCTCCTGCTGTAAATACGACCAGCCCTTGAGCGCGCTGCTGGTATTCGATAAACAGTTCGGATATTTCTACCTGGGGATATACCCGGCTCCGAAACTCACCGGATATGATGACTGCCGAGGCGGCGCTAGACAACGATTGGTCATAGGGGCAATCAATCGATACAAAGGGTATGCCCAACTCAACCGCGTATGCCCCAACCTGGACGCTTTCGGCTTGAAATGGCGGGTCCACACAAACAATCCGCGCCTTTACCAGGTCAGCTTTGTTGGGGATATTCCACTTCCGCGTCGTGGATAATAGCTCAACGTAATTGCCAAAGATGGTCCGGCTGTGCTCGTCTGAAAAGACGATTTCCCGAACCCCGGCAAAGCCTTTCTTGACCTTCAAACGCTGGATGTCAATTCCGTAACGGCGGATTGTTGCCAGCAGTCGTTCGCCAGCAGGCGTATCGCCTATCCAGTTGCCATCGAGTTGAACGCTCAACCCCAGACGACTCAGGACAATCGCGGAATTCAGGGCTTCTCCCCCGGTCATAAAATGAGTCTCCGCAATCTCCGCGTAGCCATCAGGTGGCGGGAACGACATACTCAGCAGATGAAGTTCACTCGAAGCGATGACGCCATAAGCATACACATCAAAGGTTTTCATTTTCTTGTCTCTTTTCCGGTGTCCAGGCTAATAATTGCCGGGCAGCCCAGTCCAATCCCCAGCAAAAGCACCTGGGGTTGCAATTCAGCAGTACACAGAATGTTCAACACCACCACAACCATAGCCATTGCCATGGCACCCCCTTTGAAGACCAGAGTACGATTTGGCTGAAGAATTTGTTTGAGTTATTTTCACCATCTACTCTCCTGATTCGTTTGCATGTTTCGATCTTTCTTAGTTGATGGGTTATGCCAGAGCAGCATAAACGGCATCACAATTCCGGCAAAGATGCAGATAGGTTCCTATGGAAAAAACGCAATAAGGCCAAGGCCACAATCGCATACAGCACCGAGAAGATGGCGAAGAAATATACACCTCCCGCAAAGAAGCGCAGCGAAAGATTGAAGCAGAAGTGAATCCAGAAAGCAATCAGCAAGTTGTTGCACCGCTTCATGAAGATTCCCATGATGAAGGTCAGGGCTGTCAACACAACAATGTTGGCAAGGATATAGATCACAGCCTGCAAACCGGTGTAGTCTGAAGCAACAAACCATAACGGCGCGTGCCAGAAAGCCCAGACTAATCCCAGGATAAGATTCCCTTTGATGAACCCATAGCGTCCTTCCAATTCTGGGCGCAAGTAACCTCGCCAGCCCGATTCTTCCCCGCTGGGACCCTGAAAGGCCGTGAGAAGAATTGCGCCGCTTAAAGCAGCGGGGATTGTCAGTTGTGCCATGAACGATGTATTTTCTATCACAGAAAGAAACCAGACCGTTGACAGAAAAATGCCGAAAATAATCCCCGGTATTAAGATCAGTACCGGGATGTTGAGTCTTGCTTTAAAAACGCTCTTGTAGAAATCCCTGATGGTCATGCCCGGTTTCAACTTCTTCAGCATAAGCATCAGCACGATGGTGGGCGACCAACTGCCCAGTATGGTAATTCCAATCATGATAACAGGCGGAGCATCAAACACCACGGACGCCAGGCCTCCAAGCACCAGGATGATAGCCCAAAACGCCAGATAGGAATAAATCACGTACTGCCACATCACATTTATCTTTTTCATTTCAGTCTTCTTTTATTTTTGCATAAAATTGCATAGGTTTGAAAAATATTTACAATCCAGGGGGCGTTCTTAGGAACCCGTTTTCATTAGTGGCGTCATAAGGCCTGTCAAAACGTTGGTGAAAGGCGTTGTTTTGCTTTAGTTGCCTATCCCAGTAGGAGTGAATCAAGCCTGTAGGAGCGAGGAGCCTGAACATAAAAAGCATCCCTTTTGACAAATAGCCTTTGTCTGCCAGTTTAGCCAGGATCTGCGCTGACATATGTCCACTTTCGAGGACAGATCCGACTAACTCCACAAAAGGTGTAAGAATCTTTTCTTGCTCTTTTGCTGGCTGAAGCTGAAGACCCTCAACACCACCTTTTATGGCTGTACCCAGATAGTCTCTTTGGAGGCGCTGGGTCAGATTTTCAAAATACGCTTCTAAGAAATAGGATTGGCTGCTTTCTGGAAAACCTTGCTGTACGATAAAACCCAGTGAACCCCTGGAGGGCTGAAGCATTTCAATAAAGGCCATCACATGGGAAGGCATAGCATGTACGTAAAGAGGCAGAACAAAGATTACTGCGCTGTCGGAAGAGAAATCCGATGCCCATTGTGGCCACATTTCCTTTTGTTTAAGATCGCGAACAACGATATTCGGGCTATAAGCATCTGCTATCGCCCGGAGAATGAGTGCTGTATTGCTGCCGCTAAGCCTGGGTGAACCATTGTAGAGAACAAGTTTGTTCACCTTTTCGGTGGCGTTGGGCTTCAAGACCTTGTTCTTGGGGCCGCGCGGGCGCAGTTCTGTCATAGTCCATGTGGGGTTCTTGTGAATGCGGTAGGCCTTCGACCGAAAATGATACGCTGTTCTATAAAGATAATCCTCAATGACTTGCGCTTCCGCTTGACTTAGTTCCCGATCATCATAGTAGAAGTGAAGCTCTGGGTAGTGCTCATATCGCGCTTTGTGATGACATTCACCGTCTACAATTTCAATATAGGGATGATAATGAGGGATGGTGCGGTCAACAAATGCTTTGGCACAATGATTAATAAAGCCTTGGGCGGTATCCATGAGCAAGATCACTTTGTCAGAATTAACATAGTCTGAGTAGCTTTCTTCCATAGCGTCTTTAAAAACACACTTGCCCGGTGTTTTCACCCAACAGGACCAGCACCCGATACACGCCTTGACCGCTGCGGAGTCTAGAGCCTTGTAGCGTAATTGTCCATCATACAGGGATGCAATACCAGAGACGGTTTCGATATCCGGGTTCATCCTTAAGTCAAAAAGGGTAATCATGGAGTTGCCTCAATTTCAAAACTTCATTCCAGCCAGCCAGTTGGTTAGGCTTTCCTCACGGGCTTTCAGGTCATCACGCGTTTCATCGTATACACCCGCTTTGTATTCTCCAGAGATTTTTCCATCAAAGATAAACAGCACCCGCTCAGTTTTCGCCGCCACTCTGACGTCATGAGTGACCAGCATGATTGTCGTGCCAGTACGATGAATCCCAGCCAGCAGGCTCATAATTTCGTTGGCTGATGTTGAATTCAAAGCGCCGGTCGGTTCATCTCCGAAAATAATCTTTGGGTCGCCCATCAACGCACGGCAGATTCCAACCCGCTGGAGTTGCCCGCCCGAAGCCTGGGTGACATCACGATTTTCCAGCCCGGCAATGTCTGTTTTTTTCATCAGCATTTCGGCTTTTTCTCTGAGATGCGCGCCATTTTTGCTGCCATTGCGCATGGAGGGCAGGATGATGTTGTCGAGAATATTCAGGTTTCTCAGCAAGGTCGGCTGCTGGAAGATAAAGCCCATTTTTGTCCGGCGCAGGTCAGCCAGTTCATTGTCCTTGAGCGCTGACAAATCCAATCCATCAAAAGTGACGGTGCCACTGTCAACGTTGTCCATACCGCTCAGCGCAAACATCAGTGTTGATTTTCCCGAACCTGAAGGACCCATGACCGCAACAAACTCACCCGTGTTGATTTCAACTGAGACACCATCGAGCACATTGCGTTTTTCATCACCCTCGCCAAAAGACTTGACGATATTTTCACTGCGAATCAGGGTTTTCATGAATTACTCCTTTATGTTTTCAGAGATTTTGATTTGGCCTGCGTCCAGGGTACCGAGAATTGTCGCGGCAAGCACCACACCTGCCATCATCAGCGGGCTGAGCAAATAGGCAAAGGCCGGATTGATGACAAATTTGAAGGACGAAGCCCCAAACGAAGCAATCACCGCACCTGCGAGGGTCTCCCCAAGTGTATTTCCCAGCAGTGTCCCGAGCAAAACACCGATAATCAGGACGAATATCGAACGCGCAATATACTGCGCTTTAATGTCTGAGTTTGTAAAACCAAACGCCTTCATCACCGCAATCGCGTATCTATCTTTGGCAACCAGCATTCTCATGAATAACAGGGTGATCAGCACGGTGAGTGTCAGCGCAACGCCGATGGCGGCATAGGAAACTTTGCCGATGGCGCTGATGGTCCCGCCGTAGGTCTGCCGGATAAATTCATCAATGTCCGAGACTTTAGCGAAAGCGAACCTGTCTGAATATTCGACAATCTTCTGGTCTATCAACGCCGGGTCTGAAAGTTGTGCGGTGATGACGCTCCACATGGTTTCCGCCGAGGCATCGGAGAAAACTGCTTTCGCGGTTTTGCCGCCATTGGTCACATCAGAATACGTGCCGCAGACCGTGAGCGTTGTCTCGCGCTCATTCAAGATCAGCATAATGACATCCCCCACCTTTTTGCCCATCTCGCTGGCATTCAGCACCGAAAGCGCGATTTCGTTCTCCGCAGCAGGCGCGCGCCCCTCGGCATAAGTCAGGGGGAAGATCGAATGGTCGCCCAGCTCAACCATGATGCGTTCCTCCGAGCCGTCAGCCAGTTTCACACGAAAGGTTTGGGTGGTCAGCACAACAAACCTCGAGATAGATTCATCATTTTTCATCACCGCGGCGATTTCCGCCGCTTTGTCGGAAATATGGTCGGTCTGCTGAATATCAATGCGCAGGTCGCTGTCACCAACCCCCATGTAGGTAATAAAACTGTTGGAGGAGATGGTGTTGTGCAAATTCTGCGGGACGATGATGATAAACGCCGCCAGCACCAGCACCGCCAGCATGGTGGCATACAGGCCTTTCCGGGCGAGAACGTCTTTGACACCGAGGAAAACGTTTATGCCAAGCAGTTTGTTCATGCTCAGACGGTAACGCTTTCCCCCACCCGATTTTTCCTGAGAGATTCCAAAACGGACGGCTTCCGCCGGAGAAATTTTACGAAACCGTCCCAGCACGCCGTTCACATAGGCGCTGATCGCCAGGAACACCAGAAAGACACTGACAATACCCAAAAGCGGCGACAGAGCGGCGTTTTCGCTTTCGCCCATGTACAGCCGGATGTTGGCTAGCAGCGCGTCACGAAAGGCAAAGGACAACCCATACCCAAGCAGGCTGCCCGCCGCTGCGATGGCAACGTATTTTGTCAGGTAGATTTTCTTGATGTCAGAAACGCGCAGCCCAATGGCTTTCATCACACCGATTTCACGGTAGTCATCCTCAATTTTTGCCAGCAGCGTGAAGCGAATGCACAGGAAAGCAATGGCAATCACCAGGGCGCTGACCAGGAGAATGACTGCAATCATCAGTCCATCAGAAAGACCGTTGAACATCCTGAAAAGCGGATAGGTGAGGGTCGGCCCATTTGCTTCGAGTCCCGCGGCGGTGTAGGCAGTCCCGAATACGCCAAGCTGATCCAGGTCATGCAGCCGGAACTCAATCAGGTATTCCACACTGCCGAACTGTTTGAGTGCCGCAAAATCATTTTTGCTCACCAGGAAGCGCTTGGATGAGGAGAGCAGCGGTTGCATTTGTGAGTCGCGGAGAGCACCCACAATGGTGAATGTTTTCCCAGCTACAGTAACCGTATCGCCAACCCTGGCGGTTCCATCTTGCATGTAGGCGATAGGGACATATATTTCCCCATCAACGACGGTGATGACGTTCCCATCGAGGTCGAGCAGGAAATCGAATTTTTCGCTCTGCACCGAGAAGCCGTTGTCCTGGACGCTATCCGCCAATGAACCGCCTGCAAATAAAAACTGCGAGCCGTCCATGTTGAGGAATTCAAGCGCCTGGAAATCGGCAACCGCCTCATTCTGTTTCGCAAAAGCCGCCAGCCGCGCCAGATCCAGCTCGCCGGCGTGCATTTGCGTGAAATGCGGCGTTTTTGCCTGTGCCATCAGGGTATCAATCGCGCCTGCAAGGTTGACGACCAGGATGGCTGCCAACGCCAACAGCATGGCTGCCGCGGCAACAAACAGCATCGTTGTCAACGTTATCATCTTACTTCTTAGAATATCGTTATGGAGTATACGGTAATACATCTGTCACCTATGTTTTCTGTCTCAACTTGTTATTATCGCTCAATTTTTCAAAGTACGAGGTATGAGCGAGAAATTTCCAGAAGTATCCAACCTTACGGAACCCGGCGCTGCCTTCCGCTTGCCGCACCAACTCGCGGCTCTGGAAGTGCGGGTCTACAATTGAAATTGGGGTGAAAGGCAATATCATTTTATTGCTCCATTCGTTTGAATAAAGTTAGTTCCAGTCCCAGGTCGCATATTCGCATAAGAATGCCTTGCAGTGCTGCCTGGTCAATAATGGGGCCGCGCAGTATCGTTTCACCATCGGCACTGTATTCTGCATGGAAATCTTCAAACCAAATCAATGTGTTTTGTCCCAGGTGGCCCTTTAAGCGGATTTCACAAACGATGACGTTATTTTGTGTTTTCATATCACAAATATATGGTAAATGGTTCCGCATTGGAATACACTTGGGTGGGATTCTGAAAGAAAAAATCGCCTAACACTTAAGTGTTAGGCGATTTTTTCTTTGATAATGGGTAATCAAACCAATCCTAACCTGCGTGCTTCCATGATTGCCTGGGAACGGCGACTGACGCCCAGCTTGCCATAGATATGATTGGTGTGGCGTTTGATTGTGTTGAGCGCGAGATAGAGTTCATCAGCAATTTCCAGGTTCGACTTTCCCGCGCAAATTAAACGCAGAACTTCGAGTTCACGTTCACTCAATGGTTCGATCAAAGGCTGCGCAGTTAATGACTTACTTTTCAAAGTTTCCTTCCTGGTCTGGTCTATATCGTAATTCAGGAAACGATTGTGAATGGATAGGGCTATTTGTTCAGCCTTGTGAATATCCTCTTGTGCCCGGGTTGGTTCCCCTTGCGCATGATGCAAACGCGCAGCAATCAGATAACCTTGCGCAAGGTAGTACTCGTGGCCGCTTTTTCTTGCCACCTCTAATCCCTGGCTTAAAAGGCTTTCTGCTTCGTCCCATGATTTCTTGACACGCAATACATCTGCCAGGGCCAACTGGATTAAGCAAAAAGCCGGGTAATCAGCATAGTTCAGTTGTTCTGCAAGCGAGAGTTCACTGCGGCAGATTTTCTCTGCCTGGTCTATTCGACCTTGCATAAGACTGATTTTTGCCCATTCCATTGTCACGTGCGCCAGTGAAAAATAGTTTTCACATCCGCGTGCGTGCGGACTGACACGGCTTAAGTAATCTCCCGCCTTATCGAAATCATTTGCAGCCGCATAGGTATAGCCCAACTGTGAATAGCATGCTGTAAGACCCATATCGACATACAATTGCCCAAGAGTTTCTCGCAATTCCACAATATTTGGCAGGAGCTGTTCAATTTCCTTGAGTGCGGCGGCAACATATCCTTGATGCCGCATAACAACGGCGCGTAACAAAATCACTTGATGTAAGATGATGTTATACTCGGGGTGTTCTATTGGCAGTTTTCCCGCTGAAACCATTCGGTCAAAAGCTTGCTCAATATCGTCGAGATATGAATCGATCCGGTCATAATTCCCGCGTATGAACAAGGTCCAGCAGTACGCCACACCTAACGGGGGCGATTGGCGCAGTAAATCACCGGGTAATGTTTCGAGCCATTGCACCGCAGTAACTAACCGTCCTGTATGATAGACGCGTCGCCAGTTATCAATCACAAGCTGGCTGACATACGTGTAATCGGGAATAGCAAAAGCATGATGCAAAGCATCTTCCGGGTGGTCATTCGCTTGAAACCATTCCGCAGCACGGCGATGCAGCAATGGCAAATCGTTCGCTCGTGTGCGTTTCAGATGGCTTTTTAGAAATTCAGCAAACAGGTGATGATAGCGAAACCAATAGTGCTCCCCATCCAAAGGAATAACGAAAAGATTGCGGCGGCGCAAATCCATCAGCGTATCTGCGCTGTTCGTTGATTCTGTTACCGCATTGCACAATGGCGCAGACATTCGCTGGAGTATGGAGGTTTCAAGCAAGAAATGCTGTAATGATTCTGGTTGGCGCTGCAAAACTTCTTCCACCAGATATTCCAACACAAAGTGCTGGCTTCCCGTGAAGTCTCGAATGAACGCGTGTGCGTCAGCACGACCCTGCATCGAAAGTGCAGCGAGTTGCAATCCAGCAATCCAACCCTCTGTACGTGTTTCCAGTGCCTGAATATCAATCGCGTTCAGATTCAGGTTCATCAAGTCATTCAGAAACGCCGAGGCTTCATCGGTAGTGAAACGCAAATCAGCGATACGTACTTCAGTCAATTGTCTGCGCACGCGCAAACGGCTAAGCGGTAGAGGCGGATCGGTCCGCGTGGCAATAACAAGATGCAACGAGGGGGGTAAATGCTCAAGCAAAAAGGTCAATCCTTCGTGAATTGACTGAAGTGAAATCACGTGGTAATCATCAAGCACGAGTATAACCGGGTGATTGAGCGTAGCTATATCGTTAACCAACGCGGTAAGAAATATTTGGAAATCTGTTTCTTGGGCTGATTCCAACATTTGCAGCGCCACCTGTCCCAACGGTTTTGACACTGATTGGAGCGCAGTTACAAAGTATGTCCAAAAGCGCAGCGGGTTATTGTCCCGGCCATCGAGTGAAAGCCAGGCAATTTGGCCTTGATACGCTGCGATCCATTCGGCAAGCAGGGTCGTCTTGCCATATCCAGCCGGAGCGGAAACAAGCGTCAGCAAATTTCCCGTCATCAAGCCTGCAGTCAATCGTTCGATAAGCGGCGAGCGGTGAATGACGCCATAAGGGGTGGATGGGATAAAGAGTTTTGTGGATAGAATAGACGCAACCATAAAAAAATCCAATCATGCGTCATCGACAAAGCTAAATCGAGAGGGTGATTGTAGTAATATTCGAGGCCAGTTTTCTGCAACAGAACATACTACAAATTATGTTGATCATTTTAGCACACTTGGATTTAGAAATGTAAATAAACGAAAAAATGCGTTCAAACCTAAATCATTAAAGCGGCAGCCAAAAAAACGGTTTCAGGTGGTCGTCTTTCCCCGATTTTGTAAGGGCCTTGCCTTTTTAATCACCCAATAACGGGCTCTGGGGCCTGGGCAATATCCTTTTGGACGGCTTTTTCTTTTATGTCATGCAGTTTTAGATTGCCCATTTAAAGGTATCAGAAAGCAAGAACTGCTCAAATATTTGACCCCGGGAGCATGGTAAGAAGACTGACCCAGGAACAACGCATCGTTTATTAGGTTCGGGATGACCGGATTGATTTTCTGCTGACGAGATACCATTACTTAGGTTTCGGGATAACGCTTAACCTTTCTGTACTGCGCCATTTTATCGCTTGATGGAATCGCGTTTTCATCAAAAAGCTTCACAACACCTTACGAACCGCGCAAAATCTTCTCCATCTTCCTGCCCTTCGCCAACTCATCCACCAACTTATCCAAATATCTAACCTGCTGCGTCAAAGTGTCCTCAATTTCCTCCACACGATACCCGCAGATTACTCCGGTGATGAGGTGCGCATTCGGGTTTAGCGAAGCAAGTTGGAAGAATGTTTCAAATGTTACATTTTCCTTTATCAATTCCTGAATCTTTTCGCTGTCAAAGTTTGTCAACCACGTTATGACCTGATGTAATTCTTCTTTGGTTCTGCCTTTCTTCTCTACCTTTGCGAGATACATCGGATAGACTGAAGCGAAGGTCATTTTCGCAAAACGTTGATGATGCGTTTCGGAATTTTTCATACCCACCTCCTATCTTAAGCGTTTACTTTTTAAATTATTTCAACCCGGACAGCTCGCCGATGACTTTACTATCCTCAGGAATGATAGATCGCGCGCCAATATTTCTGGTCAGGCCGCACCTTTGTGAAAACGAAATGAGTCACCCTTGGCCCTGCCTTCAGAGGCCCAAAACAACGCAAATATTCATTGACTTCCGGATGTAATTTCGCCTGCGCGCTCGTAATTCGCGACAATAACGCCACTCGGTGTGACGATGCCTTCTGTAAGCTTGAATGCCGCCGGGATCGTACCACCGGCAAACAACCGTTTTCCTCTGCCCAACGTGATCGGATAGACCATCAGCCAGAACACATCGACCAAATCATGCTTGATCAGCGTCTGAAGTAGATTGCCACTTCCCCAAACGTGCAGATCCGGCCCTTCCTGCTGCTTGATTTTAGCGACTTTCTCTGCAATATCTCCATCCAAAAACACGGACGGCTGCCATTCGCTTGACGTCATCGTATTCGAGGCGACGTACTTGGTCGCCGTGCTGGCTCCCGGCCATACGTTCGCGTGATGCGGCCAGTACGAGGCCCAAATTTCAAAGGTTTTGCGCCCCAATAACAGGTCAAACGGCATGTTCATCTGTTTTCTCAAAGCCGTTCCAAGAATCTCGTCGGAATATGGCGCGATCCACCCGCCATAAGCGAAGCCGCCGCTGGGGTCTTCGTCTGGCCCGCCTGGGGCTTGGATAACCCCATCCAGGGAGATATGTTCAAGCACAATGACTTTTCTCATGACTGAGTTCCTCCATCGTCCGGATCACGATCCAGACGCCTCGTTCAAAGTAGATAAACGAAGTCTTAATTACAATTTTATATCACACAATAAGCAGGATACCAATATGTTGGATCACGACGAATCCAGTCCGGCGGATTGAAGGGATGCGCACAGTCCGTCAGGTTTATGGGCACTTCTGAAAAATAATCAAAAAGCGCCCTCCCAATGGGAGAACGCTTCATCTTCTCAATGAAATGGTGCGGCCTTACACCCCTAAGGCTGGCTGGAACTTACGCCACAGGCGCACAGACGTGTACCCGTACATCCGTCTCGGTTCGCTCTGGGGATGTTAAGATTATTATCTAACGCTTGAGTTCTCTGGCTGCCTGGCGGCAACCTGGCCTAAATTCGAGGTCAGAGTACAAACACTCGGTTGAGTGTACACCAACTCCGCCAACGATACCAACCCAAACTTTGACCGACTTTGCAGGCAACAACCCGTTGTTAAAACGCAGCCTGGGCTGTCCAGCGCAACGATTTGTTGGGCTGCTGGTCTACGCTGATAGTATCAAAACCGGATAGCTGATATTGTCATTCCCGTTTTATCTGCCCTTTAACCAATCGTAAACCATTACCAATACAACTCGAGAAAAATATGCCAACCAAAACACTATTCCGAAAAATTTAAAACTATCTTCGATAAAGATTTGAAAATTGGAAGGAGGAAAAATTTTATCCATGATAACTGATAATCCAAAAAAGAAAAGTGATAATACCAGTAACAGATAATCTGTTGTAAGTATTTGACGAAAAAAGTATACTAAATATCCGACAACAAAAATGAAATATCCTAAAAATACCCACGTCTCCGGAATAGAAAAATAATGAGGCATTACTGTTTCATGGATCATGAATGCATCATCAAATGTTAGTATCAGTGAAAGGATCCCCGATAAGAGTAAAAAGTCTGTAGATTGATGATAATGTTTGCCATTTTTCAGTAAAAAGATCCCCAAAAAACAAATAGCTGTAGCAGCAGACCATAGCATTATTCCAAGAGTGGATAGAATGCCAATATGAAACTTTGAATTGGTAACAGCCAATGGGTCCCTAGTTAAATCTGAAAGAGGCGTTCCGATAAATCGACTTAAAATGTAGATACCAATGATCCCTGCAAAAGCTACTGCAAAGCTGGTGACCAATATAAGCCCGATTCGAAAAAATTGATTTTTTATGGAAACATTATTAATATTATCTAAATCCAACTTGAAAAGAAATTTATTCATCGCAATGTCCTCAGTAGATAATCTTATTTGTTTGCTTTTTGCTGCATCCATTCAAGTGCAGCTTTTATTTAGCAACCCTACGGTCAGATGCAACCCGTTGTTAGGCCTATGCTGTCTCTCGTAGAAAACGAACAACCGCTTCGGCAAGCTCATCTGGAGCCTCTTCCTGTACAAAATGGCCTACCGAACTCAAGCGCACCATCTGCGCCTCCGGGAACATGCGCTCCCAACGCTGCAATTCTTTCTCTCTGAACGCGATGTCTTTCATTCCCCAGACAATCAGTTTGGGTTTATCGTTCAGATTGGAAATTTGGGTCCAGAGTTGGTCCAGCCAGGGACTGGAGGCGATGATTTGCTTTGGAAATACAAAGCAGCCTTTGCGTTCTGACGTTTTATCTTCCGCCTGGCTACAGATGCCATAGACCAGCGTGCCAGTTATTTTCGGCGGTGATCTGATTTTTTGATTTTACCCGAAATCGAAATGAGAAGTGTCCTCCATTTTCGGGAAGGCGCTTTTTTTGTCATAAGAATAACAGATTTTACCGCGGGCCGGCAAGCACCGGCCTGAACTACGCCGAAGGCGCACAGACGTGTACCCATAAATCAACACCCCGCGTTCGTCGCCGTCCTGGCGGATGCGGCGGGTGACCATCTCGACCGGCATGCCAATTTTGACGACCTCTTCGCCCACCCTGTTCATGTACGCTCCAGCTATCCT
>ENA-ORXD01000935-ORXD01000935.1-sediment-metagenome-genome-assembly--contig:-NODE-935-length-29485-cov-4.259419_pt1 | contig 29485 bp, 20 predicted proteins | sample MGYA00237862_ERZ511471 | MGnify/ENA metagenome assembly ERZ511471 | reverse complement strand
CGCACCGGCCTGTATCAACACATCGGGCTTTGCTAAGCGCACCTTTTCCGCCACTGCTATATAAAAATCAGTCATCCGCCGTGACAGGGCGCGGCCCCGCTCAGCTCCCAGTTTCACCCATTTTTTATTTATTTCTCGAACCCCGATCTCACCCGGATCGTCGTGTGCAAAACAGTTATCACACTCGCAAAAATGCAACCCATCCTCGGGGAAAAGAGTAACGATATCCAGATATGGTTGCTCATCAGTAAGCCGGACAATCGCATCGGCAACGAGCTCGACTACTTTCGGATTGCTGGTGCATAACTGCTTGGGTATGCGTACTCCGCGTCTCAGGGCATAATATTCAGGATGCGACAGAAAATATTTGGCCGGCGGCAGGAAACCATGAAAAGTATGGGCGCTTTTATAGACGTTTACACCTTTCTCATCTATGAGGTTGGTATTCATCTTATTGAAGAGCGCCCACTCTTTGGCGAATGGTCCCCCGATCCAGCGCATGGGAAAACATGGACTCTCCACAGTGTGACCTGCGGGAATTTCCAGCCGTTCCCGGGGAGGGGCAACCAGCCCCAGCTCTCCGGGGAAATACCACCTTACTCCGGCAAATTTTTGCAGAAAAGTTGCAGCAGCAAAATATGCCCCCAAATCTCCCACGCCCAGGAGATAAATAACACGATTGTGAGCGTCAACGGAGATCAAGATACTGTCACTCGGTTTTGCCTGCAATAATCTTGCTAAGCCATATTTCCCGGCTGTTTTGGTGTTCCCGATGGAAATGATCAGACTGCCCGGAGCCACCACGGCATCGTCTGGGCGAAATTCGAAGGATGTGCCCAGAACCTTTTTAAACATTGACGCCAACATTTTTCCTGCCTGGGTTTCAATTTCCGTTGGTTGACTGGGTGTCAAGATAACGCAGTTGCTTCCAGGGGTGAGGAGGATGGTTTCACCGGATTGCGGTTGGCAGAACGCCATCCCCTGCAATGCCAAGGAAAGAGAAATAAAAAAAAATGCGCATTTAATGAAATTTTGCATCTATATCCTATTATTAACATCATCCATTTTTAACAGGTTCGGCACCAACTTGAATGCGCAAGAATATTGCTGATTGACCCATCCGTCTGCGGGCTGCTTCCAGAAGCTCAACCCCGCACCTCTCCGTTGAACGACATACAGTACCCCCAGCAACAGCCAGAAAAGATCCAAACCTAAAACAACTGCACTCATGCCGGCACCGATGAAAACAAGAAGTGTGACAAAACCAGCAACTGAAAATGCACCGCTTAAAGGTATCTTGCGTCGTTGCCAAAAGGAATGAAGCATTATGGCGAAAACCGATACAAACAACAGGGTGCCTGGAATCCCGAATTGAACAGCCATAAAGACAAAATTATTGTGCGCAGCTTTGCCATTCTTAAGATCACCAAACAACCCTGTTTTGTTCATCAATTCGTTATAAGATCCAGCACCTGTCCCAGCAACAGGATGTTCTTTAATTAACTCCAATGAGACTAGAAGCATTATAATTCTATTCTGTTCCTCCAAATTTTCCAGCTTCGAAAATCTTTGTACTAATTGTTCGCTTACCCCACCCATAATTAATAAACTAGCAATCATTAACGAAATTGCGCCTATGGCAATGCGTCTTCGACCATATAACAGGCCCGCCAAAACAAAAATTGTCAAAAGCATCAAAACGGCCATACGTGAAACCGTTGCCAAGATGGTGATAGAGCCGACCACAAAGCAAAAATAAATTAATTTCTTTCTTGTCTTTGTACACAATGGTAAGGCAGCAAATAAAATTGGGAACGACAAATAAATATACCTTGAATACATGTTAGGATTCGTAAATATTGTCCCCTGAAAGAATTCAGAATGTATAAAAAAAATTTGATATGAACGTAGAACCGTTGGGGAACCAAACAGAACCATACAGCCCAGGGCAACCGTAATAACCAGAACCTGACCTATCAAAATGTATTTCAAGATCCTATGCAGATCATGGCTGTTTTTTAAGAAAGTACCACAGGAAAGAACAAACAGAAATCCAAGCACCGCCTTCATTGTATCTTTTAGAAGACTAAAAAATGAAATGTTTTTAGAAATAAACAAATGGTATGAGCTGTTGAAAAATATCCACCCGAAATAGAGAGTCAATATGAATAAAAAATTATTCATGAATATACTTACTAAACCGGCACGTTTATCAGCTGAAAAATTAAAAAAAGAAATAACAATGATGCCTATCATTGCTATTTCACTAGGCGTAAGAATAATAATTCTCGTATGGTCAAATATTGCCAACAAAGGGAATGAATAGAAAATGATCTTAGGCCTCATGAATAGGCCCAATATTACAAATGAATAGATACAGATGAAAAAAATATTAACCATTGATATGCGTTATAAAGTCATGTGGGATGATCGTGTCCAGTGGCTTTTCGCAAACGAAATTTCTAATACCCCAACTTAGAAAATTCATCACTAGAGATACAGAAAGATGAAGTCGCTAATGTTAACATGTTATTATTCTTAACAATAATCACATAAAACAAAACGGATCTATAAAAACACTCTGCCACAAACAATTTACTATTGAAAGTCTTTTTGAAAAAAAGTGATTGCTGGTTTTGAGGAGAACAAATGAGGGAGTGTGTACAAATTGTCTGGGAGTGTTCATAACTTCGCATCGATCTTTATTGGTTAGCCTTTTTGTTCTCGTTTAATATATAAGCTGCCTCCTAGGTTTTTGGCACATAAAGGCATTTGCTCTTTAATCAGGTCGCCGAACATAAAGTGTGCATAGGTATTGAAAAATTGGATGCTCCACTCGGAATTATAAGACAGGAACGCACGCAGAAAGTAATTTTCATTCCAATATCGCCCTTTCGTTAGCCACTCAGACGGATAATCAAAAGGATAAAACACGTCATGAAAATGAACAAAAACACCCGGTTGAAGACTCGGCAAAAGCTCAAACATAAGTAACTGCAAGTCACTACCACACTTTACTACGTGGCTCGAGTCAATGAACAAGAGATCACCTGACTCAAGAGCTAACAAAACGTCAGGTGGAACTTCCTGAATCTTTTTGTCGATTAATCTGACTTGTTCTCTGTCACCATCTCTAAATAAGCTAATAAGCCGATCAGGGTACGGCTCAATAAAAGTTATCGCAGGTCTCTGAGAAAAGAAAGTATCAATGGTATCCAGCATCACAGCAGATGAAAATCCTGAGCCGATCTCAATGATTCTCTTCGGCGTGTGCTTTCTAAGAAAACTATAGAGAAAAATAGCGTCGGAATAGCTAAACCAATCATTCTCATAATAGTACCTGTGGCCAGGTGTTTGTGTTTCTGGGAATGGTAGGTCTTTATAGAAGTTAATGTATTCATTAAGCAACTCATGTTGGCCCTTCTCGTTCAGCTCAATGCCCGGAAGATCACTGTTTGGTGTCTTTCTTGATTTTATATAGGCAAGGACATCTTCTTTTGACGGTATAGGGGAAGAGTAATGACCCGCTGGAAATGCTCCTTGTTTTCTCGACTGCTTGCTGAGGCTTTTAATGAATGGAACTCTTTTGATGAAAGTTTTAATGACTTGTTTCATAATTTCTCCATTGTCTTAGTTAGTTGCCCGAGGTTTCCTTGCCAACCAGTTCGTCTTCTCCTGCATCCGTTTGCTTACTGCCTTATCTGGTGTCTGCGTGAATCGCTGCAGGGCATCTCATGGGTGGCTCCATTAGAGCGGTCAGTAGCCCTCTTCTCCCCAGTTGGATTATAAAAAAACGGTCATCAGAGAGTTAGCATTTTCTCCCTGATGACCGTTCTCTGATACTTGTTTTATTTTACTATGTCAATCTTGCTTCATAGATGAACCATCCCAAATTACATAGACCGTCTTGATCAGAAGGCTACGATTATCACCATTTTCCAGCAACAGGAATGTCACCGGTTATTCCAAAACTTGCACTTAAGTCTATTGATGTACCATCCCACTTCCCACTGCCATTCATGTCAAGATACCATGACCCGTTATGATAGACCCCGATTTCAGCAATGCCGTCACCATTCCAGTCACCTGCTATGGGTATGTCTGTTGCCAGGCCAAAGGAGTAAATTCTGTCAGTCGGTGTTCCGTCCCAGGTACCGTTGCCATTCATGTCAAGATACCATTTCCCGTTCCGATAGACCCCGATTTCAGTAATTCCGTCCCCGTTCCAGTCGCCCGCTATCGGTTTGTCTGTTGCCAGGCCATATGAGTAAATTCTGTCAGTCGGTGTTCCATCCCAGGTACCGTTGCCATTCATGTCAAGATACCATTTCCCGTTCCGATAGACCCCGATTTCAGTAACTCCGTCCCCGTTCCAGTCGCCCGCTATCGGTTTGTCTGTTGCCAGGCCGAAGGAGTAAGCTCTGTCAGTCGGTGTTCCGTTCCATGCACCGTTGCCATTCATGTCAAGATACCATGTTCCATTATGATAGACGCCAATATCGGAATATCCATCACCATTCCAGTCACCCGCTATCGGTATATCTGTTGCCAGGCCGAAACGAAGAAAGATGGTATCTACCGTTTCCCCGTCCCAGGTAGTATTAGCATTACTATCCAGATACCACTTACCTCCATGAAAAATTCCAATCAAATCCGCAACAGGCACATTAACAGCAAATACACGATACTGGTAGATATTCCCATCAACTACCGAGGTATCACTGTAACCGGTAGCGTCGAAGGATGCATCGGCAAGAAAAGTATAAGCTCCGCCATTGGTTGAGCGCATAATCCGGAAGACCATCTCATTGGAAGGTTCGCCAAGATTAGCTGCATCGATAAAAGGAGCCGGATTCTCCCAGGAAAGGTCAACCTGGTTGAGGCCATTCAGGGATGCGGTTACGAGCCATTCACCATTTTCAAAGATGATATTGCCATTTCCATCATAGATACCCGTTTCTACCGGTGCGGCAATGATAGCCGCAAAATCGTCGTAAGAAACATACTGAGGATTATAATCAATCCCGGCCTGGGAAAGTTCATTGGCAAAAAGCCTGAGATGATTGCGCGCGCTTTTCAATAAGTTCTGATAGATAAGACGAATTTCAAGATTATCAGTCTGAGTCAGAACAATCTGCAGATTATCAATAATCATATCTTCAATCGCAGCCCCCTGACTGAAGGCTTCAACTGCCGACACATTGCCTGCATCCAGCAGAAGGTCAAAAAGATTTTGTGCCTCTTGGTCTGTAAATAATCCGGGAATATCCTGGGGAACGGGAATCCCGAATTTCCCGAGCAGAATATGAAGGAAATCCATATGATACCGAGCGTCGCTCAGCAAATTCTCATAAATCCGTGAAGGCCATATTTCGTTAAATGCCTGATATAAGTCCCGGGAAATCTTCTGATCTTGCCATGCTTTAAGAAGAGCTGTTTCTTCAACTGCGCTGATGTCTTCCTGGGGAAATCCATCGGTCACAAACAGAAAAACCGCTTCGGTATCGTTAACCTCCGCGGAAATATCAACGGCAACCTCATCCGAGTAATCACTTTCCAGCCCATCAACATCATACGCTGTTGCGGCAAAGTAATATAAAGTGGTTTCCGCTGGGAAAACCGTCAGCGTACATGTCACTTTGTTATCAGCAATTGTTGGATTACCCACATCAATCGACATGGTATAGGCGCGCGGTGCCGTACCATAGTAAATTTTGTAGCCGGCAAGATTCGCATCGGAATTCGGGGTCCAGGCAAAACTCAATTCCGCGGCCTGTAATGGGTTTGAGAACAGAAAAAAAAGAAACAGGGGAAAAAGGAAGATACGGACGAAGAAGGAAAAAGATTTTTGCATTGTTGCACCTCTTTTGATCCCAGAAGATCAGAAAAGATGCTGATCTTACCAGGCAACCTCGCTACCATATTTCTTTAATTTCAGAAACTTAGGCCGATGGCTTTGCGTCCCACTCTTTCAAATGGTTTGCCGTTTTCAAGTAAAATTTACCGATAGACGACTAGCTTAATAGCAATATTTGTTCCATTACCAGCGTTAATGCATATTAAAATTTACCAAGTCAATTTATTCGCGGTTTCAAGCTGAGCAATTGAATTTTTAAGACATTTTTTAATTGTGATTTTACAGAATAAAGAACGTGATAATAAAAAAAATAGCCAAATCAAAAAAAAATTTAATCATTATAAACCTGCAGTTAAATCATATTAACCGATAAAGCATACGATTCAACCCTTGTGGACTCTTGAACAATTGATGTTGATCCATTTTCAAGCATGGCTGCATTATAAAAAAAACGGGCAACGGGGAAAGACATGCTCTCCCTGTTGCCCGTTCTGTTAAGTTTTTTTTGGTTACGGTGTCTTTTCAACACCATTACTATGGCTAGGGCCCATAAAATGAGCTTAAACCACAACGTCCATTGGGCCTAGCAATATCACCACTTTCCGGAAATCGGAATATCAGCAGCGCCTCCGAAGGTATAACTCGCGTCAGCTCCATTGTTCCAAGCGCCGTTGCCATTCATATCAAGATACCATTTTCCGTTCTGATAGACGCCAATTTCAGTAGTTCCGTCACCGTTCCAGTCACCCGATATCGGTTTGTCTGTTTTCAGACCGAAGGCATAGATTCTGTCAGTCGGCTCTCCATCCCAGGTACCGTTGCTATTCATATCAAGATACCATTTTCCATTCCGATAGACGCCGATTTCAGTAATTCCGTCACCGTTCCAGTCACCCGATATCGGTTTGTCTGTTTTCAGGCCGAAGGTATAGATTCTGTCAGTCGGTTCTCCATCCCAGGTACCGTTGCCATTCATGTCAAGATACCATCTTCCGTTCCGATAGACGCCGATTTCAGTAATTCCGTCACCGTTCCAGTCACCCGATAGCGGTTTATCTGTTGCCCAACCAAAACTAAACTTGGTATCTACCGCTTGCCCGTCCCAGTTGTTGTTTCCATTACTATCCAGCAACCACAATCCGTCTCTGAACACACCGAGCAAGTCTTCAGGCAACGGTGAATCGCCGGCCGCATTGACGGCAACTACGCGATACCGGTAGGTGCCGCCACCGGCCGCCGTGGTGTCACTGTAGCTGGTCGCGTTGGCCAGTGCATCGGCCAGGAAAGCGAAAGCGCCGTTATTGGTTGAGCGTTCGATCCGGAATTTGATCTCATTGGCATGATTGCCAAGGGTGGCCGGATCGGCGACAGGAGTCGGGTCCGTCCAGGTAAGATCAATCTGGTTCGGTCCATTCGGCGTTGCGGTTACGTTGGTAACAGCAGGCGGCAGGACTTCCCCAAACTGGAAGCTGATCGGCCGCATCATGTCGTTTTCTTCATGGCTGAGGATATGGCAGTGCCATACATACTCCCAGTCGAGGTTAAACATACGGTTGAGGTTTGGTTCGAGCCAGGCCTCCCCGGTGACCGGATCAACCAGGGACAATGCGGTTGCGTCACCGATCGGTTTTGCCGGATTCAGCGGCCGGATGCTCTCCGGGACACCAAAGTTCATTTTCGGGGTTACCGGCTTCAAGGCAACGATCGTGTCTTCCAGCGGGCTGATACGGACCGTGTCCTTCCAGCCGAGTTCGGTGGGGTCAGGCAGCCGCATGAAGCCGTCCCAGCCGACCCGGTTAAGCACCTGAACATCGAAAAGATGAAAGTGAACCGGATGGGTATCAACGCCGTTATGGGTGATCTTCCAGACCTGGACGCCCTCCTCGGCCACTACCTCGGATGGCGGATCGCTGTAGGACTGGAGGATAAAATTCACTCGCCCGGCCACGGGAGTTTGCAAAGTAAGGCCCAATCCAGCCCTCATCCGGCCGAATTCATCAAAGGTCTCACCCTGCTCGTCCTGGATAGCCTTCTTTTCCATTGTCACGGTCTGAATGGCAGCTGCCGTCGGATTGTAGAAACTGATAGCAGTGTCATTAATACGGGCAATACCCCAGTTGGGGTACGCGGCCGGGAAAGTCGTGTTGTAGTTTGAGTTGTAGGCGCTGAAATCCGTGCCGTCGAACAGGAATGCCTCATACAATGCAGGATCACCGGTCGGGTTCATATTCCCCTGGCCGACAATGATCGGATCCTGTGCATCGCGGAAAACACCGGGGGACACACCATCGGCCGGATCAAAGGCCTCGGTCAGGTTGGCCATGTTGAAAGCAGTACCGGCCCCGGCTGCGACCTTGATCTGCATGATGGTGCGGGTATTCGGTCCGAAGCCGATCGGCGTGGTATCTGCACCACCCATTTCGCGGTTATCCGGAGCGTCGGTGTAATAATCATAATGGGGATCGAGCGCCGGCCAGGGAGCCGGAGCGTCGTTGTAAAGAATAAGGGTCTTGCCGGCATAGGCGGAAAAATCAACGATGACATCGACGCGTTCAGCCGGACCGACAATCAGGGAACCGCCGTTGACGTTACCGGCGTTGAAGGTGGTGACATCATTGTTCCAGGTGACCGGATTATTGGGAAGCACCACCGGCTGCGGCAGGAAACCGCCTTCGGTGCCGATCATGATCCAGCTCGGTCCAACCCAGCTCCAGTCAGGGACACCACCGGGGCGACCGTCTTCAGGCCAGGTCGGCGGTTTGGGCACGACAACTCCTCCAGGCGGGGCGGTACTGACAGCATCCGGACTGGCGGAAACCATCCGCACTTCGGTCTCTGCGGCGCAGGTGTTGGCAAAAAGATTATCGTAACCAGGGGCGGCGAAATCCGCGCACACCGGTGGATTCTCCGGGGTATTGACCGGTACCGGAGGGTTGTTGTCCGCAATATACATCTGCAGATTAAAGAACCGGTCATGGGCCGCATTGAGAATTCTGAAACGATAGGGCTTGGGATCGACATTCATAACCGGGTAAGCCGTGCCGTTGACTGTCGGGGTATCCATGAACGCTTCCGCACCCCACGAAGGGTTGGGCGAACTGGGTATCTCCGGCGCCTGACAGAATCCGCCGAAACTGCCCGGCGTGGCAGGATTATTAGGATCACAGGCCGGGTCGTAGTACGGATTCGGGATCGGCTGAAAAAAGTTATTGGTGGCCGGCCAGAAATACGGGCCGAACGCCCAGCGGCCCATGGGGGCAATACCGCTGAAGTCAAAGGGATTCTGGGCGGGCATGTAAACATGGGGCCACCAGAGGTCGCCTTCGACGGGTGTCATCGCCGCACCGGGAGTTCCGTCCCAGGGTTGCGTGCCCCAGGCCCAGGTCGGGTCGGTGGCGGCAATGGTACTGGCGTCCACCCAGGTTTTGTCCTGGATTACCAGGGGGATCTCGTCGGCAGGATTGAGTCCGGGAATAATGCCGGCGGCAATCAGGGCCTGCTCGGTGGTATCACGGATCAGGTAGCCGGCGGCCTCGCCGACATAGACGTTAAGCCGGGTGATGCCCCAGGCATGATCGTGGTAGAACAGCATCCGCGCACTCTGCTGGTTGGTCCAGTAGTAGGTCTGCGCGCCCGGGCCGGGATCCGGCATATCGGGAACGTTCTCAACGCTTACACCGGTCGGGTAATCGGTCACCTCGCCTGCCGGCGTGATCCACTGATGGGGCGTGCCGTCGCTGATCCAGGGGGTGCGCCCGCCATGCAGATGAAGCTCGCCGCGGTTCTGGGTGAAATCGCCGGTAGTCAGCGCGGTCGTTTCTTTGGTCACCGGATCATAATCGACCTCAAAGGGTCCGGCGCCCATGATCGATGTATCGACCGGGACAAAAAGATTACCGCCGGCTCCGGTGGGAAGACTGTTGATGAATTTGACGCGGACCGGCCGGTCCCTCTGGGCAACAATGACGGGGCCGAGATAATGCGGCTCCGCCTGCGCAGATACCGTGTTGTCGGCGGATGTACAAGGATTGGCAAGATTCAGCGAGGGATCGGTGCAACCACCCGAGGTATCCGTGCCCAGATTGACCTGCATATACCCCCGCAAAGTAGTGCCGTTGGGGGCGGCAGGCAGGTCGGAATGCATCTGCTCCCTGAATTCCAGCAACTCGATTTCATAATAATCGGAGCCGGGGTAGGTGGTGATATCGGGCACGGCCACCGGGATATACTGTCCCAGGTTGTTGGCATTCCCAGCTCCCAGCCCCGGCAGGGTGTCGATGAATTTTCGCAGGGGCGGGCTGTACGCCCAGTTCGGGTTGGTCAAATAATCCGGAATGCTGCCGGGTCCGATGACGTAGCCCGGAGCCGCGGGTGTTACATAATCATCGAGATAACTCGGATCCATGTACTGGATCTGGGTAGGATCGGCAGTCAAAACAGCGGGATTGCTCGGGCTGAGATATGCCCCTGCCGTGCCTGCCCCCCATAGCCAGGCCAGAACCGGCAATGAACCGGTCAGGAAATAATTTAAATTTCTTTTTTTCATAATAGTCCCTCCTGATTAAACACAAATCGTGTAAATCCCCTTAAGTATAATTTCATTTCATTATGCGCAGCCTTCGCCAGCATGCGGAAGAACCCCTTTTTTCTTCGCAACTGCCGAGTCAGCCCGCGGGATTATTGCTCTGGTTGCTGCTCGCCGGTGTTGCCCGGCCCCAATTTCTTGATCGTTTCGGCCCTCACCTTCAGCATCTCATCACGCCGGAGGCGCGCCTCTTCCCGCTTGTTCACCAGGTCCAGCTGTGCTTGCGAAACCGCCGTTTTGTCCTGAGGCGCCTGAGGTGCCTGCGGCGCAACAGCGGGCTGGACTTGAGACACCGCGGGGTCATGCAGAGGCCCGGTCTTGACCGTATCCGGCTTGGGCTGATCCGCCACCGTCACTTCGGTTTGGGGCGCCAAGCGAGAAACAGAGGACCTTTTCTCCACGACCATGACCAGGGCGGTAAGCAGCAGCAAGAAAAGAATTCCACCCACCAGCAATTTCATCTGTTTTGTCATTTTGCAACCTTTTGCTTATGAGCCTCCTGCAAAATGAACATCTACTCCGATCGGCTAAAAATAACCTGTTAGGCGTCTTCCTTGTGAAATCGTCCTGGGCGTAGCACTGCTACCTTTCCGGGCGATTTCACAACTCATCCTTGCACAGAATATTTTTCTCTCGATCTCGCTACAACGTTCATTTTGCATGAGGCTCTTATGTAAAAGTTGAGAGGCTAACAGGAATACTGCAGTTACCCCTGCAACCAATCGACCATTGAACTATTTTCCCAATTTAACAACTTTCAGCTTACGTGTCTCACGGGCCGGTCCGGACATGCCCGCTTCATCCGCCGGCGGCCTTCTCACTTGGACATATAAAGATCGTTCACCTTGACCTGGTATTCGTCGCCGACACATATGCACTTCCCGTCAAGGAAAGGATTGTTCAGATTAACCAGCAATTGCTGGTTGCCGGCAATCTTAATCAACCGCCAACCGCCGGGGGCCACATAGTTGAGATAGTCCACAGACAGGGCATTGCATCGCGTGCCGCAGAGCGACTGGCCGATGTCAAGATCGCCGCCGGACGGCCCCGGTTCATAACGATATTCACTGACGATGAAAACCTTTACCATTTCATCCTCAGCGGCAGGCGCATCCTCCGCCGCTGCTGTACAAAGCGGCGCAAAAATGGAAACAAGTAAAAAAAACAGCCAGCTCTTTTTCATTTTGCGTTCCTCATTCTTTTTATCTGGCTCATTACCGAGTGACCCACTCACTGCGGCGTTCCAACTGCGGGGTCTCCCCCTTGCCAAGCTGGACGACAAAGCACCCTTTGGATGCATAGCGCTGGCCGGGGCCAAAACCGACCCTCTCGTAAAGCGGATAATACTCATCCGGCATCATTCCGATGACATCGAAGAAATAATCGCGATAGTATTCCCCGCGCATATCCATCAGTGCCTTGCCCATCAGCTCATTGGTGATATATGACTGCCTGATGATTTTCGGATCATAGGCGTCGGCTGATTTCCCGGCCAGTACTTTCCTGGCCGATATATCGAAGCGGACATCATCCTGGGGCAACCGGTAGGGATAGGTGAAATAGAGCAGTTCGCGCAGCGGCTCGGGGACTGTCCACAGGGATTCCCCTACATAGGTGCCGGAAGCGAGAATGATCCCGGGGCGGTCCGCATTGCCGGGCAACCCGTCAAAGGCCTCCAGGGCTGCCGCATCGTCCCAGACGATCAGCGCCGCTGGTTTCAGTTCAGTAACTATCTGTTGCAGCCTTTGCTGGGAGAATTGTTCTCCCTCTTTGAGAATGATGTCGATAGCAGGTGGGTGGCCCGTCTCCGCCCAGGTATGACGAAAACCCTCGGCAAGGGCATTCCCCTTGCGGCTGGCGCGGCTGACCTGAACGATCGCCTTCCCTGCGAACAGGTCGTACATGCCGTGCAGGTAGCTGGCCGCTGTCTCCCCTTCCTGGCGCACCCCATGGGAAAAGTAGAGGGTATACCAATCATGGTCACTGATCACCGGATAGTCGACGATCGGTAAAATATTGGGAATCTTGTTCTCTTCACAGAAACGATGGACCGGTTCCCAGTCGCCGTCAGAGATTCCGCCAAGCAAGGCAAACACCGGTTCAGCTTGATAGTATGCATCGAGCTGGGCGCGCCAAGTGGAGGATGGCCCTGTCAGAACCCACTGGGCCAAAGAGAATCTTTTCTGCAACAGGTCCGGCCCCAGCATGTTATAACCCATGCGCGCCACGCGGTCATTGGCGCTGGATGCGGTTGCCAGGCTGTTTTTACGGGCCACACCGAACTCCAGGGGGGCGAGCATCGACTTAACGGCGACCGGGTCCGTTCCTTCGACAATCACGGTGGCAAATTTTATCTCAGCCTCGCTGATCCCCGGGGAGTGCTCATCCGAGAGAGCTTTCAGGTAGGCAATGAGAATCTCCATGTCCGGATCGTCAAGATCGTAAACAGGCATAACCCTGGTCACGGAGCGACCGGTGGGGTCATTGCCGCCGGTAATAAGTTCCGCCAGGGTTTCGTCTGTATAGGCCGGCCGAGCCGGAAAATACACGGCGTAATTGTGAAAGGACGGGACATGCTCATAACCTTTTATATAAGATTCACGCGGCTGGTAGAGGAGCCGGCCATTGGTCGGGGGCGTGGATACCTGCCCTTCGATGGATCCGATCCCGCTGCGAAGATGGCAGCTGACACAGGTAAAGGAGGTTCCTGAAACCGGAACATCGCCGTTGACAAAGGCCTGCATGGGCTCACCTGAGGGAAGAATGCCCTCGCGGTACATCCTTTCACCGAGCCTTTGTATTTCCTCGGCTGACAGGGTCGGTTCGTCCGGCGCGCCATAGGAGTTGGGCGCCCCGGCAACAAGGAACAGAGCCACGAGATGCACAATGGCCGCCTTTGTCATGCAGGTCGAAAAAAATTGTCTGGAAAACATCATTTTGCCCCCGTTTTCTGAAGTTCATTCATAAGATCTCTGCTGCTCATAAGTCCGTAGAGCCTGATCCATTTACCATCTTCCTGCGAACGGATGAAACTCAACGGCTGATGATCCATTTTACTGCGAAAATATGCATTAAAGGCATTCATCACCTGGTCGATGTCCTTGCGGCTTCCGGTCAGAAAGTGCCAGCCGGGTTGCGCCTGATAACGTTCCAGGTACTCCTTCATGGCCCTGGGCGTATCATTTTCCGGGTCAATGGTGATCGAAACCAGGCGGACCTTTTCGGTCTCCGGGCCGAATTTTCGCTGCACATTGGCAAAACCCGCAGAAAGAACCGGACAGATGGTGGTACAGGTGGCGTATATAAAATCGACAATAACCGGCTGATCAGTTTCCAGCAGGGATTTGAGACGTACTTTCTCACCCCGGGAGTCAACGAGGACAACATCGGGAATGGCAACACTCTCTATCGAACGCTTATATTCTGCAGCGCCCGCATCTGAGCCGGTCATGGGGAAAATACCCAGCAAAATGGTAACAATTCCGAATATCAGAGTGATGTATTGCGCCATGACCGCCCTCTTTCTCTATATCACAATGTAGCACAAATCCTAACAAAAGTGAAAAGAAAAAAAAATTAAAATCGATTGATAACTATTGCTAGATTAACACGTGTAACCCTAAAGTCAAGCATGATATTGTCAGGTAATACAAAAAAAAACGAATTTGCGGTATCGGGGCAAAGAACAGAGAGGTTTCCGCCCTGCTACACCACTACCATACCATGCCTTTGAATTAAATGACGCTGAATATCAATAAAACTTGATTTTTTTTGACAGTGACCATGTCACACTGTCAGACGCATGAAAGATAAATTTTCCAAACGCCATGAACAAATGAACAAGGTCACAAGCAGCCTGCTTTTAAGGCACGGAGGCCATGATGGGCTCCGGATGGCACCCGGCCCGCCAGCAGCCCGGAGGAAAGATTGGCCGGGGATATGACTGTAAAGGATGAAGCAACAAAGGCAACAACAACCAGCTGCGGGCGGAAAGAGGAAGAATCAGCTTTTCCTGTCCGGACCTGACAGGCGAACATCCGTCGTGTTCCCTTTTCCCCCGGCAGACTGCTAGTTCTTCAGGGACTGCAGCGGCGCCGGAATGCGGCCGCCTCTCCTGACAAACTTATCAGAGCAAATCTGACTGACCGCCATGACAGGGGCCTCGCCAAGCAGGCCGCCAAAGTGAACAAAATCGCCGATATCCTTGCCCGGGGCGGGGATTATTCTCACCGCGGTGGTCTTGTGGTTGGCACAGCCGATAGCCATCTCATCGGCTATGACGGCAGCCAGGGTCTCGGCGCTGGTTGCGCCCGGGACGGCTATCATGTCGAGACCCACCGAGCAGACACTGGTCATTGCCTCGAGTTTTTCGATGGTTATCGCCCCGACCTTGGCCGCTTCGATCATTGATGCATCTTCACTTACCGGGATAAAAGCCCCGGACAGGCCGCCCACCGAGGAAGAGGCAAAGAGTCCGCCCTTTTTCACCGCATCGTTGAGCATCATCAGCGCCGCGGTCGAGCCGGGCGCGCCTGGCATGGCAAGCCCCATTGCCTCCAGCACCTGGCCAACCGAATCGCCCTCGGCCGGAGTGGGTGCCAGGGAAAGATCGAGGTTGCCGAAGGAGACGCCAAGCTGCCTGGCCATCTCTTTACCGACCAGTTCTCCGGCCCGGGTGATCTTGAAGGCGCTCTTTTTAATCGCCTCGGCTACCTGGCCAAGATCGGCTGCGGGCCCGAGATTTTCAATGGCCCGGCGGATGACGCCTGGTCCGCTTACCCCGACCAGGATGGCGCTTTCGCTCTCACCGATGCCGTAATAGGCGCCGGCCATGAAGGGATTATCCTCCACCGGATTGGCAAAGAGGACCAGCTTGGCGCAGCCGATACCATCCTGTTCGGCAGTCCGTTGGGCGATGTCCTTTATGACCCGTCCCATGGTATGACAGCCGTCCATATTGATCCCTGCCCTGGTGGTAGCCAGGACAACGGAGGCACAAAAACGCTGGGTGGTGGCGAGGACCTCGGGCATTGCCGCGATCAACGCCTGGTCAATGGCGGTCTCACCCTTCTGGATCATGGCGGTGTAACCGCCCACGAAGTTGACGCCGATCTCCTCTCCCGCCAGATCCACGGCCCGGGCAACCTCCAGAAAGGCGGCAGGGTCGGCCACCGGGACCACCAGGGAGAGAGGGGTAAGGCTGATCCTCTTGTTAACGATGGGCAGGCCATACTCGTTGGCGACAAAATCCGCCTTGTCGCTCAGCTTTTCACCCCTGGCCAGAATTTTTTCGCGAATCTTGCGGGCACAGGCGGCGGGACTGGGGTCAGAGCAGTCAAGCAGAGAGATTCCCAGGGTGACTGTCCTGATGTCCAGTTTGCCCTCTGCAATCATCCCTATGGTTTCCAGGATCTCTTCATTGGAAAATTTCATTGCTGGTCCTTACACTCGATGCATGTATTGGAAAACCTCTGCATCCTGGACCGTGACATTAAGGGACAGGCCTTTGACGGACTCCTTGAGCCTGGCACTGATCTCGGGCAGGGAGAGGCTTGAGTTTATCCTGTCGGCCAGCAGGGTCATGGCAAAAATTTCTTCGCCGAGGATCTTCTGGTTGATGTCGATGATGTTGATGCTGTTTTCAGCAAGGGCCGTGGCAATTTTCGCAACGATGCCGACTTCGTCCTTGCCGATCACGGTTACGACGATACTTTTCCTGTTTTTCACCATGGTTCTTCCTTAAATTATTATAACGCAGTCTCGCTGTTTTTAAAAATTCGTGCGACAGCATGATCATACCCGAACATATACCCATGCCGCAATATGTCAATCTAAACCGACGGAGGAACATTGCCTGCCCTTTGTCCACAGCATGCGGCCGGGACTCGTGCTGCTCTTTCCGGTGCCGATATTCATGGTGTGCCACCGCTGGGAACAACGCAAATTACGGCAGGATAAATTCCAGATATTCCACCATCCCACAGCAGAACCAATAACATATTGATATCATGTTATTTTATCAAGAAAAACAGAACGAAACAACAACCATAGTTTGCCAGGCAGATCAAAATTCTGCAAGAATTATACTGCTGGAAGAATTATTTGCCTTTCCCAGCAGGATTCAATATAAAATAAGATATGAACTATTATTGACATCGATCCATTTTACCCCGGATGATAAGCGGTTCAACCCTGTTTTCTTGCCCAAGGAGGCCTGACATTTTTATGGTATCAAGGCATTGGCTGACGATTCCCTCTCTTTTTTTACTCCTCCTGCCTTTCCGGCCGGTATTGGCCGGCGATTACCTTAACGGGGCCCACGGCAGTTCCTCCTACGGCGTCCAACGCACCAGCACCTCCACCTCCGGTTACGCCCGGGGTAACTGCGCCCACTGCCATGAGCAACATGCCAGCATCGGCGGGGAAGAACCGGATCCGGTCGGGGGAGAGGCGAGCGATTACCTCCTCTTTGATACCAGCCACACCAGCCAGACGGAAAACTTCTGCTTTGACTGCCATCAGACGGGCGGTTACCAGACCGGCGGCATCTCGCTTAATAAAAGCTACAGCTATAACTTCGGCGGCAACACATCCGCCGGTTCCTATGACAGCACCATCAAGGACGCCTTCAGCCATGCCGAAGCAATGGCAGGCTCCTCCCATTACCTGCCGGATTTCGTCACCCAGGTGCTGGGCAAAACCATGAAAAACGCCGCAGGGGTCTCCTGGTCCCTGCCGGCGGGCATCAACCCCTGCGATGCCTGCCACAATCCCCATATCGCGCAGCGGAATGTCAACTCCCCCTATGATGCCACAAAGTCCGCCATCTCCAGGCCCAGCGATCATGATAACAGGTGGGGAGATGATGCCTCGGAAAAAATGAGCGCCGCATACAGCGACTACCTTTCCCCTTACTGGTGGGGCTCGACCAACCATGAACCGGCCAACAGCGCCACCTCGGACGGCTCCAATCTGCCCGATTACGTCCGGCTCTGCACGGACTGCCATAATGAATACAACACCATCAACAGCACCAATCCGCGCCTGCCAGGCTCCCCACGGGCCATCAGGAAGTTAAGCTGGAAAATCGCCGCAGCCGGCGTCAACCCTGACGGCCACGGCGAGCTTGACGGCGATACGATTGTCTATGCCCGGGCCCCCTATACCAGCGGCACCAACCTGACCCTGAACTGCACGGACTGCCACGAACCCCACGGCGTACCAAACAATATTTTTCTGATCAGGTCATCGGTCAACAAGGCGACCATCTCCACCCCCGACACCACCAACGCATCTTGGCGGAGTCTCTGCTATAACGCCTGCCATACCCAGGCAACTCACCCTTGGGATAGAGGCACCTGCTACAACTGCCACTACCATGCTGGCGGGCGGGGCGGCTTCTGACGACGCAACCCTGCCTGATGGAATAACTGCTGAAAAGAGGATCAGATTACTCTGGCGAAACCCCAATGACTCATCCCCGCTGAACAGGAATCACCCTCCCGTTGCCAAGAATGCATCCTGCCGGCCGGCTGTACCATTGTTCTCTACCCGCAAGAAATAGTGAGAAGGCCGCCGGGGCATCTGCGGCATATTGCCGCACCACAAAACCCTGTCACATAATTTGCTACTCTCCGGCTCATATTTCACATCTTTCAGCATCCGTATCAGGATAACCCCTCAAGATTACGCGATATTTAAAAAAAGATGTTTTTTTTAAAACTCTGCTGCATCAAATAAATGTAGCCGTCTACCGACAAAGGAGGAAAAATCATGAAAAAATTGATAGGCAATGCAGGAGCGATGCTCCTTGTTTTTCTCATCACCGGCATATGCTGGGCAAACCCTGCCATGACAGGGTCACGGGCTGGGGTGAAGGAAGATGCAGTGCAGAGTTATGAGCCGGCCGGGAAAGATGCCCAGTGGACTCTGCTTTACTATCTGGCTGCCGACAATGAGCAGGAGGCGTATGCCGACGCCACCATTGCCCAGCTGCTTGCCGGCACCGCGTTGACAGCCAACCATCCGCAGATCCTGGTGTTGCTCGACCGGCTGTCCGTGCCCGGATCAAAGGTTTTTGAAGTTGCCGGCGGGAACATTATTCCACTGTTCAGCACCGAGGAACAGAACACCGCGGATGGCGCGGTACTGGAGGACTTCGCCACCTCGGCCCTGAAGCAGGCGGAGAATGACCGAGTGGCCTTTATCATGAAAAGCGAAGGGCTGTCCTGGCGCGGTATCGGCCGCGACAACACACACGATGATGAAAGTGATGACCAGCTCATGCCGGTCGGCGTCCTCGGGGAAGCACTTATCAATGCCCAGGCGGCAACCGACAGGAAGGTGGATCTCCTCGTGCTGGAAGGGTCAATCATGGCCTTCATGGAGGTGGTCTACGAACTGCGGGATACCGCTCCCCTGCTGCTGGCCAGCCAGTCCAAGATCCAGCCGGACGGCCTGGCCTGGGAGATGGTCATCGCGGATCTCGGCGAAACCCCCGACATGACAGCCAGTGAGCTTGGCATTGCCATCACCGACGACACCATGGAGTATTATGCGGACAAGGGCAACAACGGCGTGCCACGGGACGACACCTCCACCAATTTCGCGGCCATGACGGTATTCGACCTGTCGCATATGGGTGACGTACTTGCCGCACACCGAGCCTGGGCCGAGACCTGCTGGTTCCTTTTTGATGAGGTGTACGACATTCTGCCCCATGCCCGCGATCTTTCCGAGGTGGGCGGCTTTGGAGAGGTCACGGATTTTGATTACAACTTCGATATCAGGACTTTCATGGTTGAAAGTCTGCGGCTGATCGACGAGGCCGGATTGAACTTTCCCGACCTCAATGCTGCGGTTGAGGATTATCTGAGCGCCCAGGACGAGCTGATTGTCTATGAACGGAGCCCGGACGACGGCGATAAGCTCAGGGCGGCCACCGGCCTCAGCATCTGGTATCCGCCCACCTGGAACAAATACGAGACCCGGGACGAAAGCGACGAGGTATTCGGCTCGACCATGTATTATGAAGATCCTGAAATCGGCCTTGACTGGATTGTCGATTCCAACTGGCTTACCTATCTTTTCGAGTATTTTGACCGCGCCGACGCCAACCTGGCGGGGGAAGGACCGGAAGGGGATGAACCGCCGAAAACCGGCGTGTTTACCAGGATCGATGCCATTGATGAAAACTGATTCCTTCCTGCCGGGCTCAGCCTGGGCCCGGCAGGAAGATGATTTCTCCGAACAGCAGCGGACAATGGCAAAAAAATCTGCCAAACAGGGACGATCAACCGCGGCGGAAGGCCCGCACCTGGTTGCGGCCCGTGTCCTTGGCCTGGTAGAGGGCCTGGTCCGCTGATTCCGCCAGCATGCAGGTCAGCTTGGCAATGGGGTTATCATCGGCAGCATCACAGAAAACGGGGTTCTTGTTGAGATCACTGGGGGCCATGGACTGCCAGGCAATATCAAGCTCGCACACCCCGATGCTCACCTGGACGGTGAAGGTAACATCGTGGGGCGCGGCATCGGTTTCCCGCTGGGTAAAGCTCATGGTCCGTTTCGATATTTCATGGAGGATGGTTTCCGCCTTTTTAATGGCGTTCTTTTCATTGGTGCCGATGAGAAACAGGGCGAACTCGTCGCCTCCGAGCCTGATGGGCGAATCGATGCCGGCCCGGCAATTGTTCTGGATGATGGCGGCCACCCGCTGCAGGGCCCGGTCGCCGATGAAGTGACCATAGGTGTCGTTTATCTCCTTGAACCGGTCGACATCAAGCAGCAGCAGCGAGAAGGGCACCTTCCCCTTCTTGTCCATAAAGGTCTCAACGATCTTGGGCAGTTCCTGATCAAAGAAGCGCCGGTTGAAGATGCCGGTCAACTTGTCAATGATGGCGTTTGACTCCAGCACCAGCAGGCTCTCCAGGGAGATTTCCATCTTTTCCCGGGTGGTTTTCACCTTCTTATGAAGGTCGTTGAAACCAGACTCGACGATTTTGAGGATCTCATCCCTGGTCCTGGCCGATTTAATTGATTGCAGGGTCTTGGCCTTGAGGCTGTCGATCATGCCGCAGGTGTCGGCCTTGCCGATAATCAGGCAGAGCTGGTGCAGATTCTTGCTGACGGCATTGAGCAGTTCGGCATTAAAGTCCTGCTCCATCTTGAGGGCCTTGGCCACTCCGGCTCTTTTCAGCTTGTCGACCTCACCCAGGAAATCGCGCCCGAGTCGCTCCACGGCAGCCTTGCCCTTTCCCTGCAGCAGCTTCAGGTAGTCATCAAACGACGCTCTGACCATCTGCTTCTGTTCATCGGACAGACAGGTCACATGCTCAAGATGCCTGATGACATGGCCGATATGCATCCACACTGAATCATAGGGCAGTCCTTTTTCTTTCAGTTCAGCGCAGAAAGCATTACAGGAGATAAGAGGTGAGGTGATGAGGATGGAGTCTTTTTTACCGGCCATAGATGCGGAGAGTATCTGCAGAGTTGCGAGGTTGTTGGAGTTGACAGGAGAAACCTTTTCTCCGCCGCTTGCAGAGGCGAAACCAAAGGCGCCTCTCCTTCTTAGGTATCACACCGTGGCAACACCTGTAAAGCAAAACTTATCCTACCCATCACGCAAAGAAAGAGAAATGCGTTTGCGCTGCCGGTCCACCTCGAGCACCCGCACTATCACCTGCTGCCGCACCTTGACCACCTCGGCCGGATCACGGACAAAGCGGTCGGCCAGCTGGCTGATATGGATCAGGCCGTCCTGGTGCACGCCGAGATCGACAAAGGCCCCGAACTTGGTCACGTTGGTGACAATGCCGGGCAATTTCATGCCCGGCTCGAGGTCATCAATGGTGCTGATGCCCTCGCTGAAGGCAAACAAAGAAAAGGTCTGCCGGGGATCCCGGCCGGGCTTGGCAAGCTCGGCCATGATGTCGGTCAGGGTGGGCAGGCCGACGCTGTCCGAGACGTAGCGATTGATATCAATGGATTTGCGCAGGGCTTCCTGTTTGATCAGCTCAGCCACGGTGCAGCCCGCATCCCGGGCCATCTGCTCCACCAGGCCGTAGCGCTCCGGATGCACACCGCTTGCGTCAAGGGGATTTGCCGCCCCATGGATACGGAGAAAACCGGCGCACTGCTCAAAGGCCTTGGCCCCCAGCCGGGGCACCTTGAGCAGCTGGCGCCTGCCGGTGAACGGGCCATGCTCGTTGCGGAAGGCGATGATATTCTTGGCCAGGGCCGGCCCCAGGCCGGAGACAAAGGTGAGCAGCTCCTGGCTTGCCGTGTTGACCTCCACCCCGACGCTGTTGACGCAGCTGACCACCACGTCCTCCAGCCCCTTTTTCAGCTCAGCCTGGTTGACATCATGCTGATACTGGCCTACGCCGATGGCCTTGGCATCGATTTTCACCAGCTCGGCCAGGGGGTCCTGCAGCCGCCGGCCGATGGAGACCGCGCCGCGCACTGTCACGTCATGATCGGGGAATTCCGCCCGGGCAACCTCGGAGGCCGAGTAAACCGAGGCGCCGCTCTCATCCACCATGGTGATGATGATAGCCTCAGGCAGGCCGAGCCCCCGGACAAAATTCTCGGTTTCCCGGCCGGCCGTGCCGTTGCCGATGGCAATGGCCTCGATGGCGTATCTGCGGCACAGCTCGACCACCGCCCGGCCCGCCTCTTCCTGCTTGCGCCCGGCATGGGTTGGATAGATGGCGGTAAAATCGAGGAGCTTTCCCTGGCCGTCCAGGCAGACCAGTTTGGCGCCGGTGCGGAAACCGGGGTCAAGGGCCATGACCCGCTTCTGCCCCAGGGGAGGAGCAAGCAGCAGCTGTCTGAGATTATCGGCAAAGACCTCTATCGCTTCCTTGTCCGCCCGCTCCTTGAGATTGGTGCGCAGCTCGTTTTCCAGGGACGGGGCAAGCAGCCTCTTGTAGCTGTCTTCCACCGCCAGACTGAGCTGCTGGCCGCAGAAATCGTTTTTTTTGACAAAAAGCCGCTGCAGCATGGGCAGGACATCTTTCTCCGGCGGCCGCAGGGCAAGGGTCAGCACCTTTTCGTTTTCGCCGCGCAACATGGCAAGTAAACGATGGCCCGGGGTTTTGGCCGCCGGCGCCTGCCAGTCGAAATAATCACGGAACTTGACGCCGCTTTCCTGGTTTTTTTTCACCACCGCCGAGGTAATGACGGCCTTGTCGGCAAAAAGGGCGCGCAGCCGGGCGCGCAGCGGCGCATCCTCGCTGATCCACTCGGCGATGATGTCCCGGGCCCCGGCCAGGGCATCATCCGGGGCGAGAACCCCCTTTTCCCCGCTGACAAAATCCTCGGGCTGAGAGGGAGTGCATTGGCCGGTGAAGATGGCGCGGGCCAGGTGCTCCAGCCCCTTTTCCCTGGCGATCATGCTGCGGGTCCGGCGTTTGGGCCGGTAGGGCAGGTAAATATCCTCAAGAACGGCGAGACTTGCGGCGCCCTGCACCGCGGCCTGCAGTTCGTCGCTCAGCAGCTCACGCTCGGCCAGGGAGGCGAGAATGGCCTGCCGCCGCTTGTCAAGCTCTGTCAGCCTGGCCAGCTGGTCGCGGATAGCGGCAATCTGCATTTCATCCAGCATGCCGGTCGCCTCTTTGCGGTAGCGGGCGATAAAGGGAACGGTCGCCCCCTCGGCAAGCAGCCCGGCTGCAGCCGTCACCTGTCCGGCTGACAACTGCAGCTCCCGGGCGATGATCAGCTGATGGGGGTCAGGCTGCCCAGTCATCTCAGTTTGCCGCCTCGGCCTTCATTTTCGCCTGCTCCGCCTTGTCCATGTCCCCCATTTTGGCGTACGCCCTGGACATCAGCTGCCAGTTCTGCCTGATCTGGGCGGCATCCCGGCCCGCCAGGCTGTTGGCCTTCAGGCAGAACTGCACCGTCTGGCCGTAATCGCCCTGCCCGTACTTCACCAGGGCCATCTCATGCCAGAGCCTGGCATTACGGGGTTCCACCCGCAGGGCCCGCTCCAGGGTCACCTCGGCCCGGTTGAACTGGCCGGCCTGCACCGCCTGATGGGCGCTGGCCAGCAGGGAACCTGCAGCCGTCTTCTCCTGCACCGGGGGCTTACTGATCACCGGCTCCCCGGCCGGTGGTCTGGCGGCACAGCCATGCAGCAGCAGATTGACGGCAAAAAGCAGGCCGGCAACCCATAAGGGATTCCATCCTGGGATACGGTTTCCTGTTTTCATGTTTTCCTCACTTTCATCTACCTGATCTTGACGGATTTTATCTTGCTACCGCATCAGGGCCGCCTTCACCCTTCGCCCTTCTCACTTCTTACTTTTCACTCCTCACTTTTCACTTCTCACTTCTCACAGCCATTGCAGCTCCCGCTCCTTGAGAATGATCAACCGGTCACGCAGCTCGGCCGCCTCCTCAAAGGCCAGCTCCCTGGCCTTGTCCATCATCTGTTTCTCCAGTTTTTTGATCTCCTTGCGCAGATCCTTCAGACTGCGGAACTCCAGCTGTTCTTCCGCCGCCTGGAGCAGCGGGCCATGCTCCGTCTGCTCATACACGGTTTCCATCGCATTTTTGATGGAGGAGCGGATCGTTTCCGGCGTGATGCCGTGCCGGCTGTTATGCTCCTGCTGCAGAATCCGTCTCCGGTTGGTCTCGTCAATGGTGCGCTGCATGGAACCGGTCACCGTATCCCCGTAGAGAATGACCATTCCCACCGCATTGCGGGCCGCCCGGCCGCAGGTCTGGATGAGCGAGCGCTCGCTGCGCAGAAAGCCCTCCTTGTCCGCGTCCAGCACCGCCACCAGCGACACCTCGGGGATATCAAGGCCCTCGCGCAGCAGATTGATGCCGATGAGCACATCAAATTCCCCCTGGCGCAGCTGGCGCACCAGTTCGATCCGCTCCAGCGTCTTGATGTCCGAATGGAGGTAGCGCACCCGCACCCCCAGTTTTTCATAGTAATCCGTCAGATCCTCGGCCATGCGCTTGGTCAGGGTGGTGACCAGCACCGCCTCGTGGCGGGCCGCCCGCTGCCGCACCTCCTCCAGCAGGTCATCCACCTGGCTTGCGGCCGGACGCACCTCAATGGCCGGGTCCAGCAGGCCGGTGGGCCGGATGATCTGCTCCACCACCCGGCCTTTGGCCCGGTCGATTTCGAAGTTGCCGGGGGTGGCCGAGACATAAACCGCCTGGTTGATGCGGCGGTCAAACTCATCAAACTGCAGGGGCCGGTTATCCAGGGCGGAGGGCAGCCGGAAGCCGAACTCCACCAGGGTCTGCTTGCGGGAGCGGTCCCCCCGGTACATACCGCCGATCTGCGGGATGGTGATATGGCTTTCATCGGCAAAAAGGAGGAAATCAGGGGGAAAGTAATCAAGCAGGGTGGGCGGCGGCTCGCCGGGACTTCTGCCGGTGAGATGCCGGCTGTAGTTTTCAATGCCGTTGCAGTAGCCCAGTTCACTGATCATCTCCAGGTCGAACATGGTGCGCTGCTCAAGCCGCTGGGCCTCCACCAGGCGGCGTTCTTTCTCAAAAAAGGCCAGGCGCTCCCTGAGTTCGTCCTTGATGGTTGCCATGGCCCGGGCCAGGATTTCCCTGGAGGTGACAAAATGGCTGCCAGGGAAAACCGTCACCTCCTCCATGGTGGCCAACACCTCGCCCCGCAGGGGATCAACCAGGGAGATGCTGTCGATGGTGTCGCCGAACAGCTGCACCCGCACGGCATGGTCTTCCTCGTAGGCAGGGAAGATATCCACCACATCGCCCCGGACGCGGAAGGTGCCGCGATGAAAGGAGAAATCATTGCGCTCATAGAGCATGTAGACCAGCCGCCGCTGCATCTCCTGCAGGGGATAATCCTCTCCCTGCTTCAACAGGAGATGCATATTCTTATATTCGTCAGGCGAACCGAGTCCGTAAATGCAGGAGACGCTGGCGACTATCAACACATCCCGGCGGGTGAGCAGCGACCGGGTGGCCGAGTGGCGCATCTTGTCGATGGCGTCATTAATCGATGAGTCCTTTTCAATGTAGGTGTCGGACTGGGGGATGTAGGCCTCGGGCTGATAATAGTCATAGTAGCTGACAAAATACTCCACCGCATTTTCCGGAAAGAGATCCTTGAATTCGGCATAGAGCTGGGCCGCCAGGGTCTTGTTGGGGGCCATCACCAGGGCCGGCCGCTGGGTCCGGGCGATGACATGGGCCATGGTGAAGGTCTTACCGGAACCGGTGACGCCCAGCAGCACCTGTTCCCGCTCACCCCGCGTAATTCCCCGGCTCAAGGCCTCAATCGCCCTGGGCTGATCGCCGGCCGGTGAGAAAGGGGAATGTATTTTAAAACCTGTGCTCATAACCCCTGAAAGTGATATCCTGCCAGGCCCCGTCCTGCCGGAGCATGACCCGTTCCCCTTCAACAATCCGGCCCACACAGTAAATATCCACCCCTGCCTGCCGGCTGAGGGCACGCAACGGTTCACTGTGTTGCGCCGGTGCGCTGAAGACAAGCTGGTAGTCCTCTCCGCCCTGCAGGGCCAACTGCATGGGAGACAGTTGCAGGGCGGCGGCGGCTTTTCTCAGCTCGTCCGCCAGGGGCACCTCCTCGGCCATGATCTCGGCGCCGACCCCGCTTGCCTGACAGATATGGGCCAGATCGGTGGCCAGGCCATCGGAAATATCCATCATGGCGTGCATGAGCCCGCTTCCGGCAAGCATCCGGCCCAGTCTGACCTGGGGCTGCGGATCAAGATGGGCGCGGCAGAGCAGGGCGAATTCCTCCCGCGCCTGCATCCCCTGGCGGCACAGCTCCAGACCGCAGGCCGCATTGCCCAGACAGCCGCTCACCCAGACCAGATCACCAGGTTGGGCGGCGGAACGATAACAGACCTGCTTTTCCGTCATCTCACCGCACACCGTGATCGACAGAATGAGGCGCTCGCCGGCATAAACCGTATCGCCACCCACCAGGGCCATGTCATGCTCTGCCAGCACATCGAGAAAACCGGCTACCATTTGGTCCAGAAATTCCTTGCGGCAGGCGGCAGGCAGTCCGAGGGTAAGCAGGGCAAAACGAGGTCTGCCTCCCATGGCGCCGATATCGCTGATATTGACACTGGCCGTCTTTCTGCCCAGCAGCCCGGGAGGATGCCAGGCCAGATCAAAATGCACGCCCTCAACCAGAGCATCGGTGGTCCACAGATCAACGAGGCCGCCGGCCTTACGCACCACCGCGCAATCATCGCCAATGCCCTGCACGAGATCGGCCCATGAGCCGACCTGCTGCCGGGCGATGGCCGCTATGATAGTTCTTTCAGCAAAGTGCTCCACCCTGATCCTCTTCTCTCCTGGGGTTCCATAATCAAACAGCGGTCAACTCCGCTGAAAGCGGCATACTAAACCTGATCAAGTCGTTGCGCACCATAAAAAAGCACGCAATACGGCCCCACCACCGGCCATGGGCCTCGCCGCTGGACTCACCGGGGGGCGGCTGCGTTGCTCAGGAAGGCAAAGTATCCAGAGGGAACGAATCAGGATAATGCCGGGAAAGGTAATGCTGCACTGATTCCCTGATCTCCCCGGCGGAGGCGCAGGCCAGCAGACGGCCGGCCAGCCTCTCCACCGAGGCGGCCCGGCTTTGCCGGATCATCCTTTTGATATAAGGAATGGCCGGAGGATGCATGCTGAAGGAATCAAGCCCAAGGCCGAGCAGCACCGGCAGATACCTCTCCTCCCCGGCCATTTCGCCGCATATCCCCACCTCAATGCCTGCCCGATGCGCGGAGTCAACCACCTGGCTGATCATCCGCAATACCGCCGGATGCAGGGGCTCATACATATGCGCCACCTGTTCATTGCCCCGGTCAATGGCCAGGGAATACTGGATCAGATCATTCGTGCCGATGCTGAAAAAATCAACCTCACGGGCCAGGGTGTCCGCCACGGCAACCGCACTGGGCACCTCGATCATCACGCCAAACTCCACCCGGTCATCAAATGGGATGCCGCCGGAACGGAGCTTTTCCTGCACCCCGGCTACAAACTCTTTCACCTGCCGCAGTTCACAGTAGGATGAAATCATGGGGAAAAGGATACGCAGACAACCGAAGCTGCTGGCCCGCAACATGGCGCGCAGCTGGGTCTCAAACATGGCAGGTTCATGCAGACAGTAACGGATGGCCCGCAGCCCCAGGGCAGGGTTCGCCTCCGAGGACCACTGCTTTTCCATCTTGCTGCGGAAGCCGGAAGACCTGCCTGTTTTTGCAATGAACTGCTTGTCGCCGCCGATGTCAAAGGTCCGGATGGTCACCGGAAAGGGGGCGGCGGCGGACAGCAGGTTTTTATAGGTGGTAAACAGCAGCTCCTCATCCGGATTGTCAGGAGAACTCAGATAAAGATATTCGCTGCGGAAAAGTCCGATGCCGCCGGCACCGTATTCGAAGGCCTGGTCAACCTCGCCGGCCATTTCCAGGTTGGCCTCCACCCTGACCTGCAGTCCGTCGGATGTCTCTGGCCGCAGATGGGCATACTGGGCCACTTCAAGATGGAGCTGCTGATACTGCCGCTGCCGGTCCTGGTAGTACTCCAGGAGTTCCTCCTGGGGATTGACGAATACCCGGCCGGTGGCGCCGTCCATAATGATCAGATCATTGGTGTTTATCCGGCCATTCACCTCTTTCAGGCCGACCACCGCCGGGATGCCCAGGGTCTTGGCCACAATGGCCGAATGGGATGTTTCACCACCCATCTCGGCAAGAAAACCGGCCTGGCCGGGCATGTGCAGGATATCCTCCGGGGAGAAATCCAGTCCGACAAGAATCACCTGCTCATCGATTTCTTCCGGCAGCATATCGGCGCCGGACAACTCGCAGAAGATGCGGTCCGCCACCTGTCTGACATCAAGAAAACGGCCACGGATATAGGTGTCATCCACCTTGGCAAAGGCAGCCTCCACCTGGCCCAAGGACCTGTCAAGGGCCCATTCGGCGTTGATTTTTTCAGCGGCAATTGTCTCCAGGGTGCGGTCAAAAATCATCCTGTCCCGCAGCATGAGGATATGGGTATCGATGATTGCGGCGTAGTCCGCCATGACGGCGGCAAACTGTTCCCGTACCCGCCGGAGTTTCTCCTCCGTCCGGGCCACGGCCTTGCGGAAACGGCTCTGCTCCTGCTCGACATGGCCCTCGCCGCTGATCTTTCTTTTCTTGACAGTGCCGCCCGATCCAACAAGCAGGGCCCTGGCGATGACGATACCCGGGGATACCCCGATACCCTGCATGGCAATCTCGGTTTCAACGGATTGATGATTGGTCATTCTTCACCGAATTTATCAGAAATCAGCCGGGCAAGGGCGGCGAGCGCCGCCTCGGCATCCTCGCCCGCCGCCTTGATGGACACCGGGGTCCCTTTGATGCAGGCCATGGACATCACTTCGAGAATGCTCTTGCAGTCCGCCTCCATCCCATCTCGGATGAGCCGGATATCGGCATCGAATTGTTTCGCCGTCTCCACCAGCATGGCGGATGCGCGGCCATGCAGGCCGCAGGCATTGGCAATGACCAGTTCCTTTCTGTACTCGGGCATCCCTATTTCACCACCCGCAGGGCAGCCTGCTTCCCCTTTTCCGTGGGCTTCTTCTCTTTTTTCGGCCCGCTGTCCGGCCCGGAAAAATCCACCGCCTTAATATATCTTTTTTCGCCACCCATGGTAAAAATTTCCTTACCGGTGAACTGCTCTGTCCGCAAGGTCCAGACCACCTTCTGCGGCGGAACGGAAAGAAGCTGCATGCTTACCTGCCACCACTCGTCACGCCTGGTGGTGTCCCTCTCAAAACCGGTGATCAGGGCATAGCTGAGGGTTTGGGGGTTTTCCGTGACAATGATGACGATGTCCCCTGTATCGGTGGAATCTTTCAGGTGAAAGATCTTATGAAGTTCTTCGACGATTTTATCCATTTTTCATGATTGCATGAGATGATTTATAAAGTAATTCAACTTTCGGAGTTGTGGTAACATTTTGAAATTAAATAAATATTTTCAGGAAGCCCGCAGCTTGTTTCCAGAGAA
>ENA-ORXD01000934-ORXD01000934.1-sediment-metagenome-genome-assembly--contig:-NODE-934-length-29516-cov-4.290295_pt1 | contig 29516 bp, 29 predicted proteins | sample MGYA00237862_ERZ511471 | MGnify/ENA metagenome assembly ERZ511471 | reverse complement strand
TTATAGTAGCCTGCCAGCAGATATATCTTGAAAAAGAACCAAAACTCTTTCATGGCAGGGAGCTACTTCCAGGACTTGATTTTATGATGAGCATCAAAATCGAGCGGCAGCTGCTTTCCATCGACAAGTTGACTATATTCCTTAATAAAATCGAGATTCTCCGCCGCCATGCATTTTTCTTGGTAGTCAAAAAACGGCATCCCCTTGGCGCGAATCACCTTGAGGCTTTCTTCGAAAATATTGCCTAGCCGGATATGAATGTAAGCGCAACCGAACACGTCACCATAAGGGGAGATATAGATAGACTCGTTGACTCCAGGACAACCGTGACCAAGATACAGCGAATGGATGTCTCTAGTCACATTGTTGTATTCACGGCGCAGGTTGTTGTAATAAACGATGTCTTCGGGCTTCATCACAATCTCTTGGCAGCCGATCCAATTGCCAGACGGTGCAGCGAAAATGGTATTGAGCAGAAAATCTTCGCGATAGGCGAATTCGATCAGCCGCAGGAACCCATCGCTGCGCATGCTTGCGGGGGTGATGGTGCTGTTGATGACCACTCTGAGTCCAGCCGATTTAGCACGCAGAACACCTTCCACTGCCCGTTCGAAGGTCCCCTCTACGCCACGGAAAGTATCGTGTTCTTCGGCCAGGCCGCTGTCCAGACTCACCGTCAGGGTATTCACCCCCAGCTCGACAAGCTTTTGAATATTTTCCGAACCGAGGTAGGTGCCGTTAGTTGTCACGGAAAGAGAGAATTTCCCGGCATCGAGCATTTCAAGGTAACGGGGCCAAGTGGGCAATGCCATGAATTCGCCCCCCTGGAAACAGAAGTTGAGAATCCCTTCCTGCTCAGCCTCCCGATAAACTCTTTGGTAATCAGCAAATTGCATGCGCCAGGCACCTGGGGTAATGTCTTTATTGAAGCAGTGCTGACAACGCAGGTTACAGGCATAATCGATGGCGAAATCAATGCCGCGCAAAGGCCGTCGGCCGAAAAAGTAACGCTGGACAAGATTCCTGGCTAAGCGCAGCATGTAGCGCGGCTTCTTCAGGTTGGCCCCGTATTTGATGCGATTCTTCAGCCGGGATAATTTCTCAATAGACATTAGGCTTGCTCGTAGAAAATAATTTTGCTGCCTTCACGATCAATTTTAAACGGCAGAGTTCTGCCCCCCAATTGCTCTTCAAGCCGATTTTGATCGGGGTGGGAGAGCAACAGGAAACCGGTCCCCCCGGCGCCGAGCAGTTTGCCCCCTTCTGCCCCCGCATCTTTCGCTGCAGCATAAAACGAGTTGATTTCGTGATTCGAAATATTCGGGGCCATCTGTTGCTTGAGTTGCCAACCCTCGTCCAAGATCCTGCCGACGGCGCTAATGTCTCCCTGGTCAAGACACCCTTTCAACTCATCGGCCAGATAGAGCATTTTCTTTATAATATCGACTGTATCACTGCCGGTTTTTAGGAGTTGCTGCTGTTGCTGCAAAATATCGCGGGCTTGCCGCTGTCCGCCGAGATAGTACAAGCGCAGCGATTTTTCCAGGCTCTGGACCTGTTCGGTGGTGAGCAGAATCGGCTGCACATCGACACTTTCATCGCGGTTGAAACGAATCAGGTTAAAACCACCGCAGGCCACCGAGTATTGATCTTGTTTGCCAATCGGCTCGCCCAAGATGTCGATTTCAATCTCGCAAGCCTCGGCTGCCAATTGTTGTTTGGGAACAATTCGGCCTCGGTAAGCATAGAGCGCATGCAGCAGGCCGACGGTAAAAGCGCTGGACGAACCAAGCCCGGTCCCTGCGGCGACGTCGGCAAAGCTGGCAATTTCGATCCCCGTTGCCACCCCAACCCGCTTCAGGCATTCCCGAACGATCGGGTGCTTGATCTCTTCAACCGACTGGACGTCCTCCGTCTGCGAATATTTGATGCGGATCTTATCCTGAAAATAAGGATGAATCACAATATACATGTAACGCTGAATAGCCGCAGAAAGAACGGCTCCGTAACCGTGATTGCGATAAAAATCCCTGAAATCACTGCCTCCGCCGATGAAACTAACTCGAAAGGGGGTTCTGGAAATGATCATAGAAGTGTCCTACTCCTCTACTGGCAATCAGGCGTCGGCCGACTTTTCTCACAGGCGAGAATGTGCTCGACTGCAGTGGCAAAATCTTCGGCAACGTGATCCGCCGTGACGGAATATTTACAGTCCAGACCGCCTTTGCCGGTCCGGACCAGAATCGTTTGCAATCCGGCGTTTTTCCCCGTTTGTAAATCAATGGTGGTATCGCCCACGAACCAGGAACGGCTCATATCGATATTAAACATGTATTGCGCCTGCCTGATCATGCCGATGGCCGGCTTGCGGCAATCACAACAAATCTTGAAAGCGGGATTTTCCTCTGGATAGCCAGCGTCCGGGTGGTGCGGGCAAAAAAACACCTGATCGAGATGACAGCCACTTTCGCCGAGCAGGCTTTCAAAGGTCTTATTGATCCGATGCAATTCTTCAAGGCTGCAAAGGTTCCTGGCCACCACCGGCTGATTGGTCGCGAGCAGACAAAGGAAGTCGGCATTGTTTAGCCGTTTCAACGCCGCCGGAACCGTGGAAAAGAGAACCAGGTCCTCCGCTCGATGCAGCAAATCAACATCTTCGATCAATGTGCCGTCCCGGTCGATAAAAATGGCCGGCCGCGGTGTCTTCCGGCTACAACGCGTTATTCTTCCAGACGCAAAGTCCTGACGCACCTTTTGTAACCGTTCAACCGTCCCCATGTCCTTCAGATATTCGGCGGTCTTGTATGCGACCAGATACTCCCCATTTTCTAGCATCCGGGGAAAAACATCATGCATGAAATCCCCCTTCCCTTCCGAGATATAGGGAAAAACACGCGGCGACAGAACGTAAAAAGCAGCGTTTCCGATGTTGCCTAATCCGCCCTCATGAGGCTTCTTGATGATTTTCGTAATATTCTGCGCGGCGTCGAGATCGAGCAGATCGCTGTCCTGGGGGTGATCCGTCGGATGAGCAACCAGGGTAGCAGCCGCGCCCCTTTGTTGGTGCAGGCTAACGGCCTCGCCGACGTCGAAATCGAAAAACACATCACCATAAACCAGTAGGAAGTCTTCTTTCAGCTCGTTTTGCAGTGCCTTCACCGCTCCGGCGGTGCCCAGAGGTACCGTTTCATGCCGATAAGAAATAGCGATTCCCCAATCTCTGCCATCACCGAAATAATCAACGATCTTCTGCCCCAAATACCCAGCCAGAATGATTGCTTTATCGACGCCGTGTTCCTTTAAAACCAGCAGCTGATGCTCAAGTACCGGCCTGCCGGCAATCTCGATCATCGGCTTGGGCAGATCAACAGTCAGCGGGTGCAACCGCACCCCTTTTCCCCCGGCAAGGATAACAGCTAGCATACTCGATTATTCCCCGGTGATTTCATGCAGCAACTGGCGTGCATCGTAGTGCTCGGGCATCAGATGCAGGCATTCCTGCAAATAACGAATCTTGCGGCCCCTGTTTTTGACCAGCCTGCCGATGTAGAAATAGAGACGCGCTCGGCGTTTTGACTTCCAATCCCCTGGCTTATCCAACGCGTCTAACACATCGAACAACTCCCGTAAAGATCGCAAAGATCGACCGGGCAGGATCGTTTCCAGGAAAAGCGCCTCGTTATACAACGACAGATAGTTGTCATTCTCGTCCCAACACCCTGTAATCTGTCGCATTTTTTTAACGAAAAAGGTCTCAAGGGAACGAATAGCCCAAACCTGGTAAAGGAAACAAGCTCTGACAGAGCTGAAAATCGTCACCGAATCCATCTCCTATGGCAGGACTGCGTAGCCACGCAGGCTGGGAGAATCAAAAACCAACGGTTTCAATCTCTTTTCCAGCAACGGCCCTAGTCGCTCATTGCCCAGAGTGGAGTCGGGATGCAGCAAAGGGCTGAACGGTGTAAGGAAAATATGAGTGACAGAATATTTTTTAATCGTCTCGACGAGTTGCTGATCCGAAAGATGACCGTAAATATCGACACATCGCAGATCATCACTCCAGCCATAGAAATTATGGATTTTCCCATGGATAAAATGGTTTCCCATGATGACTGCAGGCTTGGGTAACGATTGAACGATCCTGGCAAGTTCGAAGCGCCACGAGGGAGGATTTTTCTCAAATTCAAACAGACCGGGCTCAGCGATAACCGGCGAGAAATAGTAAGTGAGATACCTATGGTAGGCATGGATTAAATAAGCGAAAATAAACAGGATATATAAAAATGAGACCATGCTTCCTGCTGCCCATGCAGTTCCCATGGCATAACCGTTAAGAAAGATCAGGCAAAAAAAGAGGCTGTAGGTCTGCCGGTAAGAAAAATAGGATGACAGGTTCACCCCCGTTTCGCTGAAATGACGATGTTCAACCAGCGCCACGGAAAGAACAATCAAGAGCGAAGTGATCAGGATATAATTCAGAACAGAAAGCCAGAGACCATGAGTAAGCAAATATACGATTGAAACCGGCGTCAAAAGGAGAATGGCTCCTTGCGACACCCAAATGGAGCCGGGCTGAAAAATGTTATACAAATCTTTCAGGTTCAAGAATAAGCGGCGCATCCCTCCACTCTGTTTGTTCTGATCCTTATTACTTCCGGCCCTGAAGGTCAAAATTGACTCCAACAGACCACCTCCACTCTGTGAAAATAATTTTTCTTTCAGGATGTCGATGCTAGGGAGGCAACATCCGGCCAGAAAAATGAAATAGTCTTTCACTTCAGGAGTCAATAGCATGAGAAAAACAAGTCCGGCAGGAAATAAAACAATATCTTGAATGCGGTTCCTGAAAGACAAACCTATGCTCAAGGAAAACACAAATAAATAAACAGACGATGGATTTATTGAAAATAAAATCGCAAAAAGGACACTCAATGAGAATAAAAAATAATTAATAACATCAGAGAGGCAAGAATAAACGACCAAGAGAAGCTTACTACGGACAGCAACAACGAGCACAAAAATACCGGCGATGGCGTAAGCAGCATTTCCGGATAAATTTTCCAGAGAAAACATTTTCAGAAATGAAAAATAGATAACCGACAGACATATGACAAAGATAGATAGGTTTACAACCTGCATTTGACGAAGCTTGTTCCCCTTGGGAAGCAGGCGATAAATAGCCATATAAATATTATAATAGTGATAGTAAAGATTATCGGAAAAGCATGTAGTCATCGGGTTTTCGAGATCGTTAGCGTGCAGACTGACGAATTTTTTTCTCAATCTCGTTGGCCCTATATGGGCTTCGGCATACGTAAAAAGCGAACATGTATCAAGGATTGCATAATTAATCGAAGTAAAAAAAACGAAATTAGCGAACAGAAATAAAACTATATATAAAATTGAAAGAAAATACAGCATACCTTATTAGACGCCTTTAACTCTTGAGAATATAGCTAAAACATCAGATTCAAACTTATCATTCTCATACTTATTCTTTGCATACAAAGTTAACAAAGAGCCTTGCAAGGGTAGTGCACATTTTCTTCCGAAAAAATCATGGGCTACAGATACAATATTTTTTTTAACGTTGAATAACCGCGACAAAGTAACGACAAGGCCGTAAATAACGACGGGGTCGCACCCTGCAACGTGAAAAATCCCTTTTTCATCTTCTCGAAGGATATTCAAAACAGTTCGTGCTACCTGCATATTGAACACCGGAGAGCAGACTTCGTCGTTGCTGGCATAGACGGTCGTGTCTGCGGAATGTAATTCCCGCAGCATTTTTTCAATAAAAGAGGCGTTCGGCTTCGGACTTGCCCCAAACACCATTGGCAATCGCACGATATAAGCTTGCGAACAATAGGCCCTCACGAAACATTCGCCGAGGTACTTGCTGCCGCCGTACATGTTGACTGGAGACGGCTGGTCGCTCTCGACGTAGGGGGTCGGCTTGCGTCCGTCAAACACCGCCGAGGTGCTGATTTGCACCATGGGAATCGCCAGCTTTTCAGCGGCTATCGCCAGCTGTTTCGGGGCCAGGGCGTTCAGGTGCAGAGCAGCTTCTGGATGTTCCTCGCAGTTTTCGTGACCCAGCATGGCAGCGCAGTTGATGATCAACTCGGGAGAACGGGCCTCCACGCCGGGAACGATTTTGTCCAGTTCATTCAGGTCAAATTCCTGATGACTTGGCGCATCGATCCGATAGCCTGCTTCGGCAAAGATTCTGGCGATGGCAGAGCCAACCAGGCCGCTGCCGCCAAGGAGAAGCACCATTGCACCGGCATCAATCATCAAACAAACCCCAAATGTTCTACATCGGCGTCAAGATATTCGTGCAACATCAAGTTTTTCCGGTTGGCGACGCAGTGGTGGTTGCAATCACGGTTTGGCTTGATGGAAAAAAATTTTTCCTTGCCATCGAACCAGAACTCCTTGAAACGGACATCTTTGATCGAACCGAGAACCCCACAGTCGAGATTGTATGCCTTGTCCTGGCAGGAATAGACCCGTTGGTCGGCGCCGATCACCGGCAGGATCTGCAGATAGGGACACCAATCGTAGGACTTGGCGAATTTGTGATCCAGCTCGTGATAGGCGTCGAAGATTTCAAAACTATCGTCTTCGAGTTCTTCACGGATTCGTTGAATTTCCGTCCGGACCGCTTCAAAAATCGGCGCGTGGTAGGTGTTGTTTTCAGCCCCTTCGTTACTGACGATGCACGGAGAAATCTTCAGGCTATGCGCCCCGGTCTCCTTGATCTGGCGAGCCACTTGGAACAGGTGGGGAGCATTGTCTTTGTCAACGATGAAACTAACCCCCAGCAGACACCGTCCGCCATAATTGCGGAACGCTTCCAAGTTTTTTAGAATCTGCGCGAACTCTCCACCCTTAACGCCTCGATACTTCGAGCAACTTTCATCATCCCATGAATCCATGGAAATGCGCAGCCAGGTTCCGTGGTGAGCAAACAATTCCGCCACCGCACCGACCACTCGGGAGCCGTTACTCAGGGCCGCAAATTGCACCGGAGAATCTACCAGCCTCTTGCAGGTTTCCAGAAGATGCGGGTAACAGAATGGTTCGCCCCCCCCACTGAAGGTCACTGCCTTGACCTGCATGGCAATGATGTCATCGACGATTTCCAACATCTTGTCGCGCGGAATAAAATCCCGCTGCACCATGTCTTTGCCAAGTTGCAGGTTGGTGCTCCGATAGGCACAGTACCAACAGTTATGGTTACAGATGTTGGTCGGTTTGATACGAATGTGCAGCGGCGACAGGATGGCAGGGTTATCCGCCGGCAAGGAATCGATCTTGTCCTTGAAGTGAAATATCTTGAACGGAGTGTAAAGGTGCCCCATATCTACCCTTATTCGAAATAGATGAACTCGTAATCGCCCTGGTAACCGAACTCTTTGAACAGCCATTCCCACTCGCCGGGCTGAAAAAAAGATTCGCAGGTCAGGGCCCAGCACTGCAGATTAAACAACTCGCTGGTGTTTCGGTAGCTCTCGACCATCATGTATTGCTGGCGACCCACCCTCTCCATCTCCTGCAAGGCAACCTTGAGATCGGAAATGCATAGGTTGTGGAGAGTCCCAAGGGAGATCACCAGGTCAAACTCCTTATCCTGATACGGCAAGGGTTCCTCGGCGCGGCGAACGAAAAGCCGATCGCGGACCTCCTCTTTCGAGTTTTCTATAGCATAGATCGAGATGTCGAACCCGGTGATTTCAGCCTGCGGCAGAAGCTGCTGCAGTTCATAAAGCAGAAACCCTTTGCCGCAGCCCACGTCGAGAATTCGGGCGTCAGGGCCCAAACCGTAGATTCGAATCAGTTCCTCTGCCACGACCTTCCACCGCCCGTCGTATCGATAACCACCGTAACCGTAGCGTCGGTCGCCATCCCAGAACTCTCGGTCGTAACGACGCGCGACATCCATACAGGCGATCTTGTCGTCGGTCATCCGCTGCAGGTAATCGCGGCTGGTCTTCTTGTGCAATGGAGTGACGATATCACGCAGGCAGCCCATCCAATCACTCCCCTTTTTCGAGAAGGCTCAAAACCGTAGCGACTGTCTTGCCGCCGGTGATGCCATAGCGCTCCATGAGCGAATTCTGCGAGCCGTAGTCCTCCGGAAAGGTGTCGGGGATGCCGAGACGTCGAAAACATAACGGCCGTCCCAGGTTTGCTTCTGCCAATACCTCGGCAACGGCTCCGCCAAGCCCGCCAAGAATAGAGTGTTCTTCAACCGTAACGACAACGCGCGTCTTTTCGGCCATATCCAGGATGATTTCACGATCCAGCGGCTTGACCGTGGGAAGATGCAGCACCGTGGCGGCAATCCCTTTTTCCGCCAACTGGTCGGCAGCGTCGAGAATCACCTTCAGGGTGATGCCCGTGGAGATCAACAACGCATCCTCCCCTTCCCGCATCACAATCCCCTTGCCGATAACGAACGGATGTTCGGCAGAACTAACCACCGGATCGAATCCCTTGCCGAAACGGATATAGATCGGCCCCGGATAGTCGAGGGTCTGCTCCATGGCTCGCTTCATCTCCTCGGCATCGCAGGGAGCCAGCACCGTCATATTGGGAATGGCGCGCATGGTGGCAAGATCTTCCACGGTCATGTGGGTCGGACCGAGCGGCGCATAGACCATGCCGCCACCGTTGCCGAGCAGCCGCACCGGCACGTTGTGCAGGCACAGGTCAAGGGCCACCTGCTCGAAGGAACGGCGGGTGAGAAATGAAGCGATGGTGTTGACGTAAGGAATCTTGCCGTTCATCGCCAGACCAGCAGCCATGCTGACCACGTTGGCTTCGCTGATCCCTTCCATGAAGAAACGCTCGGGCATGTCGCGCTGGAATTCCTGAAGAGTCCCGCAGCCCAGATCCGAACCGATGAAGAACACCCGCGGGTCACGTTTGGCAAGTTCATAAACCATATCAAGGCAGGTCTGGCGCATCAGTTCACCTCCAGGGCATGCAGCAGGTGCGCCATGACCTCAGGTGACACGTTGCTCTTGTGATGCCAGGACAGGTCGTTTTCAATGCTGGCAATCCCCTTCCCTTTCACGGTGTGACAGATCACCGCCGAAGGCTTGCCTTTCTGCAGCGGAATTTTTTCCAGCACCCGCTGCAGGCCGACGACATCGTGGCCATCGACTTCACTGACAGCGAAGCCGAAGCTATGCCATTTGGCGGCCAGGGGCTCGAGATCCTGGATCTCACAGGTCGGCCCGTAGGACTGCTGCTTGTTGTAATCGATAATGACGGTGAGGTTGTCCAGGCGATGTTTTCCGGCGCACAGGGCGGCTTCCCAGATCGAACCTTCATTGCATTCGCCGTCGCCGACCACCACGAAGGTCCGGTAATCGGAGCGTTCAAAGCGAGCGTTCAGGGCAAAGCCGATTCCGATGGAAAGGCCATGTCCGAGACTGCCGGTGGAAGCTTCGACGCCAGCCACCTTGTGCTCAGGATGCCCGCCGAGCAAAGCGCCGCGTTTGCAGAATTTCCACAGGTGATCAACAGCAAAAAATCCCTTTTCGGCTAACAGTGCGTAAAGGGCCATGCAGCCGTGCCCTTTGCTGAGAATGAAGCGATCGCGCTGGGGCCAATCTGGGTGTTTGGCATCGTAACGCAAGACACTGTCGTACAGGACACGGAGGATTTCCACCAGGGAAAACGCCGACGCGAGATGCCCCCGGCCGCCTTTTTCCATCATATGCAAAATCGTTCTGCGCAAATCGCGTGAACGTTCATCCAAAATTACGTGTTCAGAGGCCATAGGGAAACCTTTCCATCGCTCCTTGCAGATGACGCAACAGCTCGCGGGCGTGATCCAATTGCCGCCCCTGAATGGTCTCGGGACTTTCACCGCCGGAAGAAGAAAATTGCCGCCGCGCAAAACCCTCAGGGACAAATTCGTTCAGCAGGATCATGCACCACTTCAAACCAAACAGGATGTAAGCAGCCGGGAGCCGCTGGCGCAACAGATCCCGATCATCAAACAAATCGAGAGCTTGCTCAACAAACAACTGCCGACAATCCTGAGTCAGCCGCATTCCCGGATGATGAAGAAAATCGACGATCAGCTTAGCCGGGTCATCCCAACCGAAATATTCAAAATCAAGGAAAACAAAACCGCCGGAAGGCCGTTGCAGGGCATTATGAAAGCCGAAATCAGAGGGACTGAGACATCGCTCGTCCCAAGGTAATTCCTTATCCCACCAAATTTCGCCATCCCGCCCGTCTTTTTCGGAACGAGCCGCCGTGAGGAAGGGCCGGAATTCGCTATTCAAAAACTCCTGCAACCGCTCTGTAAGAGAGGACCCGATCCCGGCAGTTTCAAGGCGCTGCAATCGTTTCTCAATATTGTCAACAGCCTGACTGAAGGAGAAGCACGCCTCCGAGGCAAGCGGCAATTGTCTGCTCTCGGGCACTCCTCGTAGTTGATTCAAATTTTTCAGAAAATTTACACATTCGAGAATCTCATTGGGACCGACCGCAGTGCAGTCGATGCGACTGCCGGAAATCGCTTCATAGGCGGCGCAACCAGCCATTCGGTCAACCCACAAAGGTTCAGGAATCTGCCGCACGCCATGTCGCCAGAGAAAGGCAAATGCGCCGGATTCAACGCCCAAGCGATCACGGCTGTCCCGAGGATCGCGATGATAGTTTTTCAGCACTAGAGCCGGCCCGCCGGGTATTTCACACCGGTACACGCAACTGTTTTTGCCTCCGCCGATTCGTTCAAAGCGCGTTGGCAGCGTTCCGTAACGTTTTTTCAGACAGTTCTGCAGTTCAATTTCATCCATGACAGATCAGCCTGGTGAGTTCGGCCCAACTGGAGCAGACCTGCAAATCACCCTGTCGGCCAGGTTCTCCATGGGGGTTGAACAAAAACTTGTCGATTCCGGCAGGAAAATCCGCCATGGCAAAAGTCTCTTCCAGATCGTCGATAAACAGCCGACACCCAAGCCGGCGGACGCGTTCGATCTTGGCGGAACGGGTCGGCTCGAAAAAAACCTGCGCTGGGTTGAGCAACCCGCCAGCGAAGAAGCCATTCGCGGCCAGCCAGTCGAGCGCGGCCCGATGCAGCGACACCCCACCGTTATCCTGAGAAGCCCATTCGGTCTTGTGGCTGACGATGACGACCTGCCATCCCAGCCTGAGGCAGCAGCGGATAAAATCGAGTGCGCCGGGAAAACAACGCGCTTGATGAATCAACGGCCCATAAGCGGCGGCCTGCAGTTTCTGCCATTCGATTTCACCGTTGGGAAGGCTGCGCAACCGATCACGTAAGGCTTTTTTACCCACCATCCCAGGAGGCTCAAACAACCCTCGTTTCACGGCAAGGGCCTGAAAAACGCCATCGTAATCGATGAGGGTGTTATCGAAATCGATCCCGATCAGAATCGGCGTTCTCTCGGTTGCGTGCCCAGTCGCCATGCAGCCCCTGTCAGATGAAATTCACGTGTTCCGGCGGATGGGTCAATTGCCAGAGGTAGTTATTGATTTCGTCCATACGGCAATTGATCCGGCAGGCATCAAGGTCGAGATTTTCATTCATCCATTGGATGGATTGTCGACGACGCTCACCTTCCCATATCTCCTGAAAGGTCTGGTCGTTGAGGTTGCCGTAACAGAAGCGCTCGTCACCGAGGTGGACGCTGCAGCCCCAGACGTTGCCACCGGCGTCAGCATAGGACCAGAAAGGGATCGCCAAACAATGGTCATAGCAGCGTTTGCCGCTGGCGGCCTTGGACATGGCATTGGTGCGGAACAGGACCGTGAAGTTCTCGGTGTTGAACGTTTTCATCTCGTCAGCGAGAGCAAGGTAGTGTCGATAATCAACCTGACTGTAAGCTTCAGTGTGGCTTTTGGGATGCTGCGAGTACGGCTTGACCACCAGATAATCCATGCCGATGCGTTGAGCGATTGCGGCGAGGTCGCGAACCTCGTGGGCGTTTTCCGGAATCAACAGCAATTGCATCCCCAGGGTGCAGCGCAGATTGCGGCTGCGGCGCAGTTCATTGGCAGCCTCCAGGTTGGCCACCACCTTGTCGAAATCAGCCGGACTGCAGCGATGGATCTGGGCGTAGGTCTCGGGTGTTCCGGCATTGATGCTGACTTTGATCCATTCCATGTGGGGCATGATTTCGGCAGCCACCTCCTGGCGCAGCAATACGCCGTTGGTGGTCATGGCGACATCGATACCGGCGTTTTTGGTCGCCCGCACAATCTCTGCCATATCCTTGTGCAGTAAGGGCTCCCCTTCCCCCGCATACATGATGCTTTTTACCCCCAGACGCCCCATCTCGGAGAGGCGTTCGGTGAGCATGGCGGTGTCCAGAAAACGTTTCTGGTACTCCATGTAATCGAGCGCACAGAAGGTACAGCGGTGGTTGCAGGTCCCGGCCGGACTGATTTCCATGTAAATCGGATAGACGTTCTCGCCCTGCTGCCAGGCATGGACCCGGTCCACGTGATAGATCAGTTTATGGCTGTCGATACGGTATTTATCCATGACGACGTTTGACCGGCAGAGGCACGGTCTTGCCTTCCTTCATTCCATTGGCCGCCACCATATCCATCCAGTAATGCAGAATGGTGGCATGAGAACTCTCTGCCCCACCGTAGGTGGACGCGGGAACATAGAAGTTGAGATCACCGAGCTGCCGAATGGCGTTGTTCTCCCCCATGGCCGACAAGGTCACCACGGTGCCTCCCAACTTGATGGCCTCGCGCACGGCCTTGACGATATTGGGAGAGTTTCCCGAGGAGCTGATCGCTATCAGCATGTCACCTTTGGCCATGCGCCGCCGTAACGGCTCGGCAAAAACCTCTTCGTAGCTCATGTCATTGGCGATGGCAGTAAGCAGAGACAGATCGGAAAAAACTTCAGTATGGACATGAGCATTCTTGGCCAGGTCGGCGGCCAGATGACTGGCCATAGAGGCACTGGCGCCATTGCCGATCAGGTAAATGGTGCGCCGTTCCTTGCGCAGCTGGCAGGTCCATTGCTGCCAGGAATAAAAAGCCTGATCAGCTTCAAGTCCGCGGCCTTCACAGTCACTGGCCTGCAGACCCTTAAGCGTGGCAGTTATTTCCTCGATGCAGTCAAACCATTTCATGGCCGATCCTCTCTTTTACTGGCTCTCTCGTCACTGAGGGTTCGCAGTCAGCGCGCTCCATAACTGCGGGATAGTGGCAGCGTGATTTCCCTGTACATAAAAGCTTTCGCCGCCATCTGCAACGGTCCGCACCAGCATGGTTTTCCAGGGCCGAAAATAGTAGCCCGGTTCATCCGGAGACGGTTCCTGACGGAAATTTTCCGGCAGGCGAATTTTATCGCAGACCAACGTCGTGAAACGGCTGATGGTTTCGCCGTGCTGGCGGGCCACATTGCGTACCATGGCCAGAGCCTTCAAGTAAACCTCCGGGGCCATCACCGCGCTGCCGAAGTTCATCACGACCCCGTTTTCAAGCGATTGCAGGCAACGGGTAAAACGCAAGAAATCCAAATAACTCGTAGCGCCAAAGGCAGCTCCGTCGCAATTCGGATGTTGATGAATAATATCCTGGCCAAGGCCGACATGGACGGTAACGGGGATGCCCAACCGGTAGCCGGCAGCAACAACGCTGATGTCGCGGAAGGGGAAGTTTTCTTCCTCGATCACCCGCCCGACCGCCTCTCCCAGGCCACGATTTTCACGGGCAGCGGCGGCTACGATCTCGTTGATGCGACCGGTCTCCTGCCACATGCCGAACCGACCGTCCCGGATGTAAGTCCCGACATCCTCAGTGGTGGCGCCGATCAGGGCAAATTCAAAATCATGAATAATGCCTGCCCCGTTCAGGGCGATACAGGTGACAAGACCGCGCTCCATCAAATCGATAAGATAGCGCTGAACCCCTGATCGCAGCACATGTGCCCCCATCATCAATACGACGGCAGCCTGTTTCTGTCGGGCAGTGACAATCTTTTCGGCAACTAAAGCGAGATTCTTTAATTCGACGGGGGAAGGCCGTAACGGCAGGATGGCGTCGAGCTGCAATTTGTGAATCCGCTGGGCCAACGGTTCCAGCAAAAGCTGGCTGCGGTCAAAAAAATCGTTCATGGCTGCCTGCCCTACTTCATCAGTGCCGTGAGATACTTTTCAACGCTGGCATGATCAATGGCCTTCTTATTGCCGATGATCTCTACAGCCAACGAGCCGACGACGTTGCCAAGGAAGCCGATCTCCTCGCTGGAGGCGCCTTGCACGGCGGCCATGGCGGTCACTGCGAAAAAGGCATCGCCGGCACCAACCCGATCGATAATTTTCTGCGCAAAGGTCGGCACTTTGGTGAAATTGTCTTGACTGTCGGCCACCGCACACCCTTTCCGTCCCAAGGTCACGACAAAATTACGGCAACCGAGGCTCTCCACCAGCCGTTCCATATGGTGGCGGATATACCCCTTGGAATCACGCACTTCCAGACGCAGCTCGTGTTCAGCGATACACCCGAAATCAAGACGCGGGTAGCGTGAGATGGTGTTAAAACCGCGATTGCCGGCATTGGCCTGAGTGTTGACGGCAAGAAATCTGGCCTTATGCGTCAATAAATCAATGACTTGACGATCAATGGTACCGTGACCGAAATCGGCGGCGATCACCAGGTCGTATTGATCGATGACCGAGGCGATCCAGTTGCACATTTTCTTGGCCTGCGGTTCCGGCAGACCTGAATCGTCCATGACATAAACTTCGAGAAGTTTGTTGAACGAATAACCGTCGATAAAGCGACGCTTCAACAGGGTCGGAGCACCGGGCTGAGTCCAGAAATGAGGGGTTACGTTGGGCTTGAGTTGGCTGCGGATGAACTCCTCGTGACGGTCGATTTCGCCTAACGTAGCAACCAGGTCAACCTGGCCGGCAAAATTGGCGACATGATTGGCCACGGCCAGCACCCCGCCGGCAAACAACTCGTGGGACTGGTATCTGATGGCCAGAGCCGGGTCCTTGGAGGATTTTCCGATGGCTTCGCAATACTGGTACTCATCGAGAATCGTATCGCCGATAACCAGCACCTTGAGCTTTTTCATTCCCTCAAGCAGATCAACGAATTCCTGCAGGGTATGCCGTTGCCGGAACAGCTCAAGATACTGATTGATTTCATGGGGCAGGTTGGACATGTAACGGTTGATCAGATTCGACGAACTGAAGACGATATCCTCGGTAAAGGCGAGCTCGATCCCCAACTCCTCAATCACCTGGGCTTCGAGGCCGATCTTGCCGGTGCGATCCGACTGAATGTCCTTGTATTCCGAACCTTTTACATAAACATCGGGATGCAGCTTGCGGAGCGTTTCAACTGCAGTAGGCCAGAGATTAACCCCAACGTAATCGACGCAGTCGAGGGAAGCGATGGCCTCGGCGCGGAGTTCCTCGGGGAAGGCCGGTCGGTTGGGACCTTTATCGACAAACCGGTCCGGCGTCAGGGTCACGACCAGCAGGTCGCCCAATTGGCGTGCCTGTTCGAAATAGCGGATGTGGCCGATGTGCAGCAGGTCGAAGACACCGTGGCAATGAACCACGCGCTGGCCTTGCTGACGAGTGGCGGCGATAATCGATTGCAACTGGTCGAGGTCCTTGACTTTCGGATGGTTGGTCATTCTTGCAGCTCCTGAAAACGTGCTCAATCCCTTTTACGCGCCACCATAAAAACTTCCCGCCCTAGCCCGGCCGCGGCAAAAGCTTGATACAGCGCATGCTTGACGTTTGTCAAACCAGCCCGGTCCAGATTCTGTTCCAGGCGCATACGCCGTTCGTGACAGGCGCGGCCCAGTGCGTCGTTGCCGACATAGTTGTCCCCCATCAGCAAAAACAGGTCGATGGGAAAGGTCGCTTCCTGAAAAACGACCTCAAACCCGCAGCGCTCCATCAATCTGGCCAGGCTGGCAAAATCGAAATAATTCAGATGATGCGGCGGCACCGCCCACCACGGCTGGAATTCGCAAGCACGCTGCAAAGCATTCTGAATCGGATTGAAATCATTGGGGGTGATAATGGCCAGCAATCCATCCTTATGCAACAAGCTGTGGGCCAGAGACAAGATCTGCAGCGGATCAGGGATATGCTCCAGAACGTTACTGAGATGAACGGCATGAAACCGGCCCAGGTTCGGCGCGGTGTCCTGTGACAGAAAATCCTCACAGATATCCAGACCCAGTCCGCGGCTGAAGGAGGCGGCCTGCCGCGACGGTTCTATCCCCTTGACAGTCCAGCCGCGCTTCTTTCCTTCCAGAAGAAACAGCCCAGGGCCAGATCCGATATCAAGCAGAGAGCGTTCCTCGGCAGAGAGGAACTCCTCGAATATGGCGAAACGATCGCGATAGACCAGTTCCCACCAGTCACGGTCCTTCTGCACGCTGGCCAGATAGCCAGGCTTTTCCTGCGTATAGTATTCTTCCCGATAGATGCGGTCGAGGTCTTCGCGGCTGGGGAGAGGTACGACATGCTTAAACCCGCACGCATGGCAGTCGATCACATCATAATCGTTGACGGTCAGAATCACCCTGCCGCGATGTCCGGACCAGGTCCGATCAGCCATGACGTTTCTCCAGTCGATCAAGAATCGTTTCGGCGATTCGTTCGGCACCGCGACCATCGACCAGGCCCTGTAAATTTTCCCTCATCGTTTCCCTTTTCTGCGGATGACGAATCAAATCGTTGATAGCCTCGCCAAGTGTCTTGACATCAATCGAACGATAGTCGCCCAGGGAAATAGCACCGCCGACCCGGGCAATCGCCGAGGCAGAAGCGGCATGGTCGGGCGAAAGGCTGAGGAGAATGGCAGGAACCCTGGCGGCAGCAAGCTCGTAGGCCGTCAAGCCGAAAGAGGCTACGGCAAAATCCGCTCGAGCCATCAGGGACGCCATGTCTTTCACATCCCGCAGCAGATCACAGGGGAAAGGAGCGCTGGCCAATTGTTGCTGCAAAGCCTCTTCATGACTGAAGCCTGCTCCGAGCACAACGTTGATACGCCAATCAGCTAGCGGCAGTTGCGCAAGAGCCTGCAGAGTCAGAATCGTCAGCGCGGCGGGATCACTCCCCCCCATGGCCACAAGGAGCGTTTTCTGCTCAATTCGCGCAGCATGTCTGAGATGACCGAATTCAGGGCGCAACAGCAGCCACTCCCAACCGGCCAGCCATTCCCCTTGGCCATCGGTCCAGTCCATCTCGCTCACCTGTGGCACTGGCGGGTAAAAGACCAGATCGGCCTGAAGGCGGCGCGGGCTGGGGTCGTCGAGACTGACAACAAGACAACTCTCCCTGTATTGAGCCAACCAGTGCGCCGCAAGATCGGTGCGGATGTCCAGAATCAAAGCATCGGCCTGCTTAGACTTCAACAGACCAGCCAGCCAGGAGCCTTCATCCTCTTCGACTGAACGCTCAACAGTCGGGAAACCTTGGCGCTGCACCAATTCAACCCCCTTGGTACCGGCAGTCATGGCGAACAGGATGCCGACGCCACAGCGGTCGCGCAGCTGTTCGGCCAGGGTCAGGCAACGCACCACGTGCCCCAGCCCGATTTCAGGGTAACCATCGCAACGGACGATCATCTGCAACGATCTCTGCTGCACCGATTTCTGCTGGACATGGCAATTGATCTGCAGCAACTCGGGTTTCCGGTTGAGCAACTGAACCAACGCGGCCGAATCGGCTTCGCCGGCTGGCACCTGCAACTCCTGATAAACGGTTTCGAGGAAGAGCAGATCGGCAGGGGTGTCGACGGACAGCCGCAGCGGCAGGTCGAATCGATGAGCAGGGTTAGCCGGAGCGGTGACAATCTTAAACTGTTCAGGGTGTTTCGGGATGTAGCTCGAGACGTGTTCTCTGGCTACCGGATCATCCGCGACGTGCTCCACCATCCAATCCAGGGCACGACGACTGAACGGGACAAAACCTTCGTAGATGGTTGGAAAGTCCGCTTGAGCGAAACAGTAATCGGCATCCTGTTCAATCAGGGTGGCGATCAACAGGTCGATGATCTCGGGATCGATCAGGGGCGCATCGCCCGTAACCCGAACGATGACATCGGCACCGACAGCGGCTGCGGCCAGGGAATACCGATCAAGGACATCATCCTCGGAGCCGCGGATCAGATCGATTTTCTCTTGGAAGGCAAAAGCAACCAAAGGATCATTTTCTGGGCTCCAGGAGGTCGCCAGCACGATGTCGTCCACGTTGCGGCACTTGCGCAGACGATGAACAATATGCCAGAGCACGGGTTTCCCGGCCAGGTCCATAAGGACCTTGTGCGGGAGGCGCGTCGAGCCCATGCGGGCTTGAATGATTGCGGAGGTGCGTTTGTTTGTCATAGGGTCGCGCGAAGTTTTTTCAAGGGACGCAAGCCGTCAATCGGGTCGGCCCGCCAGTCACGATCCGGCAGTTCGCTCGGGACCGGAACTTTCTCGCCATTGCCGTCAGCGCGGAAGGCTTCGCGGATTGAGCTGATGACACCCTGTATCGGCTCCGGCAGCCAGCAATGTCCGGCTTTAAACTCAGCCCCCAGCCCGTCGAGGTCAAGATGAAATTCTACCATGCTGGCCTGCCAACGGTGCACGGCGCGTTGCACCACGGCCGCGGAAACACTGTGGTCGGACCAGCCGACTTGGCAATCAAAGGTCTGGCGCAAGGTTTGGATAGCCGACAGGTTGCATTCGGCAGCCGGCGCCGGATAACCGGAAACGCAGTGCAGCAGGGTCAGGTCGTCGCAGCCGCTGCGGCGTAAAACGGACACGGCATGGCCGATTTCATCGACGGTTGCCATGCCGGTGGAAAGAACAACCGGCTTGCCGGTTTGCGCGCATGCCATCAGCAAATCATCCCAGAGCAGCTCATAGGAGGCGATTTTGTAATAATCGACAAAAGGCTCGAGCTCAGCGACAGCCTGCAGATAAAACGGGGTGCAGGAAAAGGCGATGGCGTGTTTGTGGCAATGGGCAGTTAGCTCAGGCAGGAACGCCGTCGGCAGCTCCCACTCCCTGCGGCGGCGGTGCATTTCGCTTTTGGCCAACACTTCAGGGGCAAACAATTGATCGATCTGGAACAGCTGGAATTTGACCCCATCACAGCCGATGGCAGCAGCCGTTTCAATGAACTGCAGACAACGCTGCAGGTCGCGGCCATGGTTGCTGGACACTTCGGCGAGAAAATGAACCCGATCTGTGTTCTGTAACGTCAACATGACACCGCCTTGGCAAGTCCCTGTAACACACGCTCGACATCCGAATCCTGCATGCCGGGGAAGATCGGCAAGGAAAGGATCTCCCTGAACGTTTGTTCGGCGACTGGACAATCCCCTTCCCGGGTGGCAAACCGCTGCCGGTAAAAGGGATGCAGATGGACCGGTACGTAATGGACATTCACACCGATGTTGGATTCTCTAAGCTGCCGAAAAACGCGATCCCGATCTAATCCCTGCAGTTTAACGACAAACAGATGATAACCGTGCGTCACGCCATTTCTGGCGGCGAGAGGAATGACTTTGTCGTTGTGTTCCAGCCCCTGTCGATAAAGTTCAGCCAACCGGTTACGTCTGTCGATCCATTCGGGCAAGCGTTGCAATTGGCTCAGCCCGAGGGCAGATTGAATATCGGTCAAACGGTAATTGAACCCGATGTCAACCATTTCGTAATACCAGGCGTTGGCCGCCTGCCGCTGCCGAACGTCGGTATCGATGCCATGATTGCGGAAGCGGCGTACCCGCTTGGAAAGATCCGGGTCGTCGGACACCACCATCCCCCCTTCCCCGCTGGTGATCGGTTTAACCGGATGAAAACTGAAGGCGCTGATGTCGGCCAATTTGCCACATTTCACAGCACCATCCGCAGCACCAAGAGAATGACAGGCATCGGCAACAAGGGCCAGATTGTGGCGCTCGCAAATTCGGCGCAATTCCTTATAATCACAGGGTTGTCCGGCATAATCGACACCGACGATCGCCTTGGTGCGGGGAGTAATCAGACGGGAAGCGCTGGCAGGATCGAGCAGCAGCGTAGCAGGGTCGACATCGGCGAAACGCGGCGTACCGCCACAAAAAACCACGGCATTGGCCGTGGCGGCAAAGGTCATGCTCGGCACGATCACTTCGTCGCCGGGGCTGATGCCAAGGGCATGCATAATGGAATGAAGTGCGGCCGTGCCGTTGCTGACCGCCACCGCATGCGAGGCCCCCACGAACTGGGCGACAGCCTGTTCAAAACGTTCAACAGTCGGGCCGGTCGTCAACCAGTCTGACTGTAAAACATCAACGACGGCTTGAATATCCTGCCGAGAAATGGTCTGCCGTCCGTAAGGCAAAAACTCACTGGTCAAGACAACCTCACCCGGCAACATCAAAGGACGGGTCCACATGAACTCGAATCAATTGACGTAATTCATCAACCGACAGCCAGCGATCATTCGTCCCACTGCAATAACGGAATTCGATAGGGCAACGCTTGCCGTTGAAAGATTGAATGAATTTATCTTCGTCCCACAATCGCATGGACGGAAAAATAACGTAATAATCCTGGAATTCTGCCGTATTTGGGGCATCGGTTTCAGTGATCATTTCCTCGTGGATTTTTTCACCGGCACGGACGCCGATAAAATCAAGCTCAGCACCTGGCGCCACAGCCTCGACAAGATCGGTCAGACGATAGCTGGGGATTTTCGGCACAAAAATTTCTCCACCCCACATGCGCTCCAAAGCCATCAATACCAGTTCCACCCCTTCGTTCAAGGTGATGCTGAATCGAGTCATACGTTCATCGGTGACTGGAATCTTTCCGGAATGGCGTAGTTTCATAAAGAAGGGAATAACGCTGCCGCGGCTGCCGAGAACATTGCCGTATCGAACAACGGAAAAGCGAATGTCGCGTTTTCCCTTGATATTGTTTGCGGCGACAAACAGCTTGTCCGAACATAGTTTTGTCGCGCCGTAAAGATTGATGGGGGCCGCAGCTTTATCTGTACTCAAGGCGACGACTTGTTTAACTCCGGAATCAAGACTGGCATCGATCACATTATGAGCACCGATGATGTTGGTCTTGATGAATTCGAACGGGTTGTACTCGGCAGTGGGAACCTGTTTCAGGGCTGCGGCATGGATGACGATGTCGATCCCTTCCATGGCTCGCCGCAAACGCTCCTTTTCCCGGACATCGCCGATGAAGAAACGAATTTGCGGAAATTCCTGGGGAGAAAATTCCTGCGCCATCTCATACTGCTTCAACTCATCCCTAGAAAAAATGACCAAACGACGTATTTTCGGATACCGTTGAAGTACGGTGCGGACAAACTGCCTGCCGAAAGAACCGGTACCGCCGGTAATGAAGATGGACTTGCCGTTCAGCATGGGCATTCTCCATTTGAACTCAGGTTGAAGGTGAGGATTGACGCAGTTCTTGGGCTTTGATGAGAAGGGTTTGGGCCGCCTGGTTCCCAGCGTCGTTGTCAAGAACGTACTGGAAGGCCATTTCCGCCCCTTCTGGATGATTAAGTTCAAGATAGTAGCGCCCAAGTTTCAACATTGATACCAAATCTTGAGGCATTTTACCAAGATAAACCGCATATATTTCCAAGGCGTTATCCTTTTCTCCAAGAATCCACAGAAGGTCTGCGTATTGAGGAGAGTAGGTTATGGAAATTTGTGATAAACAATCCAACGCCCCTAAAGCACACTCGAAATCATGAGTATCTAAAGCCAGGGAAGCGATCCTTCGCAGGCCGTCTTCTAATTCAGGCCGCTCAGGATATTCAAACAACCCCTGGTAGTGTTCGAGTGCGGCAGATGAATCCCCCTCTAATTCAGCAAGATACCCTTGTCCCAACAAGCAAAGCGATCCGCTGTCCTCGCCATCCAATATGGCGAGCGCCTCGACCAATCGTTTAAGAGTGGGGATGTCATGAGATTTGAAAAGGTCATAGAGACGGCTACGAACTTTTCCTATGTTGTCAATCAGTTCGACAAAGCGTGGCAGGAGATGACGGTCAGGCGTCATCTTGATTGAGTAGTCTGCTTCGAGAGCGGCAACGATGCTCGGATCGATATCGTCTTGCCGATCTTCAAGATGACGTTGCTTCTGCACAACTTTTAAACGGCCTGGGAGCCCATCCTGCCGCCATTGGTTGGCCAGTGACAGCCACTCCGGACGTTCGTTTTCTTCATCAAGACGGCTTCTCAAGCGAGCCTGGCAGGAAACGAGCAAATCCATAAAGGATTGAATACTGTCGAGATAGGCAGTGTAATAAGCCCGCCCGGCCTCTTCTATTTCCTCATCGCTCCATTCGTCATCATCCGGGCGCATCAGTTTAAGGAAATTTTCAGCTCCAAACTCCTTAACCATCAGAGAAATCCGAGTAAATTCCGTGTTCAGCCGTTCCTCGATTTTGTCCATCCGCAATTTGTGATGAAAATCAGCAGGCTGCCCTTTTCGGCCGAACAGCCGCTCATTCGCATCCAATGCGGACAAAACTAATTTTTTGATTTGCACCAATTCGCCATAAAAGCCGCCGACTTCATCGAGCAGGCTTTTATAGTATTTTGCACGAATTTTTGAAGTCTCTTCGGGCAAATGGGCCTGGATCGTATCCCAGGCCATCGCTTCCAAAGCAGGAACATCGATTTCATCTATGGCCTGATACAAGACATGGGGAATTTTTGCAGCACCGACTGCGGGATTAATGACACTGATCCCACGCTGCTGCGCACGTTTCGCCTGTTCGTTCAGGGGGATTATACCCTGCGCATAGCTGGTGGTCGTTTCAGCGAGCCAGCCACCATTGGTTTCAACCTGAATGTAGTCTTCGGTAAAGCTTTCCCCTTTATGCCGTTCATGGCTACCCGCGGCATGAGAGTATCCATCGCGGCTTTTGCAGAGATCCACGCCGGCAAGAACAATCTTGGAAAAGCCCATATCCATGGCTTTTTCAAGGGCAATATGGGTAACGGTCGGACCTGGAACCTTAAATTGGTTATCATTCAGCTTAGAGGTCCAGGGCAGTCGATGCCCGAGGTAAACTTTGGGGCCGCACCACTGGCCAAGCAAGCCGGGATGAACGTGATAAAGGTTAAGAAACAGCGTGCGGTTTTCCCAATTCAGCATTTCCTTGCTGACAATGAAACTGACCTCAACCGGGTCTACAGCGACAACGATATCAGGTTGCAAACCAATATCCTGCAGTCGTTTGGAAACCCTGGATACCGCTATAACAACAAGATCCTGCCGATGAGCCTGAACCCAAGGCAGAATATCATCCAGAGACGGCCCCCCTCCCAGGATCACGGCACATTTACCGGGGAAAATATTGTTAAGACAATCCGCCGACCAAATATTTTCACCAAGATTCTGTAACTGACTCAGGATAAAATCCTGACTGCCAATCTTGGATCTAACTTCCCAAATTTTCAGGTCAAGTTGGCCGCGAACAAATCTTAACAGGTCACCGTATCCGGGGTAGTACTTCTCCCTCGCGCAGATTGCTTCATGGATAAAAACTTTGTCGATATAAACATAATTCTCAAAATCGAGGCGATCGAGAGCAGCGAGAAAGCCTGTCGGAGGGACCACTGTTATCCGTTTATCCAAACGGCGTAAATCTATAACTTCACTGATTTTATTCAGTATCTCCTGATTTTCGACAAAGACCACCTTGCAGCCAGTATCGATGCCGCGGCCTTGGACATACTTGAGAAGTGCTCCGGAATCAGTACCTATAATGATTCTGAAGCCGCAACCTACCAGAAAGTCATCAGGGAAAAATTTTTCAAAGACCCCTTTTGAGCCAATTTTGTTAAAAATTTGGCGATTAACGGGATAGAGATATCTATCGCCAAATTCGTTATCCAGAAATGCCCCTAATTCTTGTTCATTCCATTGAGTCAATTTGGGCTCCTTTGCGCCGCTTAAAAACAAATCAAGTGGCCTGGTTTAACAGTGTTGATAATGGATATTCAAGCAGGTCCGCGACAAATGTATAGTCGCGACGAGCTTGAGCTGCCATCAATTCATTGAGCAGAGGCTGCAGTTCGGCAATGACTTGCGGGGGATACATAACGATTTGCCGGGTCAGACAATCAATAAACCCCGCTAGCCGCTCGCTCCCAGAGGCTTCCATTCCAACTCGAAAGGCCACAACAGCTGCATCTAGATTCTGTCTTAATGTTAGCGGATTCAATTGGTTTGGCTCCTTAAAAGGACACCCCGAATTTTGGCGCCTTCTTGGCTGCAATTGAAAAACTTTATGCTCGGGTGAGTATCGATATAACGCTCTAAATCCCGCAGATAACCACGAAGGTTGGGTATGGTTTGAATTTTTTCTCCGCGCCAATTCAAAACCCAATGGGGCGAAGTCCGAGTCGTTTCGTGCCCTCCCACGGAAAAATTCTCAACATGGCTCTGCCCTTTGGGAAAGGCAAAATCAGCTCCGGCAAAGATAATCTCGGCCGCCCCCATTTTTACGGCAAGATCGACCGCAGGGTGGATGACGCTGCCCGAGCTGTACAGGGTAGCTCTGGAGTATTTTTCCCGCAGGGTAGAATGAATCGGATGTTCGGAAAGCGCGGCAAATCGCTTGCCAGGCCAGGAAACGAGGACATCGGAAAAGACCTGGGGAAAATAGACGAGCGGAATATGTTCCGCAGGGTCTAAATCGACATCATAAAAAAAAGAACCGAGCCCTTCATGGGAGTCGATGCATACAACGATGTCGGGATAGATACCGGCTTTAGCTAAAGGCTTAAAAGCAGCGTCAACAGCAATAATGACCAATTCGGAACGTTTTGCGTTAATCCAAGCGTATTGCTCACTCAAAGTCGGTCCGGCTCCGGCCACCACAAATGTTTGTCCACATCGGGTGTTAAACAATTCATTGACATCCGGATCTTGTTTCAAAAAGCGTTCGTTCTCTTCCAAACGAATCTTTAAATTCTCATTCTTCTCTGTATTTTTTTCTTTTAGAAAAGGGGTAGCTAATTCCAGTTGCACAAGGTCACGGATATGGCAGGCTTGTTCACCGGCAAGCTGTAAACAAGAGGGGACAGCCGCAAAGGGAAAAAAGATTTCATGCTCAGCCCATCCGGACAAAAGATTGACACGGGAATCAGCCAACCAGTCTTGATGATCAAAATTGCCAAAACTTTGGCGCAATACTGAAAAATTCAAACACACAACCTGGATCGATCTCAAATTTGATCGTTTAAGCAATTGCCGTGGGAGATCGCCTAACCCTACCCCGTAAACCCAGGCCGTATCGTTTTCCTCAGGGATGAGTGAGGCCTGTAATTCAGCCTCTGCTTTTCGGCTGAAGCAACTCCCGAGGTGAATTCCGTCAACAACCATGCTTTTGCAAGGAAATCCATGAGTTAGTTCAACAGAACGAGGAATTTCAGCCGCAACAATTTGCCTATGAATATCAGGCCAGCGCTGAGCCACGATTGCAAGGTTTGCGGTATAAATTGCTTGATCGAACGATCCCGGTTCGCTCATGTTCTGGTTCATTGCACCACTTTCTAACCAATTTTGGAGTTCCAGATGGGTTGAAAACAAAGTGTCAAGATTCTATCAGTGCAAGAATATAGCCATTTTTTGACATTTGGACTTTTGCAGCAAAGAGATAAGAACGAGTGACTGTAACAGGAGATAATAGAGGACCGTAAAAGGTTCCAACAAAAAAGCCGGGTCATCATTTGCAATGATGACCCGGCTAGGAATGAAACAGTGGATATTCTACTTAGACAACCGGCAATGGAGTCCTGGTCTGATACTGGGATTTTTCCAGAATCACCTGCATTGCGCGATTGCTTTTGGGCGCAAACAAAATCGGCGCAGCAAGATTCAGGGTCACGCTTTTATCAGGATGAATCGTAACCACCGAAAGAGCAAAGCACTCGTCTTCGTCTTCAATCCCCAAAGTTTTACGCTCGACCTTGTCAGGAACGACTTTGTAATCGAGAAAGAAATTGGTCGGGTCAGTTACAACAAAAGCAATTTGCGGATCTTCGACGCTCTGAATCCAAAACAACGGCCCCTTCTTGACACTGGGCATCACCAAAAAATCGTGCAGGTTTTCAAAACCGATTAGACCACTGACAAAAGAGAGGGTTTTTTCCGGGTCGAATTCCACTTCACCGAAACGGGTCATGATCTTTTTCATTGCCGGTTCTCCTTGGTCGGGAGAGATATGGTCAAATCGTTCAGATCGGCAATATTCCACTGGATGGCCTCCTTGTTCTCCTGGCAGATGCGTTCATAAACTTCCTGCCGATAAATCTTTTTATCTGCGGGGGCTTCGATGCCTATACGCACTGAGCCGCCACGTCCTTCGATAATGGTTATTTTGATTTCATCTCCGATGAGAATGCCTTCACCTGGTTTTCTGGTCAGTACGAGCATTCCGCCCTCCCTGGCGTGTTTAGAGTTTGCTAAAGAGTTTTCCCACCTTGGGCTTACAACAATTATAACGACAATCGCCTATGCAAAAAACCGACATTAATTTTATAAGTAGTTGAGTATCGAAAGCTCTGACACTTTTGCAGTCACGTTGAGGGCAGCCTGAAAGGCTGTCTCCTGCTGACTCAACATGGTCAAAGTTTCAATCACGTCTGCGTCTTCATAGCGAGAAAGGGTTTGCTTCAGATCAATTTTGGTATCTTCCATCTGCAACATTCCTGTCTCAACACGCTCTGCATTGTTGCCGAGAAAACCACGCCAACTGCGGACCTGGTCCGCACCGGTTTCCAACGGAGTCAGTTGTGCTTCGATGCCGGATATATCGCCGGCGCGCAACGCATCTTCGATCTGGGTTAATGTAGCGAATATATCAGCCCCACCTGCATCGGTTACGCCATCATTGTCCTTGTCGCCAAGGAAAAGAGCATTGCCGTTCAAGTTGACCTGTACCATTTGGCCTGGAGCGACCTCCAGATTGATCGCATTTGCATCACCGGTGTAAATAACAGGACGAGGATCAAGAACCGGGTCATAGGAAGGGTTGTCAATAAAAGGCTGGACGTCTTCATTGAACCCTGCAAAAACATATTTTCCGTCGACCTTGGTATTGGCCGTGTCGACAAGCTGTTCTTTCAGATAGCCGACCTGGTCTGCCAATGAATCAAGGTCTTGCTGATTCATTGCCGAGTTCATGCCGTTCAATGCCAGTTCCCGCACACGCTGAAGAATATCTTCAACATTGCCCAGATAACCGTCGGTCGATTCCATCTTATCCAGAGCATGCCCCATGGTCGTCAGGTAACGATCAGAGGTGAGCAGTTGGGTACGAGCATTCAAAACCGGCCGAATGGCTGCTGGATTATCGGAGGATTTGTTGAATTTCTTTCCGGAAGCCGCCATCATCCGCAGGTCTTCAAGTTTCACACCCATTTGCATGATTTGCGACTGCAGGCCGCGATAAGTTGTCCCTTGAGTGGCTTTCATAGATTACCTCTTGAGGGAAAGAAGAGTGTCCATCATCTCGTCGACGGTGGAAAGAAACTTGGCAGACGCTTCAAAACCTTTTTGGAACTGGATCAAGTCGATCATTTCCTCTTCCAGGGATACGCCGACTTTGGCTTCGCGCATGTTTTCAAGTTGCAGCATGGCATCTTCTGCCCCGGAAAGAGCCAGAGTGTTCTGGCCGGCAGCAATCCCGACTTCACTGGCAACCTTGCCGTAAAAACCGACAAACGTATCTTCGCCGTTAACCGATTTGGCATCGGCTAACCCTGCCATAGCCAAGGCGTTGGTGTTGTCGCCAGAAGCGCCACTGGTGCCGGCGGCCACTTCATTACTACTAAAGATCGCCATGGAGATATTGCGAGCAGATCCATCAACAGCTGCCAGTGGATTGAAGAAATCCCGACTTCCGACGCCGTCGAGTCCAACACCAGCCTGATGTACTGTATTCACTTCGTTGGTGATGGCATAAGCCAATTGATCGATATCCGCCAACCTGGCAGGAATAAATTCGTCGCGCATTTGCAGCATGCCCTTGAATTCGCCGCCAAGGTTATCTGCATTGATGTCGAATGTGGCTTCACCCATGTGGATCTTCAACTGCAGATCGTCACCAACCGTAACCGCTTCAATAGACAGTGCGCCGTCCGACTGTACCAGTGGCAAACCGCCTGGGAGCTGCACGCCGACCATACCGGTACTGTCCTCGTAGCTCTGAATGCCAAGAGTCTGGGAAAGCTTCTGAAGAAGTTGATCGCGCTGATCCAAAAAGGTATTGGGAGATTGACCGGACGCCTGAATCGCAGCAATTTGCTGATTCAGTTCGGCGACCTGAGCCAATTGGAAATTCACGTTGTCGATTTTGGAAAGCAGGGTGGTATTGATATTACCTTGAACCGTTTCCATTTCTTCAACTATGCCGTGAAAGGATTCAGCCAACAAGGTACCACGTTGAATTACGATCTCACGCTCGGCCTGACCGGACGGATTGGCGGAAAGCTCTTGCCAGGCATCAAAAAACCGGTCGATATCAGTCGCCAGACTGTCTTCGGATACACTCAGAACCCGTTCGACTTCAGACATAGGCTCAGCTTTGGCGTTCTCTTCACCAAAATCAGCGGCTTTATCCTGAAGCTGACGGGTGATAAAAACATCGTGTTCGCGGGTCACGTCGCTGATCTTGACCCCTTGACCGATGAAGAAATTACCAAACTGCAGAGATGGAAATGGAGTCAGTTCCGCCTGTTGACGGGAATAGCCGGGAGTATTGACGTTGGCAATATTATTGCCGGCAATCTCGATAGCCTTCTGGTTGGTGCCGAGGCTGGTCCGACCAGCATTCAGTGCATTCAGCAAACCGCCCATATCAGACCTTCCCCGAGATCAGTCGACCGCCAAAATTTCCAGTTTTTGTATAACCACTCGCACCGTAACCTGTCGGAGCGACTTGTTTGCCAAAAAATTCCATGGTTTCCCGAATCCACTTCAAGGAAGACCAATACAGGTAAGCGTTGCGACGGTTCTCACGTCGAACCTGATCAGCCAGCGCCGATTCTTCCGGGCTCAACTGAGGGGGCATCTGCAAGGCAGCCAACAGTTCTTCCTTTTCCCGAACAACAGCGTTAAACCGCTCCATATCGAGATCTTTGGCGCATTCGCGTTCGCGAACAAGGATCGCCAACAGCTTTTCCAGCTGAGATGAAAGAGTCTGGCCGCTCATGGCAAATTACCCTTCGACGATGAATTTAAGGAGGCTTTCAGCGACCTTTTCCAGGTCCGGCTGATAGTTGCCGCTTTCGATCTGGGCCTTGAGAGCCTGAATTTTTTCAGCCCGGGCTTGATCGGCGACAGGGGTAGCGTCCTTGGTCTTGGTTGCTTCCTGCAGAACCGATGAGAAATCGACGCGATCAGAAGCGCTCTTGCTCTCGTCGTTCTGGGAAGTTTTAACGCGGCGGCCCTTATTCAGAGCTTCAACCGGCCCAACCCCTCTTCCGAAATTAATTTTTTCCGTCATCTG